>Ga0131853_10004978_pt1 | contig 23918 bp, 25 predicted proteins | sample TergutLab28metaG_FD_92764 | JGI IMG/M metagenome (GOLD analysis project Ga0131853, IMG submission 92764) | Labiotermes labralis P1 segment gut microbial communities from Petit-Saut dam, French Guiana - Lab288 P1 (version 2) (version 2) | ecosystem: Host-associated > Arthropoda: Insects >...
AGTTTCTCTTATGGTGTGTCCGTTGTCGATGTGGTTAAGGACAACTTCTCTAAATTTAGTGTCATATGCCATAGGAGTATTATAGCATGGATTGTGGGAGTTTGCAAGTTAATTAATTATAAGTGATAACTAAAATAGGGGGGTAATACCCCCCTATTTTCTGCAAAAACAAAACACTGGCTATCCGCCTAAAATGCGGCTTTGCTCCTCTTTTTTGAATTGGTTGGTATAGAGCTGGTGGTAATGCCCTTTTGCGGCTAAAAGCTCCCTATGGCTGCCTTGCTCCAAAATCTTACCATTGTCGATAACCAAAATCCGGTCACAATGGCGTATGGTGGATAGGCGGTGGGCAACAATAAAGCTGGTGCGCCCTTCCAGGGTTTTCAGTATTGCCGCTTGTATCTTTTGCTCCGTTTCTGTGTCTATGGACGAGGTTGCCTCATCCAGAACAAAAATGGCCGGGTTACCAATTATGGCACGGGCAAAGCTAATCAGCTGTTTTTCACCTGTGGAAAGGCGGCTGCCCCCTTCACCCACATCGGTATCAAAACCTTTTTCGCTTGCCATGATGAAGTTGTAAGCATCCACGGTTTTAGCCGCCTCCATAACCTCTTCATCAGTGGCGTTTAGGTTGCCATATCGGATATTTTCCCTGATAGTGCCCGAAAACAGGTGGGGGGATTGCAAAACGTAGCCCAGGCTGGATTGTAGCCAAATCTGTGGTCTTTCACGATAATCCATGCCATCAATCAAAATTTGCCCGCTGCATGGCTCGTAAAAGCGGCACAAAAGGTTGATTATGGTGGATTTGCCGCTGCCTGTTTCGCCCACAAGGGCAATTTTTTCGCCCGCCCGCACATCAAGGTTAAAATTGGTAAGCACTGTTTCTGCGTTTTTGTAGTTAAAGCTAACATCCTTAAAAGTTATTTGTCCGTGGATTTTGTTCCACGTTTCCCGCTTGGGATTTTCAAAGTCACCGTATTTTTCGATAACATCGGGTCTATCAACAATATCGGGGGTGGATTCCAAAAGGGACATGGTGCGTTCGGCTGATGCTTGTGCGGACTGCATTTCGGACAGCACTTGCGCAATCATCCCCACAGGTTCGGACATTTGGTTGGCGTAGGTGATGAACACAAACAACACCCCCAGCGACAGCCCGCCAATGGTAACGGCAGTGCCACCCGCACCCAAAACAAGGGCAATGCCCACGCCGCCAATAAGTACAATAAGGGGGAAATATATGCCCGTTAAGGTGGCAGCACGTATACTTGCCTTGCGCATACCGCCACTAAGCCCTTCAAATTCATCAAAATTGCGTTGCTCTCTCATAAGGGTTTTGGTGGTTTTGGCACCTGTTATACCCTCGTTATAAGCACCCGTTATTTTGGAATTTATCTTGCGGGATTCTCTATGCGCCTTCAAGATGCGCCGCTGGAAATATAGAGAAACCACAAACAAAACAGGGAAAATCGCCATCATAACCCATGCCAAGCGCACATCCACAATAAACATAAACACAATATAGAAAATTACCATAAATGTGCCGTTTATTATATCAATTGCGCCCCAGGAAACCACACGGCCAATACTGTGTACATCAGATGTTAGGCGTGCCATTATCCAACCCGTTGGTGTGTTATCAAAGTATGAAAATGACAGGGTTTGCAGATGGTGGAATGCGGTTTCACGTACATCTGCCGTTACATCACATTGTATGCGCCCCGCAAGCCAAACAAACAAAAATGTCATAGATGATGTGAAAAGTATGGCAACAGACACCACAGCAATAAAGGCGGGCAAGCCATCAAAATCCCTATAATATGCGCCATTAATGTATTCGCCCACCACAAATCTATCAATAGCAATGCCTGTTAGATACGGGAAAACTGCAAGCCCTAAGGCAAGCAAAGCGGATATAGCAAACATAAGTGCAAATCGCTTTTTATATCTTGCACAAAATTGAAACAACTTTTTCCATGTGGCAAAGTCAAAGCCCTTTGTATAATCTTGTTCTTCAAAATGCTGGCTCATCGCTACATCACCTCCCCTTCAAAATCTTGTTCCAGCATGGCTTGTATTTCGTAAATACGCTTATAAAGCCCACCACGTTCCAATAGTTCATCATGGGTGCCTGCATCTGCCAGCCCGCCATTTTCTATAACAAAAATACGATCAGCATCCATCAAAGTGGTAATGCGTTGCGAAATTATGAATGTTGTGGCATCAGACTTATTTTCTGCCAGTGCTTGCCTTATTTGTGCATCTGTTTCTGTGTCCACAGCAGACAAGCTATCGTCAAAAATTAACAATTGGCTATTTTTTATTAGGGTACGGGCAATTGCAACACGCTGTTTTTGCCCGCCCGAAAGGGTTGTGCCGCGCTCGCCCACAAGGGTTTCGTACCCCTCTTCAAATTCGGTTATAAAACCGTGTGCGCTGGCTGTTTTTGTGGCATTGTACACCTCGCACTCTTCCGCTTCATCTTTCGCCATTTTTAGATTATTCATTATAGTTTTGCTGTACAAAAACGGCTCTTGCAGCACCATTCCCACATTGTGGCGCAAGTGTTCCTTGGAAATATCACGTAATTCTTTGCCATTTATTGTAATGCTACCACTTTTATAATCATACAAACGCAAAAGTATATGCATTAATGTAGATTTTCCACTGCCGGTTGCACCTAAAATTGCAATAGTCTCGCCCTTTTTAACCTCAAAAGATAGGTTGTTAAATACCTTGCGACCTTCTTCATATCCAAAATCCACATTTTTGAATATAATATCACCTTGCAAATCATGGCTTGTAGCACCCTCGGTGTCGGTTTCAACAGGTTCGTCCAGCACTTCGTAGATGCGCTCCACAGCTACTTGCATCCTGCCCAAGTCGCTTAAAACACGCCCCAGCTGGCGCACGGGCCATATCATCATCCCGCTAAACATGTTAAACACAACCAGCTCACCCACCGTTAGCGTGCCATTGTAGGTAAGAAAAATGCCAACCACAAATGTTGTCATAATTTGGGCAAAACACAATACATCTGATAAGCCCCAATACCATGATAAATACTTCATTTGCTTAAAGTCCAGCTCTCGAAACTCTTCATTTTTCTTGACAAATTTATCCACTTCAAACCTTGCCCGCCCAAAAGCACGCACAACCCTTATGCCCGTCACACTTTCCTGTAAAACCGCCTGCATTTCCCCATCCTTTTCGTCGGCCAGCTTAAATACCTTGCGGCAATACTTAAAAAACACATAGGAAAACACAAATATAATGGGCAAAAAGCCCATGGTTATCAGGGTTAGGGTGCTGTTTATGGGTATCATAATCATCAGCGCAAAGGTGGTAAAGAATATGGCACGGGCAATTTCCACCGTTTGCACTTGCAAAAAGCGGCGCACCTGCTCCACATCCGCCGTGCAACGCTGTATCAAATCCCCCGCCTTGGCATGTACATGGTAGTTATATGGCAATTTTTGGATATGGTCATAAAGCTTATCCTTCATGCGTTTGGCTGTGTTCTCCCCAAATTGGGAGATTAGCCTGTGCCGCCCAAAGATAAAGCTGCCAATCATAGCCGTAATAATTAGGTGGGCGGCGGCGGCAAGCCAAATGTTGCCCCGCATGGCATCGATGCCCCCAAGGGCGTTAATTAGTCCCATAACTATAAAATTACTCTCTTCCAAAGGCAAATCGCCAAGCACATTGTCAATGGTAACACGGATAATAAGCGGGGCGGTAAAGTTTGACATGGCAGAGCCAGCCGAAAAACACATGGCTATGAAAAACATCCACAAATGCCCTTTTGTTAATCCCCGCAGTCGTTTGAATAAAATAGAAATCCCTCCGATACAAAAAAGTTGCAGCCGCAGACACTAACTATATCACAAAAAACGCCAATTGTAAAGGGTGAGTATTTTTTGGTGGGCATGGTGGATAATAAACGGGAGGTGTGGATATGAAAAAGTGGATTTTTGCTGTTATACCCATGGTTTTGCTTGTTTTTACAGCACTTGTAGCGCAGGATGATGAAGGTGATTTTGTAAAGTGGTTTGATTTTGATGTGCCTGCGGCGGTTTTGAGGCAGGCGTATAAATATGATGTGAAATCCCAAGAAAAGGGTGATGCGCCGCTGGATTTTGTGCAGCTTTTGGCATATTCGGCAGCAAAAAATTGGGGTAGCTTCAAAAGTGACAGCGAATGTAAGCATATGGAGAAAGTTGTGGAGCGAGTGCGGAACGGCGAACGTCTCCACGATATCACACAGGATATGGATTTGTACAATTTCTACTTAGTGGCATATGGGGCGGTTTTAGGTGGTTTTGTGGGTGATTATGAAGTGGATGGCAAGCCCGCATATGGGCTTAAAGTTTTTTCACCTATTGCAAAGGGTTTTAACTTCACCCATTCTGATGACTTTGGGAATCCCCGCAATTACGGATACAGCCGCCCCCACCTTGGCCATGATATGTTTGGTGCAGTTGGCACCCCAATTATCGCTGTGGAATGTGGTATTGTGGAAGCCCTGGGCTGGAACCGCTACGGCGGCTGGCGCATAGGTATACGTAGTTTGGATAATAAGCGTTATTACTATTATGCCCACCTGCAAAAAAACACCCCCTACGCACAAGGGCTGGCGGAAGGGGCATTGGTACAGGCAGGGGATGTTATTGGTTTTCTGGGCAACACAGGTTATTCGCACACAGAAAACGCCACCAACATTAAACAACCCCATCTGCACTTTGGTATGCAAATTATTTTTGATGAATCCCAAAAAAACGGCAATAACCAGATTTGGATTGACACCTATGCCATCACACGCTTCCTAAACCAAAACCGTATGGAGGTGGAGCGTGTGGAGGATGGCCAATATCGCCGTAAAATCCAAACAAACAGCCACCCTTTTTCTTGATGGAACATTGCCGTCTCTCCGACAGGGTGGGGGCAAGCCCCCACCCTACGTGTCTAATCGGATAATTTTATCGAATAAGGATTGGAAACGCTCATCATTTTCGTGGGTGATGGCAATTACCGTAAGCTCCTTATCTTTGAAGATATCCGTTAGGATGGCACAGGCGGTTTCCAAGTCCACCCCGCTGGTAATTTCGTCCAAAATAAGCACTTTGGGCTTGTGCAATAAGGCACGTGCCAGCACAATGCGCTGTTTTTGCCCGCCCGATAAGCCTGATGAATTGGATATGGGGCGTTTCAAATCCTCCGCCGCCGGCAAAAAGTCGCTAACACGGGTTATGGCAAGGGCTTTGTCCAAATCCGCTTTATTGGGACAGTCCCCGAAAAATGATAAGTTTTCAAGGGCTGTACCTGCAAACAACATGGGGTCTTGCCTTACATAGCGCACAACTTTATTGTAATCGGCGGGGCTTATGTCTTTTAACTCCTTACCGTCAATGGTAATTGTACCTTCATACTCCAAAAACTCCATAGCAAGAGCCCGTGCTACGCTGGTTTTACCATATCCCGATGGGGCAAAAAGTGCGTATTTGCCGCCTTTTCTAAACTCTAAATCCAAACCTTGCACCACATATGTATCTTCATCATACTTCAAGCCAAGGCCTTTGATATCTATACCTTGTTCAAATGTGGCCAATGGCTGTGTTTTAGGCTGTTCGCCGGCCTTTTCCTTGGCCTTGGCGTAAAGCCCCTTTGTTGCACGCATTTGGTTCATATCCTCCACAAACTGGGTGGTTGGCCAGCCCACATTTTGCACAAGTATAAACATTGCCATCATATCACCAAAGGTAAAGTCGCTGGTGATAACTAAGTAGGAGCCAAAGCCAAGGGTTGCAAACTGGATAAAGAAATTGGAATATCCCGAAACAAAGTTTGCAAGCATCTCATAAAAATCCGCACGCAACTTGGAGCGTTGGGTTTTTCTGTTGGCAACATCATGCCGGCTTAAAAACACATTTTGCTTGTCATAAGCGGCAATTTCCCGCTGTCCTTGCAAGCATTCCCTTGCTGCCTCTACATACTCCTCTGATGCGGCGGAGTATTCTTCCGTGCGCTTGTTCATACCCTTGCCAAAGGGGGCGGTTATCAATGCCAAAAGTCCAAGAATTGCAAATGTTGCCAGTGCCAGCAATGGGTTTATCCAAATCATAGCACCCACAGAAAATAAAATGCTGGACAAACGCAAAACAATGGTAGATAGGGCACGTAAGTACTTTTCCCGCAGCACATTTGCATCAATGGCGAAAAAGCTAAGTTCTTTCACATTATCATCGGCAGGGGTTTTCATGCGCTTGCCGAAAAGAAATTCCATACGGTTTTTCCTTGCCAAATAGCGCAATTCCAAGGTAAAAGCCATGCGAAAGCGCACAGCAATAAGGGATACAAGGAAGTCCAGCGGCACAAGGCTTGCTTGTAGTATTACAGCAAAAAGCAATGCTTGTAAATCCCCATTTTCCCCTGCATTACCCATCATTTGGAAAAAGAATGCCGAAACCACCGATGCAGCCGATGATAGTATTGAAAATATTATTGCAACTGTAAAATTTAATTTTGCTTGTTTTGATGTCATTTATTGCCTCCGTTCATATAGCGGCGCATTGCGCCGCTGCGGTCATAAGGCCAGCATAATTTCCTTCAAATCATCACTGTCCAAAAATGGTGCAAGGGCTATTATCGTAGCTTTATCTGCGCCACCTTTATGCACAAGTATTGTTTTCAGGTCATCACTGTCCAAAAATGGCGCAACCGCTATAAGAGCCTTTTTGTCAATGCCGCCACTGTGCATGATAATTTCCATCAAATCATCGCTGTCCATATGGGGCGCAAGCCCTTCCAGCAACTCTGCATCCAGCTTGGCTTCTGTGCTATCTGCCTGTTTTGCCAAATTGTTCATCTGGCTGGGTTTTAAGATTGGTGCAATCTCCACTAAGGCCTGTAAATCCGTTGGACCTTCGCCGTCCAGCAACACGTTTTTAACAATATTCGCCATTTCTGCATTATCTAAAAGCTCATCAACAGTGACATTTAGCACCTGCGAAATGTGCGGCAACTTGCCAATGTCGGGCATGGAATTGCCCCTCTCCCAACTGGATACGGCTTGGTATGTAACCCCCAACTTGTCTGCCAGCTCCACCTGTGTCATGTCCCTTTGTTTGCGTAAAGCAGAAATCTTTTTTCCAATGGCCTGCATATTCATTGTTGTACCTCCTTTTTGTGATAATGCCAGTATACGGCAAGGGGGTCGCAAAGTAAATAAAATATCCCTTGATGTTTATAAAGGGTTGTTTGAGTCGGAATTAGGCAAGTACAAAATCCAAGCGGCGCAGCTCTAAATTGGCGGCGGCCACTATAATTTCCACCTTATCGCCAAGGGAAAAGCTACGTTTCGTTTTTTGGTTGATAAAGGTGTAGTTGTTCTCGTGGTATTCGTAGTAGCCTTCTAATCCGGCGATGGCCACCATGCCCTCCACGGTGTTTTCCAGCTCCACAAAAAAGCCGCTTGGTGTGGTGTGGCTGATGATGCCTGTAAACTGCCCGCCCACTTTGTCAAGCATAAATTCCACCTTCTTCATTTGCTCCACTTCCTTGGCACAGGCATCCGCACGCCGCTCGTTTTCTGAGGAGTGTTGGCAAATGTCAGGCAGGCTTTCCTCCAACCGTTCCACATAATTGGCATCCACCTTGCCCGCCAGATTATCGCTAATAATGCCGTGGATAACCAAATCGGGAAAACGGCGTATTGGGGAGGTAAAGTGGCTGTAATATTCCGAAGCCAGCCCAAAATGCCCCAGTGGCTGGGGGTAGTAGCGAGCCTGTTTCAGGCTTCGTAAAATCTGCTTACTTACAGTGGGGCCTTGCGGCATATCCTTTACCCGCTCCAATAAAATTTGCAGGTTTTTGGCTTGGTTGCCGCCCTTTTTCAGGCTAATACCCAATGCGCTAAGGGATTGTATTAAAGCCTCAATCTTCTCCTGGTGAGGCTCTTCGTGTACACGATATACAAATGGAATATTCATCCAAAAATATTCCGTTGCCACAACCTCATTGGCACAAATCATAAATTCTTCAATAACAGATGTGGCAGAATTGCGGGATTTGCGCACAACATCTACAGGCTTGCCGCTTGCATCCACTACAACCTTGCCTTCGTCAAAATTAAAATCCAGCGAGCCTTTGCCAAAACGCTTTTTGCGCAATTTGGCAGACAAAACCCCCATATCAGCAAAAATATCCCTAAAACCGGGGTAGCTGGCACGGTGGACGGAATCCGCATTATCCAAAATATCCGTTAAAGTGGTGTAGGTTACTGCATAATCAGAATGTATAACCGACTTGCAAATTTCGTGGGCAACAACCTTTCCGCCGCTGTCAAAATCCATAATGCAGGACACAGCAAGCCTGTCCACCTGCGGGTTAAGGGAGCAAATTCCGTTGGAAATATTCGGCGGCAACATGGGTATAACCCTATCCGCTAAATATACGCTGGTTGCCCGCTTTGCCGCCTCTTTCCACAATGGCGTGCCGTGGGGTACGTAATGGGAAACATCCGCAATATGCACATACAGACGAAAACCGCCATTTTCCAGCCTTTCCAAGCTTATGGCATCATCAATATCCTTGGTGTCTTCTCCATCAATTGTCACGGTGGGTAAATCACGAAAGTCCCGCCGTCCGGCCGCATCTGATGGGTTAACTTGTTGGGGCAGCTTGTTTGCTTGGCTCAACACATTATCAGGGAATGTAAAGGGTATCTCATGCTCCACCACAAGGGCAAGCACATCTATGCCAATATCCGTTGCATCCCCCAAAACCTGCGCAATAATGCCGTCATGGGGTTGGCCATCATTAAATTTGGTAATTTTAACCTGCACCTTTTGCCCATCTTGCGCTCCATTTTCATCCTTCCAAAAAATGGCAACAGGCTCCCCCAACCGTTTATCGTCGGGATGGACAAAGCCGCCGTTTATGGTGGATTCAAAAGTGCCCACAAAGTGGGTTTTGCGCCTTTCCAGCACGCTTACAACTTCGCCGGTGGGGCTGGGCTTGCCATGGGATGGGTCAATAATACGGCACAACACCAAGTCCCCGTGCAATGCGGTACCTGTGTTGTCATAAGGGATGTAAATATCCCGCTCGTCCCCCGGTTGCAGTACAAAGCCAAAACCCTTTTGCGTAGCAGAAAAACTGCCCGAAACAAGCCCTGCCTTGGCGGTGGACATGTATCGCTTTTTCTTGGTCAGCACCACAAGACCTTCTGCCAACAGCCCTTGTAAAACCTCTTCCAAGGTTCCCATCTCATCGGCGGGCACACCTAAAATCAAACCCATATCCCGCTTGTCCATGGGCGTGTATTCCGTGGTGTTCATAAAACCCAAAATCTTCTCTTTCTTTTCTTTCAAATAATCTTTACTCATGTTCCTCCATTTTTACATTCGTTAGTTAATCCTCCTGGTGACAGTGGCTGTATATGCTGTAAAGTATTTCAACCAAAATCCGCTTGCGGTTAGGTTAAAACCCTCAAAATCAACACCAAGGCTGGTTATGTCATCACTTTTCAGTTGGGTGATTGTGTGGTTTAGCAACCCTTCCGTAATCCCCTTGCCACGATGCTTAGGCAGGCAATATGCCCCGCATATATTAAGCATTTCATCTTCCCAAGTGGCGAGGTTTTCGCCATCCTCTATCACTTCAATAAATGCGGCAATTTCATCCCCCATCAAAGCCACAAACACTTGCGAATCACGGTTTTCGGCACTTTTAATCCAACTTTCCTGCCTTTCGGGCGATATGCACATAAAGCTGGGGCTGCTGCTTAGATGATGACTAAGGGCAATTCTCATATCCCTAATTTTGGCTACATCCTCCTTGTCTAACCTGGCATATGCAACATCTTCACAAGTTGATTGCTGTAAGTTTTCCATGGGTCGCACCGCATCCACACAACGCAAGCCAAATCCGCAGGTAAAAAGTGCATCCTTAGCCTGCAAATCGTGATGGTACAGGGCAATTGCGTGATAGGTAATACCCTTTGCCACCCAAATTTCGGCAGCGGCTTGGTATAGCCTTTTGTAAATACTGCCACGGTTTTCTGACACCGCCCCATGAGCATAAGTAGGTACAAATGTGCCTGTGGCGGTTGTGCCAAAGGCGTTGTTACGGGGGTCATCACAACATAAAAAACCAAGCAGTCTGTCCCCTTCCATCATCGCCACACCAAGGCCATTGTCCGCAAATCCTTCACAGGCCTTATCGGGAATTTCGTCCACATAAGGTAATGCTGTCACAATGGCACGCTCTTGATTGTATGCCGCAAGGGCAAGGGTTTTCGCCTGCTTAATATGATTTTTACCAAAAGTTAAAATTGTTATCATAAATACTCTCCTTAAAATCAGGGAGAGTTAGAATATTCTCACTCTCCACATTAAAATAATTTGGGTGCATCTTTTCATATAGTCATCCAACTCCTTTTCCAATTTAGTATTTATGTAAACGCAAAAAAACTTGCGGGGTTTTAATAGTTATGTTTATCGTGCAAAATGGTCATGCCACGGCTTGCCAACAAAATCACAATGGCAGTTTTTTGTGGCATCTTCATAAGAAATTGCCCCATTTGCCTCCATTATAGCTTTTGCATATTCTATACGGTTTTGCAGGTCCTTTTCCAGCTTGCCGCCTTCCATCACAGGCCCATGCCCGCAGATAATTGTTATTTCGGGCTTGCAATATCCCTTCATATAGTTCCAAGAATCAAGCTGCCTTTGTAAAACATGCCTGCCCTCCAAACCGGGCAACAGCGGCTTGCCATCATTGGTTAGCATCACCTCATCTGCCACATGTATAAACTTATCATTAATTTTAACAAGCATAGTGCAGGCAGAATGGCCTTGTTGCGGGACAATTTCTAGTTTATGGTCACCAAATTACAGCATAAAGGGCTTCTCTATCGCCACAGCCGGTGTGTAAAATTTGTGTTCTTCCTTTGGTGTCCACAAATCCAATGTTTCTTGAAAGCGGCGGCTACCGTAAATCTTGGCATCAGGAAATGCCTTCGCTCCCTCCATATGGTCATCATGGAAATGGGAGAGCACAATTTTTTCCACTACAATGCCTTGCTTTGCCAGGTCGTCCTTAATCTGGCAGCCATCACCTTCGTAGCCTGCATCAACTAACAAAGCTCTGTTTTCGCTGACCAAAGCCACCGTTACAGTTCCAAAAAAGCCCGACCCGCCCACCTTCGGCGGGAACATGTAGTGTATTATATTTGGTGCTATTTCTTTTTTCTGCATTTTATAACTCCTATACGTAAATCACTTTTGCAATAGGTATAATATTGCAGGGCGGGGGTGCGCCCCCGCCCTTCCTAGTAGCTACCGAATTTGCGGAAACGTTGATAGCGGCCTTCCAGTAAGTCTTCAGTGGGCATCGCCCCTAATTTACCATATTCCGCCAGCAACAGGCTTTCCAAATAATCCAGCGAATGTGCCATGTCATTTTCAAATCCGCTTTCAATTTCGGGTATAATGCCTTCGATAATACCAAGCTCCATAAGGTCGGTGGGGCGCAACTTCATCACCCCCGCCGCCTCCTTTGCCCTTTTGCCGTCCTTCCACAAAATGCTGGCAAACCCTTCCGGGGATAGGATGGAGTACATGGAGTATTCAAACATAAAAACACGGTCGGCAAGTGCCAAAGCAATGGCTCCCCCGCTACCACCCTCACCTACAATTACAGCAACAACGGGCACAGTAAAGCCCGCCATTTCAAACAAAGATGCGGCAATGGCCGAGCCCTGCCCACGCTCCTCGGCCCCTGCAGCCGGATATGCGCCGGATGTGTTGATGAGGGTAAGTATGGGCCGCCCAAACTTTTCTGCCTGCTTCATAATGCGCAAGGCTTTACGGTATCCTTCGGGATGGGGCTGCCCAAAGTTACAAGCCACGTTTTCCTCTAAATTATGCCCTTTTTGGGTGGCAACCACAGTAATGGGCATGCCATTAAGGTAGCCAATGCCCCCCACAATTGCCCCGTCATCCCTAAAATTACGGTCGCCGTGCATTTCTACAAAATCTTTTACCATGTAACTTATAATATCCCGTCCTGTGGGCCGGGTTACTTTGCGAGCAATTTCCACCGCCTTAAAGGGCTCTACCCCTTCACCGCCACAATAATACTCAAAACCGTCCATGCTCTGCTGTGCAGGCGGCATTTTTTGGCAGTGGATTTTTAGCAGGCGGCCCAATGTATCCCGCAACTCCGGACGGGGCACAATTTTGTCGATAAAACCATGCTCCAAAACAAATTCAGCTGACTGAAAATCCTCCGGCAATTTTTGTTTAATTGTCTGCTCTATAACCCGCCGCCCTGCAAAGCCCACAAGTGCGCCGGGCTCGGCAAGGATAATATCACCTTGCATGGCAAAGCTGGCTGTAACACCGCCCGTTGTCGGATCAGTCAGCACAGTGATGTATAGCAAACCGGCGTCACTATGACGCTTAACAGCAGCAGAAACCTTACCCATCTGCATCAGGGACACAATGCCCTCCTGCATCCTTGCGCCACCTGATGCAGTAAATACAACAATGGGAAGCTTGTCCGCCAGCGCCGCCTCAAAGGCTCTTGTAATCTTCTCACCAACTACAGAGCCCATGCTGCCCATTATAAAGCGGCTGTCCATGGCACAAATCATTGTATCAATGCCATGGATTTTGGCACGCCCGGTTACAACGGCTTCTTTGATATCAAGGGTTTCGCCTAATTGCTTAATTTTTTCCTCATAATTTGGGTAGTTAATGGGATTTTCCGGCACCAAATCCGCATCATGGGCGGTAAAGCCATCCTCATCAACCACATTGACAATCATCTCCGGGGCGGAAATACGGAAATATCCCTCGCACAGCGGGCAAATTTTATATTTGCCCAACTGCTTGTTGTAAACAACCTTGCCGCATTTATTGCATTTCACCCACATGCCATCCGGCACCCTATCCGCCGCCATCTGGGCAGTTTGGCCCTGGGGTACTGTCACATATTTTTTGCGATTAAAAATATTCATGGCCCAAAGCCTCCTTAATTTATAAAACATAATTCCGGTGCATAGCACATCGGGCAGGCTTTGCCCGCCCGATGTGCCACTATAGTTTATTCTGCCACGGTTTTTTCAACCCAAGCCACATCTTCCTTATCCATAACAGCTTTGGCTTTTTTAATCAAATCTTTAATGCCTTTGTTTTCTGCAATTTCAGGATAATCTTGAACAAGCTTTAATAAGTCATACAGTGCGGACATTTGGCGCTCTCTTATCTCTTTTTCGGTTGCCATATTTTTCCTCCTCGTAAAATATTAGTTCAGTGGACACGGCAGGTCATAGTGTGCGCCCCTATCTATAACATCCCTAACTTACCTTCAAGGGTTTTGGTATGGTAATCACCACTAATAAACTCCGGATACTCCAAAATTTCTTGATGTAGCTCGATATTAGTCACAATACCATCAATAACAATTTCATCCAGCGCACGCTTTAACTTGGCAATGGCTTCATCCCTGTCTTTGCCGTGGGTTATCACTTTTGCCACCATGCTGTCATAGTGGGGCGGCATTACATAACCTGCGTAAATACCCGAATCCACACGCAAACCAAGGCAGCCGGCGGGTAGGAACATATACTCAATCAAACCTGTGGTGCTGGCATTTATGCGGGCTTCTATGGAGTGCCCTTTAAGCTCCACTTCTTCTTGGGTAATGGATAGTTTGTTGCCCCAAGCCACACTAATTTGCTCTTTAACAATATCAAAGCCTGTAATCATCTCGGTGATGGGGTGCTCTACTTGTATGCGGGTGTTCATTTCCATAAAATAAAAATCTTTTCCATTGGCATCCAGCAAAAATTCCAGCGTGCCGGCATTTACATAGTCCACTGCCTTTGCCGCTTGTATGGCGGCATCGCCAAAACGCTTGCGCAATTCCTCACTCATTATAGGCGACGGGGCTTCTTCCACCACCTTTTGGTTGCGGATTTGCATGGAGCATTCCCGCTCGCCAAGGTGGATTATATTGCCGTGGGTGTCGCCGATAACCTGCATTTCGATATGCTTTGCACCAACAATTGCCTTTTCCATATAAATAGAATCATCCGAAAATGCCATACGTGCCTCAGTTTTGGCGGCTTCGTATCCCTTGCGCAAGCCTTCCTCATCATCACAACGGCGTATGCCCTTGCCGCCGCCGCCGGCAGAAGCCTTCAAAAGCACGGGATATCCCACTTCTTTGGCAAATTTTAGTGCTTCTTCCACGCTATCCACAGTACCATCCGTGCCGGGGATAACGGGTACACCGGCCTTTTTCATCACTTCACGGGCATTGGCTTTGTTGCCCATGGCATCAATGGCATAAGCGGATGGGCCGATAAATTTAATACCCACATCCTCACACATACTGGCAAACACTGTGTTTTCTGACAAGAAACCAAAACCCGGATGAATGGCTTCTGCGCCCGTTAAAAGGGCGGCCGTAACCACATTTTGCATGTTCAAATAGCTGTCACGGCTAGGGGAATCGCCCACACACACGGCCTGGTCAGCCATTTGCACATGTAGGGCTTCCCTATCCGCTTCGGAAAACACCGCAACAGTGGCAATTCCCAGCTCCTTACAAGCACGTATAACCCTTACGGCAATTTCGCCACGGTTTGCAATTAAAATTTTGTTAAACATATTTTACCTCCTCATCCAAACACTTCAAAGGCCGCTACAATGCGCAACCGTTCATCATCAACTTTTCCCCGCCCATAGGCATCAATAAACCTTTGGCGGTATTTATCGGTTTTCAAATTAAATTTTAACGTCCACAATGCCCAAAAAATGTCAACATGCCTATCGCCTACACCGGCCGTATCCAGGTCTATGTAGCCGCTAAACCGCCAATTATCCAAAATAACATTGGGCAGGCAAAAATCCCCGTGTAGCAGGGTGTCATTTTGCAACATATGCCTGCCTAACTTGGCAATTTCAAAAATTTCTCGGGGTTGTGCATCGTCCCAAATTTCCTTGCCCATAAGCTTGTCGTATGCCCCTGCTAAAAAGCTTGTTTCTGCACTTTCAAAGAAAAGTTGGCTGTGGTTTTTGATTGGGCAATCGGCAAAATGCATGGTGTGCAACTTACTTAAAAGCTCCGCCAATGTATCACAAAGCCGCTTTGGTTGCTCCAAATATTTGGGTGCAATACAGTTATCACCCACAATTTTCTCGGTTAGCATCCAATCCGCATCGCTGCTAATATACTGCAAAACATTAGTGGAAAGTCCCAGCCCGCAGAAATGCTTTGTAAGCAACACTTCCCGCTCCAAAGCACCCTTTGCAGCAGTTTTGAGGAAATAGCCCTGCCCTTTTTCAATAAAAATTACCTTGGCTACGGACGAACAGCTACTGTCAAAAACCTTAGCATTACGCAAAACGGGGCGCAGCTCGGGCGGATAGTTTTGGGCATCAACAGCAATCGCTTTTAATTCTACACCCATCACCTCACGATGCTAATAGTGAACCCGTCATAACCTTTAATGCCCACGGTTTGCACGGCGGTGGATTCCACACAGTCAAGCCTGCCCAAATCCTCCACAAACCGGCGCACGCCCAAAACCTTCTCATCATCAGATTTGGCATTGCACAGCTCTCCATTGCGCACAACATTGTCACCTAAAATTACCGTGCCAGATTTTGACAGGTTTAATGCCAACCCTTACAAAATTTTGACTTTGCCACATAACCCTGCATGCTTAATATTCTTACGGGCAACCTCGGCAAATAGCCGGTCGCACTCAAGGCTTACCACAATGCCATCATCAGGAAGGGCATTAGCCAGCCAAATGGTGCTATATCCGCCCAAGGTTCCAATTTCCAGTATCCGCCTTGCCCCGCACATCTTGGCAATAATACCAATTCCAATTCGAAACATGTAAAAGGATATTTTGAAAATCGCAGGTTTCAGTGCGTTTTCAAAATGTGCTTTTCCATGATTGAGAATGGAATTGGTATAAGGTGCAGGAATTTGCCTTGGGCAGGCGACACTTCCCATTCAGGTAAACCTGCTTCTTTGCTGGTTTTTAGGGCGTTTATAAGTCCACAATCTTCTTGCACCAAATTCTCAATCCTATATCATCTTTCGCAAAGCTTTTGCAATGCCATCCCGATTTTTTGCCAAATGCATATATTTGGGCAGATGGTAAGCCATACCTTTGTTGTCATAATCAGGCTTTTGCCTAATATCTGCGGTAATATAATCAAACAGATATTGCAAGTGCATCCGATTATATGCCCAGATGAGCTTACCTTTGTGGCTGGTTATAAAATACAGCTTATAGCCATTGCAGGTGTATTCGGCACCCACCCTGTTGATGCCATAGCCATAGCAGATTCGTCCCTCATTCTTTTTGTTAAGGGCAGCTTGGTTGCGAACGCCACAATGGGGGCCAAGGGAGCCGAACGGCTTTGAAGCCTGATTTGTCCAGGCCAAATTCCTCTCGGAAAAATCTCTCACAATTTTCACAAACACCCTCGGCAACAAGCCTGTAGGAGATTTCCTCCTTGGTTTGGACTGCGCCACAGCCACCACAGGCAAATGCCAGACGAAAGCCGCGGCCGCATTCATATTTGCCCCAAGGGCAATCTTTGCATTGGTCTGTTTTATAAATCCTCACAGTGCCTTCGCCACTACATTTTGGGCATACAACGGCAACGCCCTCGGCCAACATGGCATTGCATTCCACTCGATATTTATCTTTGAAGCGGACAATACCCATTGTTAAGACCCTACGAAAAAAGTAATTTCCGCCTCGGCGGCTTTTTCGTCACCAACATAGGCGGTGGCTTTGCCCGTTCCTGCGATGCCCTTTAATTTGATAAACTCCATTTCCAGCCGCAAAGTATCTCCGGGCACAACTTTACGGCGAAACTTTACCTTGTCAATTGCGCCAAAATAGGCAATTTTACCTTTGTAGGCATCCATGGATAAAAGGCCAACTGCCCCGGTTTGCGCCAAAGCTTCCACGATAAGCACACCCGGCATGACGGGTTCCTGCGGGAAGTGCCCTACAAAAAACGGCTCGTTCATGGTAACATTTTTGATTGCCACAACCCGCTTGCCTTCCTCCATCTCCACCACACGGTCGATAAGAAGAAAGGGCGGGCGATGGGGTATAATTTCCATAATTTGGTTTATGTTTAGTATCATATGTTCCTCCAACGGGGCGGGGCAAGCCCCCTCGTCCTAAGTATTGTTAAATGTAAAACCCACCCAATCTCCAGCTTCGTTGCTATGTTCGGCATACTTATTCTGGGTGTATTCGGCAATTACGCCCTTCCAGAATTTACGGGCCGGGGTGTTGTTGCCCATCTGGCAAACCTCCCACTGCCCCCTAAATTTATCAAACATAGCCTTTGCCGCAAACTGCCCAACACCTTTTCTTCGATATTTTTTCATCACAAAAAATTGGTTTATATGGTGGGCGGTTTTGTCATCCACAAAACTAAAATTACCGTCACTATTGCGTCGCACAATTGCGAAACCCGCCAGTTTGCCGTCTACACGAATAAAAAAGCCGTGGCGACTATCTTCTGTCCATAAATGGTCGATATACAGATTGTCATAATATCCATATGGGTTTATATCGTTATCCGTAAACTCTGTAAAATCATAGTCATATAGGTTCATTAGCTGGATAAAAACAAACTTTTCTTCAGCTTTAACTGGGTCGATGGATATTGTCATAAAGCCGCACCCTACTCAATCCTGAAAAGCGGCTGTCGGGCTTCCACCATTTGCCCATTTTCCGCAAAAACTTGGGCAACGGTGCCATCCACATCCGCTGTAATTTCGTTCATAATTTTCATGGCTTCTAAGATGCAAAGCACATCACCCTTTTTAACCTTTGTGCCAACTGGTGCAAATGCCGGCTTCTCCGGGTTGCTGGAAGCATAGAAAGTACCAACGATTGGTGAAGCCACAATGTGTCCGCTTGCTTTTTGTGTGGTTTCGTCCGGGTCGGCAAGTTTTGGTGCGGGCACATCAGCAGTAGCCTGTGCAGAAGCTGCAACAGGTGCGTGCTGCATAGCCATGGCCGGCGCATAACTTGGATACATTTCCGGATAAAAGCCCCCGCCTGCCGCCTGTTTGCCGGCAGAAACATTAGCCCCCCCAAGGCTAATAGAAATATTGGTAAATGTGGATTTTTCCACCCATTCAAGCAATTCCCTAATTTGTGTATAGTTCATAATTTAACCCTCCTAATTTTGGTTTTATTTATGTTAGTTTTGCTTCACTAACCTGCAATTGTTATAACAATGCGGCTGACCACATTGTTTTCTATAAAAAATGACTGTACATATGAGAAAAGCTCATGATTCAAAACCCGCCCGAAGTGTTCGTCATCCCAGCCATAGGGGCCGGAAACGCCATCAATTGCCAACAAGTCCTCCAACGTGATACCCACGGTAACATCCTGTACGGTAAACCTGCCTGCTGCTATGTCTGCGGGGGTTGGTTGCAAATCTATCATTATGGCAGAGTCGTCCATAAAAGAAACAACCAAACTGCGGTTTATGAAAGTGTGAATACTTAGCTCCCCATGGGATTCGGAAGTGTTATATGCTCCAAAAGCCGCTTCAAAAGCCGCAAGGGTGCCGCCCATGCCCGCAATGTTTCCGGTCTGGTTGCAACGCAATTCTTGAAAAGCAAGCTGGGATAATACAGCGGTCTCGTTTGTTCCGTTGTTGCCATTGCCATCTCCACCGCAGCCGCTAAACAACAAAGCCCCTGCAACAGCCATGGTAAGTAAAATCCTTTTTTTCATAGCTATTAACCTTCCCACTTCTTAAAGCAAAGGCTGGCATTGTGCCCCCCAAAGCCATAGTTGTTTGAAAGTGCATATTTTATATCAGCATCCACAACACCATTGGTTACATAATTTAAGTCGCAATCCGGGTCGGCCACCTGGTAGCCCGCTGTTGACGGGGCAAAACCTTTTGTCATGCCGATAATGGTTGCAATGGCTTCCACGGCCCCTGCCGCCCCCAGCATATGCCCCACTTGAGATTTAGTGGAACTTATCAAAAGGTTTTTTGCATGGTCCCCAAATGCTGACTTAATTGCATTGGTTTCAGCCGCATCATTAAGCGGGGTGCTTGTGCCGTGGGCATTGATGTAAACCACATCAGCCGGGGCAATCCCCGCCTCCCCAATGGCTAATGCCATGCACGCTGCTGCTCCGCTGCCGTCCGGGCTTGGTGCGGTCATATGGTGGGCATCACAATTAGCCCCATAGCCCACAATTTCCGCATAAATGGTGGCACCACGAGCCTGGGCATGCTCTAAACTTTCGATAATAAGCACACCGCCGCCCTCGCCGATGACAAAGCCGTTGCGCTCCTTATCAAAGGGGATGGAGCCACGTTTTGGGTCAGTAGACCTTGATAAAGCCGTAAGTGCATTAAAACCGGCCACAGAAGCCCGTGTTATTGCCGCTTCCGACCCGCCCGCCAAAATCACATCACTATAACCATGTTTGATGGAGCGGAAAGCCTCACCAATAGCATGGCTGCCGGCCGCACAAGCGGTTACCACATTGGTGCATACGCCATTTGCGCCGTATTCCAACGCAACCTGCCCTGCGGCCATATTGCCAATCATCATGGGGATAAACAGCGGCGCAATTTTCATGCTGTTTTCTTTGGCATATAGCTTAACAACCTCATTTTCAAAGGTTTCCATGCCGCCAATGCCCGATGAAATGATGACGCCAAGACGGCTTTTGTCAACCCCATCCATGTCCAGCCCGCTGTGTTTTACAGCACGTGCCGCCGCTGACAGGGCATATTGGCTAAACAAATCCATCCGCCTAACTTCCTTTTTGGGAATGTCATCTTCCGGGTTATAATCTTTCACCTCTGCCGCAAGGGCAATGGGCGAATCCGCCACCTGCACACGGGTTATCGTGGCAATGCCCACAACCCCCTCCCGCAGGGATTTTTCAAAGCTTTCCAAATCACAACCAATTGGGGAGATAACCCCCATGCCCGTAATAACTACCCTTTTCATAGGGATTTCCTCCTTCTTAGAGATTCAGCCATCCGGCCGTCCCATTAAATTTTGCAAAAATTTTATTTGAGTATGTTGCAACAACAGATACCACATTACCCCTTTTCAGGGACAAGTAGTGGTCTGTCCCAATGCCGTTGACCCAATTCCTACCTTCATCATCTTGCAAGATTTTGTCTGTTGGTACCTCTAAAATCTTGCCGCTTTTGTGGCGCACCTTGCTAAATTCCTCACTATACTCCAAAATATCCACAAAACGGTCATTCCAAGTTATGCTTAATGTGCCTTCCTTGCCTTTGTGGTCATTTTCCACTGTCATTAGCTCAAAGTTTTCAACAAATTCCCAAGAAAACTCACCATCTTTTACAATAAAGGCGTTTAGCTGGCCGAAGGGGGCTATGGGATAGCCGCCGTCAATGTGGATAATGTGCTTTTCCTTGTTGATGATTGGGTTGCAGCAAGGAATTTGGTGGCACAGGTTGTTTATGGGCCAATGGCCTACAATAACCCATTTGTCAAAGGGTTTGCCCTTGTAAGTTTCCGTAAAGGCGGGGATTGTCAGGCATTTTATCACATCTTGCTCATTAAGCGGTTTGTCTTCCAACCCGGCGTGGACAAATATAAAGTCCTCACTTTCAAGGACTATAGCTAAGTTGCAAACCCATTCCCAATCCTCATCCGTATAAAAGTCCGCCCTGCCCCATTCGCAATTGCCCCGTAAAACATGTACATTTGGTTGTTTGTCCAATTCCATTATATAACGGAAAGTTTCTTCAGGCTGGCTGCCTTTTAGGTAGAAGTCACCTAAAATCACCAGAACATCATTATTGCAGAACTTTACTTTGTCCAACAGTTTTTTGAACAAGTCAAGCTCGCCATGGATATCTGCAATAACAATAAGCCGTTTATTTTGTGGGATTTCAAGCTGTCGCACAATCAGCGGTACGCTCATTATGCCATGCCCCCGTCAATGGTCACAACTTGCCCTGTCATATAGGCGCAATTTGCTACAAAATAGACCAAATCAGCCACTTCTTCGGGCTTGCCGTATCTGCGCAGGCTTACACTTTCCAAAATTTGTTTTTTAACGGCTTCCGGCAGGCTGTCGGTCATATCGGTTTCGATAAAGCCGGGGGCTACGCAGTTGGCTGTTATGCCACGGCTGCCAAGCTCCTTGGCAATGGACTTGGTAAGCCCGATAAGCCCCGCCTTAGCAGCGGAATAGTTGGCTTGCCCCCCATTGCCCGTAATGCCCACCACGCTGGAAATATTCACAATCGCCCCGGACTTTTGTTTAAGCATTACAGGGCTTGCATGGCGGATGGTGTTAAATGCACCTTTTAGGTTGGTATCCACCACCGCATCAAAATCGGCTTCTTTCATCTTCAAAATCAGTCCGTCACGGGTGATGCCTGCGTTGTTGATAAGATAATCCACAGTGCCAAATTTTTCCTTAGCTTGATTTATAAGCTCCTCGGCCTGGGCAAAATCACTGATGTCGGCTTTTACAGCCAAAGCACCCACGCCCAAAGCCTCAATTTCCGCCACAAGCTCCTTAGGGTCGGTGGATAGATAGTTAACCACCATATTAACCCCCGATGAAGCAAATTTTAGGGCAATTGCCCTGCCAATTCCCTTTGCGCCACCTGTTACAATGGCTGTTTTCATGGGCAATGCCCCCTTTTTCGTTAGGATTATGCCTTCGCAAAGGTTTCCAGCGAAGGGTCTATTTTTTTAACAAAGTTTACTAAGGTTTCCCCAATGCCAAGTTCGATAAAACGGGTGCCGCCCATTTCCTTGGCTTTTAACACAGAATTTGTCCATTGTACGGCGGATGTCATATGGGTTGCCATGTGGTTTGCTAAATCCTCGTAGGTTAGCACATCCGCTGTTACATTGGATATGATTGGTAGCTTGGGGGGAGTCAGGTCAAGTCCCGACCCTGCTTCTTTAAGCTTTTCTGCCGCAATATCCATCAAAGGCGTGTGGAAGGGGCCTGCCACTTTTAAGGGAATTGCTTTGCCCTTGGCTTCTTTGATTTTGCCTACGCAATAGTCCAACGCCGCCTTATCACCGGATATGACGATTTGCTCTGGTGTGTTAAAATTGGCGCAGGCCACAAAACCTTCATGGGTAGATTTACAGATATCTTCCAGCACGGCACGGTCAATCCCCATTACAGCAACCATGCCGCCCGGCTTGGCAAATTCCGCCATCAGCAAGCCCCGCTTATGTACCAGCTTCACAGTTTCGGCAAAGCCCAGCACCTCTGCCGCCGCAAGTGCGGTATATTCCCCCAGCGACAAGCCCATCAAAAGCCCTGCCTGCTCGCCTTCCAGCTCATAAGCACGCAGGGCGGCGATGCCCACAGTTACAAGGGCGGGTTGGGCAAATTGGGTTAAATTAAGCTTTTCGCCGTCTTCAAAGCAAAGTTTGGCAACATCCAAACCAAGGGCATCGCTGGCTTCTTCAAAAACCTGGCGGCATGCGGCATGTTGGTCATAAAAACCTTTGCCCATACCCACCTTTTGCGCCCCTTGGCCGCTAAACATTAAAACATCCATAATTTAGGCACCCCCTGCAAGCAAGGTATATTGCCGCCAAATTTCTTGAATAATCTCATCAGCAGTCTGCTCTTTCGTCACCATGGCAGCAATCTGCCCCGCCATAAGCGACCCCTGCTCCGTATCACCATCCACCACGGCTTTGCGCAAAGCACCAGCCGCGAAGCCTTCCAACGCATGGATGTCGGGCTTTTCTTTCATGGCCTCCTGCTTTTCCAGTGCAATATACTGGCTAGTTAGCTTATTGCGAAGCGAGCGCACAGGGTGCCCCGCAATTGTCCCTGTTACAATGGTATCAATATCTTTTGCTTTAATAACAGCGTTTTTGTAATTTTGATGCACCCAACACTCCTTAGCCACAAGGAAGCGTGTGCCAATTTGCACCCCTTCGGCTCCAAGCATAAATGATGCGGCAACACCACGCCCATCGGCAATGCCGCCCGCTGCAATTACGGGTATGCTTACAGCATCCACAACCTGCGGCACAAGTGCCATGGTGGTTAGTTTGCCAATATGCCCGCCAGCCTCCATGCCCTCTGCCACAACCGCCGCCGCCCCAATCTTTTCCATCTTTTTGGCAATGGCAACCGATGGCACAACGGGTATAACCTTAACACCGGCAACATTAAAGGCTTCCATGTATTTAGTTGGAGCGCCCGCCCCTGTTGTGACGATTTTAACACCCTCATCACAGCATAACCTGGCAATTTCATCCACAAAAGGTGACATTAGCATGATATTTACGCCAAAGGGCTTGTCTGTCAAGCTTTTTGCTTTATTAATCTGCTCCCGCACATAATCGGCAGGTGCAGCACCTGCGGCAATAATGCCCAGGCCGCCGGCATTGGACACGGCCGCCGCCAAACCTGCCTCGGAAACCCAAGCCATGCCCCCTTGAAAAATGGGGTACTTAATACCCAATAACTCACAAATTCTGTTATCCACTCAAATACCCCCTGTCTGCTTTATAACACAAGCCTTGCATAGATTATTTCAACACCTTCTTCTTCACCAATTTCTCCTGTTTCCACAAAGCCCACTGGTGCGTACAGGTTGCGGGCAACCTTATTTTCAGTGGTATAGCACAGGGAAATACAATCCGCCTTGCCTTGGTGTGCGGCATCAATCATAAAACGGTTAAAATCATAGTATTTCTTGTCGCCAAACTTTTGGCTTAGAACCTGTTTTCAATAAATCAACCCCTACGCAACAACATAGACGCATGAGAAATCATAATCATATTTTCAGCTGATGTGGTCAAAAACTCGTAATCTTTTGAAAGTCTACGAGAACCAC
>Ga0131853_10004979_pt1 | contig 23917 bp, 15 predicted proteins | sample TergutLab28metaG_FD_92764 | JGI IMG/M metagenome (GOLD analysis project Ga0131853, IMG submission 92764) | Labiotermes labralis P1 segment gut microbial communities from Petit-Saut dam, French Guiana - Lab288 P1 (version 2) (version 2) | ecosystem: Host-associated > Arthropoda: Insects >...
GGCAGCTATCAACATACCCTCAATCACCCCATGCGGGTCGCCTTCCAAAATGGAGCGGTCCATAAAAGCGCCCGGGTCGCCCTCGTCGGCATTACACACAATATATTTATGCTCATTCGACTGCTTGGCAGCTAATTGCCATTTTACGCCGGTCGAAAAACCGCCGCCGTCGCGACCACGCAAACCGCTTTTGAGCACCTCGTTAATGATGGCTTCGCCGGTCCAGCTTTTCACCTTTTTTATGGCCAAATAGCCATCGTGCGCCTCATAATCTTCTATGGATTCGGGATTAATGACGCCGCAATTGCGCAATGCCCATTTTACCTGCTTGTCCAAAAAACTGTTTTCGGGCGCTTCAAAATCGGGAGCGTAGGCAACCTCCTCTTTGAGTATTTGCCGGTTAACAATGTGGCTTTCAAAAATTTTGTCTATCTTTTCTTTGGTAACGCGGCCATAAATCACGCCGGTCCCGTCCATATCTATCTGAACCAAAGGCTCGCAATAACACATGCCTACACAGTTGGTTTTTTCCAATGCAAACCGGTTGGGATGTTGTTCCAACAATTCCGACAGGCGGTCATACACTTTTTGGGCGCCGGCTGCCAATCCGCAGCTTCCCAAGCCCACTTTTACTACACAATTATGTCTCATTACTCAAAGTTTTTAACGTGGTTAACGGCAGTCTCTCCGGTCAATTTTCCAAAAGTTTCTTCGCCAATCATCATGGCAGGAGCCAAGGAGCAACAGCCCAAGCAGGAGACAGACTCAAGCGTGTATTTGCCGTCGGAGGTAGTTTCTCCGTCTTCGACCTTTAAATAAGACGCGATTTCATCCATCACGGCGTTGACATTTTGTACATGGCAGGCGGTTCCCTTGCAGACCTTAATCGAGTATTTTCCCGAAGGGCGCAGTTTGAACTGCGCATAAAAAGTGGCAACGGCATACAGCTCTCCCAGTGTGTAGTTTAGCTCCGATTCGATACATGTAAGCGCCGGCTTGGGCAGGTAGGTGTATACGGCTTGAACCTCCTGTAAAAGAGCAATTAATCCCTCTTTTTTCCCTTTATATTTGGCTACGATGTCTTTGATTAAGCCAAGGTCAACCTCTCCCTCGATGGGGATTTCCTGTGGCTGTGTAATTCTTTTTATTCTCATTTGCAGATGTTTATAGTTGCTGACTAAATTTTCGCAAATTTACATGAAATTTTCCAAACTACACGCAATTGCACGCCGGCGGGCAAAATTTTTTAGCTGCGGGTTCAACAAAGTTACACCGAGCATTGGCCGGCGTTGTCTTATCGGTCATTGGCTGTAAGCGCCATTCATATCCTCATCGCTGAAACCGGAAACAACCAAATTCCTATAGGAGATGACGGCGCTGCCCTTCTCTCCTACGGAAGCGCTGCTCATCCCTTTGTCAGTAATGGTCATTTCAGCGGTAGCGCCTTCGTAGGTGTATGTTCCGCTGCTGTACGTATAGCTTCCTACTTGGGCTGTCCATGTAGAATCTGTTACAACAACATTAGCTCCATTCCCTGTCCATACTCCTACAAACGGATTTTCACTGCGACCTTCTTTGTTGTCCTCATTCCCGTTGTATGAGGTAAATGCAGCCGATACAACAAGGGCTGTAACAACAAAACAATTCAAAACTACTTTTTTCATTACCAATATCTTTTCATTAAATATTTTTTCAAATCCGCATATTTATTTTGGTCCATGTTTGCCAATAAATCTTTGGGCGAAATGATTTTGTACTTGCTTGGGTCTTGCAAACATGCACGCCAAGTCGCTTCCATTTCTTTGCCGCTGCAAGGATATATTTTATTTAGCAAATCACTGTTTTCCTGTGGAATAACATGAGTGTGAATAAAATCGTCTGCCGAAATTTTCTCTGACTTTCTATGAGCAATCATTTGCTCTGCCCACAAAGTTTGCCGCATCAGTTGGTAAAACGGCTCAAAGAAGTAAACAGACTTTTTGAAATCGTTTTGTTCTTTAAGTTGTTTAGAATTACGGATTAAATGCGGATTGCGGTTATCGTGTACGTATCTGTCCAATCGTTCTTTCCCTTTGCCGTTTGTGCCTTTGGGTTCGCCTTTTCTGTCCTCGACCGCTTTGTTTGCATTGTTGTAATGTTCCGTATATTTCCACTCTATGGGAAGAAGATAATTTTTGCCGTTTTCATCTTTTGCAAAAATCAACGCATCGATGGAGGTGCAATGACTGCCCCGAATTAGCTCCTGCCCTGCTTCTTTACACTCGTTGAGATAATCGCTACTGCTCACAACCTCAAATGCGATATAGGCATGTGGAAGTTTGTCCGTTTTAATTTCCAAAACATCAATTATATCTTCGCAAATTATTTGCGCAATTTTCAACACTTCGGCTTTGTCATTTCTGATTGGGAATAAATGATTTAAACACGCTATTTGAGACGATAAAGTATGGGGAGTCGGTTTTTGACCTCCCCACCACGAAATATTATTCTCTTTGAAGTATGTTTGAACATCTTCCCGTATAGATTTAAAGAGGTTGTATTGCCCATCCAACAAGACAAAATCTCTTTTTTCACCCAAGAATTTTCCTCCTGCGCCACAGCGCCCAAACAGTTCGCTGTTTTTTATGAGTTCAACAGCCTTTTCCCTTTCTTTTTCTTGATATTTGCTCATTGTGTGGTATTTCAAAACCAATCTGCCGCCTTTGGGGGAGGCGGCAGATGGTTGGTGAATGAACTTGGTCAGCCTTGGTTATTCGTTCTCTTTACTTCTGTCAACATAGTGTGTATGAAGAAGCTTGTGAGACAGATGTCCTCCGGGCTTGCCCAGATATTCTTTGTAGATGGCGCTAATAGAAGGATTGAGGTGCGATTGACGAAGCACCTTGCTTTCGTCTTCGCTGTAAATCGCTTTCAAACGCTTCATCCTCACATCCGGGTCGTCGCTGCGGGGTTGTCCGCCGCCGCAAATGCAACCGCTCGGACAGCCCATCACTTCAATGAAATGATAAGGCGAAGTTCCCGCAATGATTTGCTCCATAAGGGTTTTGGCGCCCGTCAAACCGCTCGTTACTGCGATTTTGGCTTCAAAACCTTCAAACACTTTGTAGTCCGGAAGCACCTTTTCAAACTTTAACGTAGCTTCTTTAATCTGGTCAAGACCTACTATCGGGGCTACGTGTAGCTGCTCAAAAGGCAATTCCCTGCCCGTAATGATGACGTAAACGGTTCTGATAGCCGCTTCCATTACTCCGCCGGTAACGCCAAAGATGTCGGCGGCTCCGGTAGATTGTCCCATCGGGTCATCAAACGGCTCGTCATTCAAACTGCAAAAATCAATGCCTGCCTGTTTAATCATTTGCCCTAACTCACGGGTGGTAAGTACGGCGTCTACATTGGGAACATCGTTATTCACCATCTCTTCGCGAGCTGCTTCAAACTTCTTGGCCGTACAGGGCATGATAGATACCGCGTACATGTTCTTTGGGTCTACGCCGATTTTTTCGGCATAATAAGTTTTGGTCAAAGCGCCCAACATCATGTGGGGGGACTTGCAGGTAGACAGATGGGGGATAAGTTGCGGATAATACGACTCCACGTACTTAATCCAACCCGGCGAGCAACTGGTAATCATGGGCAGTACCGATTTTTTGCCGGATAGTACATCTATGGCCCTGTGTAAGAACTCTGTACCTTCTTCCATAATGGTTAAGTCAGCTGCCCAGTCGGTGTCAAACACATCGTCTGTGCCCAAGGCGCGTATGGCTGCCGCCATTTTTCCGGTTACGGATGTGCCTACCGGATAGCCGAACATTTCTCCCAATGCTACGCGCACGGCAGGAGCAGGTTGCATCATTACTCTGATTTCAGGATTGTTAATGGCATCCCATACTCTAGAAATATGGTCGGTTTCCTTTAATGCGCCCACCGGACACACTACGGTACATTGTCCGCAAAATGCGCATTTGGCGCTGTTAATCGGCAGTCCCATAGCCGGAGCAATCACGGTATCAAAGCCGCGGTTTTGGGCGTCAAGGATGCCTACGCCCTGTATGCCTTTACAGGCGGTAACGCAACGACGGCAAAGAATACACTTAGACAGGTCGCGGACAATAGACGACGAAACGTCTACATCCTCGCGGACGCTGCCCGTGTCGAAACGATTTTCTCCAACGCCCAAAGTGTCGCCCAACTGCTGCAATTCGCAGGATTGATTGCGGATGCAACTTAGGCAATTCTTAGAGTGGTCGGAGAGCATCAATTCATACAACACTTTACGCGCTTTAAGCACTTTTTGGGAACGGGTATGTACCACCATTCCCTCCCTTACTTCTGCCATACAGGCAACTTGGAGCGTGCGCGCGCCTTCTACTTCTACCGAACAAATCCTGCAAGAGCCGAATTTGTGAACGCCTTCCATGTAACACAAAGAAGGGATATTGATTCCATTTTGTTTGGCAGCCTCAAGAATCGTGGTTCCCGGAGCTGCGGTGATTTTTTTATTGTTGATTGTTAGCTGTATCATAATTACCTCCTTTCGCAATGTAAGCAACGCATTGATTCCGCAATGGCGTTAATTTTGTGAAAACCTAAAACTACTTCGGCAAAGGATTGTTTCCGCACTTCGGGGGTTAGCATTTCCATCTCGAACTGCGGGTGTGCAACCACTTCGTCGTCGTCATATACGTTGGGGATGTCAATCGGTGCGCCTTTGTTCAGCAGACCGTTTCCGCCCAAGTAGACATCAATGGAAGAAGCGGCCTTCTTGCCGTCTGCAATAGCGCGAATCACGTCTTCGGGACCCCTCACTACGTCTCCGCCGGCAAACACGCCTTCCATCGTACTCATTAAAGTATCGGGATTCACAATAAAGGTTCCCCATTTGGTTACGCCGATTTCGTCTTTGCCAATAAAGGGTAAGTCAGCATATTGACTTACAGCCGGAATCACATAATCCACATCTAAAACAAAGTTCGAGCCTTTAATTTCTACCGACTTTCTTCTTCCGGATGCGTCAAATTCGCCCAATGCCATTTTTACGCATTCGATACCGGCGACTTTGTTGTCCTTTCCGATGAATTTGACGGGAGCCGTTAATTCCATGAGTTCCACTCCTTCTTCGAGCGCTTCTATCACTTCTTCAACGTAAGCGGGCATGGCGTCTTGAGTCCTTCTGTACACAATCACCACACGGTCTGCCCCAATACGAAGCGCAGAACGGGCCGAGTCAACCGCTGTGTTTCCGCCGCCTATAACGGCAACCGTTCCATTCAGCTTCATGTCTCCTCTTAGATTTGTGTCTTTTAGGAAGTTAATACCGTGAATAACGCCGCGCAAATCTTCGCCTTCAATATTCACTTTAGCCGGATACTGGGTTCCCGTCGCCACGTAAATGGCGTCGTATCCTTCGCGCAAATGTTTAAACTCTAAGTCTCTGCCGACTTCTTTGTTGAGATAGATATTTACGCCAGCCTGCCGGATTAATTCAATTTCATGTTGAAGAATGGCTTCGGGCAGACGATATTCGGGAATACCAAATGCCAATACGCCTCCGGCAACGTCATGCGATTCAAAAACATCTACATCGTAGCCAATATTCACCAAGTAGTACGCGCAGGTTAGGCCCGATGCGCCCGCTCCGATTACAGCCACACGTTTTCCTTTTTTGGCGTATGTAAGCTGCATCTTGTACGGAAGTTCGTTTTTAAAGGCATAATCCGCCGCAAAGCGTTTCAAATCACGAATCGCTACCGGCTCGTCCACCGTGCCGCGGCGACACTTGCGCTCGCAGGGACGGGTACAAATCCTGCCGCAAACAGCGGGGAAGGGATTCTCCTGCATCACCAAGTTGTAAGCATCTTGGAATCTGCCGGCTGCAATCAGTGAAATATATCCGGCAACATTCACGTTAGCCGGACAGGTGTTCTCGCAGGGAGAAGTGAACATAGAAGCGCAAACGCCTGCTCTACAATATTTTTGATTGATATGCTCCTCAAATTCTTCCCTAAAGAAACGAATAGTGGAAAGAATCGGATTGGGCGCCGTTTGTCCCAAGCCGCACATGGCCGCTTCTTGAATGGTTTCGCCGATTTCTATCAGAAGCTCAATATCTCCCTGCTTTCCTTTGCCTTCGGTGATATGTTCCAAAATCTCAAGCATCCGCTTGGTACCTACGCGGCAAGCAAGGCATTTTCCGCAGGATTCATCCCGAATAAAGTCCATAAAGTAACGGGCAGTATCTACCATGCAGGTATCCTCATTCATGACAATCAGTCCGCCCGACCCCATAATGGCGCCCATTTTATTCAGCGATTCATAATCTGCCGGAACATTGAGGTTTTCTTTAGTGATACAACCGCCCGAAGGTCCTCCGATTTGCGCCGCTTTAAACTCCTTTTTATTGGGAATACCGCCGCCAATGTTGTATATGATTGTTCCGATGGTTGTTCCGATGGGTACTTCAATAATACCGGTATTGACCACCTCTCCGGCAAGGGCAAACACCTTGGTGCCGGTTGCCTCTTTTAAACCAAAGCCGGCGTACCACTTGCCGCCGTTACGGATAATTTTGGGCAGATTGGCCAAAGTCTCCACATTATTGATGATGGTCGGAAACCCAAACAGACCTCTTTGGAAGGGGAAGGGCGGCTTTTGCTTAGGCTCGCCGCGTTGTCCCTCGATAGAAGCCAAGAGGGCCGTTTCTTCGCCGCACACAAAGGCGCCTGCGCCGATTCTGATTTCGAGGTCGAAATGATAATCCGTATCAAACAGATTTTTTCCCAAAAAACCATACTCCCGCGCTTGGTCCAAAGCTACCTTTAGCCTGTCTATCGCAATCGGGTATTCTGCACGGATATACACATAACCTTGTTGTGCGCCAATAGCATAAGCCGAAAGAATCATCCCTTCGATTAAGCAATGCGGGTCGCCCTCAATCACGCTTCTGTCCATAAAAGCGCCCGGGTCGCCCTCGTCGGCGTTACAGACCATGTATTTAGTGTTGCTCTTTTGGGCAAAGCCCGCACGCAACTTAGTGCCCGTAGGAAAGCCCGCGCCTCCGCGGCCGCGAAGACCGGAAACTTCCACTTCTTTTACAACCTGCTCTTGAGTCATTCCGGTAATTGCCTTAGCTGCCGCTAAATAGCCATCATGGGCAATGTAATCCTCAATACTGGTGTAATCAATAATACCGCACAAATCCAAAACAATCTTCACTTGAGCTTTAAAAAACTCGATGTCGTCAATTTTGGGAATATACTTCAGCAACGTCTTGTCGTAGAAAGTATATTCTTCGATGGGTTTACTATTAACTAAATGACTCTGAATAATTTCTTTGGCTTTTTCGGGATTCACTTCTGTGTAAAAAGTTCTATCCGGAAGCACCAGCATTACCGGCCCCATGGCGCAAATGCCCATACAACCGGTTTGATAGACTTTTACATCTTTTGCAATACCCTGCCCTTCAAGTTCTTCATTAATGGCATTTTCTACGTCGGCACAATTGGATGACACGCAACCCGTACCGCCGCAAATCAGAATCTGGTATTTGTATTTCTCTTGATTTTTAAGAAATTTTTTCTTAATTTCTTCTAACTGAGCGATTGATTTAACTGTACTCATAATAATTCCTCGTTAATATTTAGACAGGACTGACGTTAATTTATTTGGATTCACAGATTTAAACACTGCGTCATCAATCATCATGGCGGGCGCCAGTCCACAGGCGCCAATGCAGCGTGCTATACTCAGCGTGAATTTACCGTCTTCGGTTGTACCTCCAACGTCTACATGAAGGTATTTTTCAAGACCTTCCACCAGTTTTTTACCACCGCGAACGTAGCATGCCGTTCCCATGCACACCAAGATGGTATGCTTGCCTTTGGGTTTGGTGGAGAAGAAAGAATAAAAAGTAACGACTCCCGAAACTTCCGATACGGACAGATTTATCTTATCCGCAATAAATTTTTGAACCACATAGGGTAGATAGCCATAAATCCCCTGAGCAGCGTGCAATACCATAATCAGATTGCTGGGCTTTGCCTCGTACTTGGCAATAACCGCCTCAATCTGACTCAGTTTTTGAACGTGGTCTTCAGGTAGCTTATGGTGCGCTTGTTTTGTTTGACTCATATTTACCTTGAATTTGGATTAGTTTTTATAAAATTAGGTTTTATGCGTACAAAGATAATGTTTTTTGTAAAATAAAAAAATCTTATGAAAGAATTGCACTTTCCTACGGAATTGTAAGTATCCACTACATGGCTGATGACACATTGAACGAAAAAGCGACCCCGCAATGAGGCCGCTCCCATGTCAAAAACTTGTGGAGTGCTTAGTGTACAGAAACAGATGTTGAGACCCATTCGCTCCACCCGCAACCGTCTCGTATCCTCATCCGTACCGGATATGTACCCGAAGCGGGGAATGTGGTTGGCATTTGGGTCTGCTGATTGTAATGACGTTCTATTGTACCGTTTATTACAATTTCCCATTCCCAATTCAATACGAATGGGTGGCCCTCCATTACGTCTGCCCTAAAGGAATACGGTGTTCCCGCCATCAAGAGAGATACCGGCGACCCTTGGTGATATACCTCTGAAAGAAACGGTTTTATTCTTGCTGCTACTTTTTTATTCACATTATACGTTTGACCATTATAAGTGTACGAAAATCTGATTGTAGCATATTGTGGGTCACTTACGCCACTTGATCGTGTGACTGTGAAGCTTGTTCCACTCGTTGAAGAATATGTTAAGCCACTATTTGAACCTGAACCGCCTACAACTTGCCAAGTCCCCCCTGTGGCTCCAGATGGTAATCCTGATATGGTGTACGTTCCCGAACAGGATGCTCCGATAACATCAATACCAGAAATGGTAGGCGCTTTAACATAATATTTCCGAGCACTGATGTTATACGGACTTCTATTTGCAGCATGTATGTATCGTGGCCACCCACCCCACTTTGATTCGTATTTTCCAGCATTTGGACCCGATGTTATTCGGACAGCAGAATGATCGCGCCCATTTTCCCAACCGGAAGAAGGGTTCCATATCCAGTCGGCTGTACTTGATGCTCCATACCAAACCTTGGTTGCGTCACTTTCAGACACTTCCACATAACTTCCATCATCCCAATACTTTCTAATATTATTAGGAGTTGAAGGAAGTATAGTAGGATTAACGTAGGGGTCGAAAACTACCATTTGAGAGTTAAGGTACGCATTTACCCAGTATGTACCACTCCCTCCTTCAGACATATACCATGCGTAAGAATGACAATTATATGCTCCTGTTGCAGGTGCGGTTTTGATAACCTCATTTGTCCATCCTCGTGCAGCTAACCAACTTGCTGCATGAGATTCAAGCGTTGCTACATTTCCCGCACTAAAGATTTGATGCTCCACATTGGTTCCATTTGGTGTTCTAACTTGAGAATGAACTGTATTACACAGCATTAAAGTTGAAAAAATGACTATAACTATTTTTTTTGTTTTCATCTTGATTAATTTTTGTTACTTGTTAAAAACTTTTCTGAATATTCAATGATTAAATTGCTAAAATCTTCACTAACAAATTTATCATTGCTCAAACATAACAATGCCTGTTGCAGTGTGGCTCTATCCACAAACTCTATGGTATGCTCTCTTTCCTTCGCTAAAATGACAGCCATAAGAAATACGCCTGATTTTTGAGCACAAAATACTGTATTATATTCTTGATATTTCGCTTTTTGAAAATTAGTCGCCAATTGCAAAACTTCTTTCCTAAACTCTGAATCGCAGTTATCATTAAAACATTCTTGAGCCAACTTATATTCGAGCATTGCAAAAACACTTTCGCTACCAGTATTGAAAGATGAGTATCCCATTTGGATTGGAACATGTTTCGTTTTGTAAAGATTGAGCAAATCATCCCTTGTTTTCATTCCAGCAAATGGTCCCGACAAATCCCAATTACTCATGTCTTTCCTGCAATTGACACAAAATCTAAAATCGACCTTAAATGTTTCATTTACTACGGTCAATGTTACTGTCCCATTGGTTCTTGTTAATTCATTATCTGAATAATGGCATGATGCCATCAACAACATAAAAATAACAATGATGTATGTTTTCATCTTTTGTTATTTTTTGATATTAATAGCTCTATCCAACACTCCAATATCTTCCGCCATTAAATTAAGCATTAGGGAACGTAATTCGGTATCACCTTTTGCCAAATCTCCAGTTCTGTCAAGTATGCTCAGATATAAACCGGCTGTTGGAGATAAGTCCCATAAAGACACGTCGGAGAGCTGCTTTTTTTGACCATATTTCAAAATCGCCTCATCTTGCAAAACTTGAATGTCCTGCGCGTCTAATTTTTCGATCATCATGCCATGAGATAGCAACAATTCAATGCAATTGATTTGAAAACTATATTCGCCTTTTTGCAGAAGTGTCCAATTTTCACCGATCGCAAGCGGATCCAGCCTTGAATAGACTTTGATTAATTCTTTTGCCGCATCGTCTCGAGCAAACAATTCACGAAATCCATTGAAGTGACTCATCATATTGTTTAGTCCCACCCGACGGCTATTAAAAGCATTAATAACACCCCATTCGGGGTACGCAAGGCATACTTCCAATAATTCTTCCGTAGAAATTCTTGTAATCATCCCTTCTGGGATGTTGTACGCCAACAGTTGATCTTCATAACTTTTTAATGTTTTCCACTCAAGGGTGCTTGGATTGACAGGGAAATTCCATACCATATTGCTGCGGGTAGAAATTTGTACACCATCAAGAATAATAGATTCTCTATTTTCCTCTTTCAGCACACACGACATATTGACCATCAAGGCCAGTAAAAGTACAACAAAAATTTTTATATTTTTTTGGTTCATAATATTTATTATTAAAAGGGGTTAAGTTAATGATTGTTTCGTTAAAAGAAGTGGTTACGGTGGCTCCTTTCGGGAGCCTACGTTTAATGCCGTCTCTTGGAGTGTGCAGGTTTTGATACATAGTCGGAGTATTTTCAAGCTCTACTGTATAGATGCACCACATCCTAAAATGTTGCAAAGAGTTTAATCTTTTTGATGGCGCTTGCACCACCGGCCCTGCACAGATTCCGGTATGGCACAAAGAAAATACCCCACACATAAAAACATGCAAGTACCCAAGAAGGCTTTTCGGCCAAAAGAAGACCAAGCCCAAAGCACGGTATGGAACAACGGCAACCATGACGCTGCAAATATAATAAAAAAAATCGCCCCAACAAATAAATCGAATAAAAATTGTACTTTTGTACGGAATTATAAAAAAAAGTATTACCTTTGCGGTGCAAAACAGGGCGAAGTTGTAAAGGCAGCAGTCGGGTTCAAATCCCGAATCGTTCACGGATTTAGGGTTCCACTTCGGGTGCCCCTAAAACCACTCCCAGCCGGTGATTTATCATCGGCTTTCTTATTTAATGGCGTATAACTTCCTATCTACTATATAGTACAGATGGCCAATTCGCTTACTATTTGAATTTCTTAGATATACCCGATAACTTTCCTGTATTTGTATTTCCGAAAATAAGCTTTTGTCATGATAATAAAGTATGACAACTTCCGCGCCTTTCCTATTTGCGTCTTTCAAGTTGTTGATAATATTGTTTTTTCCAATCCCCTCAATTCCTTTTATTTCAAACTTATATCCATCTAATACTCCATCTGCAACTTGAATCCCGCGAGGTGTTTGTTCCGAGCCAAGCACTGTATTTCTCCCATAATCGTAAAGAATGTCTAAAGTGATTTTCTCATAATCACCACGCGGTATTCCGAATCTCCCAATAGTTGGGTCGAAATTATGCTCTTTGTGAATAGCAGATAGCGCTCCATTCTTTGGATTAAATCGAACATCTGTATAGCTATCATCATTCAAAAAGCGATGATATTCTTTTCTATTCTTTTCTATCTTAACTGCTAACTCGTTGACCATTTTATTTACAGAAATTCCCGCAAAGGTAGCATTATCCTTCAACCAATATAGCGCCGCAAAGTAATGAAAAAATCGCCCCAACCAACAAATCGAATAAAAATTGTACTTTTGTACGGAATTATAAAAAAAAGTATTACTTTTGCGGCGCAAAATAGGGCGAAGTTGTTAAAGGCAATAGTCGGGTTCAAGTCCCGAATCGTTCACGGACCTAGGGTAGCGCTTGTGGCGTCCTAGGACCTCTCCCGGCCGGTGATTTATTGCCGGCTTATTTATTTAACAATATGTAATTTATTGTCAACAATATAATACAAGCGACTAATGCGCTTGCTTTTTGAATTTCTTAAATAGAAGTGATAGCCATCCTTGACCTGTTCTTTCGAAAAGAAATTTCTATCATGATAATAAAGTACTACTGTTTCTGCTCCCTGTTTGCTTGCTTCTGAAATTTTAGATTTTATGATTCTATCGCCTATTCCTTCAACACCTTTTATGTCAAACCGCACGCCATTTAACAAACCATCAGGTATCTTGTCTTCACCCGGAGCCTCAGACCAAAGTTCAACACTCATTCCGTATTTAGCCAACACTTTGGAGGCAATCTTTTCATAATCTCCCCTCGGAATGCCAAATTTGCCGATTGTTGGGTCAAATTGATGCTTTTTATGATATACCCGATATCCGCCGCTAAACTCGTCAAACCCAGCCCTTATCCAATCGCTGGTATTATACGAGTTATATTTTTCTTTTGCTGCTTTCAGTATTTCAGTTCTTCCATCCACATTGATTCTATTTACAGAAATTCCCGCAAAGGTAGCATTATCCTTCACCCAATATAACGCCGCAAGGTAATGAAAAGTTCGCCCCAACAAATAAATCGAATAAAAATTGTACTTTTGTACGGAATTATAAGTATTCTCTAATATGGCTGATGACACATTGAACGAAAAAGAGGAGAAATACCACACGGACGTGGGACATTTTCAAATGAACCATCAAGGAGAGAAGATTTGCGGCGACGTGTTTCTATCCAAAAGAATCCCCGAAGAAAACCGGGTATTGTGCGTGTTGTCGGACGGTATGGGGCATGGGGTGCGGGCAAATGTCTTAGCCACGCTTACGGCAACTATTTCGCTTCATTTTTCGACTGAACACAAAGATGCCAACGCACTTGCCGGCATGATTATGAAAGCGCTGCCTGTTTGCAGCGAAAGAAATATCAGTTACGCCACCTTTACAATCATAGACATCTGCATGGAAACCCATACCGCTTCCATTTTGGAGTATGATAATCCCCAAACATTGATTTTGAGGGGAAACAGGATTTATGAGCCGGAATGGACGCATGTAAAATACAAGGGAGACGTCAAAGACAAACGGGTGATGAATCTAAAGAAATGCTCTTTTGTCCCTCAAATAGAAGACCGCATTATCTTTTGTTCAGACGGAATTACACAATCGGGCTTGGGGGCGGGAGAGGGCATCAGCTTGGATTGGGGAAGAAATAATTTAATCATATTTGCTCGGGAAATTATTGAAACAACGCCGGGCATTTCTGCTGCCGACCTTGCCGAAAGAGTGGTAAAAAAAGCGGCGGCCAACGACCTCTATACGCCTAAAGACGACCTTAGCTGCGGCGTGGTTTATTTTCGGCAGGCTCGAAAAACAATCTTGTGTACAGGCCCTCCTTTTAATCCCGAAAAGGATTACGAATTTGCAACCATTCTTAAAAACTTTGACGGGAAAAAAATTGTCAGCGGGGCTACCACAACGGAAATTATTGCCAGAGAATTAAAACGAACCGTCAAAGACGAAGAAAGGACAGACCTTAGCCTGCCTCCAAGTTCAAAAATGGAAGGGATTGATTTGGTTACGGAGGGCGTGTTGACATTGAGCAAAGTTACCCATTTGTTAAATACCGTCAATCTTAATGCCAAAATGCAGTTTGGGAGGGGGCCTGCCGACCAAATTTGCAGATTATTATTAGATACCGACGAAATATATGTTTTGGTAGGAACAAAAATTAACGAAACAAACCACGACCCGACCTTACCGGTAGAAATTGAAATTCGTAAGAGTCTGATTCAACGATTAACTAGAGTATTGTCGGAAAAATTTATGAAAGTGGTTGTAATTAAATACATGTAATTATGTCAGATAAAGTTATTCAACTAAATAAAAGTCACTGCAAAGCATGTTATTCCTGTATTAGGGCATGTCCCGTTAAAGCCATCCATGTGCAGGAAAACAGCGTATTCCCTTACATTGAAGAAAGCATGTGTATTTTATGCGGGACTTGCATAGGTACATGCGCTTACGAAGCCATTACTTATTTTGATTCAAAGAAGAACGTCAAACAGTTGCTAAACTCCAAAGAGAAAATAGTTGCCATATGCGCACCTTCTATTGCCGGAGAATTTGACGATATTACCGATTATCGAAAATTCGTGAAAATGATTCGCCTCATTGGCTTTTCCTATGTAACGGAAATGGCGTTTGGCGTAGATATTGTTGCCGGAAAATACCGAAAACTCGTCCGCGATGAATTTAAGGGAAAATATTATATAACAAGTTGTTGCCCTTCAATAGTCGCGTTGATAGAAAAAATATATCCCGAACTTATCGGAAACTTGGTGCCCTATGTTTCGCCCATTGCCGCCTGCGCTGTTGTGGCCCGAAAATTATACGGAAGCGACCTAAAAGTTGTTCATATAACTCCCTGTGTGGCGGCCAAAAAAGAGGTGGACAGAAATACGGGTTTGGCAAAAATAAACGAAGTGCTTACGTTTAGAGAATTGAGGGAATTATTCGACGAGTTTAAAATCAGCGAAACCTTTAGCGAATATTCCGACTTTAACGAACCTTTGGGATACAAGGGAAGCATGTACCCGATTTCTCAAGGTTTCTTAGAGGCAACAAGCTTAGACATCAGCCTATTAAACGAAAACACCATTACTGCGGAGGGCAAAAGTTCCGTACATGCCGTCAAACAATTTTTGGAACACTATAACGCCATTAAGCATAATTTTAACATTTTCTTTTGCGAAGGCTGCATTATGGGGCCGGGCACTTCTGAAGGCGGGGAAAAGTTTAAGCGCTACGCATTGGTTAAAGACTATATCAGCAGACGCTTGGCAAATTTTGATGTGGAAAAATGGCAGAGCTATATGGATATTCACTCCCATTACGAGGAATTAAATGCTACGTTTACCAATAAAAAACAAGAACCGCCGCCTCCCGATGAATTTGAAACAAAAATAGCCCTTAACCGCATCACCAAGCGGAACAACAATAAAGAAATGAATTGCGGCGCCTGCGGATTCGATACGTGTTTGGGTTTGGCCGGCGCCATTGCCCGACATACAGCCATTCCCGAAATGTGCGTAACCAACGCCCAAATCAACAATCGAGAAGCGTCGCACGTTTCCAAGCAAATCACCGAGGAGTTGAATATGATTAAATATGAATTGGACGCGGCCAAAACAACGCTCGATGAAACCCAAAAACTACTGTATGCCAAAAACGAAGCCCTTACTATTTTTGTAAGGGGACTAAATACCGGAATTGTTTTTTGTGATGAAACCCTCAAAATTACCGAGTCCAACCTTGGATTTATTGAGATATTGGGCGAGGAAGTAAAGGAGATACACGATGTGGTTCCCTATTTGATAGGCGCAGACCTTAAAACTTTGCTGCCCCCCATGCTGATTACCCAATTCCAATTCATATTGAATCATGACGAAACGCAAATCAACAGAGATGTGGAAATAGAAGGGAAGTGGATTAACGTATCTATTTTTCAGTTAATTCAGAAAAAATTAGTGGGCGCTGTGTTCAGAAATTTACACTCTAAGGAGGAGCGGCCCGAAGAAATTATACACCGCGTAACAGAGGTAATCGAAGAAAATCTAAGACAAGTGCAGCAAATCGGATTTATTCTTGGAGAGGGAGCGGCCAAGACAGAAAAGATGCTCCATTCGATTATTAAGTCTTACGAATAAAAAACAGGCTACGGAGCTAAGGTAACGCCTCTGTTGTCGGTTGTACCGCTGACGGCCGTGCCGCCCGTGCCGGCATTCCAGTAGCTGTCCCATGGGGCAGGCTGATTGGCCGAGTCGTTCGCCTCGAGCAGCAGGTCGGTAAAGTGGCTGCCGTACCTTGCGGCGTTGGCCACATAGAACATCAGATTATTGAGGAAGGCCATTGCATCGGCATTGGAGGAAATGTTGTTAAACATAAGCGTGTTGCCTATTACTATCAACCTGTTTTTGGGGTCAACGGCCATGATGTAATTACCCGTTCCTCCCGCCGTTATAACAGGTACCGAGCCATTGTTGGGTACGCTGGTAAAAATTTGACGGTCGGTATTGTATGGGAAGCCAACATTGGAAAGATTCGTCATCTGCACCGCATAGCCATTGGTGGTCAAGAACCGGAATATCTTGGTCGCCTGTACTGCGGAATTAGTATTAAGCCGCGCAGTGCCCGAATAGGAGTCATTGGTGATGCCGCCATACCCAAGTCCGCCGATGGCATTAGTGAGGGCGGCCCGCTGGGAGGAGTTATCATCGGAGGCTATGTATGTGGTAAGCGCGTCTCGACCGGTTCTGAAGTTGTTGACGGCCGTCCACGAAGTAGAGCCGGATAAACCTCCGGTACTTACGTGCAGATAGGTGGTATTGGCGTTCACTGCCGTATTAAAATTGGTAACATTACTAATGAACGAGTAGCCCGGAATCGCCCGCAGGGCATTGATGTAGGCGGCAAAATTATTGGTGGCCGAGGCAACAAGAGCGCCATCGCCGCCGCCATAACCCTGTGCGCGGAGGCCGCCGGTCAGCAGACTTTGGGTAACGGTATAGGTGTCCGTTAGGCCGCAACTCAGCGTTACCGTTACAGTGGCCGAAATGGGAATTTCGCGGTTGGGATAGTAGACCTTGGGGAAGACCACGCGGAACCGTGTGGACAACGGATAGTCGGTCCCGGGGATAATCGGGCTGCCGTTTTCGGCAACAAGCGTGGCTTGATGGTTCACCAGCATACGCCCGCCCACAGTGCCGCTGTGGGTGGCAATCGTGGCCGACCACGTTTGCGAGGGGTCGGTATGGATGGTAACAGCTTGGGTTTGGCCGCCGGTTACGGGAATGTTGGATGCCGAAGGAGGATTAAAGGTAAATTCAAGCGGCTGCTGTACCAGCGTAACATCGGTATAAATATCGGGGTCTCCGACTAAATAAATCCTCAGAGTGGCGACTTGCTGGCGTCCGGAGCTGTTCAAGCCCACAGCCTCCACCTTGACCACGTTCGACGAGAGGTCGGTGGCGTGGTACAGGCTGGGAGAGCCATTGGGAACGATGCTGTTGGTCTTGTCCAAAATACGGAATGAACCTGTGTCGTCGTAGACGCTGCCGGAGGGAGTGATGATTTCTGCGCTCCAAAAATTAATCGTTCCGGAAGTAATTCCCGAATTAACCTCAAACGTATTTACATTGCTGATGCCGCCCAAATTGGCTAAAGCGCCCACGCCGGTAAATGTAACAATCGTCTGTTCCGGAGTCAACCGCAAGGCGCTGGCGTTGGCCTGCGAAAGGCGTATTACAGACGAATAGTTATCGGGGTTTTTGTCGAGCGTTACCACAATAAAGGCGTCCCGCGCCGATGAGCCGTCATTCATGGAGTGGGTATAGACCCTAAAGCGGTGGTTGTCTACCAAACCGTCCGTACTTCTGAGCGTGGTTATTCTCGGCATGGGGTCGAGCTGAGGGCCAAACGAGAAACCGTTCATGTAGAGCTTGGCTGTCCAAAAGTCCGAAGCCTCGACCCGAATCACGCCCGAAAACAAACCGGCGAAATAGGGGAAACGCGGAATACCGCCGTCCGGAAGATGTACCCTTAGGTAATCGCCGGCCGTTCCCGACTGGTAAATGGATATCGAGTTCTCCAATCCCGCAAACGAAAGCACCACTACGCCGCGGCGCTCTGTTTCGTCAAGGCCCAGCGGATCGGCTTCAATCACGAGCGTATTGCCGTCAAGTCGGGCGCGGATGCTGTTGCCTGTTGGCGTGTAGGTCTGGCTGCGTATGCTTAGGCCTTGGGCGTCCGAAAGGGTGGTAAAGGTATATATAGAAAAGGTAGAGACACTTAGCTCGCGCCCAATATTGACCATTTTGGTCGGGAGCGAAAGGATGCTAAAGTCATCACTTATAATCAGCCCATTATCATCTAAATTCCAGTTGCCAATCGAGTATTCGAGGCTGTCGCCCTGCCCGATGTAGGCCAACTCCTCAGTAACGGCGCCGGGGCCGGAGACGCTGCGGATGGTTAGGCCATAGGCGTGGTTGCGTCTGAGCAATTGCATGTTTCCTTGGGGATGGATGTTGGCGCGGTAGTAAGTAACCGTAGCCGAGGGGTCGTCTCGCTTCCTAAGCCCGATAATCAGACAGGTAGTCTGCAGGTCATGAGGTTCAGGAGTGATTGACTGATTTTCAAACACGTATAATCCGCCCCTGATGTCGCCAAGGATAGGCCCGTTTAGGTCGCTGCCGTCTTCATTGGTGTGGTTATCCACCCCGTAGTGGTCGCGGATGCGCGGAGCGGTATGAGACCAATCTGTTACCCCCTCGCCCCAAATGGAGGAGCTGGGGTAGGAGTTCCAAACCGAGGCCGAAACAAGGTCGTACACCGTCCTCACGTTGTTGTAAACATCTAAACGCGCATGGTTGCGGGTGAGAAGAAGGTTTATTTGCGTCCGTCCGGCCACCTTCTCAAAGCGGCCGTGCATCAGCAGCCTGTCGGATGTTACCGGCAAGCCCCTCCGAACATAGGCGCGGGCTGCAAACATTGCCTGCCCCTCGGTCATCCCTTCCCAGTCCTCCAACCAATCTTTTACCTCATCGTCCAAGTAAGCGTCATCGGCTATGTTGGCAATGGCTAAAATGTTGTAGGCATTGTTTAGGTCAAGTAAGGTACCGGAAATATCAATTTCGGTCTCCACGTTCATGCTCATGGCCCCACTCGGCGGCATCTCGACCACCACATAGTCTACAAAGAGGCCGTTGCGGTAGGCGTTAGGCTCAAAAAAGAGCAGGTAGAGGCTGCCTATTATATCCTCTCCTTCCTCAACATTGACGGTGGTTCGCGTTAAAGCCCCCGTTTGTACGCCCTGTACACTGACCAAAAGCTGCAACTTGTTGGCAATACGTCCATTCGACAAATAGTCCTTGATGCAGGAATTTAGGAACAAGAATGAAATACCGATTAATAATATCCTTTTCATACGGTCTGTTTTTTATCTGTTATTTGGAAGGAACACCTGCGTTTGCACCCCAATATGCGTCCCAAGGAGCGGGCTGACTGGCCGAGTCGGACGATTCAAGCAGCAGGTCGGTAAAGTGGCTTCCGTACTTCATGGCATTGCCGATAAAGTACATCAGATTGTCGAGGAATACGCCGCGGTTGTTGGTCAACTCGCTTGCCCTCCAAAATATCTGCGATTCGCCTATCCACAGAAACTTTCTCTTGATATCCATGACAAGCATGGCATGGTTGGTGTTGTTGTTTCTGGTCATCAGAACAACCGCCGTGGAGGGCCAAGGGCCGGGAAGAACAGAGCTGGTGGCATCGCTGTCGAAGTCGGCCACCGATGCGGGGTCAAGCGGGGTGTTGCCACGGGCCGTCAAGAACTCGAAGACCTTGGTGTTTGTCGGTAATAATCGCGCATAGGCGTTACCGGTGTGTTCGAGATTATTATATCCTGCTCCATTCCTTTTCAACGGCGAGTAGCTGTTGTTCATCGGTCCTATAGCGTTATTATCCGGAGTTATCATCACCATCCAAGCGTCCCTGTTGTCTGTAAAATTATTGACCACCGACCAATTATAATTGTTGCCGGCGCTGCCGGCGATATGAGGCGCCACGTGCAGGTAAGTAACATTAGCGGCAATGCTGTTCACATTCATATTACCGACTCCGCTTCGCGTATAGCCGGGAATCTGGGCAAGCCCCCAAGTTCCGGAAATTCCTTCCCATCCCTGAATGTAGGTATTCCCAAGTCCGCCGTAAGCAGGAGAACCGGTCATGCCGTAGCCCACCGCGCCGTTGGAGGTCAGCGGGGTTTGGTTAATACGGATGGTCTTTGTCATGCCCGCCACCGTTACCTTTACGTCTGCATATATCTCAATATCGCGGTTAGGATAATAAATTTTGTCGAACGCTACGCGGAAACCCTCGGTCATGGGTCTGGGGGCGGAACCCAACGGCAGATTGTTCTTGTCGAGCAACTTTGCCGAGTGTTGTACCAAACTGCGTCCATCCGGAGCCGTGCTGCTGCCGACAATGATTTCTGCCGTCCATGTCAGCGAAGGGTCGGCGTCTATCTTGATGATGTCTGTTTGGCCGCCGGTCTTGGGAACAAAAGGAATCATATTTGGCAGGAAGTCAATATCTTTCGGTTGCTGTATCAAGGTGATGTCAACAAACTTGGTCGGATTGCCGTCCAAATAGATTCTCAAGGTGGCTATGTAGGGGCGTCCCGAAGTATTCATAAGGCCATTATTCACCCGCAGCTTGAAATTGTTGCCGTCAGAATTGGCGGGGTTGGCTTCTGTATGAACATCAAAAACTTCAAAACGCTCCCTATCGTCATAGCCGCCCGATTGCAAAATCTGATAACTCCAAGGGGATATGAGCATGGTTCCCATGCCATCGGAATCATATTCTCCCGAACGAACAATGAAAAAATCGGTAGCATTGTTGGGCACCAGCGCCAAGCCGGTTCCCATGCCGTTAAAGGTTACGGCGGTCTGATTCGGTATGGTGCTGACGCCGCCGGCAGCCTCTTGAGTTAGCCGGAACACCTTGGCGTAATGTTCGGGGTCGCTGTCGAGCGACACCACAATAAATGCTTCACGTGTAGTCTTTTGTGTATTGGCGCTGTTGGTGTAGACACGGAAACGGTTGTTGGTTATTGCGTGTCCGTCCGTGGCGCTGGAGATGGTTAGGTTGGATATGACGGGTATCACATTGCCGGGCTCTATGAATGTGAATCCGTCTATGCCCTCCATAAATATTTTGGCCGTCCAGTTTCCGGATGCCTCCACGCGAATCGGCCCCGATTCGAGGTTGCCATAGGGGGCAAAACGCGGGTTTATGCCGTTGGGCATGTGTACCACAAGAAAGTTGCCGGCATCATCGGCCTGTATGACATTCATAGAGGCCTCAAGTCCTGCGAATCTGAGTGTTATGGTGCCGCGGCGTTCTCTGAGGACTCCAAGCGGCTGGGCGTTGATAATAAGTATATTGCCATCGAGCGTGGCAGCCATGCCGGCCCCCGACGGCTGGTAGCTTTGGGTGATGGAAAGCGGCGAAACGGCGCCGGTGCTGTTGGAAAAAGTAAAAATCGAGTAGGAGAAAGTGCCCCCATCGCCCCCGATGCGCACGGTTTTGGTGGGAATAGAAAGCACGCTGCTGCCGTCCTGCACAATCATGCCTTGGTCGTCCATATCCCAATAGTTGATAACGTAACCGAAATCTTCATTCTCAGGGTTTTCGTATGCTCCCTGCGGGTCGGTCGCGCCGGAGTCGGTAATACCGCGGATGGTCAGGCGATATACATTGTTCCTCCTAAGCATCTGTGCGCCTTCATCGGGATGGATGTTGGCGCGGTAGTAGAAAACCGGAGCCGACAAACCTGAGGTTCGCTTTCTTAGTCCGATAATCAAGCAGGTTGTATGGCGGTCGTTCTGTACGGGGGAAGGAACTTGGTTCTCAAAGGCATAGAGGTGTCCGTAGATGTCCTTCCGCGTTGGCCCAAAGCCGTCGAGGCCATTTGGGCCGGTATTTGATGTATTGTCGTAGGTATAATACACCGGTATACGGGCAAATGCAGAAGAATAGTTCATTTCTCCCATATTCCAAATCGAAGAACTGGGATAGGCATTGCGGATTTCCACCGAAACAAGGTCGTATTCCTGCTTTAGGTCGTTCACTACGTCAAAACGCGCCTGATTGCGGTGGAGCAAAATATTCAAATGGAATTGATGCTCCATCTTCTCCACGCGGCTGTTCATCAGCAAACCGTTTGGAGCCACCAAAAAGCCGCCTTTGGCCCATGCACGGGCCTGAGACATTACCTCGCTTTCTGTCTTGTTGACCCACTGGAACATCCACGGATTAGCGTCCATATCGTTCAAGTAACGGTTGCCGGCAGTACCATCAATATTGGCAATAGCCAAAATGTGGTAGTGGCCGGTTACGTTGATTTGCGTCCCGTGTAGGTCAATGTCCAATTGGGTCCCCATGGTCAGCGGGCCATTGATTTTTACATAATCCACAAACAGGCCGTTGCGCAGAGCGTCGGGTTCAAAAAAGAGCAGGTACAGGCTGCTGATTTCATCTTCTCCCGACTCAACAAGCACCAAAGCGCGTGTGGCAGCCGGTTCAGACCCCAATCCCTGTGCGTCTATATAGAGGCGCAAGGTGTTGGCAGGAAATACTTCCTCCGTCTCTGCCGGAAAATTATCCTTGATACATGAGCCAAGGAGTACAGCGACTATACCTGTTAATAATAATGCTCGCTTCATATTATTTCTCTTTTATTAAAAATCTTTGTCGGTATTTCCGCCGTCTATCCAACTTCCGGGGCCTCCATCCCGCTGTTCGACTGTGATGTGGAATTTGACGGCATCTGTGGTAACTGTGAGTACAGACGGGTTATCCGTTGCGGCGCTGTCGTAGGGCTTGAGCGAGGTAAATTCAAAGAAAGTAACGCCGTTCTCCTCTTTCATCTCCACCTTGAAACGCTCGTTCTGCACCACCGTTTTATCTGTCGGATTGGGGTAGTAGCCGCCGTTATCGAGCAACAACTCAAACTTGCCAAGCGGAATGTTGGTGCGAAACACAATTACATCGTTAGAACCCTCGTTGCGGTAGACGATTGCCCTGCGGTCGTCCCGATTTTCGTTGCGGCTGTTTTGGAGCATGATGTAGTAGGTCCCAAAGAAGAAAATCTCGCCCATGCCCATTTGGTCCCATTCGTAAATCTCTACGGTCATGTTCATGGACATGGACTCGTATGCCGTGGAGACATCGGGGTATCCGGGTCCGCTCACATCCGATATATTGAAGCGGTAAAGGTGGTTGCGAAGGACGTCTATTAAGTTATTATTTATTGCAAAATCAAGACGGTAGAAAGTTTTGGTGGCGCTGCCGTCATAGTATCCGCCTACCACCACGGCCATGCGGTTGGTGTGGTTTATATCGCCCGATGCGCTGACCGGTCCCATTTTGATGTCGGCTTCGGGAATAAAAATATCCTGCGCACTAAAACCTCCGGTTGCGCTTGTGGTGGCGGGGTATTGGAACCAGTTTTCGGAAAATGTTACCGTAAATGCCGTTGTACCTGCGGGAATGGTCGGCCCGTCAAGATTAGCCACGTCGGGCGCAACGGAATACTGATTATTAGGCCTCAGCACATAAACGTCCGCCAGTCTAAAAGGGATCATATTACCGGCAGTATTCTTTCCGTCCCATGCCCAGCTATCGCCGGTGCCGTCGTAGGTTAGGGCGCCTACTCCTACATCAATACGCGCTATGCAACGAGTCAGTTGCATGGTCTGGATGCTACTTCCAGTTTCGAGTATTAACGCCCCACTTTCTCCCCACATGGGAATCCTTCCACCGGAGGAATACATTTTGCCGGTAATTGATCCGTATATAGCGGCCATGACCTGCTCATAGCCTTTATTTACAATGGCCTCCGCCTCCAAACCGATGGTGGCGCTCAAGATGGACGCTGCGTTGGCCAGCACTATTAGTTTATAGGTATCCGCGAAGTTCTTGCTGGGCATGACCGATACCACAAACGACCCCTCGCCGCTGTAAGCGGGGTTGCTGTGTCCGGGACTGCTGGTTACTTCCAATCCCTTCCTAATGGCTGTTAATTGGTTATAACGGTCA
>Ga0131853_10004980_pt1 | contig 23917 bp, 17 predicted proteins | sample TergutLab28metaG_FD_92764 | JGI IMG/M metagenome (GOLD analysis project Ga0131853, IMG submission 92764) | Labiotermes labralis P1 segment gut microbial communities from Petit-Saut dam, French Guiana - Lab288 P1 (version 2) (version 2) | ecosystem: Host-associated > Arthropoda: Insects >...
GGCCCAGAGGGTTCCAGGAAGTTAAGGTTCCCAGATTTCATGACAACGGCACAGGATGGTGGTAAGGTTGTCAGCCTTACGCACTGGCCGCCTTTACCCCCAGGAAATGCTCCTGGTACTCATAACTGTTAGAGGCTGAGTCGACCCCAGGGACATAGTGCGATCAGAAGGATTTTATGTCAATGAAAAATTCCAATGACACTAGCTGGGATTGAACCAGTGACCTTCCAATTTGTAGCACAGCACCTTAACCACTGTGCTACCGAGGTGACACAATATAGAGGTCTTACAAATACAAGAGAAACTGGCAGACATCGAAGGATATACGTGGGCTGATCATTTAATTCCGGAACTGATTTTTTTTTCCGGGAAACTATAATATGTAGCGAAATGGCAACAGAGTGGGACACATGGCAACTCTGTACAAGTGTATGTGCAAAACCGGAGGTCGGTATCTCCCCGCATTCGCTCTGTGGAGGCCCTTGGGCGAATGCCTACAACAGTGTGCATCGCATTTCACGATGGAGGAAAAAGTGTAGCAGCGTGTGTGCATTGATTTCTGTTTCCGTCTGGGGAAAACTGGTGCTGAAGCGTATGTAATGCTGCAAGCAGCTTCCGGAGAGTCCTGCCTAAGTCGATCGAAGACATTTGAGTGGTATTCCTGTTTCAAAAGTGGACGCCAATCCTTTGAAGACAACCCCCGCCCAGGCAGGCCTTCCACCCCCCACACTGAGGAGACTGTGGCACGTGTGCGAGAAATCATTTCTGCTGACCGATGTCTAACTATCAGAGAGGTTGCAGAGGAAGTTAGAATAGCATTCGGTATGTGCCAGAAAATTCTAACTGAAGATTTGCGAATGAGACGTGTGACAGCGAAATTTGTGCCCTGTCTCCTAACGGCGGAACAGAAGGACGATCGCGTGTCAGTTTGCACTGACCTTCGTGATCGAGCCCAAAATGATCCCAACTTCATGTCCTCGGTAACCGCTGGTGATGAATGCTGGGTTTACGGGTATGACCCGGGAACAAAGCAAATGTCCTCCCAGCGGAGCACATCATCATCTCCTCGACCGATGAAAGCGCGACAGGTGAAGTCCAATATCAAGACCATGTAGATTGCGTTCTTCGACATGACGGGCTGGTTCATCATGAGTTCGTCCCTACAGGACAGACGGTAAATAAGGAATTCTTCAAAACAGTCCTACAACGCCTCCTCGATGCTGTGCGCAGACATCACCCTGAGAATTGGCGCTTCGGCAACTGGATCCTGCACCATGACAACGCCCCTGCCCACAGGGCTGTTACAACAAATGAATTTCTGGCGAAACACAACATTCTGTCGCTCCCACAACCTCCCTACTCCCCTGACCTTGTTCCGTGTGACTTCTTATTCCCACAACTGAAGAAAACAATGAAAGGTCGCCGATTTGATTACGTTGAACATATTCACGCCAACGCGATGAGACAACTAAGGGCTATTACAAAAAGTGACTACCAGAGGTGCTTTCATCAGTGGCAGGAGTGCTGGAATAAGTGTATACAAGCACAAGGACACTATTTCGAAGGAGACAAGACCAACTAGCTGTTAAGTCTACTCATTCACTCACAAAAAAATCAGTCCCGGAATTAAATGATCAGCCCATGTATTATGTTGTGCCATAGAGAAATGGGTTTGTGTATCACTGATTTATTCAGTCTGTGGGGAAGTCTGCAAATGCAGAGTATCCCATATGTCTGGAACCGTAGGAAAAATGATGGAAATTGTGTGTATTCACAGAATGTGATCAGTGTGTCCACCATTGTGATTGATACACAAATGCAGTAGAGGTATCCAGTCAGCATTCACAAGGCAGATGGTGTCAGAGGTCATGGTGTTACATGTGTCAGTGATGAGCTCCCACAAATGTGCAGGACTCTTAATTTTCTCTGTGTAGACCAAAGCCTTCAAGTGACCCCAGAGAAAAAAATCCAATAGTGTGACAGTGGAGATCCTTACCAGTCACTCCACAGGCCCTAGACTTCTAAACTTATTCTGCCCGCTGGTTCCAGACCTATGGGATACCTGTATATGCACTGACATAAGAACATTTTTAACTATGAATACTGTCAAATAAAATTATCTCAATAAGTACTGGCAGCAGAAAGTAACAGGAGCACTGACACATCTCTATAAGAAGGAAGTCAGTAACTTGTACTTCTCATATAAAATTGTTAGAATGATTAAAACCAGAATACTGGATGGGCAGCATGACTTACTGAGCACTGCACACAAAATGTTGGTTGAGATACTGCAACAGAGATTACCATGTTAGAAACCAAAGCATAGATGAGAGAGCAGTATTAAAATGGATCTTGGATAAACAGAGTGTAAGGTGTTGGACTGGATTTAACTGCAGTGGCAGACTTTCATGAACACTGTAGTACACTATGGTACAATAAAAGTTGTAAATTTCTTGAACAGCTAAGTAACTATTCATATTTCAAAGAAGACAGCTGTGATGAAGATGAAGTCACTGTTCCAAATATTTCGGTACAGGAAAATAATGTTCTTTAATCACACATTTGTTTATCTAATATGCAGTACTTAACTGAACTGCTTGCTACTTAGTTCTGTGAAGTGTCACGCTGTATGGACTATACTGAGTCAGTCTCCCACTGCACTTTCTGTCCCTGCTTCCTGTAAGAGTCCACACTTCTGACTCTTCTACTTCATTCAGTTATTCATAAGTTTCCCTGACTAATCATTATGAGCATGAGTTTCTCTTCTGTGAGGTAAATGTGGCAAGGACTGCAACAGGAGTAGGGTATCAGGATATCAGGTAAGAAAGACATGTCAAATTAAGTGATTTATTTACAGCTTGGATCACAGTTTACACCCATCAGCACGAATTTAAGACACAACAATCACACATAAATTCCACCACAAAAATCCATCAGGAAAGTGCTACACACTTACTTACTTACTTACTCCATGGAGCAGAGTCCTTCTTCAAAAGCTAACCAGTTGTCAGCTAGTCAAGAAACTCCCCGCATTTTATAGAACCCTAAAGTTCATTACCACATTTACAAGAGCCCATCACTTGTTCCTATTCTGAGCCGTATCAATCCCATACTTGCCCCATCCCACATCTTTAAGATCCATTTTAATATTATACTGTCATCTAAGCCTGGGTCTTTCAAGTTGTTTCTTTCTCTCAAGTTTCCACACCAAAACCCTGTATGCACATTTCCTCTCCCCCATATGTGCTACATGCTCCGCCCACCTTATTCTTCTTTACTCATTCACCCATTTAATATTTGGTCAGGAGTACAAATCATTAAGCTCCCCCTTATGTAGTCTTCTCCACTCCCCTGTTACCTCATCCCTCTCAGGCCCCAATATACTCCTCAGCACACTATTTTCCAACTACCCTCAACTGAAGTACCTCCCACCATTTGGGTGTTCCACTAATCAAACGGAGACCAAGTTTCTGTTACAATACTAAATGCATGATTTATTTTACTTTTACAAATATAGGAGAGAAGAACTTCATGTGTGAAGGATGTGGAAAGAGTTTTGGTCACAAATGGGCTCTCATTCATCACCAGCGAACTCATTCACGAGAACGTCCCCACAACTGTCACATCTGTTCACGGGCTTTCACCAATAATAAGGATCTCAGACGTCATTTTTCTGTACACTCAGGTAAATTATTACATTGCAATAAATGTGCAACAGATCTAATTACTTAGTCTGGTTTTGAAAACATTAAATCTTTTAGCTCTGTGCTAATCCTGCATTCTCTTGGCATTTATTGTATTAGAAACAGTGTATGATACATAACTGAGGTAATGCTACATTATGACCATCACATGCATGCATTGTGTTGCATATCTTATTGTGATATACACAATCTAGAGTGTCTGCCTGATGACTCTTCTGTTTGATTTGAAGTGTTAAAATGAGAAAAGACTGAGCAGCAGATTCTGTGTTATGTATAAAGAATGTATAAGGAGGATAATCTGTTCTTTTTCAGATACCCGTCCATATAACTGTTCAGTATGTGATACAAGATTTAGGCGTAAGGATAACTTGGAGCGACACATGAAGAACACGCATCCTGAGACCCGAATGCCTTCTTTGAAACTCCTTGGGAAAACCTACAGTGAACACTTAACAAATGCATCCAATCCCCAGCAACAACAGATCTCAACATTAAATGATACTGTCAGTAGTAATCCACATCATCCCACAGACACTCTAGAAAAAATCTCAAATAACATCTATAAACAAATAACACAGCAGGAAATACAAATGTCAACTGCTGGTATGGCAGCTGTTCCTTATAGTAGAACTGATACACAGAATACAACAAACGCGCAAAGCTCTCAGTTCCAAGCTAGCTGCATTAAGTCACTAGGCCGACCAGTTAGTTCAGAGACTGTGGAGAAAGATATTAAACTTAGAGGCAATTCTGAAACATCAGATTTCTCTAATACAACAGACTTGACTGTCTCAAGGGAACTCACTCAGAAACCTCAATCAGAGATAACAGGAACAAAGTGTTTAAAGACTGTAATGGATCCTGATCGTAATATAAATATAGCAAGTTTTAAAGATATGTTGGATCCAGTTCGTGATGCTAGTTTTACAAACTTTAAAGAAACTCTGGATCCAATTCAAGATACAAGTGCTACAAAACTGCTAGAACCAATTCACACCACAAATATTATAAAATCTGAAAATATTTCCAGCTTTAAAGACATGTTAAATCCAGTTTATAATATGAGTATTGCAACTTTTAAAGAAATTCCCAATCAGGCTCGTGATACAGCTGTCACAAGCTTTAAAGAAATGCTTGACCCAGTTCGTGTCACAAATATTTTTCCTAGTGGATCTCTATTTCAACACATTCCAGAAGTGAAACAAAAATCCCAAGCAGTACCTGTGATAAACAGACCCATCACGCCCTCTCAGCAAATTATTTCCTACGGAAGAACTGGAAAAACAAACATAGGGCATGAAAAGATTGCAATGGAAGGTACCAACTGTGTTCCAACCATCACAAAAACATCAAATGTACTTCAGTGCAATGTTTTAAATGCTACAAACTCTGAACATCAGAATATACTAATGAGTGCTTGTGGTTCAAGAAATTTTGTTTGCAAGAAATCCAAGAAGGTTTTAGAAGATGACAATAAGGATTCGTACAGTGAGCTATCTAATCGAACTTTTCAGAATGATTTACACTGGAGGAAACGAACTGTCGAACTTCTGCAGCACCAGCAAGAAATGACTCATGAGAGTGGGTTCATTTAATTATTCTGTTATGAGTTGGTCATTTCACACAAAGGGCATGCTGTTGTTTCCAAGCCTGTTTTTATGTGCCTGGCTAATTTCAGAGGTACTGGATATTTTCTACAATCAAGAATGCCCATACTGGAAGTATCAAAATATTTTTTCTTGTTCTGTTAACAATGAAGGACCTGAAGCTATTTGCACTATGAGATAGTTTGTGTAAAATTCTGTGATAAAACCAGTGAAATGAATTTCGTACCATAAAATAACCTTTTATAGATATACAGCACCTATTATTTTGCATCCAATTTTTCACAGCACTACAGTCACCTTTAACCTTTCGAAGCTGGGACATTAGAATACCAGGCTAGTATATGTGGAGCAGAATTGAAGGATATTTTTTTTACTAATGTGAGGGTAAAAACTGCATGTATTTTCAACTTAAATTACTTTCATGCTTTTGTGCAATAAGAAGGAAATTTGGAATGTAATTTCCCTATACATTCTATGATTATAAAAAAATATATTTTACATTATCTCAAACGTTGTACAGCTAATCCTCAAAACCTCCATCCATCCATATACACAAAATAGAACAATCCTGACAATATTATCTCATTTATTTGGCATGCTTGCTTTCTTAAGTTCCCTATAAATCTGACACCATTAAAAATGATTTCCCGCACCTGTCATTTTCCCACACACCCCCCCCCCCCCCCCTCCATGGTCCCTTCAGAAATGACAGACATTCCACTGCATTCAACTCTGTAGTGGTAGTTCCTTTATACCTGCACTTCACTTATTTTACTCTATTTCAGAAGCTTACTGCAACTACCTCACTGTGCAAGTGAAGTAAACTTCTGCCATTGTACTGATGTAAGCAATTCTCCAAGCAGAGTACTGCAGGTCGTCAGTATTCACTACCATTATAGCAGCAGTTGCTTGTGTGTATACTACATCCTGGATTTTTCATACTAGGTTTCATTTTTCTTTTTATAATTAGCCATGACAGTGCATTCACCTAAATGTTATATACTTCCACATGATAATGCTTTACATTTCTGATGAACAGATGACAGCAATTTCTTTATATTACACAACACTCCTGAGCCTCGAAGTTATACTAATATCGCCATATTTTGCCAACATGCTGGGAGGACTTATTAATACAATCTTCAGTTCAAAAATGTGTTACCACATGGCACTCGCCAGTTACCTTCACATCGCAGCTGCTCAATCCCTGGGTAACCACTGGACAGGAGACTGGGTGTTGCCAGAACCACTCTGACCAATTTCTTGCTCCTGCCTGTAATTCAACCCCAATCTTTAGTTATCCAGCCTGCAGTTGAATAATTATCCCTACCAAGATATCCCAGGGCCATACTGCGACAGCAGTATCTTAAGTGTGAATATTTACAGTACTGAACGCTATGGACACTAAAATCAAATATTTTTATACACTGGTTACATGTATGGAAATTCCATGTTTACATGTACAAAGCTGATATTAATAACATCTTTGTTCTGGAATTAAATATGCCTATTGCTCTTTAACATCCATCACAGAGTCATGGATATTTAAATATCCAGCAATCTTATCATATTCAACTAGGCCAGTTCACAGCTCTCCCAGATCTACTATAAACTGGATTAACTGCCAATGAAATATTTTTCTAACCAGGCATCAATTGTAATTAACCTTCTACATTTGTATTCATGTGATCTCTGTCATGAGAGAGATATCACTTACATGTATAAAGCATCCCTATTTCTAACCTTTACTTTTGTGATGAATGTCACTAGAATTATACCAGTAGTGGTAATAATACACCATCTTCTTATTCAACTTATAATGACAAGCATTTATGAGTTTACATAACATGAAAGTACACTGAAAAGTTATTAACATACAAATGCAGTGTTTGAATTCATACTTCAAACCTTCATTTATATTGCGCAATATCTAATGCAACACACATATCTTCATAATAAATACTTCTGTTACCAGATATGTTTGAAAACTGGAATAAAAATAAAGTGAAAATAAATATTCAATACTGTATTAACAGAAAGTATTACATAACACAGAAATAAAAAGTCATGATTTATTCTGCCGGCTTGCAAACATTTTCAGGCCTTGTTCTACAACTTTCATTGTTACACCTCTGTCTACAAGAACTGATATCACTCCATGTGCTTCCAGATCACGGATGTTTCTATGTTCATCATCAAAGAATAACATATCTTTGAACGCAATTCCACTCCGTTTCTTGAACCTGCATGGTAAAAAATTATTTATCTTTAGAAAATAAAACCAGACATGACAATTAATTATCTGTCAATAGTAGGTGTAAATTCCCAACAAGTTCTGCTGCACAGAGAAAGTCACATTCACATCAGTGACTCTGATACATAACACTAATAACATTTTCATTAATTAGCATAGGATCAGGGCATCTCATACTGTCTGACCCACTTATCCAGCAAGAAAGCTGACTGATAAAAGATGGTAAATTGACTAATTAAGATTACTCTCATCTCTCATAATTACCACTATGTAAGTTATACATCTTTATGGTATAATTACTGTGTTCATGGTCTATAAACACAACTTTAGTTTCCTCCTCCTACTGACAGTGCCTGATACTTTATGTATTCTGTAACAATTTATGCAGAATGATGCTGTATCTTTCAGAAGATCCAAATCTAATTATAAATAAGCCAATTGTGTATATATACACTTAAAACTATGGAAGATCAAGAGCATATAAAACTCAAATATACTGCTCTGTCATGTCACTGTGTCTATGAGCACTCACTTTAGAAGGTTCTCCTCCCTGTCTTAAGTATCCAAGTGTACAAATACCAACATACTTACTGATTGAAATGTGTAACTTTACAACCAGGATATATTTCCTTATACTTAAAGTATTTGTTCCAGTCAAATAGTTCAAGTAACTGATTTGCTCCATGTATTTCGCCTGTTCTAGAAGCAACTGCCAGTTCGTAACCATCTTTCTGCAGTGAGTCCAACACCTTAGGCACTTCGGGAAAATACTTCACTTTATCTCCCGTGGCATCGATAACATTGCCATACCTACAAGGAACCATAGTCTCAGTAACAGCCAGTAACCAATATATTCTAATATAATATAAAAATTTTATTATGTGGATGCTCAGCAAATTTCAGGGGCTACTCTGTTGGTTTTACAGTTAATCCTTCAACCCTAAACAGGGATGAAACATGTTCCTCCAAAATTTCAGTAAATACCTAGAGAATTACATGGTGTCACAGCCCAGAACGCCACAACCAGAAGAAACACAACATTAAAAACACAAAACATTTGTTACACCAAACTTTTCACTTGAAAATTTATAATTCAAATGTCAATACACAATAACAGAAATATCCATTGTCTTCCTACGGCAAATACTTACATAAACAATTAGCTTCTAGATTTGCCATAATATGACACTACCAAGGTTTAGGCAAAATATTATGATGAAGTTCAAACCCAGAAGGCTATAACCTGAACAATCACGCAATGAGAACATGAACTTACACTTCCTGACATAAAAGACAGTACTGTTAAAAGCAGCAGATTTCCCAACCACAAAAAATTTTTCATACTGTAAGGCTCACTGCTAGTGAAGCCAGTATATCGTATGTAGCATTTATGCTCATATTATGCATTACATCCACGAACACCAACTTTGCTTACTTGTCCTTTCTGAAAGGCGGTGTCACGTGCGTGTCAACCCAAAATGGCCACAAGGTGTAATCTAAAACACAAAGAAGAAGGCTATTAGCAGAGACAAGAACATTTTTTTCCATACAAAACCATGACAAGACTGCTGTCGTCAAAGAGATTAGCAAACTAAGAAACACTACCCTCCTATTTCCATTTAAAAAGGCAGTAAAAAAATTTTTATACACAAACTCTTTCTATTCATTAAATGAATATTATAACAATAATATCAGAATTAACTTGTAAATAACTCTAACCGCATAGTATTGTAATAATTGTATTAATATCCAATAATTTTCGGTATCTTTCACTTATATGGTATTAGTTTTATTGATTTATCATAACTCTAAATATTACATAATGCACCATAGCTAATGTAACTCTCTGCAGATACAGTACAATTAGAATGTTGCCTATTTAGAAATATCTTGAGATTAATTGTATTGTATATTACATCATGTATGATATTTATAACCTTATTTCCGTATTGACAAGTTCCATATCCGACGGGTCACAACCCCTACGGATCAAATGAATGCAAAATAAATTGAACTGAATTGAATTTATACTGTCATATTTCAAACTTTGCAGTCTCATGTCAAATACGACAGTTCAATAAGTCCAGACACGCACCTAAATCAAACGCTATCAATTTTGGTTTGTTCGTCTCTTTCTCCATGCTAACCCAATCACAACCCACATACAAAACCACGGTTCATCTAGTACAAAGCAGGCTTGCCACCAGAGATTGATTATTGACGCACAATGACTCTAGCGTACTATGATCCATGCTCTAGAGTTCGCTGTTGTTCTTGCCCACGGGGCTCATAATGAACAGACGCACAACTCTGAAAAGTCTAACAGAACTGGTGACAGCCCCCCCTCCAAAAAAAAAATGCACCGGAGACATTTTTGCGGTCAGTACTAACGAAGACAACTGCTGATCTGAATTCTACAGGTATGTGAAAAGGCGAAAAGGAAATAGGAAAATTATTCCTGCGATCAAAGACCAAAACGGAACGAACATTACGGACAACACTGAAAAAGTAACATCTTAAATTCCCAATATGCATCCGTCTTTTGCTGCGATCGTAACATTCGGAAATAAAATTAGTCAACCCGGGTGAAACCCTTATTGCGAAGGTGCATCCAGAAGCCCCAGGACAATGCTTATAACACGCAAGTCGCTTGTAGTTCACGAGTTTCCCGCTAGGGTGTGTTGCAGTGGTGTCTTGTGAGTGAGTGTGCCGAGTGGCGTGGTTGGATGCGGAAGCGTTTGATTGTTACACGTGTCTTATGTGTGTATTGCATCAGCCGTCTGCGATTTTCTGATATCGGCGGTATCGCGGAAGTTGACGAACAAAGGGTGTACATCACGTTCTGTGTGAGATTGGGTAAAACGGGAAGTGAAACTTTTGAAATGTTGAAAAAGGCATTTGGTGATTCGTGCATGAGCCGTAGCCGAACTTATGGGTGGTTTGGACGTTTCAAGAATGGCAGAACGTCGACTGCTAATGATGATCGATCAGTAACAAGACCACTGTAACGTATGGGAGTGAAATCTGGGTGCTTATCACGTCAGACGAGAATCAATTAAAGATTTTTGAAAGGAAAATATTAAGAAAAATCTATGGGCCAACGCAAAATCCAGATGGAACATGGAGAATTGAAACAAACGATGAGCTGAGACAGAGGATGAAATAAGAGGATATAACAAAATTTATAAAATCACAAAGACTGAGATGGGTAATCCATGTAATGAGAATGGAGAACAAAAAAAACTACAAGAAAAATAACGGAATTGTAGCCATATAAAACAAGACCAGTAGGGAGATCCAGGTTAAGGTGGATGGACCAGGTGGAAGAAGATCTAAGGAGGATGAAAATTACTGGCTGGAGGGTGAAGATTGCGGATAGACAAGTGTGGAATAGAATTGTCGAACAGACCAAGACCCACCAGGGTTGTAGAGTCAATAGAAGAAGAAGAAGAATAAGAAGAAGACATGACTCGTTACTTGAAATATCATTTAAATGCTACCTTCCCAAGTGACTGGAAAAGAGTCACATTGGTTCCTATTTACAAAGGGCGTGATCAATCGGCAGTCTCAGATCATAGACCCATAAGATTAACTTCGGTGGTCTCCAAGCAACTGGAACACGTTGTAGCAGAGTACATGAGACAAATCTGGGATAAGAATGATTGGTTACACGAGGGACAGCATGGGTTTATACCGGGATACTCATGCGAAAGTAAAGTCATCGCGGTGTGCCAGGACATAGCGGACTCTTTGGACGAGGGGGTCGGTATAAATGCGATTATAATAGACTTTCCCAATGCCTTCGATTTAGTTCCTCATGATCGGCTGCTTTACGAAACTGGCGGCCTCGGGAGTGGTTTCGAGGATAGTCGTTTGGGTAAGGAAATTCCTTGTAGTTCTCGCACAAAGGGTAAGAGTAGGAGAGCAACTATCCAAGGAAGTCAAAGTAACCTCCGGTGTGCCGCAAGGGAGTGTTTTGGGCCCACTACTGTTTCTAGTGTACGTAAATAATATTTGGAGGAACATCGACTCGAGTATTAGACTGTTCGCTGACGACTCTATAATTTATAGACAAATAACAAATAAGAACGACATAGAAAAGTTGCAGAAGGATCTAGACACCTTGTGGGAATGGGCAGTAGAAAATGGGTTGAAAATAAATTCCGGCAAAAGTAAGGCAATACGATTTGCGAAAGCTCGGGTTAAAAATCCACTGGATTACTCTCTTGGTGCCCCAAAAAATTCCGGAAGCGAGCAGTTGTAAATACTTGGGAATTATCTTACGAAGCGATTTAAACTGGGTGGACCAAATAAATTACACAGCTCAAAAAGCATGGAAGTCACTTCACTTTCTAATGCGTGTTCTCAAAAATAAGATAGGAATACAAAAAGTTTAGCCTACACGTCATTGGTAAGTCGTATTCCTGAGTATGGTTCTGCATACTGGGATCCATGCAGAAAAGTTCAGACAAATGCGTTAGACCGAATACAGAAGATAATTGCTCAATTTACAAACCATACGAAATAGTCTGAATGGGAGACTTTGGCTCAGCGTAGGACGCTAGCTCGCTTATGCACACTTTTTAAAGCGTACTCTAGGGAACGGGCTTAGAAAGCTATGCGCGAGAGGTTGCGAAGACCTTACTATTTGAGTAAGGATGATCATGTTCGGAAATTTAGGGACTGAAAGCAAAGAACGGATATCGGGAAGTATTCCTTTGTAAATAGGACCGTTAAAAACGTTAGGGACTTTCCCTCGTAAACCTAAGATTTTTAGAAACAGAGTAAGACAAGCAATAACAAACGGGGTGAGATGAAAGAAAAAGAAGTGTGGGGAAAATCATCTGAAAGTGCAGTGAAGTGAAGTGAAGTGAAGTGCAGTGATGTGAGGTGAGGTGAAATGGAGAGGTAGGAAATTTAAATGGGGTTCAACTAAATGAGAGGATAGTGAAATGTAGTTCGGTGAATTTTTAATGGGAGGAAGTGAAGTGTCTACAAGTGTAGTGAAGTAGAATGAAGTGTAGTTGGGTGAAGTGTAGCAGTGGCGTACCGAGGGAGGGGGGTGTTCAAACCCCGAGCGAAATTCCGAAGACCTTCCAAAATCGTGCCAAACTCAACCCGACTTTGAAAACTGTTAAAAATTGCTGAATTTAGGACGCCAACACACCAGGATGCTCGGAAAAAAGGCAGTAAAATCCTAAAACTACCTATGTTCGCAACTGTTTCACATTAGCAATGACAAATAAATTGGATGTCATCATAAATAGTCTTAAAGTACCAAAAATTAAGAAAATTTTACTATTTGAAATTAAATCTCTTGTACCAAATTACAGTTGCCTCCAGAACACCTGACTAGAGGGCTAGCGCCCCCGGATCCCCTTCGCTCTGTCGTCTGTCCTCAACTGAATTTGTTGAACCCCCTTCCGAACAAAAATCCTGGGTAAGCCACTGAAATGTAGTGAAAGTCTTAGTAACGGGTTATCTAACATAATTAATAGGTATGTTGATCACATGAAGTTTGCTGATTATATGGCTTTTTCGTTTACCATATTCCTTCATGTTCTTTTTTATCATTTTGTATATGGTTTTTATGTTCGTATACTTTTGTTTCATTTCGTAGGTTATGCATTATTATTGTTATGTATGTTCTGTTCTGTATATTCTGTTTTCATCGTGCCAACTGGCACTCTTCGGCTACCCTGACAGGCAAATGCCAGGGCATAACTCGCAAAGACGGGGCACGGCCCACACTCTTCCCTATTAGTTAAATGTGCTGTTCTATGTATTGTTTGTGTGGAAATGTGTACTGTACTACTGCAACCCAATTGCACTTAACGAATACAGAGTATCAATATCATTGCTGCACTGAACATTCAGCACCGTAGGAATTGTCTATAGCAAGCGACAACAGAAAAATCCACCGTACACTCTGTGTGAGCAGTCCACCAGCGCCCACATAGTGTTGCCAAGCGACGTTACTAAGACTCTGTGTTACGAGCACCACATACACTGTCTTGGGAGATCAACCGTGTGTCGGAGTCGACGAAGCTTTAGATCACATTAGGCTCAAAACAGAGGTACGCACAAAAGTACATGCATATTAATTACAGTGAGTCAGTTATTTTATGATATTCACAAACAACGAATAAAAACATTCCTTGTCTAGCCAGAAAAGCATTCCTTCAACAGATTCTGCTATGATGGACTACCAGTATCTTTTCAATCGACTCCCAATACATTCCGTTGCGCTTTTATTCATAACTCGCGTCTTTCTGGGTCCCATTCGTTATTGTGTTTTTCGAATAAAAACCTTCCTATATATTCCGTTCTCGATTTCTGGGATTAATTAGCTGATCTACAACTCAGGATAGCTTATGTAATTTAAATTCTTGGGGCCCGAACATAAATTTTTCCTGTGTCACTGCGTAAGTCGGGAGCAACTGTGTTTGTTTCCAGACTTGCAGGAACTTTTAGATAATGACTATGACGTGTAACAGAATTGTGTTTATTGTAAGTGGGACAATATTAGTCATCATCAGTAACTGGAAAATGACTGTCTTTTTCAGCCGAAATTGCTTTATTTCAAAGTTTAGGAAAATAATTCTATTCTTCTAATATTTCAGAGGATTATGTTTATTTTGAACGTTTATTGGTTATAAGATCTGTGCTAGAATACATTCTTTTGCAGTATAACTCGGAGTATCATACGAGACCATGAAAGACACCGTTCTTCTACAGTGAAACATTAGTGTACCCATTATATTGATTTTATTTGCGTATGTTCATGATTTATTTTAACACTGTCAGGAACTTGGTCTCTAAAGCCTCGAGCTAACTGGTTTACCCATTCTTATCATACTAGTTTAACAGTCAACGTTTGTTTAATGTCACGCAAGTGCACCATATTAAACAGTTAATTCTCCTAAGAAGAATCGTAATACGCGGCTTTATTGCTGTGGAGGGCACATTTTGAATTGTACGGTTCACTCGACAAACAATCAATCATTCAATATTATTATTCGACAGGATACAGAATCTCGCAAAAATACTTCGAACAAAGCTGGTTAAGCATCAAGGTTTCACTAAATTCGAAAAATCAGAGAGTAGAACAATAACAAACCTAACTCGATACATGATCGGGACGAAAGGTAAAGCTTAAACAATCGTTCTACTAACTTAATAGAAGACGCCCCGTTGTTATAAACCCAAGGAAATGTAAAATCTTTAAGTTGTATAAAGAATTAGGAACAACAGCTAGACCGTGATTAATACAATAAAACACATTAAAATTAAATACACTACTGAACGTTAAAAATTAAAATGATGCAGAAAATCAGAGAATGAACATAAGAAAATTATGTTTGTTTTCAACAGCGATAAATGAGATACTCGCATTTATATACCTTTGTTAAGGTAGTAACCAAAACCTTAAAAGTCTCTTCGAATGCATGCATGGGAAATTACAAGCGAAACCTTAATACGCTGTAAAATGTGTTTTTCCAAAATGGAAGATGAAACCAGCCCAATAATGATAACGTAGAACACTGTTCACAAGCCGTCTGACTAAGAGTATTTTGTACATTACATAATGAATTGCCTTTGAAATTCCGTTCGCTTAATATAGATACCGTGATTTACATTCGTCCGTGGCTTTTACGTTCTCTGAGTTTCATGCATGTCACTGCAGGTTCGCTGAATCCTCGTTAAACTCCTTGCATAAGAGACATCTGCTAATCATTACGGCATTGTTGGTATATGTGTTTGCTTATAGATGGCAGGAAAAGCAATTGTACTTGTAAGTTGAACCCCTTGGCAAATGCCGTCAGGTTTATTCAATTGGGTATGGAATGTGGGAGACTTGCGCCGTATTTAATTGCACGCCATGCAACTGAAAAATTCACAGGAATTTTATACGCTTATCTAAAACCTATACAACTCGATATAAAGTCATGTGCTGTCTTGAACTGAAGTCATTGCTTTGCCATGCAACAGATCTCGAAATATCAGCAATGCACATTTAAGTCACCAAATGTCTGTCTAAATCGGGGTTGACCAACTTAGACCCACAAGAGGTCTAAATAATTCGTTACGAACTCATCTGAGGTCCTCACTTGTGTATACATATTCGACGGTTGAATAACAAGGTAGTAGGTCTTATAAAGCAATCACAATGAAAGGTGTGTGCTCTCACAAAAGTGATGAATTATTGTCAGTAAACAATTTCTATGGTAATAAAGTTGCCACGTTATTTTCTGTATACCTATTATATTAAGTTTATTACTGAAAATTCAGTTGACCGAAGGTTGCAAATACTGTTCTAGAGGGCCACATTTTGACTAACCCAGATCTAAAATATTTCCTACAGACTGTGTGTTGAATCATTTAGTGTGGACACCTGAATCTGTGCGGCACAGTCGTAACTACGGTATAAAGAACAGTGATCGATGTTATCACAGGCAATACAGCGACGACTTTTAGCTCATGCAGATTTGTGCGCGTTCTATTCGTATCTCTGCAAAGGTGCTCGCGAGAGTTTTTTCCTGGCAACTGTGTCCCGTAGGTCAGTTTGTGGTCACGTGTTCGTGCATGGATCGCATAGGTGAGGAGTATAGAAAGGTAGATATGTTTTCTGCCAATATTTTGTAGTATACGAGTGAATAGAATTTTTGCGAAACTAACGTGGTCTGCCCCAAGAATTTTTGTAGTACGTGATGTTCGTATCGAATGTTGAATAAAGAGGCGTGTGTTCGTGTCATTACAGTAGCTTGTATTATACGTGATTAGTTGCTCGCTTATGCAGTGTGAGGGATACTACTCGTTTTTGTAAAGCAAATTCAAAGTGCGTTTGATGTCAATTCTGTATATATTTTGTTGTAAGTTAGGTTGAAACAGCTGGCATTGAGGGCCAATCAAAATTCAGAAGGCGGGTCACATGACAGTCGGATCTGTTTTGGGAAGGAATGCCTTGTCATCAGAACTTGAAAGAGAATTTTATGTTACGCTGTAGGCATTCATGGTGAGCAGTGTTGTACATAAGAAATCGGTCATGTGTTCTTAATTGTCCTGTATTTTGTAACATGGGAATGCGGTATTGATCATATAGTGGAGTTTCAGAATCTGAAAGCGGAACGACAGGGACGTCGCCATTTTCTCGTAGTACGGCTATCGTATGTGGTTCGTCCGAGTGTGAATTTGTAGACAGTGCTACAACAGAAGTACGTTGTGACTTACTCTGAAAGAAGACATTGGGGATTATTGCGTTATATGTAAGAATCACTATGTGTTTTCGGAATTACGCACATTAGTGTTTGCATGCGTAAGTGGTTATGTTTCAAGGACTGAGATACCAGCATTATTTTTGTGTCTTGCAGGTGTTCGAATGTCAGAGTGTTACATTTAAAATATAGCTTCCGAAGCTATAATAAATACCTAACTGCAAATTATATTACTAAGAATTTGGGGGTGTATCGTTTTTGGCTGTGTAGTTAGGAAATAATGGTTATGAGCATGGAAGAGCGGCAATGAAAATGTAAATGCCTCTCTTGTTGATGATGGATATTGTGTTTTTGCAGATGACTCTGGTAATCGTGCTTTGAAGTAGTGTGGTTATGGATGCTGTGCTTTCACCACAGACGGCTCGTGAAGTCACATCAGCTCGCCTTTGCTCCATCTGAACTTTTCTTCAGTCGTTTTTCCTCCTGCTATCATATACTTCCACCAGGGCATGGTAGGAAAATTTTTGTTATATACATTATGTTACAAGGGAAATGAAAAACTAATGTTAAATTATTTTAAATTTTTAATTCCATTTACAATTCAGGTCTTGGTCTTCTGGAGACATGGACTAGTAAAATGGAATTAAATTTTACAATTTTTAGAATTTGTAAAACATCTGTTATTGCACAGCTGTTAGCACAGTGTTGTTTGGTATGAGTATTTTGGATGTAATGAGGTCATTAGTGCCACTACCATTGCATAAAGTAACGTCATATGAGTGCCATTATGAATTTTTCTGTCCCTACATTAAAATATTTTAAAAATTGTCTTTTTATACTTAAATTAATTAAAGTGATTTGCCTATATTGGTGTCACTGCAATTAATTATACACGTACTGTAGTTGTATATAAGTTCTGTAGTGTACGTAAATGATCTTGTATATATGCTCATGACATGGACACATTACATTCTGTGAATTTTTGTCATGTCACTTCAGCGTTCACTCTTTCTGTATGCTGGTGTGTTAGTAGTTTTAGTGTTAGCTTTTTATTTGTTTACATGTGAATGAAATCGTAATTCATGCATTTATATATTCCTTTTTATTTTCATTGTGCCGTAATGCCATCTTTACTTCATGCATTTGATAATTGCCAACATACATCAAGAAAGCATGGTATGGTGTCATCTTTTATTTCAGGAACAGAAGCATGCCTTAGTAGGTGTGATGATACATAAGTGAATGCCGGTTAGTCCCTCGGGTTGCGTTTTTAGACTTTATTTTTTTGTTGGCAAAATACATATATTAGAGTTTCTATTATATTAGATGTGAACACTTAGAAAAGTGCAAATGAAGATTCAAATCATGATTACATTACAGTGCTAATTCCTCATTATTGCTTCTGATGTAGAATTTACATTATTTTGAAGTGCTGGTGACTGAAAAGTGGTAAAAAGTTGCATGTTAGTCGAGAAATGAGTGTGGCCCTCTGGTCTTTATCACTTCTGTTTCTTTGTCTGTATGTTTTTCGTAATCTCTTAACACACAAATAGTAGCAGTTCTCTTGGATGCCTTACTATATGAATTTTTTTTCTCCCATTACCACCCAGGCTTTTCGTTTAGTAATAATGTGTTTTGTGTTTTCATTGTATGCCTTCAGATTCCCTGTAAGCTTTGTAGCTTCTTGTGTAATGATATGTAGAGGTTATGGTTCTGTGTTTTATTACATTGCATAGTATTGTCTTTGGATATTGTACTGATGGTTATGTTATACTATTAGTGTAGTATGGGTGGGTATTGATGTTTTTCCAAACCATCACATGCATTGTCTTTTTGTTTCTAGTGCTGCCATCCAACTTATGCTGTGGTTTTATTTTGTCATTTAATAAATATGTTAAGAAAAAAATATTGTGGCCTGTTTAAGTCTTGCTTGTTCAGTTTTTGGCCCTTTTGTTTACATGTGTAAGTGAAACTTTCCATGTAAATGTCCACTATTACATCTTTTTGAATTATCTTCAATATTTTGTAGTATTTCACATACAAGTGTGTTTGTGTTCATAGTCCACAGTATATTTTACATAGCTGGGTTTTGTGAACATCATACCACTGATGTACAGGCAGGCAGTTTCTTGTACCAAAAGACATTTAATTAACTAAATTGTGCTAGTATACATGCTAGACAAATCACTGTGCCACGTGGTGGTGGTGGTAGTGGTGATGATGAGGACTTGATGTGTATTAAAAATGTGTTTTAAGAAACATATATTAACAGTTGTGCAGTAACATTTAGATGGTTATACAAATTGTAAATGCTTGTTTCAAGCTTTGTGGTATTAACAGCTGTGAGCAGGATAACTCTGTGTGTGTTTTTTTTGTAGGCACCAAATCTTGCTTGTCTCACATAGTACTCAACCAGCAGTTACATATATTAGAATTCCTTCAGTGTTGACATTACCTTGATGGCAGCAACCATTTGACCTATACGTGAATGTATAATGCTAGGTTAGTGCCACATACTTATGTTGGCTTCATCTAGGTTGAAGCATTGAGATCTGAAGGAGCAGATGTGGCTTTCGTTATCTTTCTTCTGCCATGGTCCTGTAGTATCTCCATTTTTAGTACTTACTCATGCACTACAGTCCAGCTCCCTTGTTTTGAAACTTGCTGGGTGAGGAAGAAGGGAAAGGGGAGGGGAAAGGGTGGTGCAGGGTTTTTGGCTAGTACCTGTTTTATGGCAGATGTCAGTGAAAAAATACCAGCCCCAACCTAGAACATAAGGAGGCGGCAGTGTTACTGTAATATAAGTGATAAATGCTTTTGTACAGATAGTAGTTGATGAGTCCTATCCTCTTCAGGCCAATTGCCACTCCAATCTGCCTGCATTTCTTAAATACCTTTCAAGTCTTTGGTTACCAGAACTGAACAGTGCCTACCACTGTGGTGTCACCAGCCATCACCTTCCAGTTTTATTGAATGCTACTGTTGTCCCAAACAGGCATTTAGTTCAAATGTGGCCAATCGTGGCAAATGGACAGCTGGAATGCACTGAGGAAGAGTGGGAGATTGAAAAGACAGAAGTCAGGAATTTGGTTAGGTGAACCAAACCAATTTAATTGCTGCATATGATGGCCACTTTTTTTTTCAGGGTGGGAGGGGGGAAGGAGGTGTAGTTGTTGAAGAAAGGAAATTGGTATCATCAGCAGGAACACGTATTGAACGATAGTATAAATATAGTGTGCCCTATATATCTCAGTGTTCATATTTGCCGTTTTCAAGAGCTTGAGAAATACTGATACATAAAGAAATCTATGGAGTTAAAAGTTACATGTAAAAATAGGTGCAATTCCTGACAGAAATAGTTGGGCTTTCTCATATTTCAGGTTAAAATTAAAATCATATGCTTATGCTTTAGATGTATTCTGCACGCAAATGGAGTGATTAGACCATACATTTGCGTTTCTCCTTAATTTTCAAGTTCTTTGTATTTAAAAAGTTTTAAGACATTTGGTGTCTATTAATTGCCCTTGTATTTGACAGTTTTAAAAATATTTCTTAAGTTACTTGTAATTAAACAGCAGCAGGCTTAATTTGTGTAACAAGATGGTGTTAAATTCTTGTTCATATTTTCTCTCTCCCTTGTCCTTTGTACTTGCACTATTCACAGGATTGGTGTGCTGTGGAGACATGCTGCTGACATGCTTGAAACAGACTGTATGTTTTTTTATGCATAGTGTCTTCATCATGTCATGCAACATTTTACAATGATTCTTAATGAATGATGTTATTCACAAATTATGCAGTTTGTTTGAAAAAGTCAGTTCCTTTTTAACACATGATTATTTGAAATAAGATCTGGATATTTGAATTTTGTTGGATGACGCATGCTGGGCTGTTCATTGTGGGATGAGAAGTGAGATGTGGGTAGTACTTATTCATAGAAATGAGATAAAATGTTGAAGAGCAGAAGAAAATGTTGGGGCAGTTGGGAGGTGGGATTGGGGAGGTGACATGTACATTTAGCACATGTAACTGTTTTGAACACATTTTGCTTAAAAACAAAATTTGTACATTCATCTTGGGTGTTGATTGAAGTTGCAAGAAAGTGGACTTTCATACAAGTGGTGAGGTTTATGAAGTTAATGATCTTCCTTGATATGTTTAATTCTGAACGTAATGTGGATGACACACTGTCATGCTGTAAGCTGTGACATCACTCTCTTGCCATGTCCATACACTGCCAATTTAGTATTATGTTACATCATCAAATTATTTTTCAAGGAAAACACATATTTCTTGGTCTGTATTGCAAGGTAGTCGGCATTTTGGCTGCCACACCCGTGTATACATATTATGAATGTAATTCAAAGGACAAGCTACACCCATTTTGTTGTGTATTTGTCTCATCTAATTGCAGTAAATTGTGAATAAGTAGTTACCCCTTTAACACAAGTCACAGACTTGTGTTAAAGGAGAGTGGTGTTTGGTTTAGGGGTTTCTAATTGTCATTAGCTCAAACTGTTTGGTGTTGAATGGCTGAATAATTTACTGAATGACAGATTGACTGGCGCCCTAGGAACTCTACATCACATTAACCAGTAGTGACATGTTGAACAATATTTGTGTAAAGGTGCCATTGCTTTGTATAGGCACTTCCTTCTGGATGATATTACTTTTCTTTTGACCATTAGTTTTATTGTGAGGAATTGTCACTTTTGCTCTGGATTGAATGTAGGGAGTTCATGGAATGGTGTGGGAGCGGTGATCTGAAAGTCTCATGCCGGGAGGGGGGGAGGGGTAAGGGGACAAGTTTGGTTTGTGTTGGAGGAAATTAGTATTGTACTGTGTTGTTGTTTTTCATGTTGGATCTTCATGGATCGTCTTTGTAAATGTATTGCATATTGTATGGTACAAAAATTAAATACATGATGTGTGAGGCTATGCAGAGGACTGAAGAATGGCAATACGAAAATTATCTTGATCTGATTTTGCAGAATGGAACATGAGTTCTGCCTTTTGTACATTCCCCGGGAAATATGAATATTTCAGGGACTAGAATAGTGTGATATAGGAATTATGGAATTGTTAGATGTTTGAAGTGTTTGGTTCAGATTTTTATAGTATCACTTTTTAGTAGACACAGAGTTTTATAAGTGCGTTGTGTTAGAAGTGTTATGATTTTGTGCCCCCCCCCCCCCTTTTTATAGAATCGTTGCTGTGGTTGTGAAATTAAAACTGAAGAACAATGATATACCTCTTTGTCTGTCTGCATGTCTGTACCAAAACCACATACCTGTCTCTTCTGTACATGCAGCTTGTATGGCAAACCATAAAATGACAAAATATGAATATCTAACATGTATAATTTCTTTTGTTGCATGCATTGTGTCTTGTTTGTGTAATCAATATAAGAAAGTATGCTGGAGCAGTGTAATGACTAGTTACTGTAAGGATTTAATTATCGTATCTGTGCTAAATTGGGATAAGGACAGCATTTTTGAAGTTTTCTTTGTAAGCTGGACTCAGTATAGTAAAGTATGTATTTCAAGAACTATGTGGTGCATATTTCTGCACTTGCGTTCATGAAATCCAGCCGTTCGTTTTTGAGTTAACGTGATGTCTCTTTAGGATTATGGCACCAATACTGTTAAAATCCAGTGTGCCTGTCATACCTGTTAGTGTTACTACAGACGCCAGATATCCTGCTGTGTGTTTGCGCATGAACGTGCTGTAGATGGAACAGTGTGAAGAATGACAGTTCTTATGCGGTGACCAGATTTCGTGGGTAAAGAGAGGAAGCTGTGCAAAACATTGTCATGTACTTACTCCTTTTTGATATCTGTTTTGGTTGTAGCAGATCTCTGACACTTGGCTAACTTTAGTACAGGGAAATTATTTTTCCGACCACTTGCATCACTCTTGTATCGGACTTATGCGTGAGGGCAGGCACCGCAGCGTTCGTCACCATTCCAGTTTGCCTAGAGGCGGGATCCGCGTGTTTTCGTTCAGTATGCAGTCAATGTTACGTTATTACTCACTTAAATAACGCGCTGAAAATGTTATTCTTCGGCTCGCAGACATGGGTCATATCGAACAAACGCGTTCGTAGCACGTCGGAAGTTGGTAGAGTAAGCGCCGATGCGAGGCGACAGTTGTCGGATAAAATAATGGCCCTAAACGCTTGGATTTGGAGTACTTACGTTTTCTAGTTGCAGCGAGCCTTTAGTTTGCTAAGAAATATATTATTGGAGAAGATGGGGGTTTTTATATAGCCCGTCTCAGGACAGAGACAGACTACAGCAAGGAAGTAAAGGAATATTAACCCCATACTTGTGGCACCAATACTTGCGCATGCCCGCAATCTTCAGGCAGAAAATAAGCGATTTCTTGCCTTCTCTCTCCCTGTTCGGATGCGCATGTACTGAGCATGATGTTCATACATAATATTAGAAAATGCCGTGGGAAAATAAAAAGACTCAGATTCCTGTTTTTCCTAGTCAAAGTCGAGCTACGCACAGACATTTCCCGAACGGAGTCTGTACATAGAAATTGGCGCAGCTGTGTGGTAGCAGCGGAGATGCGATTGTTGTGTTTTGACCACGAGCCCCCATTCACGACAAACGTTTTATTTGTAGAGTCGACGTAGCTCTTCCATATTGTCGCGGGAGTTGCCTGTCGCGGCTGTTACGATCTGAAAGACAAATAGCCTCCGTTCCGATGTACAATGCAAGTAACACTGACTTTTGGGCGTCGCAAACTAAATCGTAGTTCCATGAAACGTGCACCATTATTTTTGAAATGGTAAGCCATATCTTTCCTTCTTATAACGATTCAGTTGATACAACACTCACCGGCGTCCCTAGAGCAAATGCTGACATAGTTTCAAAAAGCTGAGGGACTTGGTTGCTGAATGTCTGAAGTACGTAAGAATGAAATAAAAAAAAAGAGGATGTTTCTCAGTGTAATAAAAAAAATCGTCTTGACGTCAGTTACCCGTAAAAGAGGAAATATCTTTGGGGGGGGGGGGGAAGGGGATGTTTGGTTTTCCTTTTACCCATCCCAAAAGGGGTTGGGCCCTTTTACCGCCCGTGTTTTAAGGGGCTATGAATCGTTTGGTTATAAATTTTGAAGTAAGGGGGA
>Ga0131853_10004982_pt1 | contig 23910 bp, 18 predicted proteins | sample TergutLab28metaG_FD_92764 | JGI IMG/M metagenome (GOLD analysis project Ga0131853, IMG submission 92764) | Labiotermes labralis P1 segment gut microbial communities from Petit-Saut dam, French Guiana - Lab288 P1 (version 2) (version 2) | ecosystem: Host-associated > Arthropoda: Insects >...
AGCAGTAGAGCAAGAAATGGAATTGGTAGAGGGCATCATGAACGTATTAGACCAAGTAGCATTAACCCTTGCAGAAGTTGAACAAGTAATAGCAATGCTACAACCTCAAAACCAATATCTATATCAACAAAAGCTAAACCACCTTAAACGTTGGGTACAAACCCACTCAATTATCTAACCCCTCCCTCCCAATGGTTATTTGCCGCAAGAGTGGGTTAAAATAAAAAAAGCCGCCTTAGGTGTTTATAAAACCTAAGGCGGCTTTTTGCGTGCCATTCTTATTACCCCAATATAAACTTCCCTATCTTCTTATCCTCCGCCGCAGGATTCAGCTCCAACACTTGAGCCTTTATCTTTTCAAAGGCTTTTTTTGTATCAATTTTAGCGGCTTCTTCAAATACTTCTTCACCCCAAAAACGCTCTGTTGTGCAAAACACTGTCGACGACCAGCCATACTGCCCGCCTTTTTCTGATACTTTGTACCGTCTGCCGCAGGGCGAAATAAACATTTTCATTTGCAATTCTGTCATGGCTCGGTCAAAGCCAGGCTTGTCCTCCCGTGAAAAACCGCCCAGCCGCTTAATTTCTTCTACGGGAAGCGTCTCGTTCGCCAACACCACATCATAAATGCGTTTGGCAAAATGGCTCATTGTTCCATCCATGTATGCGTCTTCAAAATCCAAGCCCTCACGCCGTACAGCCAAAAAATACGGAAACCATTCCTTTGTAATGTACCCGCTTTTTTTGAAAAACAGCTTGCCATAGGCAATATCGTTGCGCTCGTCCAGCACACGGTTAATCCATTCCCAAGGGTCGGTTTCGGGGCAGCCGTTATGCCAGCGAACGGGCGTAGGATATGGCGGATCTTCTTGCCATCCCCAAGTGACGATGGCATAGATGCCATCGGCGTTGCCGCCACCCATGGAAAACCCGGCTTTTAGCAACGCTTCGGTAAAATCGCTGTAGTTATAAATCATATTTCACCCTCTACTTCCTCGCCGCCTATAAAAAGGTTGTAGCGGCTTGGGGTAAATTTTAATACGCAATAATTCGGATCATCTGCGCCGGAAAAGTGATATTCACAACCGGCGTACCAGGTGTCCTTTTTTGTTTGCAGGTCGGTTAATATTTCAATGGTACCCACAAGGGTAATATTGTAATTCGCCGAGTTAATGCAGACGCTTGCTTTGCTGCTATTCTGAATACGCTTTGCCTTATTGGAAGCAAGCCCAGCTACAAAACTAAGCCACTTAATGCCGTCTGCCCTTGCAAGCGAAATGGTAGACGCTGTAGGGAAGCCTTTGTCATCAATAAGCGCAAGCGTACAAATGCCCGTTTGATGACGACCTGTATCTGTTGCCGCTTCCGCAATAATTTCGTTTGCCTTTTTAATAATTTCTTGGTTCATTTTTTATCAATCCTTTTTGATTGCATAATACTGCATACAACACGACAACATGGTGTCATGTTACAGGAGACGTGCTGATATTCTCAACATCGAGCCCCCGCCCAATGTAGGTTTTATTCTCTATTACCTCTAAGATTGCTGGAACACATTTCATGACTGGCTCAATATCAACGAAGACTTTGAATATGAAAAGCGCGAGCCTTTTGGAATGGATGGTTGTTTGGAAGAACACTTCAACTCGTACAATTTGTATGGGTTGAAGAATAAAAAACATGCCCTTTCTCACATTGATCTGTTAATACCCATCAAAGAAAAGGACTAATATCGGATCGAGAATAAGTATTATCTGAGACCACGTTATTTCCACCCTTCACAGCACATATTATAGTACAAGCCCTTTTTACCCATCAGCTCGTCATGGTTGCCTACCTCGGCAATTCTGCCTTTATCCATCACAACAATTTTATCAGCAGTTTTAATATTTTCTAAATTGTGCGTAGTTATAAGAATAGTGTGGTTATGCCGCAGGGATTCAATTGTGTCCATAACATATCGTTCGCTGTCGGCATCAAGTGCCGCCGTAGCTTCGTCAAACACCAAGATAGGTGAACCCTTTACCAATGCACGAGCGATAGCAATGCGCTGTTTCTGCCCGCCGGAAAGCGTGCCACCCTTTTCACCGCATGATGAATCATATTTGTGCTCTAACTGCTGAATAAAATCATGAGCAAACGCCTGTTTTGCCGCAGCAATAATATCTGCATCGCTGACATTTCCTTTACGCCCCTCTCGCATTGCTTCGCAATGCTGGGGTCTGCCCATAGATATATTCTCTCTAATGGTCATATCAAACAGTTTGCAGCTTTGGTCAACATAGGCAAAGTTTTTGCGCCATGCCGCAATATTTGCGGCTTCGGACGAAGTACCGCCCAAAGTCATTCCCAAATACTCACGCTCATAAAAGCCGACTATTGTCCGCAAAATTGTAGACTTGCCGGAACCCGAAGGTCCCACAAACGCAACCATTTCGCCAATATTAATATCCAAATTTATATCGTGTAGCGTGTCCTGCTCTGCATTTTGGTATTTGAAGCTTAAATTCTTAATGCGCAGGGCAGAACCATCAAACGCCATATCGCCTTTGTCGAAAGAAACAGGTGTGTTGTCAATAACTTCAAAAATCCTTTTTGCAGCCTCAAGCGGTGCTTGCAGCCCGGCTATTGCTTTACCAACATCACCCATACTTTCGGAAATTGCCCTAAGCAGCGGCAGTGCAAGCAGCAATACGGGAAAATCGAGCTGCCCTGTTGCTACTAACCAGCCACCAAAGCCAAAGGTTATTACGATAGCCAGCCAACCCTGCACGGTTGTAAAAAGGTTTTGCCACATAGAAATAACCGCTTGTCTCAAGTCCAGCAGCTTTAATACATTCATTTTTTGGCTTGCGCTATCAAAGGTTTTATCCTGCATATTAAATGCCCGTATAGATATGGCTCCTTGAAAAATATCGCTTATTCCTTTCACAGCTTCGGTATTGGCATCAAGCCTTTCTCTGCCTATGCGGGCTACGGGCTTTACAAATCGGCTTTGCACAAAATAAGCCAATAACCCAAGCCCAATAGCCGCAAAACCTATGCGCCGGTCCAGTATAAACAGCGTTATCCCGGCAAATACAAAAGTAATAACTATACGCAACAACGATGACATTACATTCCAATATAAATCCGCCGTTGCCAAGTCGGCCTCTGTATTCATCTTTGCTACCCCTTCGCCGCTATGGGTTGCCTGGCTTGTTTCCAGCCCGCTTTTGATATAGCTGCGAAACAACACCTGCTTTAGATCTCTTCTTGCATGAAAAAATGCTCGTTCACCAATATATATGCCAAGACCAACAAAAGCCAAAAAAACCGTATATATACCCATGGAAAAGAGGGTTCCTCTTACAATTTGCCCCGTGTCGCCTGCTAATATGCCTGCCATTACAGACATGCTAACAAATCCTATAATAAAACTCCCTGCAACAACTTGAGCATTGTAAAAGAACATACCAAAACTATACATAACCATGTAAGGACGCATAAAACGAAACATCTTCTTAAAATACGTCATACGATTCTGCCTCCTTCCAAAGCAATTACCGTATCGCAAAACGCCTTTGCAGAAGCACGATGAGCCACCATTATCACGGTTTTATCTTTCGTTGCCGCTTCAAGGCTTTTTAAAATTTCTGCTTCTGTTGTTGGGTCAAGGGCAGATGTTGCTTCGTCAAAAAGAATGATGGGAGCATCTTTGTAAAAAGCTCTTGCCATTGCTATGCGCTGGCGTTGCCCGCCCGAAATATTTTCGGCAGATTCGGAAAGTATGCTGTCAAATTTATTGGGAAGGCTGTTTATAAAATCCAGTATGCCTGCGTCTTTGCAAGCTTTTTCGAGTCTGCTTATATCTTCAATCTCTTTTTTTCCTGTGATATTTTCACCTATGGACACAGGGAATAAGAAAGAATCCTGCGGTACATATGCAAAGGCATTGCGCAAGGCATACTTGCCTATGCTTGCCGTGTCATTGCCCAAAACATTTATATTACCGCTCTTAGGCTCGTACAATCCCAGTAGTAATTTAAGAATCGTAGACTTACCCGAACCCGAGCCGCCAACAAAAGCTACTTTTGCACCAAGCGGTATTTCAAAAGACACATTTTGCAGCACATCCACGCCATTCTCTGCATAAGTAAAGTTTATATTTTCAAAAGCAACGGCTAGTTCTCCCCTTGCCATAAGTTCTTGCGCATTACCTATACTTTCATGTTCTCCCGTAATAGCCTCGTTTAGCCTTTCTGCCCCTGCCATAGCAATCCTTACGCCGCTTAACGATTGCGCCAAGCCCGATAGCCAGCCGGCTGCCATCATGCCTATACCCGTATAGGCAATAAACTCGGAAACAAGCATCGTTCCGCTCACGGCAGAAAATGCCGATGCAATAAGCAGATAAATTAATGGGGTTAAAGCAATTGTGCCGCCACCAATCTGAATAGTAGAAATCAAAAAAATTTCACGCATGGATGCATCAAAATACTTTTTATAGGATGCCGAATAGCGGTTTTCCAGTGTTTCCTCAAGGTCATAAGCAATAATGGTAGCAGTATTTTGTAAAGAATCATTTACCACAGCATTAAACCCTGCACGTGCATCCTGCGCTTTGCGTGCCGCCTTTTGTATTGGCGAAGATATTAACGCCTGTACAACTGCAAGCACAGGAAAAGAAGCAACAAAAATAAGCGTATAAAACCAGTTCATATAAAACATATAAACCAATGCCACTATAAGCAGCGTAAAGTCCTCAATCATTTGCAAAATGCCGCTACTTACCAGCCTAATTGCTTCCGGTAAATCGTTTGTAAAAACGGACAAATTCTCACCGCTGTTGGTTTTCTCAAATTGCGCAAAGGGCTGACGCAAGAAGAATTTGGCGAAATTTACTCTAAAGTTATACCCTGCTATTCCTGCAAAACGCCATATAAGAAAAGCGTTTAATGCCGAAAAAATTGCCCTTGCACCCATTACACCGGTGAGCAAAAGCAAAAAACCGACTATTGCGCCTGTGTCAAATTGATAGGCTGCCTGCCCGATCTCTCCTGTAAATATCTGCGTTATTACAAAGCTTGCCGATATAATAAGCGATGCTACAACATAGTACAGCAGAAAGCCCACATAAGGTACCTTATGCTTGCGTAGCGTTACAAAAAAAGTTTTTATAATAATTCACGCTCCAGCTTATCAATACAATTCTGCGTCCAGTCAATCATCATTTTGGCTTGAGCAATGCCGTAATCAAGAACCATTTGCCAATATATGCTTTCTTCTTTGCCATTTTTAAAAGTCGATTTATAAATGTCAAGAATCGTTTCATACTTTTGAATGTGCGGCTCCAGCCCTGCAACACGTGCGTCATGCTCATTCTTTAATACACGCAAAATTTCTTTTGGAGCGGCAGCACCAAAGAACACTTGCATCAAAAGAGGGCTGTTGTAATTTTGGTATAGGTTAGCCGGTGTCTTCACCCATTCATTAAAAGCTTCTTTGCCGCTGTCTGTAATTGAAAAAACCCGCTTGTTTGGCTTACCGTCCTGTATAACTACTTGCGATATCACCCAGCCCTTTTCTTCCATGCTATTAAGCTCGCGGTGAATTTGGCTATGCTGTGCACGCCAAAATGTGCTAAGTGAATCCTTATATAATTTAGCCAGGTCATATCCCGTACTATCGTTGTACTTCAATAACCCAAGAAGTCCAAAAGGTAAAGACATTATAATCACTCCATGATATATGATACAAATATCATATACTACAAAGTTATAATTGGCAATAAAAAAGCCCTGCAAATTTTGCAGAAGCTTTGTATCATGTTTTATTTCTTCTTCATCAACCGCTCATTCCCCCGTTTAAAATTGCCCGTTACCTTTGCCATAACAAGCTGCGCATCCTTGCCATCTAATCCACTAATATCCGCTACAAAACTATCCGCCCTTTTCCCACTTAACGTAGTCACCACTTTCCCATGGTACGAAACAAACACCTTACCATCCTTCGTAACCCTGTACGAAAAAACCTCTTCGTCCAAAACGCCACGCTTATCTATGTTACCAGCCAATATTTTTCCGCCTTCCTAGCTAACACTATGAAAAAGGGGCTGTGCAGGCAAGGGATTTTTGCTTTTGAGCGGTTGTTGCATTAGAAGTGGGCGATTTTCCCACTTATCATGTCAACATAGCGAAAAGTAAATTCCCTTGCCTGCACAACCCACCTTTACGTTACATCACGCCTTTTAAAAACTTCCCTGTAAAAGACTGCTTACATTTAACTACTTCTTCCGGCGTGCCGCTAACCACAATTTGCCCGCCTGCGCCGCCACCTTCGGGACCAAGGTCAATGATATGGTCGCACACTTTTATCACGTCTAAGTTATGCTCAATGACTACAACCGTATTGCCGCCTTCTGCCAACTGCTGCAAAATGCCAATTAGCTTATGCACGTCTGCGGCGTGTAACCCCGTTGTAGGCTCGTCAAGTACATACAATGTCCTGCCTGTTGCACGGCGGGACAACTCCGTTGCAAGTTTCACCCGCTGCGCTTCGCCACCGGAAAGCGTAGTGGATGCTTGCCCTAGTTTGATATAGGTAAGCCCTACATCGCACAGGGTTTGCAGCTTCTCACGCAGGCGTGGCAGATTTTCAAAAAACGTTACGGCTTCTTCCACAGTCATGTTCAATACATCGGAAATTGATTTGCCCTTGTACTTTACCTCCAGCGTTTCACGGTTATAACGCTTGCCGCCGCACACTTCGCATGGTACATACACATCCGGCAAAAAATGCATTTCTATTTTCAAAATACCGTCGCCTGCGCAGGCTTCGCAACGCCCGCCCTTTACGTTAAAGCTGAAGCGTCCCTTTTGGTAGCCTCGTATTTTTGCTTCCGGCACTTGAGCAAAAACGTCACGCACAAGGTCAAACAACCCCGTGTAAGTTGCCGGGTTAGACCGTGGCGTACGCCCAATCGGACTTTGGTCTATATTTATTATTTTGTCCAAATGCTCCAGCCCGGTTATATCTTTGTGTGCGCCGGGCTTTACCCTTGCACGGTTTAGGTCACGGGACAAACGCTTGTACAAAACTTCGTTAACCAATGAGCTTTTGCCGCTGCCGCTAACCCCCGTAACACAAGTAAATACCCCCAGCGGAAATATCACCGACACATCTTTAAGGTTGTTTTCTGCCGCACCCGTTACACTTAGCACACGGGCAGGGTCTATCCTGCGGCGTTCTTTGGGTGTTTCTATGCTCGCCTTACCGCTTAGATACTGCCCCGTAATGGAAGCGTCGCAATTCACAATATCCTTTACATCCCCTGCGAATACAACTTCACCGCCGTGGCTGCCCGCACGTGGTCCAATGTCCACAATAAAATCCGATGCCCACATGGTGTCGGAATCATGTTCTACTACTATCAGCGTGTTTCCGATGTCAGTTAGGTGTCGCAATGTTTTTAGCAAGCGGTCGTTATCCCGCTGGTGCAAACCAATGCTTGGCTCGTCCAAGATATACACCACGCCCACAAGCCCCGAGCCTATTTGCGTTGCCAAGCGTATGCGCTGCGCCTCTCCGCCCGAAAGCGAACCTGTGGAACGGGCAAGCGTCAAGTAATCCAATCCCACGTCCATAAGAAAGCCTGTGCGGGCATGAATTTCTTTTAAAATTGCACCGGCAATTATCATTTGCGTGGGCGAAAGTTCCAGCTTTTGAAAAAACGCTTGCACACCGGCAATGGTTTTTTCCGTAACGGCAGAAATAGAGTGGTCGCCAACGGTTACAGCCAAAATTTCCGGCTTTAAACGCTGCCCGTTACAAGTTGGGCAGGTTATTTGTGTCATTAAACTTTCGTATTCGTGCTTGTTCATCATGGACGTTTCTTTGTATCTGCGCCACAGGTTGTTGGTTATGCCTTCAAATGTGTATGCATACGAACGCACTTGCCCGTCTTGCCCGGTGTAGGTAATTTGCAGTTTTGAATTGCTGCCATTCCCGTCCATTAGAATATCCGTGATATTCTTTGGCAAATCTTTGTACTTTGTATCAAGGCTAAAGCCATGTTCTTTGCTTAATGCCTCGAAAATAGCATGTACCATGCTGGTTTCTGTGCGTATGGCATTCCAGCCACTTGCCGCAATTGCGCCTTCGTTTAACGAAAGTTCGGGGTTAGGCACAACAAGCTCGGGGTCAAAAATAAGCTTCATGCCAAGCCCTGCACAGTCCGGGCAAGCCCCTGACGGATTGTTAAACGAAAACATACGTGGCTCAACTTCCGACAGGTTAATACCGCAATCCACACAGGAAAAATGCTGGCTGAATGTGATATCTTCCTTCTCGTTGTTTATCACCACAAGCCCGCCGGTTAACACCATTGCAGATTCTATTGATTCTGATAGCCGTTTGCTTATGCCGTCACGCACCACAAGGCGGTCTATCACAATTTCTATGGTGTGTTTTTTATTTTTCTCAAGTGTAATTTCTTCGCCAAGGTCGTGCACTTCGCCATTTATACGGGCTCGCACATAACCATTTTTGCGGGCATCGTCTAGCAGCTTCACATGCTCGCCTTTGCGGGCACGCACCACGGGGGCCAAAACTTGCAAGCGTGTGCCTTCCGGCTGCTGCATAATTTGGTCTACTATTTGGTCTATGGTTTGTTTTTCTATCACCTTGCCGCATTTTGGGCAGTGCGGTGTGCCAACTCTTGCGTACAACAGGCGCAGGTAGTCGTAAATTTCTGTCACCGTACCCACGGTAGAGCGGGGGTTATGGTTTGTTGTTTTTTGGTCTATAGAAATAGCCGGGCTCAGACCTTCTATAAAGTCTACATCCGGCTTCTCCATTTGCCCCAAAAATTGACGGGCATAGGCAGAAAGAGATTCTACATACCTGCGCTGCCCTTCTGCATAAATTGTGTCGAACGCAAGCGAAGTTTTGCCGCTACCGCTTACGCCTGTAAAAACTACAAGCTTGTCCCTTGGAATTTCCAAATTGATATTTTTAAGGTTGTTATTGCGTGCGCCTTTTATAATTATTTTGCCCGATTGCACCATTTGATTTTCACGTCCTTGTAATATTTTGCAGCATCTTAGATTATAATGCAGTTGTATTATTTCGGCAATTGCGTTAGAATAATTGTTGCTCAAAAACGAAGTATGTATCCGTAGCTCAGGGGATAGAGCGTCTGCCTCCGGAGCAGAAGGCCGTAGGTTCGATTCCTATCGGATACAATCGCTTTTTACAAAAAAAACGACATTGTACGATTAACTCGTATGATGTCGTTTTTTATTATACCGGCTAAACCAGACAACTGTATGTCATATTATAAATCCAAGCGTACAAATTACATAAATTTCCATGTTTTATCAAGACAGCTTTATAACCATTTCATGTTAAATTACATAAAACTAAAAAAAGGAGCAAAATAACATGAAAAAAAGAAAAAGTTTGGCATTAGCAATTTTACTAAGCCTAATAATTGCGCTTGCCCCAATCACGGCGTTTGCCGCACAACTAAACGACCCATTTGCCAGTGCAAGGGTAATAACACTAACCCCGGAAGCAAGGGACATAGCACTATACGATTTCGACTACTTAGTTAGCATTGTATTAGAAACAGTTCCAACGCAAAACATAATTTACAGGCGGCTTGGCGTAACCGCAGCAGACTTTTTTGCCGCACACCGCCAAACCATTTACGACATGACACCAATGCCATCTATTCTATACTTGATGGACCCCGAAAGATGGACTGACGCACCCGAAGACGACCTTTCCATTGCAGCAGATTACTTATACTCCATCCTGTTTTTTATTCAGCGGGAACTTGGCAACCTTGGGCATTTGGGTCCTGTGCAAGGGGCTATTCTTGAGCCAACATTTTTCAGTGCAGCATATGTGTTGTACCACGGCATAAATGTAACAGAGGAAGAATGGGCAGAAATTGAAGCACAAGGCGGCGATCGTGCCGAGTTTGAAAGGTTTATCCATGCCAACATAATCAATACCCAGTTGCGGTACGAGCTATACAACACGCCGGCGGTGCTACAGTTCTACGGTATAGACCCATTGGAATTTGATTTCTACGTAGACCAAGTAGAGTTTATCGGCAACCTAAACCCGGACAATATAATAACCAACATAATAGAACCCGGGCGTATTGCGTATTTCCGCATCGTAAGCTTCTTTAATAATGTACCGCTGGATGCAGAAACTTTATTCCCCTTCTATGAAGAAATTCAAGACTTCGAGCATCTTATCATAGACTTGCGCAGCAATACCGGCGGATGGAGCCATTCTTTCCCAACAAATGTTATGGCAATGCTTATGAGCGAAAACTCAACCTTTAACCATTACGAATTCCATATGGCAAACGAAAGAACAGCAGACTTTTTTGAATATCCTCTAAGCTTTGTAGGCGGGGCATTATACGGAGTATTCCCTATCGAAGAGCTTGTAGCGGACAGAAACATGTACCAATTTAACCCGGACGACTTAGCCCTTTTAGACTATGCCTCGGTATGGACAACTGAACTAGTGCCTGCACAGGATAACATTCCGTTTGAGGGCAAAATTTGGATTTTGGTCAACAGAAGCACTGCTTCAGCATCCGAAATGGCAGTAAGTGCTGCCGCCGCTTCCGGTTTTGCTACCATTGTTGGCACACCCACAGCCGGGGTTACCGGCGTTGTTTTCACTTACGTGCCACTGCCAAATACGGGCATCATGTTCCGTACAGACATCGCTTATACCACAGACCAATACGGTCGCTCATTTGAAGAGTTTGGCATTATTCCGCATATTCCAAATGCATACGGTATGAACGCACTAGAAACTGTGCTGGCTGTCATTAACGGGGAGGAATTGCCTGTTGCGCCGCCGCCGGTTGAAGAAGTAGAATTTGTATCACTACGCTTGCTGGCTTACAGCTTGGGTTATAACGTAGCATGGGATGGCGAAAATAACCAAGTGCTGGTAACAGATTCGGACGGCAACGTAACAATAGTCGTTGTGTCCGTAAACGGTACATTTAACGACGACGGTACAGTGTTTGTATCCGTACAATATGCCGAAGAAATATTTGGATAAATGAAAAGTGGCTTCGCCACTTTTTTCCTCAAGTTGTGAAGCACCGATGCGCAAGCAACGGACAGGAAAGTGCAAAGCAGTTTCCTGACACATAAAAAATGCTGTCTCATTAATGAGACAGCATTTTTTTTATTGGTATTGAATTATCTGCTATAAGGTGTTGCTGATGTTAGTCTGATCATATGCCAACCGCCTTCGCTTAGAGGTACGCCAACACTAATAATGCCACGTGTCTCTAAGAAAGCTACACGGTTGTTTACTGCTGTAAGCGTAATTCTCCACTCTGTTGGGAAGAATGGTACAACTTCTTGCAAGTGAGCCTGTAATGCAGCATAGTTTGCAATCATAACTGCCTCGTCAAACATGCTTGGGTCGGATAGGCTGTCAAGAATTGCCTCCCACTCAGGACTGTTATAACGTGAAGGATTCCAAATTGCATGACCCCATCTGCCGTCCGGGTTAGGGTTAGAACCTGCTACCCATCTGCCTGTATAGATGTGAATTTCGTCATTGTCATCGTCAAAGTCAAGTGTATCCCATAGGAATACTTGGTCATGTGTACGACCTTGCCACAACTCTACTCTAACACCAATTTCTGCCCAACTGTTTAGGAAGAAAGGAACAAGAATGTCTTCCGTAGCGGTATCTGTCGGATGCGCCCAAATAACGGTTAGCGGGCTGCCGTCCGGCCATGTTCTAAAACCGTCTTCGCCAAGCGGGAAGCCGCCTGCATCCAAGATAGACTTTGCATATTCAGGGTCATATGGGAAGCCCGGCAAGCTGGTATCCATAAGTGCTGCGTGGTTTGGCGCAATAAAGCTACCTGCGGCAAATGCTAAACCGCTAAACAATTGCTGACCCAAAATATTTTGGTCTACAGCATGTGCCATTGCACGGCGCAGGTAAACATTATTCATTTCACGGTTTGGGTCAAACACGTTAACATTGTTGTAATCATCCCAGTGACCAAGCCTAAATGCGATATATCTGTACTCGCTGTTTGGTGAGCCTAAGAAGGTAAAGTTAGTTGGGTTTTCATGGTCTTCAAATAGGATTTGAGGGAAGCTTTCTATCATATCAAAACGACCGGCATCCATTGCTGCGCCTGCCATAGAAGGCTCAATACGCTCTACAATAACTTCTTCGATATAAGGCACACCCCATACATAATTTGGGTTACGTACCATGTGTACAGATTCGCCCGGTACAACGGTTCTAACCATGAATGGTCCCCAGCCTATTGGGTTTGTTAGTACATATGGGCTGTTTGCCATGTCTGCAACAGCAATGTTTTCAAAAATATGTTTTGGTAGTGGTGTTGTCCACAGACCGCCATATAGCAATGCAGGGCTAATGTTATCCAAATGGATTTCAAGCACACGGTCGTTGTTAGAAAGTACCAAACCAACAATGCTGTCTGCGTAGCCGTTATGGTAGTCCATTATACCTGTAACTTGACGCTCGTATGTGCTAAAACGGATGCCTGTGTAGTCGGGGTGAGCCATTACATAGTATGTGTACACTAGGTCTGCCAAAGTAAGAGGCGTACCATCATGCCAGTAAATATTGTGGTTAAGTGTAATTGTAAAAACTTGATTTTCTTGGTCAAATGCCCAAGATGCAACACCATTTTGGCTAAACTGGAAGAACTCGTTAATCTCTACAAGCGGTGTGCTTGTGCCAAGCATTGCACCAATTTGGTTATCCAGCAGCGATGTAGAGAATATTGCACCACCAAAGTTACCTTGCAACGGTGCTTCACTTACCAAGCCACGCATGAATATGCTGCCGGAAACATGGTCACCGGATACATTTCTGTACTGTGGAAATTGTTCCAAAATAGCGTCCATCGAAGCAAGTGCGCCTCTGTCTGCGTTATTTCCGTCGTTTTCGGTGCTTGCACAAGCAGCAAAGGCAAATACCATTAAAGCTGCAAGACTTACAAGTAGTAGTAATTTTTTCATTTTAAATTCCTCCTAAATTATTTTGTACGCTTTTTAGCATCGGCGGCACGGTTTAGTGCCTGACCAACAAAGTTTATGCATAACATCATTATTATGATGAGTAATGCCGCAGGAAGCCACAACCACCATCTGCCCGTTAAGTTTGCAGGCATACGCGCATAAAATATCAAACGCCCTAAACTTGGTGTACCAAACGGTAAGCCAAGCCCCAAAAACGTAAGCCCTGTTTCTATGCCCATATTTGCTGCAAGATTAATGGTTAGGTTACTAACGATAATTGATACGAGGTTTGGCAAAACCTCTCTAAAGATAATCACAATGTTCGGTGTCCCCAGTGTTTTGGAAGCAGAAACATAATCCAGCCGCCCCTGCTGCAAGGACTTAATACGTATAAGCCATGCTGTGCCTTGCCAAGCAAAAACACCAATCATGATAAGCGCGAATGTAGTAACAGAGTAATTTGGTATAAGCGTTACAAACACGATTACAAGCATTATTGCAGGTACCATACCAACAAAGTTAAGTAAACGCATGAGTACATTGTCTACATTCCCACCATAATATCCCGCTATCAGTCCAAACAATATGCCAATTACAGCACCACCTATTGTTACCAAAAATGCAATGTTAAACGAGTTGCGTGCACTTAGGATCAGTTGCGATAACATGTCACGCCCGGCAGGATCTGTACCGAGGGGAAAGCCCGACTGCGGCGGTATTTGACGAATAAGCAGTGTATTTCTGTCAACAACGCCGGCAACATCACCATCTATAAATAATGCCCAAATGTATACGGTGGTTACAATTATTGCAAAAAGTATAAGACCTATGAGGGCTGCTTTGTCCTGGTAAACTTCCTTCCACATGATTTTCCATGCACTGGTAGTATTTGTATCCATGTAACCGCCCTCCCTATTTTATTCTTATTCGCGGATCAATAATACTGATTATAATGTCAGAAATAAGCATCGACACTGCCGACAGTATTGCAAAAAACATAACCAAAACATTTACCACCGGGAAGTCACGCCCTGTTATAGAGCTTATAAACAACTGCCCCATGCCCGGATAAGAAAACACAGTTTCTATAAATATACTGCCGCTAAAAAGTGTAACGATAATAGTACCCATGCCGCCTGCCACAGGAAGGAAGGCATTGCGCAAAATATGACCTGTGTAAATTTTGCCTTCCGGCACACCTTTTGCACGAGCGGTAAGTACAAAGTCGGAGGTTTCATAGTCTACAATTTCGCTGCGCAAGAAGTATATTATGCCGGTGGTGCTTATAAGTGCCAACGTTATTGCCGGTAAAAACAGGTGATGTAAACGGCTCATGATAGCGGTTAATCCGCCTACACCCGCCGCACGAGGGTCAATACTGCCTGTAATAGGGAAAATGCCCGTGTTTATTACAGAACCAAAAACTTCAAATGTTACGCCAAAGCCATAAAGCAGCAAATGCACAACGCTTAAAACAACAGTTGGCATAGAAAGGGCGATAAATGTATAAATCATTATCACTTTGTCCACCGGCTTGCCGTTTTTACGCCCTGCAAGCAACCCAAGCGGTATAGCCAACAGATATGTAAAGAACGTTGTAAGCATTGAGAGTCGCACAGTATTGTGAATCCTGTCACCGATAATATCGATTACAGGTATGCTGTTGTTTGCAATGCTCCTGCCAAAATCGCCTTCAAGTATAATGCCGCTAATCCAATTCCAGTACTGTACATACCAAGAGTCATCCAGCCCATGTTGCAAGCGCAACTGGTCTATAAGTGCTTGCGGCATGTCGGGGGTAATAATGCCACGCAGCGCATCGCCCGGCATAATGCTTGCCAGTATAAATATAAGCAAGCTAAGTGCTATAAGCTGCGGTATTAATATAAGAAAGCGGCGCACTATGGTTTTAAACATTGGAGCGGCTACAAATCTTTTGATAATTCCCCAAACAGCGGCAAAGAACGATTTAACCGAAAAAGGTTGCTTTTCCTTCTTATCCATAAGCGACACCTCCTTACTTAGCAGCTACAAAATGCGTGCCGGAAATTTGTTTTAAGTCGGGTACATCGTGCCCATTTATATAATAATCGTCAAACTTGCTTTCGTACTCGGCAATTATCGCTGCACGCATTTTTGCATTTTCTGCACGTTTGGCAGGATCTATATCCGGTATGGCAGCAATTAATCGCTTGGTGTAGATATGAGTAGGGTTTTCGTAGATATCTTCTCTTGTGCCAACTTCCACAAAGCGGGAATTGTGCATGATAACCAAGTTTTCGCACATATGGCGCACAACGCCAAGGTCGTGGCTGATAAACAGGTACGCAATGCCAAGTTCTTCTTGCACATCTTTAAGGTGGTTAAGCACCTGCGCTTGCACCGAAAGATCCAGTGCCGAAACAGGTTCGTCGGCAACAATTAACTTTGGCTTTAACGCAATGGCACGAGCTACACCAATACGCTGGCGTTGCCCGCCGGAAAACTCGAACGGGTATTTGCTTGCATTTTCGGGAGAAAGCCCAACGATCGCAAGCAGTTCGTCTACACGCTTGCGCTCTTCTGCTTTGGAAAGCTTTTCGAAGTTGCGTAAAGGTTCGGCAATAATATCCAGCACACGTTTACGTGGGTTAAGCGACGAGTATACGTCTTGGAAAATCATCTGTACGCTCTTGCGGAAAGGCGAACGATTTTTTTTCATCGACCAAGTGATGTCTCGTCCCTCAAAAAATATTTGCCCGCTTGTAATGTCTGCCAGCCCAAGAATCGCCTTGCCCATAGTACTTTTCCCGCTACCCGATTCGCCAACCAAGCCAACAGTTTGCCCCGGTTCAATTTCAAAGCTAACACCGTCTACAGCTTTTACATAACTTGCCGTGCGCCCCAAAATGCCGCCCTTTACAGGATAGTGAACTTTAAGGTCTTTTATTTTTAAGAGTGGCATTATTCAGCACCTCCATCAAACGTAAAACGGTTATAACAGGAACACAAAACATAATGCCCCGGCTCAATCTCGTGGTAAGTTGGGGTAGCTTCGTGTGCATCTGCCGGAATCCATGGAATACGCTCTGCAAAGCGGCAACCTTGACGAGGCAGGTTTTTGAGTGTCGGCACCATGCCTTGGATGGTTTTAAGGCGTGATTCTTCTTGCACGGCACTTGGTATCGAGTTTAACAAGGATTTTGTATACGGATGCTGCGGGTTAGCAAAAAGCTGTTCTACCGTGGCGGTTTCTACAATTTGCCCGGCGTACATAACGGCAACTTTGTCTGCCATCTCGGCCACAACACCAAGGTCGTGGGTAATAAGAATCATACTTTCGCCGGTTTCTTTACGGATATCACGCAGCAGGTCAAGAATTTGCGCCTGTATTGTAACGTCCAATGCAGTTGTGGGTTCGTCTGCAATAAGCAAGCTTGGCTTGCAAGAAATTGCAATGGCAATCATCGCACGCTGGCGCATACCGCCGGATAATTCGTGCGGGAATTGCCTATATGTAAGTGCAGGGTCTACCATGCCCACGCTTTCCAAGAGTTCCATTGCACGGGCTTTTCTCTCGGATTTAGTAAGGGTTGTGTGATATATAAGCCCTTCCTCTATTTGCGCACCAATGCGGTGCAGCGGGTTTAAGGCTGTTAGCGGGTCTTGAAATATCATACCAATACCGCCGCCACGCACTTTATTAAGTTCTGCCGGGGACATTTGCAGGATATCCTGCCCTTTAAAAAGCACTTCGCCGCTAAATTGTGTGTAATTTGGGTTATGTAAGCGGGTTATGGTCAATGCCATGGCACTTTTTCCGCAGCCGGATTCGCCAACGATTGCGAAAACCTCGTTTTTGTTAACAGAAAAACTAACGCCGTCTACTGCGTCGTAATATTCGCCGTCTATTCTAAAGGAAGCATGCAGATTTTTAATTTCCAATAATTTTTCCATAATCATATCCCCTTGAGCGGATGAATATTCATTGTGCAAAATGTTGATAGAGGGCATTTTGCCACAGTTTTTGCATCAAGTCAAATATTTACAAGAATGAATAAATGAATAAATATTCACAAAGCCATACCATTCTATTCATAAGAGCAAAAAAATAGCACCGCTTTTAGTCGGCGTTGTGCATATTGCACAAACATCAACAAAGTCGGTGCTTAATTATTTACAATATCTTAGACAATTTCTTAGAAAGTTGTATGTCTAGTCTAAAATCTTTCCATCGGTAGAAATGGTAACTACTTGCCACGGTATTAATTTTCCGCAATTTTGCAGAGCTGCTTTCGTTGCGTGTTCCAAGCCGCCGCAGCAGGGTACTTCCATTCTTGCAATGGTTACTGATTTTATTTCGTTATGTGTGAGTATTGTTGTCAGCTTCTCGGTATAATCGCCGTCATCCAGTTTTGGGCAGCCGATTATTGTTATGCGGTTATACATATACGCTTGATGGAAGTTTGCATAGGCATATGCTGCGCAATCTGCTGCGATAAGCAGGTTTGCATTGTCAAAGTAGGATGCATTAGGTGGTACCAGCTTGATTTGTACCGGCCATTGGCGGGTAGCCTGGGATGAGACTGTACCCGGACACACAAACGTGTCTACTTTGGGTGAAGGCGATTTTTGGTTTGTAAAGCTGATTGCAGCCGTTGGGCAAACAGGTAGGCAGTTGCCCAAACCATCGCAGTAGTCTTCCCGCAGCAATTTTGCTTTGCCATCTACCATACCAATCGCACCCTGATGGCAAGCAGATGCGCATAACCCGCAGCCAACGCATTTACTTTCGTCAATAGTAATTACTTGCCTTGTCATGTTATTTCTTCCTTTCTCTTGACCTTATACTGCAAGTCTACTGCAGTAACAATTGTATTTATGTTGCAAAAACAACGAAAGGTGATTTTATGGAAAAAATAAAAAACAATCCCCTATTTGAAGGCATTGCCGATTACGATTTTGATACTATGCTAAATTGCCTCAATTACAGGAAAGCTGCATACAAAAAAGACACAACTATTTTACATGCAGGAGATAAATTAAATTTTGTAGGATTAATTTTATCCGGTAGTGTAAAAATTATAAAAGCAGATGCAGATGGGAATGTTTTCATTTTAGCTAAACTTGGTGTTATGGAAACATTTGGCGAAACTTTTGCCTATGCAGATTTACATCACTGCCCCGTTACCATACAAGCAGCAGAAGATACGGAAGTAATTTTTATAGATTGCAGCAAAATTATCGCATCGTGTAGCAACGCTTGCATTTTTCATGCTAAACTTATAAAAAATATGCTAAAACTCTTTGCGCAAAAAAATCTTAGGCTAAATCAAAAAATTGAAATTATGTCAAAACGGTCAACCAGAGATAAAATTATGTGCCTGCTGGATAACTATTGTGGAGGGGAAGGGAAATTTACTATACCATTTAACCGTGAAGAAATGGCAAACTATCTTTGTGTAGACCGTAGTGCATTATCTAACGAGTTATGCAAAATGCGTGACGAAGGTTTGATTAGTTTTAGAAAAAATGAATTTGAAAAAAGGAGAAAACAGAAATGAGTAAGACGAAGAATTATGTAATGGCGGTTATAGTACTGCTGATTGTTGTGTTGGTTGGGGTTGCAGTTGTGTGGTTTTTTGTTTTAGATGATTCATCGCCCGGGCAAGCACCATCACAACAAGGCACTGCTAACAATCAAGAAAATGCTAACGGAAGCCAAGTTGCCACCGGAACTGCTGCCGAAGTAGCTACTATGGAATGGGTTACTCAGCCTATCTACGACGAAGTGCAGTTCTTTAACGAAGGTTTTGCTGCTATAAGGCGTGATAACCTGTGGGGCTTTGTGAATACTGACGGAGAAGAAATTGTATCGCCTCGCTATACCACAGTTATGAGTTTTAACGGAGGTTTTGCTATGGTTAATACCGGGGGAACAGCAAACGAATGGGGCAGTATAAATGGCGGTGTATGGGGGTTTGTCGACACCACAGGCAGAGAAATTGTGCCTCCGCAGTATGATTGGGTATCACCGTTCAGCAACGGTATTGCATTGTTCAATATTGATGCGGTGCCGAGCGAATGGGGCGGTGTAATGGGCGGCAGATGGGGTGCTTTAGACACCACCGGTACTATCGTTGTAGAGCCTATTTACGACGAAATGCATCACTTTTCCGATGGATTGGCGGCGGTTAGAGTTAACAGCCAACTAACAGAAGGAGGAAGCCGTACAGGTGGCGAATGGGGCTTTGTAGATACGCAAGGCAGAGAAGTCGTTGCGCCGCAATTTACGGAAGTTCGTTCATTTCACAACGGCTTTGCAAATGTGCGCGTAGGCGGCGAATGGCGTGACTGGCAAATAATAGGCGGATACTGGGATGTCATTGATACCGAGGGCAATATGGTTGTACCTGCCATATATGACGATGTGCATGGTTTTAGCGAAGGTTTAACCGCAGTTAGAACCGGCAGCACCATAAATGAATACGGTTGGAATGAAGGCGGATATTGGGGCTTTGTTAATGCGCAAGGCTCAGAAGTTATACCGCTGCAATATAATGTAACCGGAGGTTTTTGGAATGGCTTTGCGTCTGTAAGTCGTGGAAACGATTGGGGATTTATAGACACGACAGGCAGACAAGTAGTGCCCCTCATTTATTCTATGGTAAGCCAAATGAGCGAAGGTTTAGCAATGGTTCACCTTGGCGGTACCAGAAATGAATGGGGTCATGTTACAGGCGGTAGCTGGGGCGTTATAGATATCGCTACAAACACAGAAATTCTTCCGGCACGGTTTGATGAAGTGCGGTTTTTAAATTCAGATATGCTAGCAGTAAGGGTAGATTCCGACATAAACGAATGGGGGCATATTAGCGGCGGACGATGGGGCATTTATGATATGACCGGGCGTGAAATAGTGCCGCCACAGTATGACATTTTATCTCCCGGTGCTACAGATATGCCAATATCCGTGCTGGTTGGCAGCACTTTGGACGAATGGGGTGGCTTTGTAGGCGGCAGATGGGGTTTTGTGGATGCTACGGGTCAAGAAATTATAGCTCCGCAATTTGACCAAGTATGGTCTTTTAACAATAACTTGGCGCAAGTTAGCGTTGGCGGCGAAAGAAACGAACATCATGTAACAGTAGGCGGATACTGGGGTGTTGTGGATATAACCGGCAGAATGGTAATACCCCCACGCTTTGACGAGATTATGATTCTTTCGGATAGCGTAATAGCCGTTATGATTGATGGCGTAAGAAACGAATGGGGTGGTTTTGAGAGCGGTAGCTGGGGTTTTATGGATGCGCAAGGCAGAGAAATAGCTCCGCATCGTTACGAAGCAATTGGTGCTTTTTACAATGGTTTGATAGCTGTAAGATACAATGGACAATGGGGATTTGCTCGTATAAGTTAAATGCTGTATTATTGCGTCAATTAAATTAACAGGAGATGCATTAATATGACAGAAAAACCGACAATTTTTAGCGGCATACAACCAACGGGCATACCAACCCTCGGCAGTTTTCTTGGTGCTATAAAACATTGGGAAAGGCTAAGTGCAGACTACGATTGCATGTACTGCGTTGTGGATTCTCACTCAATTACCGTGCGGCAAGACCCTGCAAAACTACGCCACAATTCCAGAGAAATGCTTGCATGGCTTATTGCCATCGGGCTTGACCCAAAAAAAAATACTTTGTATTTTCAATCTCAAATACCTGCACATGCAGAACTTGCATGGATTTTGAACTGCTTCACATATGTAGGCGAATTAAACCGTATGACCCAATTTAAAGAAAAATCGGCAAGACATGCAGAGAATATCAATGCGGGGCTATACACTTATCCTGTGCTTCAAACAGCGGATATTCTGCTTTTTCAAACGAACATGGTGCCCATTGGTGACGACCAAAAGCAGCATTTAGAGCTTGCCCGAGACGTTGCGGAACGCTTTAACAACGTATACGGCGATATCTTTACGATACCTGAGCCTTTTATAGCAAAAGTTGGCGCACGCATTATGGGCTTACAAACACCGGAAAAGAAAATGTCCAAATCGGATGAGAATGCAAACGATATAATTTTCCTATCCGATGCGCCGAATGTTATTTTAAAGAAATTTAAACGTGCGGTAACCGATTCCGACAACACAATAAAAGCCTCGCCCGAAAAGCCGGGCATAAGCAACTTGCTTACAATTTACTCTTGTATAACAGGCAAAACCATTGCCGAAAGCGAAGCCGACTTTGAAGGCAAAATGTACGGGCATTTAAAAACCACTGTTGGCGAAGTGGTAGTGGATATGCTAAAACCCTACCAAGAAGCGCAAGCCCAGCTTATGGCAGACACTGCATATTTGGATAAAGTTGCAGCAGAAGGCGCGAAAAAAGCCGCCGAAAAGGCGGCAAGTACACTGGCTAAGGTTAAAGAAGCGATTGGATTTGTAGTGTAGGTTTCAAATCCCACTCTTGTACAACAACCTCTGCGCTTCCGCAAAGTATGAGCTCAATGCCTCGGGTATCGGCGGCATATGTCGCAGAAACTTCATTACCAATGAAAATTTCGACAGTAGTCCGGTCGGTCAAAATACGTATATTTGTTTTTTTGGTTAGAAGCTTACGAAGCGGCTTATCATCAATGGTTACGATGTTTTGATCCAAGTCCAAAACCATGGAATATCCAAGCACATTTAACATCAATTGCGGTTGCATAAAATTTTGCACACTCAAACACATTTCTGTAGGTGCAGCAAGCGGCACGGCAACGGGATTATTGTTCAACACAATAACTCGTTCCCGTGCTTTTTCTATGCGCAGGCTTTCTAATTGCTGTACCGGAAAGCGGCATAAATGATAAGTATCATCCACCTTGTGCAACGTAATTTCGCAAGGGATACTCATGCATTGCGAGAAAGGCATACCAGGATAACCCATGTCGTTATGCCAATCTAACTTTCCGTCCATGCCCCGCACCCAGCTTATATGGTAACGTTTACCGTCCGGTGCATTTCGCCAAGTTTGCCCGGCATAAGTAGCCGTGCCGTAGTCCAGCGGAAAACGAATACCGTCGTCAATAAAAGTGCCGTCACAAAACTCGCCCAAACGAGCCATGCCATCCGCACCAAACAGCACCCATTTTTCCTCACCTGCTACATCAAACGGAAATAAATCGGGGCATTCGTACAAATCTGCAACCCAGCTCTTATAATCCCAGTCATGCAAATTTTTTGACGAATAAAAAGCCACGCCGTTAACATCATCACGCCGTTCGTATACGGCACTGTAGTATGTGCCATCTACTTCAAACAAGCAGGGATCCCGCCAGTCTGCACCATTTGGTACGCCAATGGAAGCAGTGTCGGAAAAACGGCTGAATGTTTCGCCACCATCAGTGCTTTCTGCCATAAACTGCCCGCCGGACGGACATATTTTACCGTTTTCATCACGTGCGCCAAGTGCAGTAAACGACGCAATAATCATATTATGATTATTTACGATAGCTGTGCCGGACGCTATAAACCAATCCCGCCGCCAAGGTAAAATAGCGTCCTTTTTCTCCTGCCAATGCAGCAAATCTGCGCTAACTGCATGTCCCCAAGAAACATTTACATCGCCATGCAACACACCAAACGGGTTATGCTGATAATACATATGAAACAACCCATTGTGATAAACCAAACCGTTAGGGTCGTTAAGCCAGCCACGGCGGCTGGAAAAATGAAACTGCGGACGCAGCGTTTCTTCATACAAACCTTTGTATTCTTCTTCCGGTGGTTTGCCAATAAAAATGCCATCCAAGCAAGGTGCAACCACCTCTATTTTTTTGTCTGCAAATTCGGATAAGTCCAAGAAGCAATAAAAATCCGGATTTTCATTGCACAATTCCATCGAAAATTGATACAGCAAAACGCCATCTGCCAAAATTTGCACTTCGCTTTTGGGCGCACCTGTTTTGATAGGAAAATGCATGAAATTTAACATAGCGGCATCTCCGTCATTCTTAAATTTGTACAACCGTAGGGAATAAGTTTAAACTCCTGCGGTTCGCCTTTTGGTGTTGTATCCTCGGGCTTTTCGGCACAAACTCCGTTTGCAAAAGCCCAGTCAATTTCTACTAATGCTACCGACAGCTCAACCGGTGGTTTGGCTGGTTGGAATGGCATTTCCCCTACTCCATTTTGCTTCCATTCAAAAGAACTATGCTCACAAATGGCGTAATTCCATTTGCTCCTCGGGAAAATTTCATAATCGCAATACGGATATGTCCGCTGCACATCGTGGCGAACATATTCGATTTTGCGCCATTCTTCCTCTATAGGCAGCGCATACAACAACGGACCTCGCCACACGCAAACCATGCCATTAGGGCGTTTGCGAATTTCTGTTTCGAATGTAAAACGAACATCAACTTCTGTCTGTTTTTGCCAAAGGCGATTGATAGCCGTATCGTCTATGTTAGAAGATGTTGCGTTGCCGGGTACACGCAGATACAAAGCAAATTCCACAGGCGAAGCAGGCTCAACAATGACACGATACCCATCTTCAAAAGGGTATTCGGTTTCAATCGTAATTTTAACATCCACGCCGTTTACCGTCGTACGCAAACTGCACGGCGCAATGGCAGTAATGGCAATGCCGTCTTCTGCCCGCATTAAAGTAGAAAGTGCGAATTTTGGCCAGGCTTGATTAAAATTGGCGGTGCAGCAGCCATAATTGGGCTCCAACCCAAAGAGATGCGAGTCCGGGCCATTGGTGCGGAAGAGATTATTATCGGGCAAAATGCTGCAGGCGACCTGATTGGTCAGCTGGTCGTATTGGTGTGTCCACATATCCGGGCTGATTGTGGCCGGTAAAGCGTTAAAAGCGGCTTTTTCCAGCCT
>Ga0131853_10004984_pt1 | contig 23907 bp, 14 predicted proteins | sample TergutLab28metaG_FD_92764 | JGI IMG/M metagenome (GOLD analysis project Ga0131853, IMG submission 92764) | Labiotermes labralis P1 segment gut microbial communities from Petit-Saut dam, French Guiana - Lab288 P1 (version 2) (version 2) | ecosystem: Host-associated > Arthropoda: Insects >...
ATAAAAATTATAAAAAAACTATTTTTTTATCTGCCTGAAAGTTTTACAATTTAAGAAATATATGTTTTTTACATTTCATTTGTTTTTACCAGCAAATTTAAAAAAACCCCCCCCCCCCCCCCCCCAAATGGTCTGACAGCACAATACAATAATGGTTTACATGGAATGGGCAATGGGTTAATACTGTGATGTCTGCAGACCCAATGAATCTCAAATAATTCAGTATCTTCATTCACAAACAAATATAATGAAAATTAATTCCATTCACAATGGTGCCTCTATGTTAATTCAATCTTACACACAGAGAGTTCACATATGCGTTACAAGTCATAATGTATTTCAAGTATGCTACACATGTATATCATTTTATAGACTCGCGTCTTTTCAGCATGATACGTTTGTTACCTCAGTATTGGCACTGCAAAACATAAAATGGTGACACTTAGACTGGGTAAATACCATACTAACCCAAATGCAAGATGACTCCAATCTAAGATGACCCCCCCCCAAAAAATATTTTACTATTAATTTCATACACTTCATACATAAAGCATGTCAGATTCTAACCACCTTCACCAATCAGTGTCGCTGTCTCTATCTTCACAGTCAGTGCCTTCAACTTTCTCACACTCACTCCTTAATTCCCATCCTCTTCACTGTCATTCCACAACATATCATCATTAGTCTCATCCACTGCATTGGATATGCAGCACTTCTTAAAACCCTTCAGTCACTTCTGGTGAGATGCACTGGCATACTGTTATGAGCCACACTGATTAACTAGTACCTTTATCTTTCTTGGTTCATAAACTTACTTGAACCCATGAAAGATATTCACAATTTTCTCCACAGATGGTGTTAGTGGTGGTACGAATTTGAATACATGCCTTCCGAATTTCTCTGTCATTGCTGTGGTCTAATCTGAGTTCACGGCTCTTTTCATGGTTTTTAATTTGTAGATTGGTCCAGGTGTTATTTATGAGCTTTGTAGTTAATTTTTAATTTTTCAATAGTCATTTTACCCTTGGACTAGATCTGTTCACATGAGCATATCTTACCAATTTACAGTTTGTATGGTTCCCAGTTACTGACACTAACTCCATCTACGGAATCCACTGGGTTAGGTGCTTCTTTGCCTGAAAACGGAGACAGAGTTGGCTTCCAAAACGCTATGCTTCGTTAAAAAAGTCGGCGATGGACAAGTCCAAAAAAGAAGACTGTGTCAGTCAAATTCAGTCATGCTCTCTTCTCTCTGTTAAATTTATTGGCCCTTGAGGGTGGGACTGACATGTCCCAAAACGTCGGTATAGAATTACCTCTCAATGCTGCATAATATCTCACAACAGGGGCGATCTCACATGATGATTTGGCAATGCAGGCCATGGTATGGCTCTGCAAGATCTGGTTCAGAGCAACCTGGATTGGCGTGGTATGGTTCAGCACTTCACAAGCGAATTTAAGGTGACCTCACATATTTGAGCCAAATTTAAGGAAAAAGTCTTGCATTCAAGTAAATACAGTATTCATCTTCTCAGAAGTTGTATAACAATGGAGCACATAAGGCAGGACCCTGCAGGTGTATCTAGCACACAGATATAAAAAGGAGCTGAGAATGAACATGAAAGCAGAAGCTAAGGAAAGACAATGACATAAGTTTATCAATGCATGATCTAGCAAAAAGGAATGGGTCCTATGAAATTTCCATCTTTTATTTCACATGCTCAATATTACTTATAGAACTATTATATGGCTCTTAACTCATGTTTCCCAGTATCATGTGTCCAAATTATGTATGTCAGCAATACCACTTTCAAGTTCATTCATTAATACTGGTCCCAGGGAAAATAACTGAAATTTCCCAGTAAAAGACAGCCAAAGTGCAGGACCACACACATACATACCTGCTGTAGTGTTTACATTTGGCAGATAAACCATTCAGAAATTACACCATCACATAATTATACTGAATATGAAGGCATGCTGTGAGACAATAGACCTCAAATAAGAGTTTAGTTTACAGACAGGGCGTGATTTTGTCTACATCAGAAACATCAATTAAAAAAAAAAATAAAAAACTTATAGCTACCCAGCACTGGGAATTATTTTGTGTACTTATAATTTGTCAATTATCCTAAAAACATTACCAGCTTTGTGAGACATACACCAACCAACTGTCCACAACACACATCTACATTCATCGAGAGGCAATGGTGAACTTTTCACTAACTCTGCAGTTGATCACCCTGCTACTGCAGACGCTGCATTCTATTCTTAGTGCAAACCCACTTCAACTAAACCTTGCTTTCTTAGCTTCTGGTGGTCGAAGTTCTTCCTCTTTCAGTTGTAATCCAAGTTCTTTACAACGCTTCTCAAAGTAGCGACCAAGACGCACACCAGCCCTGCAAATGATCAGTTCATGTTTTGATAATAAACACTAATTAACTTCAAATATGTCACAGTAATTCACTAATATCAATTTCCATCCCTGAATTTATTCCAGTCACCATAACACCCATTCCAAATTTGGCAACAATTATACATGCTTGTAACTGCATGTTTTATCTACCAACTGTACACTCTGCATCCATTCAGTGATTAATATTTGTCCTACAGCCATATTCATTCATTCCATGCTTCTGCAGTACATCCTGTGATTGGTATGTAGACCTACATTAGAATCACAAAAAATTTTCCTAAGATCAGGGGACTATCACAATTCAGTCCAAAAAGTTCAGACAAGAGTCACACTCTGAAATACACAAGAACCAGTGTCACATTATCTACATGCCTCCTCTCTGCATCAGCGTAACTGTCATTAGGAAACCTCATTTTCAGTTTCTGTGGTCCTGGTGACAGTAGTGTTGAACGGTTAATTATCTGTTTAGTAATATGTTTGTAAGCTTTGCTGCCTGTGACTTGTACAGTTTCTTCCAGTGGGCAACAATTCTCCAGATAATCAAGATCAAATAACACATGTACACAACATAAGCTGTTATCAAATACAGTAACTACTTCATTCTGCATTATGAAATGGGGGGGGGGGGAGGGGGGACTTTTTTACAGAAATATGATTATTATAATCTTAAAATTAGTAGCTCCAAATTAATTTTTACTGTAGATAAACTTGCTCCTCAAAAAGTCAGCAATGTACATGACAACCGTCTGGTTTTTTTAGGCAATTGGCTGCTGTTATGTTTGACATCATAACTTTTAATTAACAGTGCTTATAACTTAAACCACAGAACTTTATACTCATAAGCATGAACTTCCACCAGCATGCAATGGTGTACTGAATTGTTACCTTTTCCATAAAATCCTCAAAATCTTACTAAAATTAGTAAACATAGATTACAGTTCCAATGTCCCTTTTTTGGGCATGGCAGGGCACACACATTATGCTGCTTATCCCTGTGTCACATCTAACAACAGGCACCTTTCACTTGTGTTCCTTCTGTTGTACCACTATACACAATTCATGATCTCTTCCCAAAATAATCATATTTACATCAGTTTTGAAGTTCCAACATGCTAACAAAAAATTCCACATCAATTTTCCAATTTTATCCCTTCTATGCCATCCTCCATAAGTGGTATGGACCCATATTTCATCATATACCACCAGCCTTCATGTGTGTAATGGAAACATGCAGCTGCATATTGACACTCTTGTTATAAGCCTCTAATTAGTGATAACTTGAGAGTAGTGGAAAATCTTCATAAAGTAAGATGTCAGCCTTCATGTAATACTAGCTTAAATTGTTTTATACCAACACGAGCAATTATCCCGTTTCATATTTCACAAATAAAAATGGCTGACTCTACAGCTACAGACATTGCACCATTTTTTTCCATTCCGCAGAAGCCACTGATAATAACTGCATCTTAGGACATACAAATGTGAAGCTTGGGATCTTTGCTGTCTGCCCACACCTAAATATACATCAATGACCCTGTGTGGGGCATTCTTCTTTCACAGCAGAAAATTCTTTCACCACAGATGCACTGCAGGCAATATGGTTTGTGGTGCTACCTTTGTTTAGAAACAAATCTTCAAAACCTTAATGGAGGTAAACACACAAAGTTCCGTCCTTTGAAAGGTACATGTATAATTGTATGATGTCTATTTTTACCTCCTCCCCAACTCCAACATTTCACCTTTTGTGCCCTTTTACCCAATTCAAGTGGCATGACAAAAAAAAATTGTTACCATGCTCTCAACACATGATTCAGGTGAAACAAAGACAGCCCTTCATACAGAAAAGAAAAAAGATAAATAGTCTGTGTGATTTGTCGTAACAGAAATATGAGTAAAGCTGACCTCAAGGATCATTTACCACCCACATGTTTGATACACAGACAAAGAATGTGTCAAAAGTATCTTAAAATTGTCATTAGGTTACTTAGGCACTGTCTTGCAGTTAAGGTCGTATCTTTGTCCCCTATGCTAACACTGTCAACAGACAGTCAGTTGCAGCTTTACATAACCTAATGTTTCATTCATCACAGAGTATTTCTTGACACTGACAGTATAATTTGACTGCATACTGAAGTACATTGGGGTTTCATCAGTACTTCCTATTTGGATCAAAATGTAAATGTTCATTCTGCAAAGTGCAATCACATCAGTGATAAGCAACAGGTTTCTCCTCAATGTCCGCTGGAAAAGTTTGGCCAAGTGACAGTCTGCAGCAAAGACAGAAACCATTCCTCCACGTTGTATGTACATACCAACCTGGTAACATATGATGTGTGATTTGGCAGTTTCTGTCCTGCATACTTGAATGCCTCACATGCAGATGACACTCCTGTTTTTGTTCTTTAGCACACACACTCAACAGTTTCTTGTTCTAGTTCCTGGATATGACCATGCTTGGACCGACTGACATACTGTTAGCTGATGTTTGCATTTATGAACTTCTCTGCGTGTTCCTTCCACATTTGTACAGTTACTACTGCACTTTCCTGCCACACTGCAGTTCTTCATTTTCTCAATGTGGTTAATCATGATAAGTTGGGCCAATCTGGCATCACATCTTTGCCTGATCAGACTTGCAATTTTTCACCAGCATAATGGACTACAGCCACCACAGACACTATACTTTCTGTCTCAACTACACCTGTGTCAATTCAGCAACTCATACCCTGTTTTGGCTTGGCATGGTCCCATATGGCATTCTATATGCAAATTCAAGACAATCCCCCCCCCCACACATAAATCCCAAATTTAAAGAAAAACTTTGTCTTGCATTCTGGTAAACACAGCACAATTCAGTCTTGAGAATATTTTATTTTAAAACACATAAATAGTTGCATATATAAATACATCTATAGGCCAGAGCCACAGCATAACCTGTGTGGACCACAGTTTGCAGACCTCTTACCTAGTGCCATGGCATGGTGCTTAGGCATATGAAATCACTGTACAAATGGTATTAGTATATGACAATACCACAGGCCTGGGATTAGAAATACAGGCACGCAAACATACAAAGTCATGAAGAATGGTGCTTACTTATATTCTTGAGCATCCACTTGATTGTACATCTGACAGTTCTCAAACACGAGGAGAGCATCAGCTATGAACTCACTGTTGTTTCTGTACTCCAGCATGTTCAGTTTGTACCTCATTTTCCCAAAGTCCATTGGTCTTTTTATAATGAGATGATAATCAGGAACCTGTACAGAAAAAATGTATGATGGTAGACATGTAAGTGTGAAGCTATGCACTTCCACTGGGAAGGCAAGAAGAGCCACAGCCTTCAGAAAACATGCATCTGCAGTAATACAAACTACACAGAACTGCCAATACGCAGTCAAACTTTGTGTATCATCAACAAAACTTATTAATATGACCTTAAATTATGTGTATTTTGACTGTAGTCTTCAGCACACTGTCTGGTTAAATGCTGACAAGCATTTCAGAGGAACATACTGCCTCCTTCTTCAGGATAGAAGTGATCTGCATGTTCCACGCAGTGTTGTCTCACCACAAAGATTGCCTACATAAGACTTGAAGTTTTTACAGCAGTGAAGATTTAAATTTGGTTTCCATCCTGGAGATAGAGGCCATACATTTCTCCGAAACTGATAGAATGGTGGAACAGCACTACTTTTAACATCACGACATTTATTACAAAGAAAATGAAGGCTTAGAAATAGGAATGCCCCCCACCATCAGGACTGATTGAGCTAACGTATTTATAACGTCCTTCATTCACAGCATAACCAGATTAGGAACATACTAATCTTAACAAAACCGCAAGAATGAAGAATTTGATAATTAAAATTCACTTAGATACTACCAATATTATCTTACTTATGCCTCTAAATGGCTGAAGAAGAATTTAAAATACTTTTTAACAGTAACAAAAACCAAACAAAAAGCCCATTTCATAGTTTTAAATCTGAACATTGAAGTTATATGTAACAATTCTGTAACAGCACAATGTGTGCAACCACTGGCTGAAATAATAAGAACATTACATACTTCACAATTAAACAATTTAAAGCCAGAATAGCTAAACGGGAAGCTAAAGTTATCACAGTGCTTAATTCAGACTACATCCATGATGGAGGAGCAGAGGTGTAGCTTCACAAATTCTTATCCTAAGCACTACATGAGGATGAGAGGTTGGCTTTAGCTTCAGTAGCTTTACCTCCCACGCTCACTGCAAAGAAGGCTGGGTTGGCACCAAAAACTGGTCTGGAAGTAGTAGTGGTGAAAGAAACCTCTGTCTGTTGCAGAAACTGAACCCAAACCAGTCATAATATGAACCAAGAGAGCCCAACCCTTTAAAAATAGTTGTGTAGACAAAATAAAACATACTTAACACTGACTGTATACATACACAGAAAGGAAGGTATGTTACAAGATTACAAGAGTATTAGGCAATTACTTAACAAATAGCTCGATATTATTAAAAACCTATTTTGAAAGTTCTCTGTCACCATCGCCGACAAAATTCATCAATAAAACTCTTCTTCAGAGTAAAAAAAATACAGCCTGATAGGAGTTGATCACCTGTGCACGTGGAACTGGGCGAAGGAAGGGCCACGAATCCTTATGGTGCATGATATCAGTCAGCAGATCTTGCAATACAGCATTATTCAATGGCAGATCCAAGTCCACTTCGAGAGAGCGACGCCCACTTCTCCTAGTTGGTTGTAGATCAACATCACTTTGGACACTACTTGTATCTGTATGAACAGAAAATTACTGCTTAGCCTTCTTCCTAAGGGGCAGACAATATTAACTCACAAATTTGACAATTCAATGAGCAACATATAGAAGTAGAGTATATGCACAGTATCAAACTACACTATGTGCTTTGCATGCTCTGAGCAAACCACAATCAACACACAATATTCAATTCATTCTTTGCCGATAACTTAAAATTTTTCTCACATCCCTCATGCAATTAACTGTGATAAAAATTTTCTAGGATAGCCAGCCAGTCAATTTATAGTCAAAATGCAACATTTTGCATCATCATGGTCCAAATGCACTGGGTAAACAGTTGCTCACATATTTAGGTTCCACCTCCAAGAACAACCAATCCCACTAACGCCACGTGAAGGATCGTGGGGCCCATCTCAGCACCATCCAGCTCGTTGCTGCTGATTTTGCACACTGAGACAGTGACCCCTCTGATGCTGTCATGTCTGCATGTTGCAACACTCCTGTTACATTCTGCCATCTGCTGCACAGACCGCTTTCCAGTTCTTCTGATGCCTACATGTGTTTTTTAATTTAGCTCTTGACCTATCCAATCCTATCCTTTCTGATTTTAACTTCTACTGTGGGCCTAACATGGCTTCAAAGGACACGGGTGCCACATCTGGCTCAGCATGAAACCATTATCTCTATTGAAACTGGTGTCACCTGCATCACCTACTTTACTACACAGTACATGTGACTCCAGCCAGTCATTGTTTTCTCCAAAATTTCTTCTGGGGCATGTTTCTATACTGCATCATGCTACCACACAATTAACTCATCAGTAGTGGTGTGTATGTGGCTTCTGTTGTGCTCCTGTCTATCCTATGTACAGTGTCCCATCAGACATAACTTACACCTCTTCGTAGTAAATTATTTCTTCATGAAGAAAAAGTAAATAAATCTGTATACATATATACGTTCTGTACACTTTTTGAGTTTTATGCGTGGAATATGGGACGTAAATGATGTGCCACCCCCAAGAAATTCTGCATTTTTTAAGGCATTCAGTGAAATTTTTCATCTCACTGTGTAGGACTTCATCTATTCTAGCAATTTCAACACAAACACATGTCTTCAAAAGTTCAGTAGTTTGCTGATTAAACACAAACAAAAATTTTTTTCAGGTAATTCGAAAAAGGTAGCCAGGTGCCAAAATGTCATTATATGAACATGATGGCCATTCTACATCTCCAAAGTGTGAAATATGCCAGCCAGCAGAAATTTAAAAGAGATTCTGCTCCAATCTTGACACATGAGATACAGCACCATTTTGTTGAAACCACATTTCACTTATGCTACCTATTTACTGAAACTATGGTTTAATTTTCCGTATCATCTCACAGTAATGTTCTGCAGTCACTGTAACTGTTTCACCACCCTTACTTTTAAAAAAAGTGACCAATAATTTTAAAACTGTTAACAGCACACCATACCATTACTTCTGTGAATACAATGGCAATTATAAATTTTGTGAAGATTTTTGGTAGCCAATCACTGGCAACTTTGTCAGTTCACATCACCACTTAAAAGAAAATGCACCTCAGCACATAAACAGTTTGTGGTCAAGGTCTGAGATTGTGTGCTTTAATTCCATCAAACATGTGCAAAAATTAATCAACCATTTTGTCATTATCAGTGAGTTCTTCTACATCAACTAATCTGTAAGGATGAAACCTCTGTGCATGCAGAATATGCCTTAAACAGCCTTGAATAAATTTACCGTAGTGGCATGTGAAAAATGAATACTGTGGACTCTGCACAAGTGACCAGCAAACTTGTTCTGAAACATCAGGCACATGTGCAGTCCATGAGCTCTAGGAAGCCTGCTGTCTATAAGAAAACCAGTATTTTGCAGCTTATTATGCACAACTTTAGTGTTCAGCAAAGGCATATTACACACACAAAAATGCCACTAAACATAATCCAGTTTGTAATAACAGGCTTAGTTTAAAGAGAGAGAAAGAGCAAGAGAGAGAAAAACACTTCACGCACGCAACTTGACATGGAACACTCCTATGCTCCCTTAAACTAATGTTCCTACTTTGCAGTAAAGGTCTATCTAATGCAAACAATTGTGATGCTTCTGTGCATAAGTAATCAACAGAATAAAGGTGTGAGCTTTTTCTGATAGACACTGTACATGCCTTAAAACACACTGAATCATACAGTATATGACCAGTAAGTTTTGTCCACAGTCATCATCATCCTTCTTGGCAGGTAGTTTCTGATCTTACCAGAAGATGATGAATGCATGTGTAGTATGATGACAATGCCAGGTTTGCTTTTCCCAGTCTGCAGTTTGCTTTAGGTGAAACACACCATGGATCCGAACTGTGCTGTAGACATTTCACTAAAATATCTATCCAAAATGCTCTTATTTATCATCCAGACTGAGCCATAAATGTGTTCTGGTCCATTTGTGCATGAACAACCCTGTTTCTTGATAGATGGTGATCCAAACTAGGATGCAGATGGAGATGCATACTAGTGGGTGTGCTGTAAACTGTGTGGCCTAGTAATCTATCACTCTTCTTCCTCACCAGCACATCCAGAAACACCAATAAGATGTTTGTTTCAATAGACACTCCAAGTCTATTATTCTGGTGGATACTCTTCAGTAGAAGCCATCATCTGTGTAATTTATATTTCCCATGGAGCTAAACCATAAACGTGTCATCCATGTTTCTGTACAAATGGGTCAGCCTCACCAGAGCATTGCTTAATGTTTCCTATCTGAAATATTCCATACAGACGGTGCCCACTACTGGGGCAAGGGACAAAACCCACAGCAAAGCTATCTGTCTGAACATAATGCAGTAATACCTCAGTTTACAAGCTCCATGTGTACCCTGAACACTGCTCCTGAAGTGAAAACTGATATAGCAGAAATTAATTTCCCACTACTTCCCATGATACAAATTTTAATTGGTTCCAGGGGGTTTGGCTGGTGGATCACTGAGTTCAGGATCTAAGCATTCAAGACGATTTCAGAACTGACAAGGCCAAAATGAGGTGCAGGGAACTACAAATGGTTTAAAAGAGAAAGGAGCTTGTATCAGCAAAAACTGACTTATACATTGGGGAAAAAAAAAAAGGTATGCATATACATACATACATTCCACGGATCCATAAGTGTGTTACAGAGACAGCAGAATGTGGAACAAGTCATAAATACACAAATATACAAATTTACAGTGTAAAATACTATAAACATTTTACAAAAATATTATAAATCATCCCTCCACACAAAAAAGTTATCTACAGAGTAAAAGGGGTGTGTATGTAGGTATTTTTTTAAGGCTGCTTTCACTTTTGCCTTGTCGTTCCTGAGGATTGTCACACTAGATGGTAAAATGTCGACAATTTTTATGCCAGCACAGAATGCACCTTATTGAAAACACGACAGGTCGGCATTTGGTCTATGAAGATGTTGTTTATTCCTTGTATTAATACCGTGAAGAGATGATTCTGTTCAAAAAATTTCCTGATTATTGACAACGAAGTTCATTACTAAAAGTACATATTGATATGGAACAGGTAAAATCTCTAAATTGTTTAAATAAACTTTACAAGAGGTTCTGAGTTTTGCACCAGTGATAATTCTGACAGTTTTCTTTCATAAGTGAAAATCTTCCCACTGTTGGAAGAATCCCCCCCCCCCCCAAATTATCCAATATTTTTAGCATGCATAGTACATTGATTTGAGAGTGTTAATGTTACTGATATGGACAACTGATCTAATGACATAACATGCTGAAATTTACTTAGGAATCATTTCCTCAATATGGTTCTTCCTATTTAGGTGGTTTTCAGTTTGTATATTTGTATTTACTGCCTCTCCTATACATTATTCTTTATAACCAATACATAATTTAGAATAACATGAATTCTTTGTTTTGAATTTCATTACATTCATATTATCTAAATTTAGAACTAAATTATTAGCAGCAAACCATTTAATCATAAAAGAGAGAACTAAATATGACAAAAATCTTCAAAATTTCTGCTTGAGATTATGACACTAGTATCCTCAGCAAATAATACTGTTTCTGATACAGAATTTGTTCTCTGGGGAAGGATATTTATGAATATTATGAACAACAGAGGCTCTAGAATTGATCCTTGGGGAACTCCATGTTTCAGTGTACCTCAGTCACAGGAATAATTTTGAGCTGTATTACATGACTTTACTTCAACTCTCTCTTTTCCATTAGTTCAAAAGGACCTGAACCAATCTTCAGATACTCCTCAAATTCCATAGAAATGTAATTTAGCTAACAAAACTGAATGATACACACAATCAAAAGCCTTTGCCCAATCACAGAAAATTCCTCCAACATGCACTTTTGGTTAACTGATTTGAATACTCTACATGTCAGTCTGAAGGAAGCATCTTCATATGGTATTCCTTTCCTAATATCATATTGTTCTGTGACCATCTCACATACACAACTCACAAACTGACTGCTTACAAACCAAGGGATTACTGTATTTTTAAATGCCCAAAGTGATGTTAGGAATGCCATAACATCTCCATCATCACTGTATCAATGTAATGGTTCAGTGGCTGTAATGTCTTTGAACAGGACCTTGATACTTAGGAATCCAACATTGAAGCTGACCAGTCTGTTTCTACATTCTAGGCAAAACACCTGTAGTTTCTGGATACAGAAGAAAAGTTCTCAATAAAGTGTTCTGAGTACATCAATCTCTAATGATGAGGAGGGAAAAAATATCAAACTTGGATGGTGAACTGACATGGCTGGTTGCCCAAAATTTTATCACTTATAATAAGCATGATGAAATCTTTTAATTCCTATACAATATGGACAACACAAACACCAGCCCAACTAGTGTACATGCTACAGACGAAGGACAGAACAGCCAAAAACATAAGACTAAATCCATTCACACATACACATATGGAACACCACAAAGCTGGGAATGACACAGATTAAATCACCCATATTAAGTTCTTACAAATTACACAGCAGCAAATATGGGACAACAATGAAGCTTCTAAGTAACATTCCCTTATACAACAATAGAATAATTTTTCAGAACAAATTTTAGATTTCATTTTCATGCAAGCAAAGTGGTGGGTAAATTAAAAGGAAAGTACAGGGTCTCCCTAATCAGGCTGCACTTTTAAACTACCACATCTCAGAAATGGATGCAACTAAACATATGAAACAAAATGTACTGTACTGTGCATTTTATTTACTTTCATCCGTGTTCTTCAAGTATTGTAACTAATGTATAATCTTAACTGTGGCAACAACCACAGTATAGGTAGGGGTTCTGATGTACCACCCCTGGACAAAAGCTGGCATGAAAGTCTGCTGCATTGTAAAATGAGGTACTCAAAGGAGCCAAACCAATTTGAAAACTGGGAAAGGTCTCCATTATACTTGTGTTTCATGGGGATGTGTATTTTCTACTCCAAATATCATGTTTGTTCACTCTGCCACTAATGTGGAATGCAGCCTCAACAGCAGCTTATAAAACATTGTGCAACCTGATTTTGGAAATCTCATATATGCACACAAAAGACCCTGTTCTTAGAGGCCTACATAACTATCAATATCAAATGTAAACTAAAAATACAGAAATAGTTTCTACAACACTTAGAACATATTACTATACCAGTACATTTCAGGTGAGTTCTGAATTGATAGTTCTGTAAAGTGTGGTAAATTATATGGAAATTCTTTATCACACATTTCAATGGCTCTAAAATGTCATGTCTAGCCCTATAACCAGCAGAATGCCTTCATTTTGGAAAATTTAAAAAACAGGGGTGGCAGAGATCTTAGTGCAAACTACTCAGATCAGAGGCAAGCAAAGTCTAAACCTTCTTTAGTGACAAAATTTTCAGAATTTGTTTTAGGAAATACCTATTCTGTATACTCTGTTCCACTTCCACACAGTTCTTTCATACTGATATGGATGGCCATGCTTTTTTTTTTAGATTACTATGACCACCATAGGGATATCAGTTACAAGTGCAAATTCTGCACATATTAGGTGCATTCACATACTTGCAAATAACAACTATTAGCTTTATCATGTTTGTCTGTCCTTCTAACCACAAGAAACAACTTGGCTCCCACTGGACGGATTTTCATAAAATTTGATACGAGTATTTTTTTAAAATCCGTTGAGAAAATTTGAGTTTGAATAAAATCTAACATGAATAATGGGCACTGATTAAAATCTAACATGAATACTGGGTACTTTATGTGAAGACTTATGCACATTTATATCTCCCTGAATTCTACTTAGAACAAGAAATGTTTCAGGAACCACAGTACAGAAAAATAAAAATTTTATGTTTAATAACTTTTCTCCAAAAATCCTGCAGTTTATGAGAATGTGGAAAAATATGGTACAATCAGACAGACCACAGGTGACACTGTAATATGGCTCATGCAGTTTGCATGCTGGATATCTAAGGCTACAGACATACACTCAGAATTTGTAATACTCATTGTTTCTCTATGGCACCAAAAGTTACGTGATTACACCCGCGTTACATTTATACATCCACTGCACGTCTTGTCCATCATCACCAACCATTCTACTCATTACCACAACTGGCATTCCAACCAAAAAGCTACATGGACTATATAAAGGATCAGCACCAAGTGAGACGAATAGTACATTATGGTGTAATGCATTCATACACAACACACTGCTGTCACAGCTACTGTGAAACCATTTCAATAAACTTATTACCTTGCTCATAACATTTATATGTACAGTTTCCCCTCACCCACAACAATTTTGCCATGCTCTCCCATACAATTTAGTAAGATAAATGGCACAAGAAAGCAATTTATAAAATTGCATATGTGTGCATTGCTCACTCATGCACACCACAAGTATGCACACAAAACTGGGCACAGCAACACTTTACACTGTCTTCAGAGGCCTAGCCCTGGATCTCAAACAAGGCTATCAAAAAATGACAATGTAGCATGTGCACCAACATGAATGAATCACATGTTCCCTTTCTTGGAAATATAACAAATTAATACCATGCATGAATAATATCTGGATATCACACATGAAATCTGAGGTTCTGACAGTGGTGACCATAAAGACTGCACGCTACTGGGCTGTGATACTGACCACAGTCATACATTCCAGAAGAAAGCTGACCACAAAGACCTAGTTAGTATGAACCGAAGTACTGTATTAACTTCAATCATTACATATATAAATCAATTTCATACACAAACAACAATTTGACGGCACATACAGATCATAAAGACCTAGTCAGTACGAATTAAAGTATTTTACTAACTTCAATTATTATGTTAATTATAGGAATTTTATATACACCCACTTATGCATCATCACATAAGACATAAAGGAAGGGGAAACTTTTTCAAGTCATCGCAAGCCACCAGTAGTATGCCTATTCATCCTGACGAGCTGAACACAGCAAGCATGTTAAATGAATATCTGTGCATGTTAGAAGCTGCAGGACTAAATGCATGCTGGAACAACGAACAAGGTAGAGGAACAAGTGCTTTTGGTGCCTTTGTTAATACAATGAACAGAGAAATACAGCACTTGCAGAATATTTAAGTATGCTCAGTATACAAAAAAATACAAACACACCATCCCAGGAATTACTCCGCAGACGTTTGGCAAACACGGAGATCTTTGCCACAGCCGCAGTGGCACTGCAGCGACGCAGCTTAATTGTCAGTTGCCTTGTGATGTCGAGCCCTCCATCTGCTGACCAATCAAAGGCCTTACAGATATACTAACTACCAGATACTCAAATTCTCTTACACTCAATTGTGTAATGTCACATAGTATCAACAAAACAGTTAGGTGTTGCACACAAAGGGCAAAATAGTTTTAAGCTTAATGCCTATTGTAGTACTAGATAAACATCCACATTTCTATTATCCTGACCCCGCTAATATTGATGCGGACACCTAAGGTTACTGCTGACAATTTTTCCACAGCCCCTTCTCCTAGCACATGTGCACAAATGCAAGCAGGAACAATGGAAAGGATAAATGAACAATTTAACTGTTACCAATTAGACATACTAGTAGTAGCTGCCTGTAACACACCACCAACATTTCATACCTGCCAGGCAGGTTTGCCGGCAAGGGTAACCAGTTGCTGGAATTGTGTGTGTTAGTAAGTACACCTGTCTTGAGGTGACATTAATATGCATTTCTTGAACATCTCTTCATATGTACCTTAAAGTATGTTTTACAGGACATGAACTTTTCTCAGGAAAATTATGGTGTAAGTTGAAGGTGGTGCAATATATATGAAAATAATAGATAAGAAATGTGATTATGGTGTACACAATACCAATGTTTCTTCAGAAAATGACAATGTAGCTGGAAGGTAGTGCAATGAGATGTAAATAATAGATTTTAAATATAGTTAAGTACAGAGAAATTCCAGGTTTCATTTGATCACAAATGGCTATCATTCATACAATGATGGCAAGTTCAAAAATACCATTTTCTTTCTGCTAGTTATTTGTCCAAGATATCAAAATGATATTCACAGACCTACGTGGTATGTACCAGTATCTTCTGAGCTCTCAAATCAGTACAGTGAGAGTTGCTATCCTGGCAATCAAATTACGTAACAGAAATTGTGAATTTTAATATCAAGTTCTCCATTCCATTTTTCCACAACACCATTCCTGAAACATGTCACTTTTCAGTTTGTATTTTTCAAGAAATTTATTAAGTTCTTCAGTAGAACCATGCATTGCTGTTTGTTCCAAAAGTCATGCAGCAACATTCAAATACTTCTCTAGAATGAACACTGCCACCTGAGTATTATCTTCACCATCTATGATTCCATGAACTGCTACTAATTTGACCAAAGTGGTGCTAATGAAGACTGCAGTCATCTGGGATATGACAGCACATAGACCGGCAAGTTGGTACCATCATTTATGAGACAGTACACTCCTCCAAGGGGGCTAGGTAGTGTAGTTGGTATAGCGACTAGCTACAGGCTGGACAGTCTGGGGATAAAATCCCAGTGGGGGGGCGAGATTTTGTGCACCTGTCCAGATCAGCCCTGGGGCCAACCCAGCCTCCTGTACAATGGGTACCGGGTCTTTCCCAGGGTAAAGAGTGGCCGAGGCATGACGCTGACCCCTCACCCCCTTCTAGTGCCATGGTCAAGAACGAGTAGAGCTATACCTCTACTCCCGCTATGGGCTGTACGGCCTGTACACAGCCTCAGTGCCTGTACAAGGAAGCACTTACTTTTTTACACTCCTCCAAAATTATGGTAACTACATACCAATCTAGGTAGCAGTATATCCCAGAAGAGATATGTCTTCAGAGCCAAAACTCTTTCTCATCCCAGAGGACAGCAATCTTCCAACATTCCATTACTCTTTTAATGCTGTGTCATTATTCATGCAATCTTTCTTCTCCAGATACAGAACAAAGCAAGCTTCAAACATTCTGTTGCTCTTATAATGCAGTATCATTATTCACACAAACCTTCTTCCCCCGAAAATGAACACAGCAATCTTCCAACATTCTGCTGTTTGCCTTCTAATGCAGCATCATTATTTACACAATCTTTCTTCCCTCAAAAGAGGAATACAGCTACCTTCCAACATTCTGTTGCTCTTGTAATGCAGCATCATTATCCAAGCAATCTTTCTTCCCCCAAAACAGACCACAGAAATCCTCAACATTCTGTTGTTCTTTCAATGAACTATTGTTAATTCATACACTTTTCTTTCCCCAAAAACATAAGACACCAACTTCCAAATGTTTTGTTGCTCATTCAGCGCAATATCATTAATTCACTGTTTATCTTCTGCAAAATTATAAAACAATCACCTTCTGACATACTGTTGCTATCTTACCACAGTATCAACCTTTTTCATGTTTCAATTGTCAGGCCTTCTCAGTAAGTACCATAACCACACACCATATAAGCTCAAACCACTGTCCTGAACACACACAGCTACAAGTGCATTTCATAATGCCACTAATTCAGCCATGGAAATTCTGTCCTCACCCATCAAATAAATTGTTTTATTAATTCCTTAAAAAATAATTGTCCCCCAATCTATCTTCGTTCATGTCCCATACTCCTGAAATTTTTCATGTGCTTGTAAGAGCACATGCATCTTTCAAAGATTGTTTGCTCCACATTACCTCTGCATTTTACTTATGTCATATTACAGGTTGATTGAATGAAAACATAGCAGCACTACAGTACTGTAAGATATCAAATGTAAGACACACTATTTCAGCAAAATGTTGAACTAAACAATTTACAGTACCTTGTTCATAACGTTACACAACAGTTAGAACTGGTTGCCAAAGGACCAAAATAGAAATGGACAGAGATATTACATGCAATGAACGCCACATTCCAAAGACCTTAAGACAGAGTTTCAAGGATTACAGCAAGACACTATGAAGATTCATGTCTTCTGGGATGTTATGCCATGTGAACTGGTATATAGTTGACATTTCAGAGGGTCACTGTGCCTTCATCTTGAGAGTCAAGCAGTTCTAGATAAGCTCTGCTTGACCCTGAGGATGAATGCCCTGTTAATCAATTAAATGCAAATGATGCAAATACTACAATTTATTCAATACTTAGGCTGCAACCCTATATTGTATAAGCAGATGTGGACATCCCAAAATGAATGGCTGTCCTGATGGGTTGGCATACATCAAACAGTCCAATTCCATGGAGCACAGCTAGCCGTAAGAGGCAGAAGTCACTCAGCCAGTCCAGGAAATTACCTGTCTTTTAAGGAACTTGAAGTTCCATCACTGTACACAAGCTTGCAATTCACTCGTCCCTGACATAAACCAGACCTTCAATATCCAGCTTAACAGCATGCAGGAAAGAATTATTTTACAAAATAACAGCATAAAATGATTTTGGATGCTTCCTATGTAATCCTTCCTTTTATATGGAAAGTGTGAAGAATAAAGCACACACATTTAGTTTGGTCTGCATTAACACACATAAATTTGAGAAGATTCACTATTAGACCTCTTTCATCTGTAATAAAATTTTGGTGAACAAATTTCAGTAAATTTGCCTGCCCACTTTCCATTCCAACAATTAATAAAATCAACACCACACTTCTCACCTTTCACCATTTTGCACTTTGGACAAAACCACTTTCCCCTTGGGACCTTCTTCAGTGGTGGCACAACACACTCAATGTGGAAAAGAAGGGGACAGGAGTCACAGCATAGTAAGTGACCACCATAGCCACATGTATCGCATACATCTTTCATCTCAGTCACTTTGCTGAAATAAAACACAAATTTCTCTATTTTGTTTAAGCCAAAATCATAGTGAAGATAAAAACTTTTATACATCTTTCAAATCTCAACTTTCATATAATGTGCTCACAAATGTAGGTCAACAAAACACACTATACTGACATGTTATAAATGGTAAAAGTCACGGGGAATCAAGCAGCTAACCCAGCCTGCATAGAAATTTATTATCTATAAAAAAGATATGCATTTCACAACTAACACACTTAAAAATTATGGAAAATAATGTACAACAAAATCTAACATAATAGTAGCACATATATCGAAAATAAAAAGAAACCTGCAGCAACATTTGCACTTGTAGTTCATAAAACAGCATATAACACAGAATATTTGCATTTACATAGAATCACAAAATTTCACTCTGATGCAATTTAATTAATTAATTAATACTGTATCTAATTCTTGTACATAATACAGGTTTATATTTATACAGTGCAAAACCACAACTCAGTTAAGTTTATGGGAATTTTCATAAAAATGTGCCTGAACTGCTAATAGTAAATATAAGATGGTTAGAAATGACTTCAGCATTGTTACTATAAACCACCATTGCAAAAGTTTTAAAAATGAACTTCTATCTCACATGTCAGACACAAGAGAAACAACATATTGTCTGTAAATGTAAAGTAATTTTCTTCTCACTAGCTAACACAGAAAAAGTTTAAAAAGCCCAAACGACATGGAGAAAAACACTCTTGACAGTTCAGAAAGAACATCTAATTAAGAATGGGAACAACATAGTCAACATAGTGACTGGTATGCACATTACACAAGCATGCAATTGCAATTCAATTCCCTCCAGCAGTAAGAGATATTTCTCATCCCCAAGAGTCTGCGCTACATTTGGAGGCCACCTAGCTATTCTCTGATAAGTAATGCGGACACTTTCCCCAGGGTTAAAACAAGTGGGGTGTGAAACTGACCATTCAACTCCAAATTGTGCCGAGGTTAAGAATGAATACAGTTATACCGCCATTCCCCATACATGTTCACAGTGTGTACAGGCAGAAGCTTATCTTTTCCAAAGGGCTTAAAAGGTAATATGGGAAACTGTGTAGAAAATAAACTGTAACATTCACTGTAACAACAAGCCCAGGAATATGTTAGTATGTGCTGAAAGAACTTCACAGTATTCTTCAGATACTGCAAAAATAAAATTAAAACAACATTTCTCAATATACAACACAGTTAAGTTTCTTGAAATAATACTAACAAACTTACTTTTGTGCATCTTGAGTCTTTTCCTTCTGAACTTCATCTTCATCTGATTCTTGAGAAAACAGACGTCTTGTCCTTTTAGAAGCACGAATCTTTTCTGGTGGTCGACATTTTGGGCAAAACCAGTCCCCTTGTGGAACTTTCTACATATATATAAAAAAATATAAGTTTTAATATACCTGTTAACATTTATAAACTGCAAATGAAGGCAATAAGTCAAAAAAACATGCCAATCTATAATTACACAAATTTGGGAATATACCAGTAAAATTTTTATAAATGTAACATGCCAATGAACAAGGAGATACTTGTGCCATCTATATGAATAGGAAATTTTATAGCAATCAAAAAGTAACACATATGTTCTAAGAAAGCTAATATCTAGAGACTGGTAGCTTATAAATATCAACATACAATTAACTTGGGTTTAAGGCAATAAAGATGGTGTCCCTTATTGCATCCATCACAAAGCAGCATGTTCTCAGCATCACCTCGGCGTCTACACAAACGACAATGAGCATTCGAGGCTGACCTGGACCACTGAATACTGTTAACTGAAAGAATGGGTGACAATACATTACAAAAATTTTTACACTACTCTAAATGCTGCACTTAAATGAAAATGCAGATATTCTCTGTTCAGAATGTTGAATTATGACCTTAAGGCTCATTTATCAAGTAAATTCAGTCTAATGGGTCATGCACATAAGAAACTAGTTACACAACACAAATTACAGCAAAAATTATATCAATAATTCCATGCTTGTGGAGGAGCACTGCCTGTATGAAGACCAAAAGCCAGCAAAATTCAAGGTTACATGGGCACTTCCTAAAATATGATAGCCGTGCCATCGCAATTTCCCCAGTAAATGAAATGAGAGAGAAAAAAAAACACACACCATACAATAAATGACTGAAGATACTTAAACACACTTTCATTCAGCACAACTACATGTCTTTCTGTTTCTGACGTTGCTGTTGCACATTTCAGCTGTAGAAAAAACATTTTCAGGCAGCTGATTACGACATGTAATCAGTACAATCATAAATTCTTATAATGTATGTACAGAAAAGTGAAGGTAAAGTTCACCACAGAACATGCCATTAAGGCCCAGAGGGGGAGTAAAGGTATAGCTCTACTCTTTCATTAGCCTTGGTGTTAGATGGTGGTGGCTTGTCAATGCCATGCCCTGGCTGCTTTATGCCCCCCCCCAAGAAAGAGACCCAGTACCAAAACTAATAACAATAATAATAATACACATTTACAGTCTGTGCTACATGTACTTGTATTTCGGCCTTGAAATATGTTTGGTACTTTTACGTTAACAATGTCTGTAGTATGTGTGCATCGCCCAAAATGGCTTATTATTATTACTGTCATTATTATTCAAATCTCTAAAGCAATTCAATTCTCATGTTGGTCACTTTTCACTTTTATCCACACACTACACAGCAAATTTAATTTTTTGCAAGCTATTAATTTTATCTTAATTTACCTCCATTGGTTTCTCAGTACTTGTTTTATGAGCCCTTTTCATCAAACAGTGTTCAGTGTGACTACGAACTATTGGTGATAAAATACTGTTTCCCTCTTTTTCTTGTTTGTGCTACTCTTTTTTCATGAGTGCAAAATATGAAAGCCCCAAACTGTCTCACAATTTTACACAGAAAATGTGAAAGTAAATAAACATTTTGGGCCGATAATATGCTGAGAACTACTTTTACTTATGAAGTAGCAATGAATTAAGATTCCTAAAACAGTCTTTGTGGTAGTGTGGTATACAGAACTGTTTAAATAACACCAATATGGAAACAGCCCTTAACAATCAATTACCTGTCATCATTTTTAGAACTCAGATATTCTGCACTTCCATTCATTCTATGTAATGCTTATTCTTGCCCCCCCCCCACCCCATTAATTAATCAATGCTTCTGTTTATGTCAACTCTAGTGTCATTAATTAATACAGTTTATCACAATGGCTGTGGAACAAATTACTGCTCATTCCTTACAAAATTAACACTCACCAAGTGTTGTAAAATGAAGAAACAACTGTGAAAAGCTTGAAGAAGCCATTAAACTCACTTCCCACCGTTTCATCTGTGTGATATCATTAGGGTCATCCTCAGCACCTGAAAGCATATTGGAATCAGCACTTAGGTACCTCAGATTCCTTACAGAATGCCAACCAATTGCTAATTTCAAATTCTGAGTTTCTGATACACTTACCAAGTGGTTTTTGCAGGTACTTTCTTTCTACACTCTGTGCAACTTGAAGGATTGCACTGGCAAAGTTATTAACCACAGGATTCTGCTGGCTACTAGGTTCACCATCCTCAAGCAGAAGTCGGCCAGGATCTTTGTAGCAAATCTCTGTATCTGTTGGACTGCTGCTTCTCTCTAATAATACAAATATAAGCCGTTACACATGCACCACAGTAACTGCTGGCTCTGTACTGTTAGGTAAATGACTGATCAGTTCACAAACTCATTACTCATAATTTCAGTATCAATATTTGCTGTAGTGTTTTATGCAGCAAACTCTCTATTTTAAACAGCTTCACTTACAGTACTGCTTAAAATTTAAACACTTCTATAAGTGTATCAGGACTTACATACTTAACAATTCCAGAATAAAACAGAAACAATGTGGTGTATTGATGGATTATAATATATTATACGTATTTGTTACTACACAACAGAATGGCCTCTGTCAAATTGTTGTTCATGTTCAGGTGCAACAAAAGAAGGAACAGGGCATATTATGTGCTGAATCCTTAGGATATAAAATACGAGGGTCATCCAGGAAATAAGTTCCTTTTGCGAATATTGCCACTGCAGCACTGCGGTCACAATGGTGCGCATGCGTGCCAAGTTTGTTGATTCTGTGGCAAGGCACGAATGGAATTTGCTGACATTCGAACGTTGTTTACGCATTGTGCTCCGTGTTTATAATGTTTAAGAAAATAGCGAATCCCGCCGCATGTGAAATGCAGTCTCTAATCCGTTTCTTGAATGCGAAGAAAATGACTCCGGCTGAAATTAGTCGTCAACTTTGTGACGTGTATGGAGAAGATGCCATGAGTAGTTCAATGGTATGGAGATGGGTGCGACTGTTTAATGAAGGATGCGAAAATGTGCATGATGATCTACAGAGTGGCCAACCATCTATGGTGAATAAAGATTTGGTGTGTGCAGTTGAAGAGAAGATTAGGGAGAAGAGACAATTCACCATTACACCACTTCCCCCACATTTTCCTCAAATTTCATGGTCACTTCTTCACAAAATTGTGTCTGAGGTCAAAGAAGCCATTACCACTTGCTTTGCATCGCAGGCGGTATCATTCTACGATGAAGGGACACAAAAACTAGTGCAACGCTATGACAAGTGCCTCCATAACGGTGAAAACTATGTCGAAAAGTAGTGTGTGGTATGTACATCAAATGGCAATATACATGATTTGTACTATATTCTTGTTTTTTTCTTAACAGCCTATCGAAACTTACTTTCTGGATAACCCTCATACTTATCAACCAAATCCATAGCATACAGTTGTGCAATGAGCCAAGAAATGTTCTGCCTTTTCCAGAGCCCAAAGGTTCATTAGCGTACTTACATGAACTATCCAATGGAACTTACCACAAGCCAGATGGTTTCCAGTCCATATCCTCATATCCTATTAAACAAATTTAATACTAAACTCCCATCCACACCTAGGTCTACCTAAGGTCTAATCCCTAAGGTTTAGCAACTAAAATTTCTCCCATGTATGCTACTTGCACGTCTATTTCACTCTTCACATTTGCCTTAGTAATATTCGGTAAACAGTCTAAATTACGAAGCATCTTATACTGATACTGATCCCACCTTTCTGTTATGCCTCTCCCATATGCCCAAATATTCTCCTCAGCACCTTGTTCTTGAAGGTCCATTCACACAGGTAAACTTATAGTTCTGTGTACTTTATTACTTATATTTTTAGACAGATAATGGCAATAAATTTTGAAACAGCAAGATTGAGTTAGACCATGAAATAGATGCCAAGATGAAGTGAGGGAGGATGAAAGAATAGTAGTGGAGAAGGGTGCCAGGAAAAAGTATATAACAGAGAGGAATGGAAGAAGTTCCTGAGAATG
>Ga0131853_10004985_pt1 | contig 23906 bp, 19 predicted proteins | sample TergutLab28metaG_FD_92764 | JGI IMG/M metagenome (GOLD analysis project Ga0131853, IMG submission 92764) | Labiotermes labralis P1 segment gut microbial communities from Petit-Saut dam, French Guiana - Lab288 P1 (version 2) (version 2) | ecosystem: Host-associated > Arthropoda: Insects >...
CGCCGTTGATCGTCACGGCGCCGTCCTGGCCCGCGACGATCGTGCCGTCTCCTGCGAGCCGGTTCGCCGTCAGTGTGAGGTTCCGGTCGCTGCCGATCGCGCCGTTCTGGTTCGTCAGCGTGCCGGTCGTGATCGCGATGCTGCCGCCGCTGCCCGCGTCGTTGCCGATACGGCCCGAGGTGTTGTCGAGCGACGCCCCCGAGACCCGCAACGAACCATTCGCGCCGATCTGCCCGGCGGTGTTTGTGATCGTTGCCTGTGCGGACACAGAGACATCGTCGCCAGCGTCGATGAGACCAGCCGCGTTGTCGAACGTACTGCCCGACTGCGCGGACAATGCACCGCCAGCCACCAGCGAACCTTCCCGATTGTCGATACTGCCGCCTGCGATCGACACATCCCCGTTGCCGCCGATCAGGCCACCTGTGGTGTTCGTGAGAGCATCCACCGCCGCAACCGTAGTCGTACCAGCGCCACCGTTTGCGATTACGCCACCATCGTTCACGATGGCATGCGCCGCTACATCCAGCGTGCCGTTGGCCTGCACTGAGCCGCCCGCATTGTCGAAGGCCCGCGTATCGGCGATGGAAACGTCGTGTGCCGCGATCAGTCCGCCCGCGCCGTTGTCGAGCGAGCCCGCCTCGATCGTCGCCGACGACTGCGCCGTAAGCGCGCCGCCGCGGTTGTCGAGCACTCCCGCCACGCTCACGGTCACGGAGAAACCTGCGCCCGTCGTCGCGTGCACCAGACTCAAGTCGCCGCCCGTGGCCGCGAGATTCAACGCGGTGCCCGCCCAGGTCTGCGCGCCGGACAGATCGAGCGACACGCCGCCGAGCGCGACCTTACCGGCGGCGACGTTCTGCCCGTTTGCACTGAGCAGGCCCGTGGCTGTCACCGTGAGATTGCCGCTTGTGCCGAGCGAACCATCACTGTCGATGCCTGCGCCGAGCAGCCCGGTCGACGCAACGCCATCCGCACGGATGGACATATCCCGCTGCGCCGCGAGCGTGCCGCTGTTCGCCAGCGCGCCCGCCGAAGCGATGGCGGCGCTCTGCCGGGCGTAGACCGTGCCGCTGTTCTCGACAGTGCCTGCCGAGATCGCGGCGTCCCCGCTTGCGCGCATCTGGCCAGCCTGAACAAGTTGCCCCGCCGTAGTCAGCACGAAATCGCCGGCCTGCGCGGCAATCGTGCCTGCGTTGGCCACCCCGACACCGCTTTCGGTGCCGACCAGCGTAATCCTGGTTCGCGTACATTCCGCCGAGTTGCGACACATCGATGGACACGCCCGGCACAGCGCCACTCCCTGCGATTGCAGTGGCATGCAGACTCGAATAATCGACATCGTTCGCACCCGCAACAACGTTCAGCGTGCTGCCGTAAATCGCCGCGTTGACCTGCACGGCGCGAGCAATCAGATCGGCCTGTTCGAGATTCGATCCATTGAAGCCGTCACCCTGAACGGTGATATTGCCCTGCGTGACCTTGAATCCCGTGAGATTCCCGCTGGCGTCGATGATCGGATTGCCGGTCGTGAGAATACCGCGCGACGTATTGATGAACCCGCCGCCATCCACGACGAGTCCCGACGAATTCGCGATCACGACATCCGCCTTCCTCCCCGCGACTTCGACATAGCCGCGCAGCATCGAAGGATTGTTGCTGTTGACCTGATTGACGATGATCTTCGCGGCGTCGTTCGCACCGAAGTTCGGATTGCCGTTGATCTGTCCGGCCAGTTGTGTGCTCGTGATGAGCGGCGAATTGTTGAGAATCGCACCGTTGCGCTGCACGTCGAATTGCGAGTACGTATTCATCGATACGCCCGCGCCGGAGGGCTTGCGCACATTCACCTGCGCAATTCCGTTCGCCGTGTTGACGACATTCGGCGCACTGGGCCCAGCCGGAACGATTTGCGCCACGCAGAACGTAGGCGCAACTCCGAACGCAAGCAAAACCGCGAAGGCCGAATGTCGCAAAGCGAACAGCGTAATGGGACGCTCCACAAACGCCGGGCTGCATTCCCCTCGACTACGCTTACCGTGAGCAACGGCAGTCTCCGCAACCGCGACGAGCATACCCCGCAGCTTGCTGAACACAAGCCGGTAACAACCGTGATTCATTTTCTGTCGGACCCGGGATGTTGAACGAAATCACGCGGGACCCAAGGTGTGTCTTGCGTTCCCTTCACAACGACGTGAGGCCATGAAGGCCGAAAAGACATCGTTTTTTAGCGTAAGGGGGCGAGACTAGCAGCGGGATGAAACGGCAACTACCAAAGATGTTTTCTTTTTAACTATCCAATTGACTACCATCAACAGTGCTAAATGATCGGCGGTCGCCGCCGACCCAACGACGGCGACCGCACGATGCATCACGCATCAAGCACATTCACCAGCGGCGCCCCCCGATGCACAGTCACCGCAACAGCATCGCCCGCGAGGTCGATCGTATATCGTCCGCTTTCGATCCACGCGTCATCAACAGGCCCGTCCGTGCGCGACAGATACCCCATCGCCACCGGACAACCGAGCGTATGTCCGAACGCTGCCGACGAAACCGAGCCAACCGGCTGCCCGTCGCGCAGAATCGCTTCGCCGCCCCACAGCATGCGGTCGCTAGCGGAATCGGCGCTCAGCGCGACAAGGCGTCGATGGAGCGGCTCGCCGGCCAGCTTGCGCAGCGCTTCGCGGCCGCGGAACGCGATATCCCCATCGGTCTTGCACGAAGACGCCACACCCGCCTCGAACGGATTCACTCCGGGCGACAATTCACGCCCCCACGCGGGGCGACCGTTTTCGACACGCAGCGACTCAACCGCGTAATAACCAGCATTCAGCATTCCGAACGATTTACCGGATTCGCACAACGTCTCGTGCACGCCCACCGCGAACTCAGTCGAAACATAAAGCTCCCAGACCGCAGGTGAGCTACGCGTGGCACGCACCGTTGCATAACCAAGATCAACTTCGCGGCTCTGCCCCACCGCAAACGCCTCATCGCCCCAGTCGGCCTTCGAAACGGATTGCAGCAAGGCTCGCGCGTGCGGCCCCATCACCGCAAGCACCGCGTACTGGCTCGTGACGTCCACGACCACGCAGTGCTGTCCTGTCTCGATCGCTTTGTCCAGATAGTCGAAGTCGCGTGTCGCCTGCTCGGTGCCCGTCACGACCAGATACTGATCGTCGGCCAAACGCGTGAGCGTAACAGCCGACTCGCAAGTCCCCCGCTCATTCAGCAGTACAGATTGAACGACGCTCCCAACCGGTACCGCAACATCGTTCGCAGCAACGGACTGCAGTACGTCCTGCGCGTCGCGCCCCTTGACCAGCAGCTTGGTGACCGACGTCATATCGGCTAACACGACACCTTCACGGCACGCGCGATGTTCCGCACCGCTCCATTGCAGCCAGTCCGGCTGCCCAAACGTGTATTCGAGGCGCGCGCCACCCTCGACGCCGGGCCCGAAGAAATTCGCCCGCTCCCATCCCATCTTGCTGCCGAAACACGCGCCGTCCTGCGCGAGCCGCGCATGCAGCGGCGAGCGCCGCAACGCACGCGCCGTATCGAGTTCGCGATTCGGCCAGGGCATCGCATAGTGCAGCCCCAAGGTTTCTTTCACGCGATCGTGCAGCCACGTATCGTTGCCGTGAAAACGCGCGAAGCGGCGGATATCGACGGGCCACAGGTCCATCGTCGGCTCGCCCGCGACGATCCACTCGGCGAGCGCGCGCCCCGCCCCGCCCGCCGACGCGATTCCCATCGAGTTGAAACCGGCCGCCACGAAGAAGCGCCGCAACTCGGGCGCCTCGCCGAGAATGAAATGGTTATCGGGCGTGAACGACTCCGGGCCGTTATAGAACTGGCGAATCTGCGCGCTTTCGAGCGCGGGCACGCGATGCAGCGCGTTTTCCATCAGGACTTCTATTTGTTCCCAATCGTCGGGCAGCAACTGGAATTCGAAGTTCTCGGGGATGCCGTTCATGCCCCACGGTTTTGCGTCGGGTTCGAACCCGCCCATCACGAGGCCGCCCACCTCTTCCTTGAAATAGATATAGCCGTCCGGATCGCGCATCACCGGCAGATCGGGGCGCACGCCCGCGATGCGTTCGGTCACGACGTAGTAGTGCTCGGCCGAATGCAGCGGCACCGTGACGCCGCACAGCCGCCCCAGCGCCTTCGCCCATTGCCCCGCGCAGTTCACGACGATATCGGCGTGCAGCGTGCCCGCCTCGCCGTTTTTGTTGCGCCAGTCCACGCCCGTCACGCCGCGTCCGCCCGCCGTCACAGCGGTATGAATCGCCGTGATGCGCGTGTTTTCGACGATGCGCGCGCCGCCTTGCCGCGCGCCGCGTGCAAGCGACTGCGTGAGGTCGGTCGGGTTCGCCTTGCCGTCGCCCGGCAGCCACACCGCGCCCTGCAGGTCCTCCGTGCGCATCAGCGGCCAGAGTTCGGCGGCTTCACGCGCGCTGATCACGTCGCAGGCCACGCCAAACGCGTGCGCGGACGCAGCGGTGCGACGCAGTTGAGTCATCCGCTGCGGCGTGCGCGCCACCGACAGCGAGCCGCACTGCTTCCACCCCGTGGCGAGTCCGGTTTCGGCTTCGAGGCGCGCATAGAGATCGGTCGAATAGCGGATCAGCTTCGTCATGCTCTGCTGCGAACGCAACTGGCCGACGAGGCCGGCCGCATGCCACGTCGTCCCGCAGGACAGCGCGCCCTGTTCGAGCACGACGACGTCGCGCCAGCCGAGTTTCGTGAGGTGATACGCCACGGAGCAGCCGACGATACCGCCGCCGACGATGACCACTTGCGCGTGGGAAGGAAGCCGGGAGGACATGCGGTATACCTCGTTAAAATGAAACGACCGTGACGAAATTCATTTTTTCGCCATATACTGCATCAAATCATCACAATAAACCACACTATTCATGCGCTCACGTCTCGTTGCCCAGCCGACGCCACAACCGCAAGGGCCGCGCTCCTCCCCCATCGGATGGGCGTTGCAGCGTGCGCATTTTTCACGTTCCGTGAGTAATGGGGACGTTTTGTGGCAATTTATGCGATCATCCAAACAATGAACCATCGCCCCCCACTCCTGGGAAACGTCCCCATGCCAGATAACCGCAACGCGGCCCCCACCGTGCAGGCCGTGTCGGTGCCACCCGCGCCCGTCAACCGCAGGCTCGCCATCAGCCGGATCGACTACATCCTGCAAAACCTCGATGCGGCCGGCTCGGTCAGCATCGCGGAGATGTCGGCTTATCTGGGCGTCTCGCGCGAAACGATCCGCCGCGATCTGAAGACGCTCGCCGAGCAGGGGCGCCTGAACCTCGTGCACGGCGGCGCGGCGAGGCGCGGCATCGACGAGCCCTCGCTCGCCGCTCGTGAAGCGGCGAACGCGGTGGGCAAGGCCAGGATCGGCGCGCGCGCCGCGCAGTTCGTCACCGACGGCATGGTCGTGCTGATCGACTCCGGCTCGACCACGCTCTGCCTCGCGGCCTCGCTGGTCAATCATCCGAACCTCACGGTCATCACCAACAGCCTGCCGATCGCGATGCTGTTGTGCCGCTCGCCCGGCGTGAAGGTGATCATGCTCGGCGGCGACATCGATCCCAACGACGAAGCGGCGTTCGGCGTCGAGACGATGGCGGCCCTTGCGCACTTCCGCGTCGATCTCGTCTTCATGGGCGTCGGCGGCATCTCGCCCGAGGGCGAATTCACCGACTATTCGCGCCTGGCCGCCGAACAGCGGCACGTGATGATGAAGTCGGGCAAGGCGGTCTACGTGCTCGCCGACCAGAACAAGTTCGAGCACGGCACCCCCGTGCGGATCGCGCCCGTGCCGCAGATCGCCGGGCTCATCGTCGATCACGAGCCGCCGCCGCAACTGTCGCGCATCTTCGCGCAGCAGCAGTGGCCCGTGATCGTGGCCGACAGCCTGCGCAACTAGTACCGCAACACCCACACACCCCCTCGCAATACTCCTCTCGCCGGCGGTCTTCAGTACCGCCGCGCGTCTGTTTTTCCCCTCCAAAACCCTAAGTCGTAGCGCCGCCTCGCGAGCCCCGCCGCGCGCTCACCCGCGCTACGCCGTGCTCCGTCCCAATTTATGACAATTTTGCGAAATGTTGCGTTTTTTTGCTTATTGACGTTTTTTGCAACGTGGCCTAGAGTGCGTCACAGATGCAGTTTGATTGGCATCAACCGAACCTCTAACGGAGACCCTCCATGACGGCAGCTTCCCGGCAACGCACTCCCGCAGCATCCGAAACCGGCGACCCCCTCCTCCTTACGCCGGGCCCTCTCACCACGTCGCGCAGCGTCAAGACGGCCATGGTTCACGACTGGGGCTCGCGCGATGCCAACTTCGTCGAGATCAACCGCTCGGTCCTCGCGCGTCTCGCTGAAGTGGCGAACGGCGACGGCGAGTGGGTCACGGTGCCGATGCAAGGCTCGGGCACGTTCGCGGTCGAGGCGATGCTCACCACCTTCGTGCCGCCCAACGGCGAAGTGCTCGTGCTGATCAACGGCGCGTATGGCAAGCGTGCGAAGCGCATCCTCGAAATCGCCGGCCGCAAGGTCGTCGTGCACGAGACGGCCGAAGACACGCCGCCCGATCTCGCGTCGGTCGAAGAACTGCTCGCCACGCGCGCCTCGATCACGCACATCTTCTCTGTGCACTGCGAAACGACCTCGGGCATCCTGAACCCGATCGGCAACCTCGGCGCGCTGGCCAAACGCTACGGCAAGACCTTCCTCGTCGATTCGATGAGCGCGTTCGGCGCGCTGCCGCTCGACGTCCGCGCGATGCATATCGATGCGGTCGCCGCGTCGTCGAACAAGTGCATCGAAGGCGTGCCGGGCCTCGGCTTCGTGATCTGCAATCGCGACCAGCTCATGCGCTGCGCCGGCAACGCCACGACGCTCGTGCTCGATCTGTACGACCAGTGCACCAACCTCGAAAAGACGAGCCAGTACCGCTTCACGCCGCCGACCCACGTGATCGCCGCCTTCCACCAGGCGCTCAACGAATTCGATGCCGAAGGCGGCGTCGCCGGCCGCGGCGGCCGTTATCGCAACAACTGCCGCATCCTGCTCGAAGGCATGCGCGCACTCGGCTTCCGCCCGCTGCTGCCCGAAGCGCTGCAGGCCCCGATTATCGTGACGTTCTGCATGCCTGACGATCCGCGCTTCGTGTTCCAGACGTTCTATGACAGCCTCAAGGAACGCGGCTACGTGATCTATCCGGGCAAGCTCACGGTTGCCGACTCGTTCCGTATCGGCTGTATCGGCCGCATCGGCGAGAAGGAAATGAAGGCTGCGCTCGCGGCGATCACCGAAGTGCTCGGCGAGCTGGGCATGGTGGGTCAGCCCGAAAAGACGGTGTGAGGAGAAGCACGATGAGCACCCTGCAAGACACCGCGATCACCGTCAACGGCCGCGAATATCGCTTTCCCACGGCGCCCGTCGTCGTGATCTGCCTCGACGGCTCCGAGCCCGCCTATATGGAAGAGGCGATCAAGGCCGGCGTCGCGCCGAATCTCGCGCGCCTCGTGCGTACCGGCGCGAGCCGCATCGCCCAGTGCGTGATTCCGAGCTTCACGAATCCGAACAACCTGTCGATCCTGACCGGTCGTCCGCCCAGCGTGCACGGCATCGCGGGCAACTACTTCCTCGACCCCGCGAGCGGTCAGGAAGTGATGATGAACGACGCGAAGTTCCTGCGCGCCCCGACGATCTTCGAAGCGTTCCACACGGCAGGCGCGAAAGTCGCGGTCGTGACGGCGAAGGACAAGCTGCGCACGCTGCTCTCGAAGGGGCTCGACATGGCGGGCGACCGCGCGATCGCCTTCTCGGCGGAAAAGGCCGATCAGGCCACGCGTGCGGCCAACGGCATCGACAACGTGCTCGCGTATGTCGGCAAGCCACTGCCCGACGTGTACTCGGCGGATCTGTCCGAGTTCGTGTTCGCGGCCGGCGTCAAGCTGCTCGAGACGTTCCATCCCGACCTCATGTATCTCTCGACGACCGACTACGTGCAGCACAAGGCAGCGCCCGGCTCGCCGAAAGCGAACGAGTTCTACACGATGTTCGACCGCTACGTGGGTCTGCTCGACGCGGCCGGTTGCGTGCTCGCGTTCACGGCCGACCACGGCATGAACGACAAGCATCGCGCGGACGGCGCACCCGACGTGCTCTATCTGCAGGATATGTTCGACACGTGGACCGGCCACAAGGGTCTCGCACGCGTGATCCTGCCGATCACCGACCCATATGTTGCTCACCACGGCGCGCTCGGCTCGTTCGCCACGGTCTATCTGCCCGAAGGCACGAACGTCGCCGACCTGCTGGAGCGTCTGCGCAAGACCGAAGGGGTCGAGCTCGCACTCGATCGCGACAGCGCCTGCGAACGTTTCGAGCTGCCGGCGGACCGCATCGGCGACATCGTCGTCGTCGGCACGCGCCACAAGGTATTCGGCACGAGCGCTTCGCGCCACGACCTGTCGGGGCTGACCGAACCGCTGCGCTCGCACGGCGGCGTCTCGGAACAGGACGTGCCGCTCGTCATCAACCGCAAGATCGATTGGCCGCAGGGCCGCGCGCTGCGCAACTTCGACATTTTCGACATCGCGTTGAATCACGTCGCTGCCTGACCACCGAACGGAACTCACCGGAATCTTGAACGAGGTACGCAATGAACGTAATGAAAACCCCCGTCAGGCAGGAGTCGATGCGCATCGCCGGACGGCATGTCACGACTGACGAAGTCATCGAAGTCTTCAACCCCTATACGAACGAAGTGGTGGGCACGGTGCCCGCCGGCCGCCCCGAACATGTGGCGGAGGCGTTCAAGACCGCTCACGCGGCACGCCACAATCTCACGCGCTTCGAGCGTCAGCGCATTCTGCAGAAGACCGCCGAGACGCTGCGCGACCGCAAGGAAGATTTCGCACGCCTGATTACCGCAGAGACCGGCCTGTGCTGGAAGGACTCGCTGTATGAAGCTAGCCGTGCCTACGATGTCTGGTCGTTCGCCGCGCAACTGGTGATCCGCGACGACGGCGAAGTCTACGCCTGCGACATCAGCCCGAACGGCAAGAACCGCAAGATCTTCACGATGCGCACGCCGCTGCTCGGCGTCATTTCCGCGATCACGCCGTTCAACCATCCGCTGAACATGGTGAGCCATAAGCTCGCCCCGGCGATCGCGACGAACAACCGCCTCGTGCTCAAGCCGACCGAACTCACGCCGCTCACCGCCCTCGCCCTCGCTGACGTGCTCTATGAGGCGGGCCTGCCGCCCGACATGCTGCATGTCATCACCGGCAATCCGCGCACGCTCGGCGACGCGATGATCACGGACCCGCACTGCGACCTCGTCACGTTCACGGGTTCGGTGCGCGTCGGTAAATACATCTCGCAGACCGCAGGCTATCGCCGCACGGTGCTCGAACTCGGCGGCAACGATCCGCTGATCGTGATGGAAGACGCCGATCTGGAGAAAGCCGCACAACTCGCAGTAACGGGCGCCACGAAAAACTCGGGCCAGCGTTGCACGGCAGTCAAACGCATCCTCGTGGTCGAGAGCGTCGCCGATGAGTTCGTCGAACGCGTGCTCGTGCATGCGAAGAAACTCAAGTGCGGCGATCCGATGGATCCGGACACCGACGTCGGCACCGTGATCAACGAGAAGTCCGCGGAACTGTTCGAACGCCGCGTGAACGATGCCGTCGATCGCGGCGCGCGTGTGCTCTACGGCGCGCCACGTAAAGGCGCATTGTTCGCGCCGACGGTCGTCGATCACGTTCCGTACGACTGCGAACTCGTGCACGAAGAAACGTTCGGCCCGGTGATTCCGATCATCCGCGTGCCCAACCGTATCGAAGAGGTGATCCGCATTTCGAATTCGACGGCGTTCGGTTTGTCGTCGGGCATCTGCACGAACCGGCTCGATTACATCACGCGCTTCGTCAAGGAACTCGAGGTGGGCACGGTGAACGTGTGGGAGGTTCCGGGCTATCGCACCGAGATGTCGCCGTTCGGCGGCATCAAGGATTCGGGCAATGGCTACAAGGAAGGCATGGTCGAAGCGATGAAGAGCTATTCGAACGTGCGCACGTGGTCGATGCCCTGGGAATAATCCGGACATCTAACTGTCAAAATGGCATGGTACGGTGAGAAGTGGGGCACTTCGCCGACCGTGCCACCTGATAACAGGTCCCCTCGCTCAAGGCCACACGTAGTACTGAATAAAAATAGAGCACGCCGCATCATGCACATCATGTGCGGCAAACCCGGCATCCCAACTCAACGCAAGGAAGGATGGACATGAAAGCTCAACTCATCGCCGCAGCAGCAGCCAGCGCATTTGCGCTCGTAACGGCTCCGGTCTACGCACAAAGCAACGTCGTCACGATCTACAGTGCCGACGGTCTGCACGACGGATCGCCGAGCTGGTTCGGCGAAGAATTCGATGCCTTCACGAAAGCAACCGGCATCAAGGTTCAATACATCGAAGCAGGTTCGAGCGGCGTGGTAGACCGCCTCGAAAAAGAAAAGTCGAATACCCAGGCCGACGTGCTCGTCACGTTGCCGCCGTTCATGCAGAAAGCCGCCGCCGACGGTCTGCTGCAATCGTACACGCCGGCCGGCGCGGATAAAGTCGATGCGCGCAACAAGGATGCGCACGGCGAGTTCTACGCGATGGTCGACAACTATCCGAACTTCATCTACAACAAGGCCGCGCTCAAGAGCGCACCGCAGAACTATTCAGATCTGCTCGCGGCGCAATACAAGCAGAAAGTGCAGTATTCGACGCCGGGTCAGGCAGGCGACGGCACCGCGCTGATGCTGGAGACGTTCCACGCATTCGGCGGCAAGAAGGCCGGCCTCGACTATCTGCACAAGCTGCAGACGAACAACCTTGGACCGTCCTCGTCGACGGGCAAACTCACGGCGCTCGTGAACAAGGGTGAGTTGCTCGTTGCGAACGGCGACCTGCAGATGAATCTCGCGCAGATGAAGGACAACCCGAACATCGCCGTGTTCTTCCCGGCCGGTCCGGACGGCAAGCGCGCGACGTTCTCGCTGCCCTACTACGTCGGTCTCGTCAAAGGCGCGCCGAACTCGGCGAACGGCAAGAAGCTGATCGACTTCCTGATGAGCGAACAGGCGCAGGCGAACGTCAGCAAGGTGGCGGGCGGCCTGCCCGTGCGCACCGACGTTCACCCCGACGACGAGAACTTCAAGCAACTGAACGCAATGCTGCAAGGCGTGGAAATCTGGTCGCCGGACTGGAATCAGGTCATGCATGACCTGAAGACAGACGTGGCGGACTACAACGACGCGATCTCGAACTAAGCGAGTAAGCAATGGCAAACACGATCATCATGAAACCGGGGTCAAGCGAATCGGCCTCTACGGCGCAGGCCTCGGTGGCACGCGGTGCGAGCGGCATCGGCTTTGAGAACGTCTCGGTGGCCTACGGCAATCAGACCATCGTCGACTCGTTGAACCTCACGGTCAAGCCGGGAGAGATCGTTGCACTGATCGGACCGTCCGGCTCGGGCAAAACCACGGCGCTGCGCGCGGTGGCGGGCTTCGTGCAGCCGAGCGCGGGCCGCATCGTCATCGGTGATCGTGATGTCACGCGTCTGCCGCCCTATGCCCGCAACATCGGCATGGTGGTGCAGAACTACGCCCTGTTTCCGCACATGCGTGTCGAGGACAACGTCGCGTTCGGGTTGCGTGCCCGCCACGCGAGCGCCGACGTGATCCGCGAACGCGTGCCGGAATGTCTCGGGCTCGTCGGCATGGCGAAGTATGCCAAGCGCTATCCGCGCGAGCTCTCGGGCGGGCAGCAGCAACGCGTTGCGATCGCACGCGCACTCGCGATCCGTCCGCAGGTGCTGTTGCTCGACGAACCGCTCTCGGCCCTCGACGCGCAGATCCGGCGCTCGATGGTCGACGAGATCGGCAGGCTGCACCGCACCCTGCCCTCGCTGACCGTGCTGTACGTGACGCACGATCAGACCGAGGCGCTCACGCTCGCGAACCATATCGGCATCATGCGCGACGGCAAGCTGATCGCGTTCGGCGAGACGCAGGGGCTGTACCGCCATCCGCCGAACCGCTTCTCGGCGGAATTCCTCGGGCGTGCGAACGTGTTGCCCGCGGAGCAGCTCGAACCGCTCGCCGATGGCTTCGCACGCGTACGTTGTGCGGACGTCGTGGTCGAAGGCCGCAATCATCACAACCTGGCCACCGGCAGTGCGTGTTTCGTCTGCGTGCGTCCGCACGACATGCACTTCGAAGCCGCCGCCGTCGCCGGACGCACGAATCACGTGACGGGCGTCGTGCGCAGCGTGCAGTGGCTCGGCGAGATGCTCAGCATCGTGCTCGAAGTCGGCGACACCGAAATCCGGCTCAGCCAGCCGCCGCTGGCGCGCGCGCCGGAACCTGGCTCCGCGCTCACCGTGTATTTCGATGCGGCCAACGTGACGTTCGTTCCGGAGGTGGAAGGCCATGGCTGATCTCGTCATTACACCGCCCGCGGCGCCGCCCGTCGCGTCCGGCCCTGCCCGGCGCGCGAACTGGCGCGGTCTGTGGATCGCACCGCCGCTGCTCGTGCTCGCGATATTCTTTTTCTACCCGCTGGTGCTGATCGCGCTGCAGGCGTTCACCGGCGACGCGCACACGCTGACGCTGCAAAACTTCGAAACGGTGCTGCGTTCGCACCAGTTTCTGAGCGGGCTGTATCACACGATCCAGATCGCGGTGATGGCGTCGGCCGGCTGTCTCGTGCTCGGCTTCATCTTCTCGCTCGTGATCGCGTTCGTGCCGTTTCCCGGCGCGCGTTTCGTCAGCCGTCTGATCGATACGTTCATCTCGCTGCCCACGTTTCTCGTCGCCCTCGCGTTCACGTTCGTGTATGGCTCGGCGGGCATCCTGAACCAGTCGCTGATGACGATCTTTCATCTGCACATGCCGCCCCTCGATTTCCTGTACACGCAGTGGGGCGTCATTCTCTCCGAGGTCACGGTCTACACGCCGTTCATCATGCGGCCGCTGCTCGCCTGCTTCTCGCAGATCGAAAGTTCGCAGATCGAAGTGGCCAGCAGCCTCGGCGCCAAGCCGCTCGCGATCATCCGCAAGATCATTCTGCCCGCCGCGCTGCCCGCGCTGCTCGCAGGCGGCAGTCTGTGCCTGCTGCTGACCGTCAATGAGTTCGGCATCGTGCTGTTCATCGGCGCGAAAGACGTCATCACGCTGCCGCTGCTCATCTACGACAAAGCCATTCAGGAATTCGACTACCCGACGGCCTGCGTGATCGCCGTCATCAACATCGCACTGTCGCTCGGGCTGTATGCGTGCTACCGGGCCGTGGTGTCACTTTGCGGAGGCCGCCGTGCTGCTCTGGACTAAGTGGGGACGCCTGTCGACGTGGGGCGCCGCGGCGCTGCTGTTCGCAGCCGTCTACGGTCTGCCCGTGGCGATGATCGCGCTGGCGAGCGTGAGCGGTCAGTGGAACGGCATCCTGCCGAGCCATCTGACGCTCGAACACTACTCACGTATTCTGCACTCCGAATCGCTTGGCCAACTGCGCGTGAGCGTGCTGACCGGCGCGTTCGCCAGCGCGGCCGCACTCGTGAGCGGCACGTGGGCCGCCCTCGCGCTGCGCCAGGTGAAAGGCGCCCGCAAACGCGTGCTCAACGTGCTGTTCTTCGTGCCGAGCGCGGTGCCGTCCGTGTCGATCGGTCTCGGGCTGCTCGTCGCGTTCAGCCAGCGTCCGCTCCTGCTCAACGGTACCCCGGCGATCGTGTTCATCGCGCACTTCCTGCTGATTTCGGCGTTCACGTACGGCAACGTCACGGCAGGTCTGCAGCGCGTTGCGCCCGAATTCGGCGAGGCTGCGCAAAGCCTCGGCGCGCGGCCGATCTATCAGTTGATGCGGGTGACGCTGCCGCTCGTCGCGCCCTATCTGCTCGCCGCGTTCAGCCTCAGCTTTGCGCTCTCGATGGGCGAACTCGGCGCCACGCTGATGATCTATCCGCCGGGATGGGTGACGCTGCCCGTGGGCATTTTCGCGCTGTCCGACCGTGGTGCGATCTTCGACGCCGCCACGCTCACGATGGTCCTCGGCGCCGGCACGCTGCTCGTGCTGCTCGGCCTCTCACGTATTTCGAACCGGGCTACCGTACGATGAAAAGCACGACCGCAGCCGACGAACGCGGCGCCGGTGGCAACAGCGGCGGTAACGGAGCTGGTCGTGCAGCGAGCTCCGTCGCGCAGTCCGAGAGCGACACGAACTTGACGGACCGCCGCCGCGACTGGCAGCAGCGTTCGCTCGACGCACCGAGCCGCGCGCTGATCGATCGCGATGCGAATGCCTACCTGCATCAGTCAGTGTCGTCGCCGTGTCTGAACGCGATCGCGAAAGCCGAAGGCATCTGGATCGAAGACGTGGCGGGCCGCCGCTACATGGACTTCCACGGCAACAACGTGCATCACATCGGCTACGGCCATCCGCGCCTGAAAGCCGCGATCGCCGCGCAGATGGACGCCCTGCCGTTCGCGCCGCGCCGCTATGCGTGCGAGCCCGCCGTCCTGCTGGCCGAAAAGCTCGCCGCCATCGCGCCCGCCCCGCTTTCCAAAGCACTCCTGACGACAGGCGGATCGGACGCGAACGAAGTCGCGATCAAACTCGCACGCGCCAAAACGGGCCGCTTCAAGACGCTGTCGTTCTGGGACGCGTTCCACGGCGCGGGGATCGGCGCGTCGGCCCTGTCGGGCGAAGCGCTGTTCCGCTCGGGCCCTGCCGCCCCGCTCGTCGCCGGTGCGCAGCACGTCGCGCCGTTTGCCTGCTATCGCTGCCCCTACGGCCACGATTGCGACGAGAACGGCGCGCCGCGGCTCGACGCCTGCAAGATGTCCTGCGCGAACATGGTCGATTACGTACTGGAGCGCGAAGGCGACGTGGCCGCGGTCATCGCCGAGCCCGCGCGCTGCGTGCCCTATCTGCCGCCGCCCGGCTACTGGAAGCGCGTGCAGGAAGCCTGCCATCGCCACGGCGCCGTGCTGATCTTCGACGAGATCCCGACCGGACTCGGCAAGACCGGCCGCATGTTCGCCTGCGACCACGACGACGTCGTGCCCGACATCCTCGTGATGGGCAAAGCGCTCGGCGGCGGCATCCTGCCGATCGCCGCGTGTCTCGCGCGCCCCGAACTCGACGTCGCGGGCGACTGGGCCTTCGGGCACTACACGCACGAAAAGAATCCCGTCACCACGCGCGCCGCGCTGACCACGATCGAAATCATCGAGGACGAAGGGCTCGTGGAAAACGCGGCGCGGGTCGGCGCGCTGGCGCTCGAACGGATGGCCGACATGAAACGGCGTCTGCCTGCGATCGGCGACGTGCGCGGACGCGGCCTGATGCTCGGCATCGAACTCGTGAAGAGTCGCGCGGACAAGACGCCCGATCGGGATCTGGCCGAAGCGGTGCTGTATCGCGCGCTGGACCGCGGCCTCTCGTTCAAGACGACGATGGGCAACGTGCTCACGCTCACGCCGCCGCTGACGGTCACCCCTGCCCAGATGCTCGAAGCGCTCGACATCATCGAGGAGGCAATCGCGGCGGGCACGCCAGTTGCCTGAGCGGTACTAAACATTACAAAGCAAGAGGAAGGAGGAGCCGGGTGATTCTTATCGTGCTACATCTCGCAGGCGGCGTCGCATTACTGACGTGGGGCCTGCACATGGTCGAGTCCGGGCTCATGCGCGCGTTCGGCGCATCGCTCAGACGATTCATGGCGCGCAGCCTCGGCAACCGCTTCAAGGCGTTCTGTGCAGGGCTCGCGATCACCGGCGCGCTGCAGAGCAGCACGGCGACCGGCATGATCGCATCGTCGTTCGCGGCGCGCGGCATGATGGCGCCCGTTACCGGACTCGCGATCATGCTCGGGGCGAACGTCGGCTCCACGCTCATCGTGCAGGCCTTTTCTCTGGACCTTAGCTGGATCTCGCCGCTGTGCATGATCATCGGCATGGCGCTGTTCGAGAAAGGCAAGGGTTCGCGCAATGGCGACATTGGCCGCGCCTTGATCGGACTCGGTCTGATGCTGCTCGCGCTCACCCTGCTCGTCTCGACCGTGCAGCCCGCCGAAACCGCGCCGGAACTGCGCACGGTGCTGGGCGCGCTGGCCGGCCAGCCCGTGCTGAACGCCGCGCTCGGATGTCTGCTCACGTGGGCCGGGCATTCCAGCATTCCGGTCGTGCTGTTCGTGATGTCGCTCGCGAAACTGCAAACGGTGTCGATGGGCACGGCCATCGCGATGGTGCTCGGCGCGAACGTCGGCAGCGCGTTGAATCCGTGGTTCGAAGCCGCCAAGGGCGAGGATCTGAGCCGCCGTCGCTTGCCTGCGGGCAACCTGCTGCTGCGCGGCGGCGCGTGCCTGCTGCTGTTGCCGCTGTGCTCGCAGATCGGCTCGCTGCTCGGCATGATGCCCGGCGACGCGAGCCGCGATATCGCGAACTTCCATACCGGTCTGAACGTGGCGATCGCGATTCTGTTCATCGGCGTGCTCGATCCGGTCGCGCGACTGCTCGAACGGTTGATGCCTGCGCCGAGCCGTATCGACGACGCCAAGGCGCCGCGCTACCTCGACGAAGCTGCGCTCGACACGCCCTCGCAGGCCCTGGCCGGCGCCGCGCGCGAAGTGATCCGCATGAGCGAGATCGTCGAGACGATGCTGAGCGCGAGCGTGCCGGTGCTGCTCGCCAACGACCGGCGTGCAGTGAGCGAAGTGTCGAGCCGCGAGGATGCGGTCGATTCGCTGCACGATGCGATCAAGCGCTACGTGACCGAGGTGACGCGCGAGCCGCTCACCGAGGTGGACCGGCGCTGGGCCTCGGCGATCATGACCGCCGTGATCAACCTGAAGCACATCGGCGGCATCATCGACAACAACCTGCTCGACGTCGCGCAGAAAAAGATCAAGCTGCAGGTGAGCTTCTCGGCGGAAGGCGCCGATGAACTGCGCACGCTGCACCGCTCGGTGACGGGCAGTTTCCATCGCGCCCAGGCGCTGCTCGTCTCGGGCCGTCCGCAGACGGCCGAGCAACTGCTCGCCGACAAGCAGGCGCTGCGCCAACTGGAGCGCGTCGCGCGCGAGCGTCACCTCGAACGGCTGCGCGAGCGGCAGCCCGACACGATGGCGTCGAGTTCACTGCACCTCGACGTGCTGCGCGATCTCGTGCGGATCCAGTCACATATCTGCGCGCTCGCGTATCCGCTGCTCGAGACCGAGAAGAGCGGCGACGAAACCACGGAGTGCGAGTCTATGCCGCTGTCCAGAGCGAGCTAACGGAGCCGAGCGAGCACCTGAGCCGGGTGCCGCGCACATTCAGCGCGGCACCTCCCCCTGCAACGTGATGCGATGCATCACGCGTCTGAAGCCGTGGTAATCGTTCACGGGATTATGCTGCGCCGAGCGGTTGTCCCAGAACGCGAGTGCATTCGGAGTCCATACGAAACGGCAGGTGAATTCCGGCTTCACCTGATGCCGGAACAGGAATGCGAGCAGCGGCGCGCTTTCCTCGTCCGTCATGCCTTCGATGCCGACCGTATGCGCGACGTTCACATACAGGCTCTTGCGCCCCGTCTCGGGGTGCGTGCGCACGATCGGGTGCGCCGCGACCAGACTTTCCACCTTCTCGGCCCGACCGTCGGTGCGCATGCGGTCCTCGCGCGTGCGCGACACATCCGCCTTTGCCGATGAACTGATGCCCTTCAAGCCTTCGAGCAGACGTTTCATCGTGTCCGATAGCGCGTCGTACGCAAGCTGCTGATTTGCGAACAGCGTATCGCCGCCGTAAGGCGGAATTTCGCGCGACAACAGCATCGAGCCCATCGGCGGCACCGGCAGATAGGTGGTGTCCGAATGCCAGATACCGCCGAAGTTCACGCGCTCGGTTTCAAGCTTCTTCACTTCGATGATCTTCGGATACCCGTCGAGGCCCTTCACGAACGGGTATTCGATCGGCTCGCCCATCGCGTTCGCGAAGTCGAGAAACTGCTGCGGATTCAGGTTCTGATCGCGCAGGAAAATGACGAGATGCTCGTTCAACGCGCCGCGCAGTTGCGCCGCCTGATCGCGCGAAAGACCTTTCGTCAGATCGACGCCGGAGATTTCCGCGCCGAGTGCACCCGCCACTTTTCGTAACTGCATGTGAGCTCCTTGAAGACCTGCATGCCATGTCGCGTTTTACGTCTTGCGCGCGTCTTCTTCTATCCGCGCAATCGCGGCATGCAGGTGCGCCGCGATGTGTTCCAGTGCGTTTTCCATGCGGTAGCGCGGCCCGGCCACGGCAATTCCGAGCACCTCGCGATGCAGGTGGACCGGCATCGCAACCGCAAACACGTCGCTCACGCTCTCCGCGCGCGTGAGGAAATAACCGCGCTGCTTCGACTCGGCGATATCGCGCAGCAGCGCGTCGGCTGCCGTCAACGTATGGCCGGTGATCGCTTCGAGCGGCGCGCCGGCAAGCCAGGTCTGCAGGCTCGCGTCATCGAGTTCGCCGAGCATCGCCTTGCCGATCGAGGTGGAATGCAGCGGCTTCTGCGCGCCCGCGGGGGCGCTGTAGCGGATCGTCTGCGGGCCTTCATGCACCGCCAGATAGACGATTTGATCGCCCTGTCGCTTGCCGACGATCACGGTCTCCTGGGTCGCCTCGCGCAGTGCGAGCAATTGCGGTTCGAGCCGGTCGAGAAAGGGATCGTGGGCGGCGATTTGCAGCGCCATGTCGACGAGCCGCCGCGTCGGATAAAGCTCCTTGCGACGGCCGGTGACATACAGATAGCCGCGCTCGATCATCACGCGCACGACGCCGTGACTCGTGCTGACCGGCATGCCGGAGGCTTCGGCGAGTTCCGACAACGCGAGCGGCCGGCGCGCGGCCTCGAACGCTTCGAAGATGCTGAGGGCTCGGTCGGTCGGTTTCAATTTTCGTATTTTCGAAAAGTGTTTTGAACAGACGTAACGAGTATAAGAGACTTCGCGGCGCGTGCGCGCGCCGATTGACTCGGGGAAAACCCTCTGCGCCGCGCGCCCGCTGAGTGTGCTTAACGGGTGCTTAATGCGTGCTTAACGTGCGTCCAGCCCCCGCGCCGTGGCGCGAACCGCCGCGTAGCCCTGCTGCATGAAGCCGGTGAGTTGCTCGGCCGACTGCGGGCGTGCCAGCAAATAGCCTTGCGCGTACGCACAGCCCACTTCGTGCAAGAGCGCCAGTTGCTCGGGGGTCTCGACGCCTTCCATCACGACATCGAGATCGAGCGCGCGGCCCATTGCGACGACCGCGCGCACGATCGCCCGGTCCGACTGATGCGCATGGGTCCCGGCCAGAAACGAGCGATCGATCTTCATCTTGTCGACGGGCAGGTCCTTCAGATACGCCAGCGACGAATAGCCGGTGCCGAAGTCGTCGATCGCGAGGCCCACGCGCCGCGCTTCGAGTTCGCGCAGCAATGGCCCGATCGTTTCATCGGTATTCATCGCAATGCTTTCGACGAGTTCCAGTTCGAGACGCTCGGGCGGCAACGCGGTTTCGCTCAGAATCGCGCTGAGGTCGCTGAGGAAGCCGTCTGTCACGCACTGCCGTGCCGACAGATTGACCGCGATGCGCCCGAACTCGAAGCCGGCGTCGAGCCAGCCGCGCGCCTGCCGGCACGCCTCGCGCAGCACCCAGCGGCCCAGCGGCACGATCAGCCCCGATTGCTCGGCCACCGGCACGAACTCCCCGGGCGAGACGAGGCCGCGCTGCGGATGCTGCCAGCGCAGCAGCGCCTCGACGCCGACGATCTGTCCGCTCGCGAGATCGAATTGTGGTTGGTAGTGCAAACAAAACTCGTCCTGTTCGAGCGCGCGATGCAGCTCCGTGAGCATGTCGAGCTGCGCCACGGCCGACGAGGTCATCGCACCGTCGAAGAACTGGAACGCATTGCGGCCACGGTTCTTCGCGCCATACATCGCCTGATCGGCGCGCATGAGCAGCACCTCGGCCTCTTTGCCGTCGTCGGGGTAGATGCTGATGCCGATGCTCGGCGTCGTGAAGATCTCGCGGCCGTCCACGGGGATCGCCTGGCCGAGCGCGTCGAGCAGCTTGCGCGCAAGACGCCCAGCGTCGCGCACGTCGTTGAACTCTTCGAGCACGATCGCGAATTCGTCGCCGCCCAGCCGCGCGACGGTGTCGCTCTCGCGCAAGCCCTCGGACAGACGCTGCGCCACCGCTTTGAGCACTTCGTCGCCCACCGCGTGACCGAGCGTGTCGTTGACGAGCTTGAAGCGGTCCAGATCGAGATACATCACGGCGAAACGCCGCCCGCTTCGTCGCGCCCGCGCGATCGCCGCGTCCATCCGTTCGCCGAGCAACACGCGGTTCGCGAGTCCGGTCAGCACATCGTGGGTCGCGAGATAACGTAGACGCTCCTCGTTCTGGCGACGCTCGGTGATGTCGGAAAAGATCCCCGCGTAGTGCGTGACGTGGTCGTCCGCGTCCACGATGCCGGTGATGGTCAGGTGTTCGAGGTACAGCTCGCCGCCCTTGCTGCGGTTCCAGATCTCGCCCTGCCAATGACCTTCCTGCTCGAGCGCGCGCCACATGTCCTCGTAGAACGCGCGGCCCTGATGGCCCGAATTCAGCAGGCTCGGATTGCGGCCGATGACCTCTTCCTCGCTGTAGCCCGTGAGGCGCGTGAACGCGCGGTTCACGCGCTCGATCCGCCCGGTGCGGTCCGTCACCATGATGCCCTCGCGCGCCGATTCGAATACGCGCTCGGCCATGCGCATACTCAGGCGCGCGCGGCCAAGCGCCTCGTCGCGTTCGCGCAGCGCGCTGTGCAGTTCCTCCACGTATTCGTGTTCGATGTACTGGAGGATATCGGCGAAGCTCAACAGCCCCGTGAGGTGCCCCGCGTCGTCGCAAACGCCGACGTGGCGAACATGCTGGCTCAACATGAAGTGCCGGGCCGCGTAGAGGCTGCGACTCGCGGCGAGTGCCTGCAACGGGCGGCTCGCGTGCTCGCCGACGCTGCCGTGCCGGGTATCGCGGGCAAGCAGGCGAATCACGTCGCGCTCGGTCAGGATGCCGAAATCATCGGGCCCATACTCGACGACGATCGCGTCCAGCTTGCCGCGGCGCATTTGCGCGATCGCATCGCCGAGCGGCCGCAGCGCGGGCACGACGACGAGCGGGTGCAGGTTGATCGCTTCGATCGGCTGAAGACGCAGGAAGAATTCGGCGCCCTGATTCACGACGACGTCGGTCTGCGAGAGCACGCCGATGCACGCGCCGTCCTTCAAGACGCCGAAGTGCCGCACGCCGGCTTGCCGCAAACGCAGCGCGGCTTCGCCGAGTGGCGTGTCGGCGTCGAGCGTGAGCAGCGGCGCGCTCATCACGGCGCTGACCGGCTTGTCGAGTTCACCGGCGTCCTCGCCCACGGCAAGGGCATCCTGTTCGGTCCAGATGCCCAGCGCCTCGCCCCGCTCCATCACCACGATCGAACTGCAGCGCTCGCCATCCAGACGCCGCACGACTTCGCGTAACGGCGTGGCGGGCGCACAGGTCAGCATGGGCCGCACGATCAGGCGGGAGATGGGAATGGCGTAAGTCGGCGTTGGCTTCATTTTTCTGACTGGAAACGTGCTCGGCACGGGGCGGACACAGGCGCTCTGTCTGGGATAGCGGCCGCGCGAGGGTCAGGCTTGAGCGGCAGATTGTCGCGCCCCGGTGCGGCACGTCGGTTGCGCGTTGTTGCGTCAACCAGGCGAATCTGCGAGCGCGACCCAGGCGCGCCCGTTGCTGAAGAGAGGGGGCATCGTCGAACGTATCCGGCTGCTTCATCGCCAGGTGCGCGGCGATCGAAAGTAGCAACCCGCAGCACCGCTCGCAGCACAACCACTCGATCATTTCAGGAGCCCATCATGTCACTCACCTCACCCGGAACTGGCGCACGCGTCGTGGGCAAAGGCAGTGAGACGGCCGCAGGCCCCGGACCGTACGTCATGGCGTCGAGCACGCTCGAAGGCGACCAGGTTTACAGTTCGGATAACGAAGAAATCGGCAAGATCAAGGACATCATGCTCGACGTCGAACGCGGGCGCATTGCGTACGCGGTCATGTCGAGCGGCGGTTTCCTCGGCATCGGCGACAAGCTGCTTGCGTTGCCGTGGGCCGCGCTCACGCTCGATACGACACGCAAATGCTTCCTGCTCAACGTAACGGGCGAACGTGTAAAGAATGCGCCGGGTTTCGACAAGGACCACTGGCCGTCGATGGCCGACATCAGTTGGGCCACGACGCTCAACGAGTATTACGGCACGCACGCGCACTGGGAAGACGATCCACTCGACCCGCTCGATCGGAATGAGCCTCCCGAAGCGGGCGGCGTGAAGCTGTAGCGCAATCGGTAATGAAGAGCGGGGATCCTGAACAACGGATCCCCGCTTTTTTTTGCTTATTCCTTATTTACCGGTCGAGTGAGGTTTTCGACGCGACGGATGCAGCGCGGCGGCGCGAAAGACGCCGCTATGCAGCACCACACCCGCGTTCGATTCGCCGATGGCGTCCGCGCACGCTTCCAGTATCGCGGGACGCCCACGCTCGAAGGCCTCGCGCAGCGAAGCTTCCAGCAACGAGGGCGCGCCGAAGTGATCCTCCAGCGCCTCTGCCGTGATGGCGCACGTGAGCGGTTCGCCGTCGTGCTCGACGACGAACCACACACGCATGCTCGAACCATCGAACATCAGGTCCTCGCTGGCATAACGCAGTGCCGGTGCCATTGCTGTCGCTCAGGCGGCCGCGCGCGAGTCGCGCAGCGCCGAGATCAACTCGGCGTTGAACGCGGCAAGATCATCGGGCTTGCGGCTCGTGATGAAATTGCCGTCGCGCACGACGCGTTGATCGACCCACGTCCCGCCCGCGTTGCGGATGTCGTCCTGCAGCGTCGGCCAGCTCGTCATCGTATGGCCGCGGACGATATCCGACGACACCGCGAGCCACCCGCCGTGGCAGATGATCGCGATGGGCTTGCGCGCGGCATTGGCCTGTTTCAGGAAGGACTGCGCCTCGGGGACGAGCCGCAGCGCGTCCCCGTTGACCACGCCACCCGGCAGCACGACCGCATCGTACTCGTCGGGGCGGGCGTCGCCGAAGGTGCAATCCACCTTCACCTTGTTGCCTTTATCCACGTGCTGGAAGCCCTGGATTTCGCCTGGCTTCTGCGAAATCACGTCGACGTGCGCGCCCGCGTCCTTCAATGCGCGCTGCGGTTCGACGAGTTCCGCTTCTTCGAACCCGTCGACCGCCAGGATGGCGACCTTGCACTGCTTCAGATCACTGGTCATAGCATTGCTCCTGAATCAGCGTGCCGTTGGCGCACGCGGCGTTTCACGGCGAGGTGCCGGTCGTTCCGGTGCCGGTGCCGGTCGTGCCGGCGCCCATGTTGCCGGTCGCGCCGCCGTTGTACTGCCCCGGATACGTCGGCACGCCCGGGCTCGTCGTCGTGCCGGCACCCGCGCCCGCTCCGACTCCCGTACCGACGCCCGTACCCACGCCGGTGCCCGTGCCGCTACCCGTGCCCGGCACGCCCGGCGAACCGTAGCCGCTGCCCGCACTACCCACACCACCCACACTACCCGTGCCCATCGTGTTCGACGAGCCATAGCCGCTATTCATGTTGCCCGGCGTGGTTACGCCGCCGCTGGAAGTCCCAGCCGCGCCGACGTCACCGCCGCCACCGGCCCCAGCGCTACCACCGGCACCGCCAGCACCAGCGGCGAACGCCGCTCCGGACATCAACAAAGCCGCACAACATGCTGCCGTTCTCATGATCGATCGGTTCATAATTC
>Ga0131853_10004986_pt1 | contig 23905 bp, 32 predicted proteins | sample TergutLab28metaG_FD_92764 | JGI IMG/M metagenome (GOLD analysis project Ga0131853, IMG submission 92764) | Labiotermes labralis P1 segment gut microbial communities from Petit-Saut dam, French Guiana - Lab288 P1 (version 2) (version 2) | ecosystem: Host-associated > Arthropoda: Insects >...
AGTGAAGATATAAATGATATAGAGCGTGCTAGGTTATTCATGATTAGATGTTGGATGGCAAGAGGTGGGAAAACATCGGATCGGACTGGGTGGCGCCATAATGTAGATTCGGTAGCTAGTCATGCGGTAAGAGATTGGAGTGGTTTGCCAGAAAGAATCGCGGAAGTGGCTGAACGGCTAAGAATGACTCAAATAGAGCAGAGGGCGGCAGTTGACCTAATTAGGAAGTATAATCGTAAAGATTGTCTTATATATGCTGATCCACCTTATTTGTTGAAGACTAGAACTAAGCGCCACTATGCCAATGAAATGACCGATGAGGATCATGTCGAACTCTTACGAGTACTGAAGGAGCATAAAGGATTTGTACTTCTTAGTGGTTATAGTAGTAATTTGTATGATGAGCATTTGAAAGATTGGATGAAAGTTGAAAGAATGGCATCAACCGAATTTGCGCAACGAAAAAAAGAAGTGTTGTGGCTGAATCCAAAAACAGCAGAATGCCAAAGACAAATGAGGCTATTTTGAAAATGGAGGTGCTAGCTAATGCGTTGGATTAAGGGTTATGAAAATAAATATTCTTGTAATGAATTAGGACAAATTTTTAGACATTACAAAAATAGACATCCGAAAGAGTTAAAAACCTACGTTCATCATAATAGGCATGTTGTTTGCTTGCACAAGAGTGATAATGGCAAAGAATTTATAGTGTCGAGGTTGATTTATGAGACATGGATCGGTAGCATCCCGAAAGGTGCGATAGTGATCAGGAGAAATGGCATTCTTGTGGATTCTCATGTCGATAATCTGGAGTTGTCGACTTACCAGAAGCGAAGTGTGGTAACGGGTGGGACTTCGAGAAATAAGCCTGTAGAGTTATTAGATGATGATGGTGTAGTGATCGACTCGTGGTCGAGCGCAAGAAAGGCAGCCAAGGATTTGTTTGTAAGCTATCAAACTGTTATGGATATTTGTAATAGAAAAACAAGAAAGAAGTTAGTCAATGTAAGATGGGAAAGGTGTTAGCTATGTTTAGGAAGGTAAGTTATGAACGAGTGCGAAGAAAATATGGTGTTATTGCAAGTTCGATGGCTCAGAAGAATGATATAGGTATTAAAGGGATCATTTGGCATAATGATACTGTGAAATTGGATGTGGATTGGTCTGAAATTTCTGGAAACATCGAATGTATCATTACTGAAATAGATTTGATTAATATTATAAAAAAAGCTAGAAGTCCAGATGAGGGTGCCTATCTGATGAAACAAAAGATTGATGCGTTTATAGATATGAAAAATAAACAGGCTGATTTTGTGGCTTGAAAGAGCTGTATTGAAGCGGGAAAGGAAAGTCTGAATGATTAATATTTACACTGTGGCAAAAAAAAGAGTTGATGCTTTATTGGATAATGAGATTAGAAAACTTATAGACAACATTCATGACGTTTATACAGATCCAGCAGAAAAAAGAAAAATTAGAATAGACCTTGATTTTTCTCCTACTGCTGATCGAAAAGAAGTTCTGGTGGAAGTTAAAGTGAAATCTCAACTCGCAAAAGCTGTTGATGTTGAAACGAGATTTAGGATTGAGGAAGATTCGAGAAATGGTGGTTTTGTTCTGGATGAAATTAAAGAAGAGCAAGGAAAGCTTGATTTTGAAGATTAGAATGAAAGAAGAAAACAAAAAAAGACGGCATCTGCTAGAACAAGTGCTGTCTCAATGTTCAAAGTTATGCAAGGAGGTTGAGGAAGATGGAAGTTCGGATATTTTTGATAGGTGTTGCAGTGGGAATGCTATTTATGAATGGGCTTAAAGCCTTAGCCGCTTGTTACATGACTGAAAAGAAGGTAGAAGTAATAAGAAGAAATGAACGGTAATAATGTCATCTTTCTCTTTTAACACTTTTGGTTTTAGGTTTAGGTGGTGGCGGTGTTTTTACTTTGCGAGTTGGTGTAGGTGTAGAACTGTTGTCGAAGCGTCTTTGTGAACGAGAAGTGGATTTATGATTCATCATTAGATTCCTCCGTATAATAGTAATCAAAATATTTATCGTTATCAATGGAAGCTTTTGAGTCGCATTTCGTACAAGTTGGGAGTTGTAATTCTTTTAAGTAGATATTGTCTAGCTCTTTCATTCGATTTCTAAAATGTCTAAGAGATGACGAGATTCTTTCATCCTCGTGACCGTGTAAATCTATATCTAAAAATTCATTCTCCATATCAAGCGCTAAAATTGCGATTTCCTTTTTATAATAATTAAATGCCTTTAATCTTTTAGAATATGGAAACATTTGGTTTAAAGCTTGTAGGAATTGAAGAGTAATGGTCAATAGTGCAGAGATGAAAGACAATAGCCCAGTGTTGGCGATAGATATTGAAACGCTCAGAATAGACATCGAAACTAACAAAGCGCTAAAAAGAAAATTATGCCTAGCTGTTTTGATATCGTAATGACGAATGTAAAATTCGCTATGCTTGACCGCCACGATGAGTTCAAAAAATTTATCACGCATAATGAGTACCTCCTTTTTACAATTATAGCAAAAAATGACAAAAAAGGCAAAACAAAAAGACGGCATCTGCTAGAACAGGTGCTGTCTTAATATAATGTAAACCGACTACTTACATTATATCATTTTTACTACAAAAAATCAAGTCAAAGCGGCGTCTTTTGCGACGTTTAACCTACTCGATTTAAGGTATTAACAACTCAGGGAAACATGGAGATGAAGCAAATGAGTAATGTAAGAAGAAAATACTTTGATAGTTACAATGTTGAGGATAGTTTCATAGATGATGTGGAGCTGTCTATAACAGATGATCTGGAAGCTATCAGAAATAAGTTGATAACGAAGTATTCGTATAAAACCCAGAGATATATCAGTGGTAATCAATTAGAGCTAGAAATATATCCAGTGTTTGAAAGGCCGTATATGATGCCAGAGGGGATTGTTATTAAGAAAGAAACAACAGCAAAACAGAAAACACTCAACAATAAAAATTCGCGTAAGAGATTGGAAAGAAAGTTGCATGCCAATTTCGTTGAGGGCGATCATTGGATCACATTGACTTTTCACGAGGATAACAAACCTAAAGATATTAAGGGATTGAAGAAAGAGACAACTAATTACATTGATCGAGTTAATTACAGAAGATATAAGTTAGGCTTTCCAAAAGCTAAATACATATACGTTGTTGAGGAAGTTAATGGTAAGGGAAAAGAACATTATCACATTCATCTGATTATGGATTCTCATGGTGGAGAAGTTCCAGAGAAGATAATGCATGACGCTTGGTATAAGGGGCGTGGTAAGCAGCGCGAAAAGATTGGATATTCCACTGTTAAACCATTACAGTATGCAGGCGATAGGCGTGATTTTACGAAATTATCAAAATACATTACCAAAGACCCAGAGAAGTACAAAAATCAACAGTTTAGATTGAGAGGCATGAAATTATGGGCATGCAGTATTGGGTTGGAAGAGCCAAAAAAGACATCCAGTGATTCGGCTTTCGGCAAGAGGAAAGTTGAAAAGATGGCAGTAATGGATCAAGCTACTTTAAAACGAGAAATGGAAGCAAAGTATCAGAATTATGAATTTGTAGAAAGTGTGTTAAAAACAAATAAATATAATGGTCTGCTGTATGTGCATATACGAATGCAAAAAAGGCTAATAAGGAGAATTTGAAGTGACTAAGAAAGAGCCGAGGAGAATAGCAGAGAAGAGGTCGATGATCTGTTCGGGTAAGGTAATAGCAATTAAAGTTTGAGGGAGGTTTTATAGATGGAACTTGATTTAACACAAGAAATATTAATTTGGTTTGGTGGTGAATCCGTAGTGTTAACTTTGGGAGAATTAGGATACGATCCAGATGGGATGGAAACAATTAATGAATTTATAAATAGAAGGACCATTGAAGTAACCAATGAAAAAGGGTTTGGTTGGTGCTTTTACTAAAAGGTGATGGTTATGTACTACCAAGGAGAGATCAAACGCTCCAGAAAGTCAGTAAAAGGATATGTATTTGAAGTTCATGTGCCAGATTATAAGCCATCACAAAAGAAAGTATCCACAATTGTAACGATTGGTATTGATGATGGTCGTAAAATTTCACCAGGACAGCAATCTATTTTACATTGTTTCTTTGGCGAAATTGCAAGGGCAACTGGTCACACGAAGCGGGAAATAAAGGAATATTTAAAAGATGAATTTGCAAGAGAAAGTGATATATGTGAATTTAGTTTATCAACAGTTGATATGACAACAGCTAGACATTTTATTGAACATGTGCTGGAGTTTATGTTTTTCCATGGAATAGAAGTATCGCAAAAGGTTCAGGCACTAGCAAAGGGTGTGGGGAATCACTTGTATCTATGCTTAAAGTTTAGAACATGTGCATGTTGTTGGGAACTAGCGGAAGTGCATCATATTGATGCAATCGGAATGGGAAGGGATCGAACCCAAGCAAATCATGCTGAACATAGATTGATTGCGTTATGCCGAAAGCATCACGACGAAGCTCATAGTAGCGGATGGACAGGTTTTTCGCTTAAACACCATGTAGCGGGATTGAAGTTGAATGAACAAACGATAAAGGAGTTGGGAATAAAATGATACATGAGTTGAAGTTACACGCAAATTATTATCGCAGAGTTGAAAAGGGTACTAAGACATTTGAAATAAGATATAACGATCGCGATTATCAAGTAGGAGACATCTTGCACTTGATGGAATATGATGGAAAAGAATTAACTGGAAAGTACTTAGAGCGTGTAATAACTTATATAACGGATTTTGAGCAATGTGATAATTATGTGGTAATGGCGCTAGCGCAAATTGATGCCAAATTGAAGTTTGGAAATTGGGTTGAATTTGATAAAATGGTCAACGGTGAGTTAGAAGTAGTTGACTGTCCTAATACTCGTGGTGTTTTCGAAGGTGTTGGTGGTTGTAATCGTATTGAAAGAGGGAAAGTCCTTGTGGAGGAAGATGGCGTGATAAGAATGGTGATTGTGCCACTGGATAATGTGAGGAGAGTAAGATGACAGATGAAGTTTTTGAAAAAGCGAATGACATAAAAAAAGAGCTAAGTGAATTGGAGAAAGTTGTTGACTACTTAAGAGGTGATACTGTTGCTTTGGAAATTTTCTTAAGGAAACCAAAAGGGCTTTTTCTTGAACTTGTAGCAGATTCGTGGTTAGGTTCCACATTTCGCTCTCTACAAAGTGTAAATGTTTCAGGGATTGAAAGCTTGCTGATGGAAACGTTGGAAAGGCGTATTCAAGAACTCGAAAGCGAGTTCGAAAGGCTGGGTGATTAATTATGGAACTTCGAGTGGGACAAAGAGTATGGTGCAGATATTGCAACTACAGAAATGACTGGCTGTTGGTAGAAACGCAGATTACCAAGGTCGGAAGATGGTATGTGTATGCGGAAGTAAATTTTCGTGAAAAAAAGTTTTATAAAGATACTTTGCACGAAGCGACAGCTGAGACCAATTATGCTGGAAAGGTATATGTCAAAAACAAGATTATGATGACGAGCGAGAGTTATCAGAAAACTACTCAAAAATTCAAAAGCTTATCAGAGATAGATGGAGTCCTTTCATATCTCTCGAACAAAGTCGGGTGATATTAGCAGTTTTGGAGGAAAATATATGAAAATATTAATTAGTGGGGAAGTGGATGCTGAAATCAGAGCAGAGGATGTAGAGTTAGTCTGTGATGAAAATTTTAAGAAACTGCTCGCACCGACAAGGATGACATTGGAATGCACAGCGACGGCAAAGATAAATTTTGAAGAAATGAAAAGGCATGCGGACTCATCATTTGTAGGTTTTTTGAAAAGCCGACAATTTTCATCATGCGATCGGGAAATTATGCGTGCCATAAAAAATTCTCTTGACGCGGGGCAAGATTTAGCTTTTAAAGAGTTGTGTCAGCGGGTGAGGTGTAGTTCGGAGGTCGTTGCGCAAAGAGTTAAATATTTAGCTGAAGTAGGTGTTATTGGCTATTTGTCTTAAGGAACAAAAGTAGCGGGAAAGGTGGATGTTGAATGATTGAAATGACTAAGGAGAAGCTAGAATCTTATCGTGCATTAAGAAAAGAATGTGAAATATTAGAAAAGCAGATTTTTAATAAGCGTCAATCATTGTTATCCGCTAGAATTATATATGACGATATGCCAAAAGGCATTGGGGCAAAACCAGAAGATGAAATTATTAGTTTAGCGGATGATATAAGAGACTTGGAAAGAAAAAAGAATGATGCTGAACAAGCCTATAAAGATATTGAACAGTGGATAGCCGACTTAACTGATCCGCGAGACAGGAATATCTTTAGATTGAAATACCTTGAGTGCCTACCTTTTTGGAGAGTTGCACTCGAAGTAGGATACAGTGAAACTCAGACAAAACGTAGATGCCGTAAAGTACTAATGAATGTAAGTTGAAAGTGAAAAAGACCCGCAGGTCTCAATAATGCCCTTTGCATTGAGCGATTTCGATAACATCCCCTTTGATGCGAAAAACTAAACGATCCTCCTCATTGATGCGCACTGACCACCAACCAGAGAGGTTATTTTTAAGAGGTTCTGGCTTCCCAATGCTGTTGTAGCCATTTCTAGCAATGTCTTTAAGCAAAGAGTTGATTCGCCTCAAAGTCTTTTTGTCTTGGGTTTGCCAATAAATGTAGTCTTCCCAAGCGTGTTCAGAGAACGATCTATTCATTTGCCATTTCCTCCAGTTCTTCCGCTGTCTTTGAAATTGTTTCAGAACCAGCTTCGAAACTAGCGATTGACGCTTCTAGTCGTGCCATGTTTTTAGCACCATAGAATGGGTCGCCGCTTAGTTCGAATGGTATGCGATTCTCCCTAGTGGCTTTTTTGGCAAATACCGTAAAAGCAGTAGTCATCGTGATCCCTAAGTCATCACAAAGGCGCTCCAAGTCGATCTTTAAATTTTCATCCATGCGGAAATTTACAGTTGTTTGTGCCACGATTAGCACCTCCTCAAATCAAGTATACCCTATTATAACCTTTTGTACTGATGTTGTAAATACAACGAAACTACAAAAGTCGTTGATGGGGTATAAAAAATATAAAAGATGACCCGCTATGACCCGATGAAGTGTGATATTATGTTATTATAGAAATTTGGGTGAAGCTCAATTTCTTACACGTCTTAAGGCATCTGTTCCAGCAGGTGTCTTTTTTTACCCAAAATGACAGGAGTTGATTAAATTGACTAGGAAAGAAAAATTTTTGAGAGACATAGATCGCAGAATTATGAATACAACGGATTTAGTAACAAAACCATCACTAAGGCTTGAAATTAAGATGCCAGATCTGCCTAGGCATGAAGTCATCATAAACCCTTATGAAAATTTGCTAGAAAAACGTGGTTATTATGCTCGTGCATATGACGATGATTTATCGCTTATAGCGAACTTGGACATAAAAATAACCAACTGGAGGTTTTGTTAATGAGTGGAAATATATGTAGATGCGAAGAATGTCAGGAGACATTTGAGATCAAAATCGAAACATTAATGTTAAATGATAACGTGGAAGCAACATATTTTGAATGTCCAGAATGCAGTGAGAAATATTCGGTGTGGTTTAAAAATGGTGCTGTCTATGACATGGAAGTCGAGCTAGAAAAGTGGCAAGCGAGGATAAACAATCCTCACATGCGAAAGAAAGCTAGGAAGGAATTGGAACGTATCAAGAAAGAACGTGCGGAAATCATGAACCAACTGAAACAAGAGTACGGAAATCATGTATAAACTATGCGGGTGCGGAACACTAATACACATGCGAGAGAAACGTTGTGAAAAGTGCCTAGTAAAAGATGGAGGAAAAGAGCGCAGAAGCTATCACAGAACCTATGACGAACATCGACGGAACAAAACCAGTAGGAAGTTCTATCAGAGTAGCGAGTGGCGCGCTGTGCGTGTTACCGTGTTGACTCGTGATAATTACTTGTGCGTTGAGTGCTTGCGTCGTGGCGTGCCAATTGTTGCGCGTGTCGTTGACCATATTATTCCATTGGTTGATGATTGGTCACTCCGCTTGACACTGTCCAACTTACAGTCGCTATGCCAACCATGTCATACTCGCAAGACGAATCGTGAACGTGCGAGCATGGTGCGCCGCTGTTTGGTCATGCCGTAGTCATGGGCATTAGGGCCTCGTGTCGCTGTAAGGCTACAAAAGGGCAGGGGGTGGCGAAATTGTGCAGGCCTATCCTTACGTAACCACAGCCCCCTCTTTCTGTGGAGAAAACTCCCTTTTTAGAAAACTTTTTTTGTAAAAGTGATGGCTGGTTTTAGAGTAAAATTTTCTAAACCAAGCAAGGTAATATATTATATAGTTAATTCGACACATTTCAAGCTTCAAGTTTTAAGTGCAATTTCTTTTTCGGAGGTGCACTTTTTTGATGATTTCGAAAGGAGGGAAGCCATGGCTGGAAGAAAGAAACAAGCTATTGCAGTTGTGCAAGCGAATGGGAAGAAAAACCTAACTAAGCAAGAGATCGAAGAACGTGAACATACTGAGAATCTAGTAAAAGGTCGAGATGATAACATTAGGCCACCTAAATACACTGCTGATTATTGGAGTCAAAAAGAAGTTGAAGAATTTTATGAACTAGCTGAGCAACTGATAGAAGTTGGGTTATTATACAATCTTGATGTCGATACATTAGTTGTCTATATAGATACTAGGAAACAATATGTCGATATCGTGACTGCTCTCAAAACTGTAAAGCCGATGATTACCACCAAAACTGAAAAAGGTGGCAATAAGAAAGTAGCCAATAAAAGTTACGGCTCCTTACAACGGAATAAAGAAATGGTAATCGGGCAATTGAGAAGACTGGCAAGCGAACTTGGTTTGACACTATCTGCTAGATTAAAGTTAGTCATTCCAGAAGCGCAAGAAAAACCAAAGTCACCTTGGGATGACTTTTAATCATGAATCGAGTGACAAGTTATGCACAGGCGGTTGTTGCGCATTTGATTCCAAGCGGAAGAACCCAATGGCTCGCTTGTAAAAGGCATTTAGATGATTTAGCGAAAGAACGCACTAAGGAATTTCCATATTATTTTTGTGAAAAAGATGCGAACAGAATAATTGAGTTTGCAGAGCGGTTGATTCTTGCTGAAGGCGATGAACCAAGACCATTAAAATTACATGATTTCCAAGCGTTTTGTTTTGGTTGTTTGAATGGATGGAAAAAGCTCAATGGAAAGCGGAGATTCCGAAAATCGTACATACAGCTAGCAAGGCAGCAAGGGAAGTCGCTTTTTAACGGTGTAATGGTGATGTTTTTTGGCAATTTCGCTAAATACAATTATGCTCAGGTCTATGCTGCAGCAACGAAGCAAGATCAAGCGAAAATCGTAGTAAATGAAGCGATAAAGTTTATAAATGCTGATCCATGGTTGAGAGGAGATGGTAAAGGTAGGACTGGAGAGTTCTGGATTCGGGAGCATGCGTCAGAAATAAAATGCTTGAGAACTAGAGGAACGATTAAAGCATTGGGGGCTGATACTAAGACTTTGGATGGTTTCAGACCGTTTTTTGGTTCAATTGATGAATATCACGCTCATAAGACGAACCAAATTTATAAGCTTCTACAATCTGGAACTAAAAAGTTAGTAGAATGTTTGATTTCGGTTATTACTACAGCTGGTGATAATCTGAATGGACCTTGTCACAAGCTGTATGAATATTGCAAACAAGTACTTGAGGGGGTTGTTAAGGATGAGGCGCAATTTGCTTTTATAACGGAACTCGATGAAGATGATGATCCATACGATGAAAGTAATTGGGTAAAGTCGAATCCGTTATGGGATGAAACAGTTCTTGAGAGTATTCGTGTTCAGGCAGTGGAAGCGAAAAATATGGGTGGAGAAGATGAAAAAGAGTTTCTAACCAAAGTGCTCAATATTTGGGTAGGCTTCCTTAAGAATGCGTTCATTAAGTTAAAGCATTGGAAAAAATGTGCGTCAGAACGTGATTTGGCTAAGTTTTTGCAAAAACATCCAGAAGCTAAATGCTATGTTGGACTGGACCTGTCACAAGGTGGAGACTTGACATCACTCGGATTGGTTTTTGTTTATCTGGAAAATGGCGAGAAAAAATATTACATCCACACTCATTCATTTATTCCGTCGAATCGAGTGGCCGAACATATTAAAACAGACAATGCGCCATACGACATGTGGATAAGAAATGGTTTGTTGACAGTAACTGAGACGCTGGGTGGGATCAAAACGGATTATAAATATATCATTGAATATCTAAAAAAGCAGATTAAAAAGTTCAAACTAGATATTCAAATGATTTGCTACGACCCTTATAATGCAAGTGCATTTTTATCCGATTTGGAAGAATTAGGCTTTCCGAGTGTTGAAATCAAGCAAAGTGCATTAGTTCTTTCTGAACCGACAGAAGATTTTGCTTTAGAAGTTGAAGCGGGAAATGTTGAATATCATACAAAAAGCGAACTTTTGACATGGTCAGCAATAAATGCAAAAGTAAGTAGAAATGCTTATGGAAACAAGAAAATTGACAAAGCGAGTCAAACCGAGAGAATAGATCCCATATCTGCTATTATCAATGCCTGGAAAATGGCGATGCTATTAGTAGAAGGATTCAATTTTCAAAAGTCGATTGATGCTTATTTAGAAATGATGGATGATTGGGATGATGAGACGAAAGGTGGTGAGAGTTAAATGAAATTTACGGAAAAAGTTAGGAGTGTTTGGAATTATTATCGAGATTTAGGAAATCTAAATTCATCAACTTTTTTGAACTGGATTAAGCAAGGCGGAAAGAAATCTAAAGGAGCAAAAAACGAGGCAACGTATTTCACATGTCTACGAATGTTGTCAGAGAGTTTGGGGAAATTGCCGCTCCGTTTATACCAAGTCGCAGAAAACGGAACAAAGCGAATTCCAGACATGAAACGGCTGATGTTGCGACCCAATCCTAACATGGATGCTGCTACATTCTGGGCGACAGTAGAAACTATGAGAACCCATCATGGCAATGCGTTTATCTATATCAACCGACATCGGAATAAAATCAAGAATCTGTGGATCTTACCTAGCAAGCAGGTGGAAATCATCATTGATGATGCTGGAGTATTCAAAAACGAAAATGCAGTTTGGTATCAATTTACCAACCCAGATAATGGAGAAAAGTATTTGTTTCATGCTGACCAAATACTACATTTTAAAATGTCGGTATCTGCAGATGGCATTCACGGTGTTAGTGTGCAAGAGCGGTTGAACATGATGATAGAAGGTGCATTGGCTGCGCAAGATTTCCTAACGAATTTAAACAAGGAAGGTTTGACGGCTAAGGCGGTTTTACAATATACGAGTGATTTGAATGAGAAAAGCGAAAAAGTATTATTGGATCGAGTCATTAAGTATGCGACTGGTGCGAATAATGCAGGGAAAATTTTCCCATTGGGTCCAGGAATGCAAATTCAACCACTAGACATTAAACTTACTGATGCTCAATTCTTAGAACTCAGAAAGTTAAGTGCGTTACAGATTGCTGCCGCTTTCGGAGTGAAGCCTAATCATTTGAATGATTATGAAAAGTCAAGTTATGCAAATTCAGAATCGCAAAACTTGGCTTTTTATACAGACACATTACTATACATCATCAAGCATTATGAAGAGGAGATGACTTATAAACTATTAAACGATGCCGAATTAGAGAACGGTTTGGAATTCAAGTTTGATGTCTCAGTTATTTTGAGAACCGACCAGAAAACGCAAGCGGAGATTATGAAAGGCTATGTGAATAATGGAATCATGACACCAAACGAAGTACGCCATCGACTAGACATGGAAGATCATGAACATGGCGATAAGCTTGTTATGAATGGGAACTATATTCCGCTTGAAATGGTGGGAACGCAGTGGCATAAAAACGAGATGAAAGGTGGTGGTGAATAATGAGATTCTGGAATTTTGAGAATACAGGTAGCGGGATTATAGAGTTGCGTATTGAGGGTGATATCGTTGACGATGATCATGCTTGGTTATACGAATGGTGGGGAGATATGCATACAGCCCCCAATAAGTTTAGGCAGCAGTTGGCTGAACATGAGGGGAAAGAACTGCATGTTATTGTTGATACATATGGTGGTTCAGTCTTTGCTGGCACAGCGATTGCAGCTGATTTAAAAAACAGAAGTGGTAAGACAATAGGGATAGTGTACTCGAAAGCTATGTCATCAGGTGTTAATATTCTTATGGGTTGTGATGAGATATGGATTGCACCAGGTGGTGTCATGATGATTCACGATCCAGCGATTAGTTCAGGTGGTGATATTGCAGTCCTTGAGAAGTCATTGGAAGTATTGAATACATTGAAAGATGCGATCTTAAATATGTATGAAGACAAAACGGGTCTAACGCGCCAAGAGTTATCGGATATGATGAGTGCTGAAACATGGATGTCAGCGACCGATGCGGTTGATAAGGGATTTGCGGATAAAGTCATTGAGACTGAGTTCGATATTAAAAACTCATACTCAATTGAACGCATGAGATTTATTAATGGAGCAAATATGACGTTGATTAATAGGCATGCCGAATTACAAGAGCGAAGCAAAATCAAGGAGTTAGAGCTATATTTGGAGACGGTATAGCTTTTTAAATTCAAAAAATATAGGAGGTTCACAAGATGAACAAAAAAATGGTTAACTTAAATGCAAAAATTGCAGAAGCGAAAGAAAGGATGGCTAATTTTTTAAATGTTAAAAACATTGCAGAAGCTGAAAGTGTTAAAGTGGAGCTGGATAATCTGAAGAAAGAACTTGCTCTCGAAACTTTATTATTTGACGACGAGAGAGAAGCAGTTGTGAATACTGGTAAGCCATTGAAAGTGCAAAATAAAGATGAGGTTAAAACAGCTTTCTTTAATGCTTTAAAAACAATTGAAGTTGATAATGCGATGGTTTCGAAAGATAATGAAGCGGGCGGTTATACTGTTCCAGAAGATATTCGGACTCGAATAAATCAGTTTGTAGAACAAAAAGGGAGTATCATTCCTTACATCAGAACCACGAAAGTAACTACTGAAAGTGGGGCTGATACATTTCAAAAACGATCATCTGGGAAAAAACGTCGCATGAGAAAGGTAGATGAACGTGGGCGTATCGGAAAAGGTGAAACACCAGAATTTGCACGAATCGAATGGCGCGTTCAAAAGTATGCAGATCGTTATATTGCGTCTAATGAATTATTAAACGATTCTGATGCGAATATTGAAAACGTAATGGTTGAATGGATTGGAGAAGTTCTGCGAGTTACTGAAAATGAAGAGGTGTTCGGAAAGCTTGAAAAAGGAACAAAAGTTCCAGTCAAGGATTTTGACGATGTCAAGCTACATACCAATGTTACTTTAGATCCAGGGTTTGATAAAGTTTATTTCACAAATCAAAGTGGTTATCAAGTGGTCGCTACTTGGAAGTATGAAGATGGCCGTTCAATGTTGCAACCTAACGCTACTGTGCGTTCTGGATTTTCATTAGATGGTCGTGAAATAGTCGTATTTTCCAACAACGATTTGCCGAGTGACAATAATAAAGCGCCTTTTATTATCGGGGATTTAAAGGAAGCAATTGATAAAAAAGACAGAATGAAGATGTCAGTACGCGCTAGTGATATAGCAGGGGAAGCGTGGGAGACGGATTCTGTTGAGTGGAGAGCTGTTGATCGCTTTGACATTGTCATGCGTGATGATAAGGCTTTTGTTTATGGTGAGCTGCAACTACCAGCTGCTGTTGCAAAAGCAGAGACTAAAAAACGCGAAAGTGTCACAACGACACCAGAACCTGACACGACATCAGAGGGTGAAGGTTCATGAAGCTTGACTTGCCAGAAGTTAAGGAATGGTTAAGGATCGAGGAGGATGAGATACATGATGATTATCTCATCCGCTCCTTAATTGATGCTGCTTTGAACTACTTATATGAAGCAACAGGAAAAAAGAAATTCGGTAAACAAACAGAAAAGGCAAAACTGTTATGTCGATTTATAATTTCGGATTGGTATGAAAGTCGTGATTATAATAATCGCTCACCAATGGCCAATAGAAAGCCTTTGCTGACAAGCATGTTAATGCAACTACAATATGGAGGTGGCGATGGTGAACAATCGGGACTGGGTGGACATATCGGAACTGAAAAAGCGGGTGGAGCTTCTAAAGGACATGAGTCAAGATAATGAAGTTGGTGGTCGCCAAATTTTTGGACAATCAAGTGATGAGTGTTACGAGCCTTACGCGACTGCATGGGCAAAAATTGTTCAAACCAATACAGGGGAAAGCTTCGAAACAAATCGTTCGATTGTTAATATTTCCTATGAAGTGACCATCAGATATCGTAAAAATGTGGTGCGAAACCAAAAAATAAGATTTAGAGGGCGTCTTTTCAATATCGAAAACGTCATAAATCTAGGTGAAGCTAACCGCTTTTTGCAAATTTCCGTAACGGAGGAAACATAATGGGACAAAAACAACATGTTAATGTGGATTCAAATGTGACATTCGAGCTCGGTGGTAAAGAACAATTTACACAAGACCTTTCGAAAGTCGAAGATGATTATATCCGAGATTTTGAAAAAATTGTGAAACGTAACAGCGCAAGATTAGTCAAAGAATCAAAAAGGCGCGCTCCTGAAGATGTCAATCGAACGGAAAATTTCCAGAAGAGTTTGCGGAATCGAATCAGGTCAAAGGATGTTTCTCGACAAATTGGACTGCGACATAAATTGGCTAAGACAGTGGCATCGCGCTCGCCTCATCGTCATTTGGTGGGCGAGGGAACTGGACAAAGGAAGACTAGAAGTGGTGCTAATCGTGGCGCGATGCCAGCAAATGATTACATGGAGCAATCAATTGATACAGTCGAGCCAAAATATGTATCAGAATTACGTGCGAGAATTACTCGAAAGGTTGAGATTTAATGAAATTAATAGAATTTCATAAAGCAATATTTAATCGTATCAGGGATAATGTTGATGAACGTGTAGGTGTGTATGATTATTTGCCGCCTAACGAACCAGTACCATTTGTAGTATTAGGTTTGATGAAAGCTGATCAACCAGAGGAGTTAATAAGTAAAAGTGGCAGTGGCTATGCTGTTACGCAAAGAATCAGTATTAGCACTCGTGCAAAAGAAAAGGGATTTGCCCTTACTATTTTGAAGCAAATACAAGAGGCACTTTTGACACCATTAGAAGTCGAAGGTGCTTTTACTTTGCGTCAGAAGTTTCTCAACATAGAAGTAGAGGAAACATCTGATGCCTACTATTACTGCGAGACAGATTTTGAAATTTGGCTCATGGATGAGGAGGAAATGTAAATGAAAGCAACAGGATTAACAGCAAAGGTGCATATCGTTCAAGATGGAAATTTGATCGCAATTTCAGGACAGCGTGGTGGAACGATTAATAGAGCTATGGGGGAAATTGATACAACATCAAAAGACGATACTTCTGGTTGGGAAACGAGTATTGCGGGCTTGAGGAATTGGGATGTGAGTCTTGATGGCGCATGGGTCTTAGGTGACACAGCGCTTGCAGCAATAGAGGATTCTTTTATGTCAATAGATCACACGCCAATGACAGGAATTTTTGATATTTATGTGACTATGCCGAGCGGTCAAGGGTATTCTGGTCAAGCCCTAGCAACGAGCTTGCCACTAACTTTGCCACATGGAGACTTGATCACTTATACATTGAACTTTAAAGGGACAGGTCCATTGAGAAAGGGGAATGTGCCGCAAAGTTTGGCTATGTTCTCGGATAGTGGATTAGTCATTGAGCAATTGGCTATGGCTAAAAAAGCAGAGGATGCTAAAAAGAAAGTTAAGGAGACTGATTAGTAATGAGAGTATTCACTGGAGAAAATGGCAATGAGTATCGAATCCTTTTCAGTTTTAATGCACTAGTAAATTTTGAAGAGGCAACGGGATTGACGATTGAAAAAGTTGGAAATGCATTGTTGAGTCCGAAAACATTACGTCAGTTGTTTCGCTTCGCTTTGGAAAGTGGAGAGGGAAGAAAGTATAGCGAGAAGCATGCAGGAGAAGTCATTAATGATATTTTGAAAGTGACCACTAATTATGATGCCTTTGCTCTGGAGCTATATGAAGAATTTAATTCGGCTTTTGCACCTAAAGAGGAGATGTCCGAGGCAGTGACGGGAAACGAGAGCGCCCCAGTTGGGATGATTTGAGGGCAGAAGGTTTGATGGCGGGTTTACAGTGGGGTGATTTCAATCAGCTGACCCTTAAACAATTAAATATTGTTATCAGAAAACGTCAACATCACAATTTGATGTTGAGTGAAACGCGTTCATTGGAACACTATCAAGCTCAAAGGAATGTAACTCGAAAAAATGGTTCTCCTTATGAAAGGTTATATCCCGATTTAAGGTGTGATTCCAACAAAGAACAATATACACAGCCAGATGTATCTGAGGCAATAAAACTACTAGAGGAGGTTGGTATAGATGTCAGCACTAGTCGTTAGAGTTGGAGCTAACATTTCAGACTTTCAACGTGAAATGAATGAAATGATAAATACCACTCAGCGTGTAGGTGGAAATATGGTTGCCGTTGGACAAGGGTTATCTAAATATGTGACGGCACCACTAGTAGGTATAGCCACAGCAGCCACTATCGTAGGGACTGAATTTGAAAGGAAGATGTCTACTGTAGAGGCGACAACATCAGCATCAGCAGAAGAAATAGCAAAACTTGAACGCGTGGCCAGAGAGTTAGGGAGTTCGACCATTTTTGGGGCTAGACAGGTTGCAGGGGCAATGGATGAAATGGGTCTTGCAGGCTGGAATGCCGCGCAAGTCTATGATGCCTTGCCTGGTGTCTTGAATCTTGCAGCATCTAGTGGGCTTGATTTATCTCGTTCTACCTCGATTGTGACATCTGCAATTAATGCGTTTGGTTTGGAAGCGAGTGATGCAGGGAGAGTGGTAGATGTTCTAGCAACAGCCAATAAAAATTCTAACATCTCCGTGGCAGGGTTAGGGGAAGCTCTAAAGTATGTTGGATCAGTGGCTGGTGCTTTTGGCTATACGATTGAAGATGTTTCACTGGCAATTGGTCTCATGGCCAATGGTGGTATGGCTGCATCACAAGCAGGGACATCTTTAAGAGCGGCTATCACAGAATTAGCAAATCCAACTGCAGAAGCAGCAGCCCAAATGGACAAATTGGGTATCACAATGTTTGATGCTGAGGGAGAGGCGAAACCTCTTAATTCAGTTTTAAAGGATTTACGCAATGGCTTAGATGGAATGAGTACTGAACAACGAAATGCTGCACTATCAACAATATTCGGAACAACAGCATTAACAGGGATGTCTCATATTATTAATGCGTCTGATGATGATTTTAATAATCTGATTAACAATCTTGCCAATGCGGATGGGAACGCTCAAAAATTTGCTGATACGATGCAAAATAACTTGCATAGTGATTTAGCTATCATGCGGGCTCAGCTTGAAGAGGCAGGGATTGTTATTTTCCAAATATTAGTACCTGCATTGCGTACTGGTGTTGGATGGATATCTGACATGGTAGATAGGTTTAATGAGTTGAATCCAGAGACGCAGGAAGCGATTATTCGAATCGCTGGTATTGCAGCTGCTATAGGTCCAGCACTTATTATAGGTGGTAAGTTTATAATGTTTTTGGGTAGTCTTAAAACTGCTTTGGCAGTCCTTAAAGGAGGGGCGGCACTTGGTGGGGTGAAAACTGCGTTAGGCACGACTGGACTTGTAGGGAGTTTGGGTAGTGCAAAGGCTGCTTTAGGGACTTTTAAGCTAGGATTATTAGCAGTTAAAGCCGCGCCGTTTGTTGCAGCAGGTGCATTGATTGTTGGTGCAATATACGGCATTTACAGGGCAACATATCAGGAGGCGATTCCGTCAATTGATGATCTGGCTGATAAGATAGTTGGTCTAGAGGGCTATGTGGGTGATGCGTCAGAACGAATATCAGAGGAGACGCAAGAAATTGTCGGTTCCTTTGCGAGGATGCACATAGAGGCTATGACTGAAATTAGGGCCTTAGGTAGCACGATGAACGAGGTAACCGAGGGGCAAATGTATGAAATGGCCTATATGATTACAAATATGACGAATCATACTATTGCCGAACTTGAAAGGCGTCGTGATGAAGGGCTTGCAATCATGCGCGAACACTACGAGGAAGAGGGGATTTTGACTCAGGAAGAAATTGATGCTAGAGTTCTGGAAGCCTATGAGGGATGGAATAGGAGGATAACAGATCAACAGGAAAGACAAGCACAGATGTTGAGTTATCTCGAAAAGGCATTTGATGAAGAGGGTCAAGTGGTCGAAGAGCATTTTAATACGTTGCTAGGACTAATGGAAGAATATCGTTATGATGCAATGGAGAGTCTCGTTACACACTTAGGAGAGCGCGAGTTTGTTATGGCAAACTGGCATAATCTTGAGGAAGCGGAACAGCAACAACATTTTTTAAGGCTACTAGAAATGGCTAGGGAAAATCATGGTAATCAAATAGAGGCTCTGGAGGAAAGAACGAGTAGAGAGCTTGCTTTGTTGGCGAATCATCATGGGGCAGGACTTAGCATGACTCAAGAGCATTACTCGGCAATATTAAGTGAAATGGGTTATCGTCACCAAGATGAACTAAATGCTATCAATCAACAGCACGACAATATCGAAGAAAGTTTGCGAGCGCATCATAGGTCGGGGCTTACTATGGGTTATGATCATTATAATGCATTGGTGTACTTGTTGAAAGAACACTACAATTATATTGAGGGTATTGAAAATACATCATTTAATCAAGCACATCAAAACCTTAGAGATAACTTTGTGACTCAAGGCGGGATGACGGAAGAACAGTTGGAGGCTTTGTTGGAATTGAACGAACGCTATAGAGATGAGAATCTTGATGCCGCGTTAGAAAACTATGAACAAGAACAAGAGGATTTGAGCGATCATTTTGACGGTGTAAATGAGTTGACGGATGAACATTTGGATCTTGTACGTGATTCGATTATGCGGGGACATGAAGATCAACGTGCTGAGTATGAGCAGGCCTTAGATGATCAGTTAGAATATTATGCTGATACTTATTCCGATATATCCCGAAACATCGACCTTGAAACAGGGCGTCAGTTAAGCTTCACGCAACGTTGGAGGCGCAATATGAACGAAGAGCAAGGCTTCTTTGCTGCGGGTTGGAACGCTTTGAATTTCAATCGTCACCGATTAGAAGTTGAGTATGTTGAAATAGGAAATAATCCTTTCGGATCAATTGGACAAAACGCGAATGGAACATTCAATTGGCGTGGTGGATTGACTTGGGTTGGGGAACGTGGACCTGAGATTGTGAATTTGCCTCGCGGTGCCCAAGTCATGCCAGCTCCATTATCTAGTTTGATGCAAAGCAATCTTGATAGGTCTATATCTCAAATAGGCAGTGGCGGAAACGATGTGCGGGCGAACATGTCTTCTAATCAATTTAGCAATAGCATTAATTTCTCAAAAATGTTTGATGGTGCAAAAATTTATATTCGAGATGATCATGATATCCAAAAATTATCAGAGGGTATTGCGTGGCATACTCAAAGAACTAACATGCAGATGGGAGGCGGTTGATGTGTTTACATATAAAGGGCGAACGAGTTGTGAAATGGGTTTGATTATTGCCCGTGATATAGTGTTTGCTAGTCCTAGTCGAGCAATTGAAAGCATAGCAGTTGATGGTCGAAACGGATCGCTAACGTTTGATCGTGATCGCTATGAAAATATAGAACGAGACATACCAGTGATGTTAATGAGTGATATTAACATTGAACAACGATTAACAGAAATCAGCAATTGGTTGTTGACTGATGTTGGGTGGCATGATTTTGTATGGTCAGCTGATCATGATTTTGTGTACCGTGCGATGTGTTATCAACAATATAATATTAATCATTTGTTAAAAACAGTTGGGAAAGGAATAATTAATTTTAAATTCCATCCAATCAAATATTTGTGCAGTGGACTGGTTGAGCATCCAGTCATGAACAATGAAGTGATTAACAATTCTTACAACATTGATGCTGAGCCTCGCTTGAGAATTTTAGGTAGTGGTAATATTGATATCCATATTGGTGATCAACGACTCCGATTAAGGGAAATCGCGAACGGTGGCTGTATTGTTGATACAGAAAGCCAGACCATTACAAGTTTAGATGGGCAACGTACGATATTCAATCAAATGTATGATGGTTTTCCAGTTTTGCGACCAGGGAACAATCGCATCACGTTTCCGCAGGGTGTAGAAATGCATATGATTTCCAGATTGGGGGCGCTAGTATGAGTCATCCGATTTTGTATGATGCGATGGAAACAAATTTTGGTCATTTAGGGTTGGGTATATTAAGAGATGCGATTTCTTGTGTTGTGAGTGAAGAGAGAAATGGTTTGTTTGATTTGGAGATGGAGTATCCTTTGACTGGGCTTCATGCTGATAAATTAGTGACTGATAATCTCATTAAAGTAGATGCTGGACACCGTTTGAAAGAGCAACGATTCCGAATCAAACGAATTGATAAAAAATCAGATGGTGTCATTAACGTATATGCACAACATATGTCTTACATTACGAAAGATTTAGCTTTGCCACCAGAAATGATATTGAATAACCACACGGCACAGGCTGCGCTAAATGCGTGGCGTGATGCCTTGATTGGTGGGAATCATGGGATGAGAGTGTCGACTGATATAATTGCCACTAGAAACATCAATCTAACTATAAAGGACTATCAAAACGCTCGACAGTTTCTGGGTGGTGTGCGAGGTTCTCTTTTGGATCTGTTTGGTGGTGAGTATATGTGGGACAATGAGCATATCCACCTGCTCCACCATCGGGGCGGGAATGCTAACACTTTAATTTCGTATGGAAGGAATATTACAGATCTTAGTCAAGAACAAAATATCACGACAACATTCACCTCTATCTATCCTTTTGCTATCTACAAAAGTGAAAGGGGAGAGGATATTATTACAATCCCAGAAACTATTGTCGATTCGAAACACGTCAATTCGTTTCCTAATAGACGTGTGTTGTCGGTTGATTTTTCGGATAGATTTCAAGCTGAAGAACGCCCGACAGTTGAGCGACTTCGCGAGTTAGCCAAGAGTTATATTACGAATAACAGGGTTGGGGTGCCGCGAGTGTCAATGTCAGTTAGTTTTGTGGATTTAACCAAAACATTGGAGTTTTCTGGTACCAGATATGAAGAGTTAAATTTGTGTGATATCGTACCTGTTAGGTTCGAAAAGCTCGGAATTGACACCGAGGCGAAAATTGTGAGAATTAAATGGAATGTTCTGTTAGATCAATATGATGAAATCCACGTTGGAGATTTGCGCCCAAACTTGGGTGATCGAATAAGAGACCTAGAAAGAGAAGTTCAAGAAGTTGCTAATGATGCAAATTACGCTTTGACAGCAGCAAATGGAAAGAATACGGTTTTCTTTGGACCAGTTGAACCGCGCCCGCCTTTAAGGGTAGGCGATCTATGGTATCGCCCGAATGGTGAGCATACAGAGCTTTGGACTTGGAATGGTGCTGAATGGGAATTTGTCATGTCGACTGCGCCTGATGAGAGGCTGAGAGAAGAAATAGCTCGTGAGATGGCTCGCGTTGAAAAGGAATTGGACCGTCTAAATGATGAGCTGGAGAATGAAGTTAGACCAAATCTTGAAGAAAATGCAAGGATATTGGAGGGGCTGCAAAGAGAACTGAAAGAGCTAGACCAAAAGCTCGTTGTTTTGGATGAACGATTGAGGGAAAACGAAAATGAGATTGATAGTTTAAATACAAGTATTCTTCCTAGTTTACGGACAGAACTTGATCGTTTGAATCAAACGACTTTACCGAATGTCCAGATCCTACTGGAAAAGTTAGAAATGGAACTTAGTGGCTTAAATGATCTAACGAGTGAATGGCGCTATTTAGATACTGTGGAAATTGATGGTGGCGCTATTAGAGCTAATACCATTACGACTGGGCACATGCAAGCGAATACGATCAACGGTGATCGGATCGCAACAAATTCATTAAATGCTGATCGACTTGTTGTAAATAGCATCACTGGAAATCAGATCAATGCTAATGCCATTGGCGCAGGTCATATCGCAGCTAATTCAATCATCACTAGCCATATGAGAGTAGATACCATTGATGGTGATCGTCTCCGAGTCAATACGATGAATGGCGATCGAATTACAGCAAATACAATTACTGGGAATCGGATTGTGGCGGAAGCTATTACCACGAATCATATGCGCGCTAACACGATAAGTGGTGATCGAATTGCGACAAGTTCATTGAATGCAAATCGCATCATTGCAGAAACGATTACAACTGGCCACATGCGTGCTAATACGATCGATGGCGATCGAATCGCAGCAAATACAATTACAGGGAATCGAATTGTAGCAAGTGCAATTACTGCTAATCACATTGCGACTAATGCAATTACAGCGAATATGATCACAACAGGTGAACTGAATGCAGGGAATGTCCGAATCATCAATCTTGATGCAGCTCGAATCACGAGTGGTAGTTTTGCAGCGGAGCGGATTGCGAGTAATGCGATTATAGCCAGACATATCCACACTGATGCGCTCGAAGCGAGGCATATTAGAGCTGGGCTTGTTAGAGCTGATCGGATTACAACGCATGAGATGCATGGTGATCGGATTCGGGCTGGTACGTTGAATGCTGATCGAATTGCAGCAAATTCGATTACGGCAGGGAGGATCGCTACTGACGCGATTCAGGCGCGCCACATCAGCACGGGCGCAATCACAGCAAACATGATCACAACGGGAACACTGTCAGCCAACCGCATTAGTGGCGGTACTTTAGATGCTAGAAACATTACTGTGGCAAATTTGAGTGCGAACAGCATTACAGGGGGAACACTGTCAGCCAGCCGCATTAGTGGCGGTACTTTAGACGCTAGAAACATTACTGTAGCAAATTTAAGTGCGAACAGCATTACAGGGGGAACACTGTCAGCCAGTCGTATAAGTGGTGGTACTTTAGATGCTAGAAATATCACTGTGGCAAATTTGAGTGCGAATAGTATTACAGGGGGAACACTCTCAGCCAGCCGTATAAGTGGTGGTACTTTAGATGCTAGAAATATCACTGTGGCAAATTTGAGTGCGAATAGTATTACAGGGGGAACACTGTCAGCCAGTCGTATAAGTGGTGGTACTTTAGATGCTAGAAACATTACTGTGGCAAATTTGAGTGCGAATAGTATTACAGGCGGAACACTTTCAGCCAGCCGTATTAGCGGCGGTACTATTAGCTCCTCGGTTTTTCTTGCGCAAAATGGTAGTAATTCAATAGATATTCGTTCGAATAGGTCTGTGCCAGCAAGTGGTGGATGGAGTGCGGGAGTAACGCCAGCTTTGTGGTTTACGAATCCTTGGGGTAATTTGTCAATCACCACAGGAACAGTAGGGTCGGTGAACTCATTCCGACTACGTGGTGGTGTCCACGTTGGAGACACTTTGTTTATTCGTCGTAGTAGCGCTAATTGGGATGCGACTGCCATCATTCATCGCTTACGGAATTTATCGGCGATTAGTGGTACGGTGCACATCCCGCGATCCATGCATGGCGATGGTCGTGTTGCTAGTTGGACGACAGTGACTTTTTAATTTTAGTACAATATGTAGTGCCCGTGACAAAGTAAAAAGAACCCCCTTATTGTAAGATCGTGGATTTACCTGTAAAATGTTAGTTGAAGAAACTAAGGTAACAGGGATTACCGCATACA
>Ga0131853_10004987_pt1 | contig 23905 bp, 13 predicted proteins | sample TergutLab28metaG_FD_92764 | JGI IMG/M metagenome (GOLD analysis project Ga0131853, IMG submission 92764) | Labiotermes labralis P1 segment gut microbial communities from Petit-Saut dam, French Guiana - Lab288 P1 (version 2) (version 2) | ecosystem: Host-associated > Arthropoda: Insects >...
ATTAAGACAGTAAACTGAGATGATGATCATAGCACGGCACTCACGACTATCGAAATATTACTTAATCTGAACCGCTACGTTGATATCTGAATGTCGGGGTGCCCATCCTCAATCTGCAGACGCTAACACATAAAACACACTTCAATCCACCACACGGAAACACGATTCCCACATCCGAAACCTTCTCCTCCTCGAACCCATTGAAAGAATGGTGAACAAAGGAAACTTTTTTCCTGGTAACAGACAACGCAGTATTATCATTATACATAACAATTAAGAGGCTGACTCAGTTTCATGCAATTAATTACGCAACCGTAATACTATTTCTGCTCCCTGCGAAAGTGGCACAAGCGTTACTACATCCTTACCCGGACATACGCGTACTTCCGCCTTATTCGATTTCAAGAGAAAGGGATCGCACATGTTCTGCAGTACGGTAAGGTCGCTCCCGCAACATGCCCATGGAAGCAGAGGAGAAGTACAGTTACAGCACTACTTATGTCTAATCTCGGCGCTATACGGAAGTGGGTGGTAAACGCCAAAGCCCCTCCCGCATTACCCCCAGGGGACAGCCCTGGTACCCATTGTAGAGGGGGCTGGGTGGGCCCCAGGGCCAATCTGTACGGGTACGGTGAATGGAAAACCTCTTGCCCTCACCGGGAGGTTCGACCCCGGACCGTCCAGCCTGTAGCGAGATGCTATACTGATTACGCTCTCCTGCCCCCCCCTCCCCCCAACGCCCACAAGGTACAGTAAGCAAGAGGGAATTTGATCAAAAGGCTGTTTAATGCGCCTCGGGCTGGTCCGGGTACCAGGACGGATTAAGTCAGACATAAAGTGGGTAAATGTGAAAAGTCTGATAAAATGGTGCTAAAGAATTAAAAAACGAAAATACTGGTATTTTTGCCAAAATTTAATATCAAAACACGACAAGACTTGTTGCTGTTGTTGTTGATGATGCTAAAGACGGTAACAGTTATATCTGTGGTACTGCCAGCACATAAAGCGGATGAGAGAGGTTCTGAGGACCAGAGGGCGAATAAAATGAGACAAAGGAAGAAAAGATGGATTGTAAATGAAAGCCGACACAAAGGATAATGAAGGAGGAAATGAACTATCTGAACATCACTGGGGATGGGTATGAAGAATAAGGGCACGATAAGGGAATTTAAGCGGTTCCGCAATATGTGACAGACCTAGGGCGAGACTATTCAGAATCATGACATTGTCACTTGTCCAGGGGCTCGACTTATAATCCAGTTCCACTGGTTGATACAAGTGGGCGCCAAAAACAAACGGGTTCTATGTTTAATTTCCTTCTTTTGTCCTTGCTGCATGACGATGCTTACTGACAGCAGTTCTATTTGCAACTGCCGGAGTTCTCCAGTACTTGATCAACAAGAACAAAGCTGGTATGTGTGTGTGCCTGTCTGTCTGTCAGTACACCAAATTATGTTCCGGAAAGACCTTCCCTCAAAGTTGCTCGATATACATTGTGCAAGTAAAGGGTCAATTAAACTAGTAATGAAATATAAAAACACTTCGCCATTAAAATAGTGCTGAAGTTAAGAATGAGTGGGGCTATACTTCAAATCCCCTGTTCTTCTTCAGGCACTGAACTTCCTTTAATGATTGAAAGTTATGGCCTTCTCAACGACATCTTTCCATTTCCCTCGATCCTGGACACAGGTTATCCAATTTTAAACTTCATTTGGCAAATGTCCTGTTTGACGTTATCCTCCCATCGGTGCTTGGGTCTTCTTTGTGATCTTTTGGTTAGAGGATTCCATTTAAATATCTTCTTGACTGTTCTGGTATCTAGCATTCTCTGTACGTGACCAAATCAGCGTAGTCTTTGAGGTTTAATATAATTGACTATATTTTTATGTTTTATCAGTTTATCTAATTCTTCGTTAGTTTTAATCCTCCATATTGGATTTTCTTTCGTAGGCCCAAATATTCTTCTAAACATTTTCCTCTCAAAGACCAGCAATTTTTGAATTGCGGTTTCTTTCAGCACCCACGTTTCTGAGGTGTATGTCACTACTGGTCTTATGACGAATCTATATAATTTTAATTTCGAGCTCTTAGCGACTAATCTGCCTTTGATGAACTTTTGGTTTGCTTAGTATGCCTTTGTACCAAGAGCTATCCTCTTTTTGACCTCTTCTTCGATTGAGTTACTATCACATATAATGGACCCTAGATATTTATATTGTTGAACTTGCTCTATATATGAGCTATTAATACTTCATATCCCCTGTATGCCTTCATAACATGCATTAGGACACTTTATTTCACCTTTACACACGCACAATTTAGCTACCGTTTTATGCACAAAATCCTCAGAAGTAAGATGCTCGCTAAGCTCGGTTTTATAGACATAACCTCAAATTTACATTCCACGCTTGCAATATATATATGTATGTAACCGATAACACCGACCTATAACAAATGTTACACACACCAATTTGTGCCCCTCTGAATTATATTTACACAAATTTTCTCACACGCAGTGTCAATAATTCGTTACTGAGCGTCATAATACTGAAAGCCAGCCGTATCATTTGTATGCAGTCGACAAAAATGCCTCGAAAAAGTTGCATACTGTTTGGATAACGTTCTGCACACACAGTCTCTGTGCTGCATTCAGTTCCGACAAAGTCGCCACTTAAACGTTTTGCATAGCCTCCATGATAATAATGACAGCGGGAATATACAATGGCCTCCAGCGACATTAGGTTAGTATCCAGTTTCATATGTCAGTTGGTTAAAATATCGTTACGCACACAGTCATACATCGTTAGGAAAACACAAACAATACATAGGAATTTATTAGAAAATTAGAAAAACAGTGTCAATAGTTAGGGATCTCGGATAATCTTACCGTCCTGGCACATAGCAGTGATTTGTGTGTTGAAACCGAGTCAGAGCACAGAGCACTACATGGAGGGAATTACTCATTCCGAGAATCATCCGACGCTATCCCATTATTTCAACAATAAATGTACTATCATTAACTTAATATAGAGTGAGAGACTGCGCGCGCGTGTGTGTGTGTGTGTGTGTGAAACAGAAAGGCTTCACGGCATTCACGGAAACGCGCCGCGTATTCACACACTGTGCCGATCCCAGTGGCCGCGCGGGCTAAGGCAGAGGTCTATGGCTGTTCGATTGCGGGTTCGAATCCCCCCGGGGACATGGATATCTGTCTCTTGAGTGTGTTATGTGTTGTCAGGTACAGGTCTCTGCCCCGGGCTAACACCCGTCCAAAAGAATCTAACTGATTGTGGTGTGTCTGAGTGTGATCATGAAGCCTCGCCAATTAGGAGGCCCTGGACCACTAGGGGCTGTCGCGCCATGGGAGAGGGGAGAGAATTCCCACAACGTGTTGCAGAAGGTTCAGCGTAGTTTTGTTAACAGTGAAACAAACAAAACATTTGTACCCCGAGGACCGCCCATACATGGTAAAGCTGAAGGCACATTGCACAGTGCAGCCAGTTCATATTCAGCAGCGAAGTCCTGAATATGTTAACCCCTCACATTACGAGAAGAATACTGGTTGAGAGTGTTGGAGAACATGGTATTGGGAGAGACGATTGGGCTTAAAACGAAGGTTCTTACAGCAGACTGGAACATGGGTGTAGCTTGGAAGGGTGATGGCGGGGAGGGGAGTGCGGCCGGCTAGGCGGCAGAGTTCAAGGGGAGGAATTTAGGCGGCAAAACGTATATTTTAAGTAAAAAAATAAAAAATAAAAAAATAGGTTTTCTGGGCTCAACATACTTCAAGTTATCAAGCCACAATAAATAACCGTGCTTCTTAAAATTTCGTATGGGCAGCAATTGTGCTTACTCGCCCCGGGGCCAAAAAATCTATCTACGCTAAAGGCCCGGAGAAAACTGCATAATGAGGAGCTTCGTGACGTACACTCCTCACTGAATCTTGAAAGATGACGTGGGCGGGGCAATGAGCTAAATGAAAATAACAGACACGTGTATTGCAGTTCACAAGCCCTGAACTCGGCAGTGCATCACTGCGGACGTTGAATCTCAATGCTAATGCTATGCGATGCCATAACCTTGGTCAGCAGACTTACCTAGAAACAGCTCCGGTATCTGTGATACTGCGATCTGCGTGAGACTGACGCTGTCGTGGCATGTAATAGGATGGCTGCGGGCCTTCGAGGGTAATTGCTGGAAGCACACGTATATTCTAACGCGCCATCTGCACTACTTTACATGGTATTGGCCTTCATATAAGGTCAAGATAAAGGTCACCCCATTACACGCCTACACAGGCAAAGTGGGGAGGCGGAGATATAGCTGCAACTCATTCTGAACCTCGGCGTTAGAATGGGGTGGGTGGCAGCACCACGCCCCGGCCTCTTTACCCCCGGGGAAAGACCCGGTACCCATTGTACAGGAGGCTGGGTGGGCCTCGGGGACGGTCTGGACGGGAACGGAAAGTTTCTCCCCCAGCGGGATTCAAACCCCGGACCGTGAAGCCCGCAGCGAGTCGCTATACCGACTGAGCTATCCCGGCCAATTTCGTGCTCATATATTGGATATGAAAAAACCGCATAGCGTCACAATTTATTCTTTGAACGACGAACCATTTTTAAGGAACCCGATAAAATTCCATTTGATCGTCACGTGAAATACCAGTTATACTGAACAGATTCGTGGCATTCCGCCTGCAACGTTTCAATGAAGAGCTATTACACATTTTGTCGTAATAAGTTCAGTAGCTCTGCTGACAGAATGAACTGGCACTGTCGCCTCACTATAAGTCCGTATTACGCATAACACACAATTATAATGTAATTACATTCGTATTATCCCCCCACATGTCGGTGTACATCAGCAGATGACCTGCGTGCGGCAGCTGTTTCTGGCCAGCCTAAGTGCCAGTGTGGCATGAGGATTTATTTTGTGAACAGAAAATGCAAACAATTAATATACACAAACGCCCAGATATCGAGAATTCGCTGGCAAACAAGCAAAGTCACGTTACATTGGGTAGTACTCTGCTGCAGCAGGACCGCATCCTTCCAAATTCGTCTGTACTTCCCTCTACAACAATCGCTACATTTCAATACCTGATCTCCACAAACGGCACTGCAGTCCAGGTGACGTAACGATCTACTGTTATGTGGTGGATGTGACGGAGTTGGGCTTTCTCTCTACATAGGCGGCATAGATAAAAACCCCTGCAGACACAATCGCGCAGGGTGTTCAAGGGTTAGGGACCCCATAAACGTACAAAATACCGAAATTTGTTCTAGGGTCCCTTCGGACTGGATACCTTCTTCTGACATAAGGCCATATTCTGGATCCCTGTTACAGGGATCTGGGAGTAACCTCGAAAATGATTTGGGGGAGGGGGGGCGGAGGGTGAGCGACCGGTTATCGATGCCACAGCTTTATACCGAAACTAAACCAATGCTCATCTACAAGCAAGGGTTCAAAAATGCTGGCTCACCTTCAGGGCAGAAGTGTCAAATAAAAATTCTTCGCTGACGACATCGCTGGGCAACTGATAGCTTTCCTACCCGCAAATGAACCGCACCAACCGACTTACAATCGCGTAGCAAGCAAGACAACGCGACGTGCAGTGTTTCACCCTGAAGAATTTCGCCGACCAGGCATTTAAATCAAATCTAACGTGTACAGGTTTTGGAATCACACTGTATAAATATGGGTACTACAGTGCTTCATACCTGCTCGCACCCACAGTCCCTCCTAAAGAGCTATTCATTCTATTCACAACTGTCTGTCTTAATGAGGTAGCAAACAACTCAACTAAGAAACAGACACCACTCAACACCAAAGCGCAGCGTGGCAAGTCCATCGTGGAGATGACCCATTATATACGTCACACACATCAGCACACGCACTGGCTGCCCCTGCACCCACTATGTTCATGGTCTGGATACGGGCCGGTTTCTGTTCTTGTTAATATCTCGTTTAGGCTGGCGATTTTGCGTGTTACATTTATAGTCTCCTCTCTATCCTGATCCCTCATTTATGACTACTTAAACATTCTACCCAGTCTACAAAACTGTTTGTAATACGGCAACCGACTAAAAACATGCCCATAGATATTATATTCTGACCTGTGTGGCAAAGACTGATTGTAACAAAGGCAGATGTATAAAGAATTTAATTTATACGGGTTATGATGTCTGTACTGTACAGGATCAACAGTGACTGATATATTTCAGGAAAAATGCTACAGAAAATGTTGTGGCCCTCGTGGGAGAAGTAGCCGGATAATTGGGTAAATTATCTATGTACAGAATAGGTTGGTATTGTGTACTTATTAATCTGTTGTTGACAGATAAATAAAGGGGGACAGAGCAAAAGAGACATGTTATACACATAGGGCGCGTTAAATGCATACAAACTGCGCGCAGGAAACCTCACTACAGAACAGACCTTGAGAGTTCTAGATGCATAAGGGATAATAACCTTAAGTGAGGTTTGAGTATATAGTGGATTCAGCTGCCAGCAGAACTGGTAGGGCGTATCTGCATGCTTCGTTTGCCAGGCTCAAGCCTCGCCTTGCGAGGCAAAGTTTCTGACATTTCCGTGATTACTTCAGCTCAGACACCGGCAGCTGACGAAGAAAACTGATTTAAGTCTTAGTAATTGCACTCCGGATTCATTATCTTACTGAGAGCGACTGTGTTGGGGCTTCACGCAAAGTGCTTCGGACCCCTCACCGGCAGACCACGCCGACACTTCGTCACTTTCACACAGTGCCAGACATGCATGGTGCTTAACTGAACTTTCCGAGTTTTTTTTTTTCCTCTGCGTTCTATTGATTGCAGAACTAATTTAGCGAGAAATTAAGGATGGTGAGGTTATTATTAACCGCGAATTGGAACAGATGTGCATGGAACGTAATATCATGCCAGCATGCTCGTGGATAACAAAGAACTAAGAAGTACAGTCTGCATGTTCTAAACTAGATTGGAACCAAGGAACGCCCGAAGACAGGGAAGTCCATTACGGCTGAATGAAACATACTGGAATTAATTTACAGTCTCATTCGTATGTTGTTTAAAGATACTCTTTCAAATGCAGGAGCTGTGTAACACGACACGAGGATGCTTTACTAATTACTTGGTTAAAGGGGATGTGATCTACTTCATCGTAACCTCTCAGGCACAGAGGTTATCCAAACTTTCACTTTTATTGATTTGTTGGTTGAGTATTTGTTTCATTTAACATATTCTGCGTAAAAGGAAACGCCATGAAGCAGAATCCTACCTGAGAAGTTACGACTCATCGGTTGGCCAAACCATTCCTAGCATTTTGCAGCACCCGAAGGTTCCTTATTGTGATCGCCCTAGTTCACACCCTCCAATTCTACTGAAACTTAATTTTGATTTTATAATCTCGTCTACGCCTAGGTCTTCCAAAAGGTCTCTTCCAGGTTTTCCCACCAAAACCCAAGTACACAGCTCTCCTCCCATGCGTGCCACATGCTCCGCCATTCATGCTAATGAAACGTGGCCAGTCGAGATCATGAAGCTTGACACGAATTTATCACTACTTCTCCCTGTCATAAACGTTCTGCTCAGCAACCTGTTCTGGAACACACTCCATTATGTTCTTTCCCCAATGTGGGAGACTAGTTTCACACCCATACAATAGACAAAATTACAGAATTGAGTATCTTAATCTTCACAGCGGTAGACAACAAACGGGAAGACAAACGATTCTGGACCAAATATTAGCAAGCGTTTGGTGTTAATGTATTTTTATTCTTTAGTACCACCACCACAACTACAAACTACAAGTAGCCACTTCTACTACTACTACTACTACTACTACTACTACTAGTAGTAATAGTAGTATAGACCTGAGGTATAGGCAAGTCGTCCTCAGACTTAATGCTTGGAGCAAGGTGTTTCCATTCTCTTTTGTGGAAATGAAAAAATTATTAAACATTTTACAGATACATTTCTACCGTTTCATACTTATGTTATATTTATACTGTAGGTTGTTATTTTTATTTTGCTGTTTTTGTAGCCTTGGAAGTATAAAGTAATAAAAAAAATTGGAAACTTGAATCTAACTCTCCACATCTCGTGTGTCACTAGGATTTCCTACAAATATAGTAATATAATTACATTTTTCCTGTTGCGCTGCGGCCCAACGCGGGCCATGGCCTCCTCATTCTTGAGGTTTCCAGATCACACACAACGACGCACCACAGTCGGTAGGATTCCTCTGGACGACTGATCAGCTCGTCGCGGAAACCTCTACCTGACAACACACAACACTCACAACAAACATCCACGCTCCCGGTGGGATTCGAACCCACAATCTCAGCAGGCGAGCGGCCGTAGACCTACGCCTTTGCGTTTTGCACATTATCTCATAAACGGCACGATTTTCGGGAAAAAAGTTACCTAACATAAAATGTGTGTTTTCATTTTCTCAACAACTATTGTCTGAAAAATTTCTACTTCTAAGATGATTTCAGCGAGATACTGTCATAAATGTGCAGACCCCTCCGTGTGAAGTACCCGTTATTCTTGTGGGATTTTAAGGAAACATGACTTTTCTGGGCAGATTTTAGAAAAATATTCAAATGCAAAATATCATGTAAATCCTTCCAGTGGGAGCTGAGATGTTTCATGCGGGCGGACGAACGGACATAATGAAGGCAACAGTCGCTTTTCGGGATTTTGCGAACCCACCTAGAAAGGGCACATCTGTGTCTTATACAGCTCCAAACACACCGCACTATGGATGTAAAGACAACACAGCTCCAAACACTCCGCACTATGGATGTAAAGACAACAGAGCTCCAAACACTCCGCACTATGGATGTAAAGACAACAGAGCTCCAAACACTCCGCACTATGGATGTAAAGACAACAGAGCTCCACACACCCCGCACTACGCACTATTAACGACAACACAGCTCCGAACAATCCGTACTATAGATGTAACGTCAACTCATCGCCCGATTCCTGAAAGTGGATTTATCATTTCTTTAATTTAAGTTGCAGGATGTCCGCTTGACCACATAGATTTTCATAGGTCGACATTCCCGCATTATTTGGGATATTAATGCATTGATCCATTAGCCAGAAGTCGTACAAGTGTCACCAATAGAACGGCACGGCAGTAATAGACAAATCATGGCGCGCGCGCAGCCTGATCGGTACGACACCGTCATTTCTTCTCAGTTCGAATGAGACATAGAAATGAACATAAACTGGTAAGAAAGTATGGGCTTTAAACGAGGCACCCGTAACTATATCATTCCAACATTTATGTATCTGTATAACAAAGAATACAGCAAACCTATGGTCGCCAATGCGGGCAAGGTTCGAACTGGTCTGTCCCAATGTGTCTAAAGCGTTACAGCTACATCATCATCCCTCATCTGCTACTGCTTATGGAACAACAGTTTGTCAAGCACTACATACGACATGAATGTCATTACGCGTAACCTCCGAACATCACGAGGCAGGGCCACTTATAACATGCAGACAGCCAAAGGAACTTCATTTACTCCTACTCACCTACAATTGTACGCAATTATTAACTACATAAAAAAGACAATTGTTTTGACGCACCTTTCCCTCTTATCTCTAAGATGGAAAGAAAATCACTTGGACTCATGAGACATTTGCTATTATTTCAGTTCCTAATTCTGTAAAACTATCCGCTCATAAACGCCTTCTATTTTTTAAAACGAACGAGTCTCCATTCTCCAGTTCGAGCTTTGTCACATCCTAAGATAAAAAGTACGCATGGCATCCTCCACTTCACCAAGGACGGGACATTGGTATTTCCTGGTTCTTCGCTTACATTCCGATTTCCAGATCCCTTATCGATGCTATTCAATTACCTGTCTATCCTTCCCATTGCATAATCTCTCTCTCACACACACACACACACACACACACACACACACACCTTTCTCTTGCCTAGTTCCCCGTAACAGTAAAGTAGCAGGCACGTGAAGGCATTTCCGCTACTGTAGCAAACATCCTGCATATCTCAGTATCATCAAATCTGTTTTACAACAATCTACAACAATGCTTCACACCTTAAATCTTAACGCCACATATAAGCCAAACAAACCTATTCTATTCGCCCAATTATGAATCTTTTGATTTCCATTACAAAACTCATGCAATATTTAGCTCTACCTAACGTCAGACTTCAACAGACCATAATCTTCCCTCTCTGCTACCCCTACCTAAATTAACCACACACCTGCCTCTTCACAAAGCCTACCGTATATAAAACTACTTCCGGCCCTTAATGAATTCTCCCATATTTAAACTCCACTCATCATCCCAGACTCGACGAGCACTTTCTATCTGCTCTCGAAGGTCTGTAATTCTACAGTGACAGCCCTCGATAGATACTAGCAACAATCAATGCCCTATTACTCCCCAGCAACACTATCTTCTTTGTTTTTTCCAATTACTTGCACTCTGCAGAACAATTCCTAAACAATTAATTTCATTCACTGCGTAGATTCCCTGTCCTTGAGACGGCCATTTCACCAATTCCAACCTTCCCACTGTTACAAAAAGTAATGCTTTGTCTTATTTCTTACACCCAAACCCCAGCCCTTAAGATACTTATCTACCTCATTCAGTACCTTTCTAATCTGTTGGCTGTAATCGACGCACATATCAAACCGTCAGCCAAAAATATTCCTCGTACACTCCAAGTACCCACCACCGCAGCACGTCGGTTACATTGACTCCGTTTTTACAATCAACTACATCGGTTGCAAGTGAGCAGGTAAAGACCTACACAACGCACCGTTTTTCCTGCCTTCTCTGTTTGGTTCATAGGGCTCGTCCCTACATTTTCTTCACTTTCCACACAACATTTCATACCACAGCGCAATTTACCACCCTACAACAAAGGAGTGCACAAATTTTCCAGATATCTAACAGCCACCTCAAAATTCTGGGCGATGACTGTAAGTAAATTCTATAGTGACGGCCCATTAATAACACGATGCACCGCAGCCACCTGGCTACCGGGATCTGTGCACCCCTGGCCTAAATAATCCTTTAACTTCAAATCCCCAGAGCTCCTCAACAGATGAGAACCGAAGCCATGCTCAAATGGCGTTTCTTAGTGGGAATAACCTCTGGAAGGATCTCTTTAATCAAAGAAGGCAAACATGTGTTATCCATGTCCAGTGACAGCCCAAATTGAAGAAGTAATACACGGTTTTTCTTTCGGGCAAGGAGACCAAAATGTTGCAAATGCTAAAACAAAATACACTTGTAATTATCAAACCTGGTCGCGGCTTGCGTTGGTATTAGGCGAGCACCCGTAATGGGCAAACATTTAAGTCAACCAACTCACGGCACATACGACGTACTTGCTACTACGAAATTTATTGCACTTTTTGGAAATATTTTGAAACGTGTTTGCTGCGAAGTGCTGCGAACAGAACACGCAGGACTGAGCAATCCTTCCGAACGCCTTCCCGTAATATGTATTGTCTTTATTGCCGTAATAACTGTCCACGAGACAGCATGCTTGTCTTGTACTCCCCTGAACAGCGGGGTATCGATTGTGGCCATACATCACACTGTGAATTACTTAAAACGGTCAATAACTGGCAAACACGCGTCACGTGTTAACGATGCACCTCCATATCGTTTCAAGCTGTTACACAATCATCTGTTAGGCTACATCATCACCAGTAAAGTGTCATTACGATAAGCACCATGGCTGCATAAATTTTAAGACAAATACTATCATCAACGTGGAAATTAATTCGACTTTGAATAATAATATTAATAATAGCCGAGAATAAATTTAAAACAATAATAATTTTAAAAAAAACCCTGTCCCATCTTTTCACTAAGACCGGGCGTGGCTTTAAAATGAGGCAGAATGAGACTTTTCTGCACAATACCTTCCATCTCCTTTATATGGATGATCTGAAGCTTTATGCTTCAACTGATCATCAGCTCAAGCAATTACTACCCATAACTGAAGCCTTCTCAATTGACACAAAATATAATTTGGTACTGATAAACGTAAAACTCGACGTGTACACAGAGAAAAACGTCAGTTCCACGGGTTCCAACTGCAGTATGGTGGTACCATCCAACCCGAGTACAAGGGAGATACAATAGAAGGAGTTAGGTATGTTAACACTTACAGTCGAACACAAATATATTTGTTTTTTAAATATACAGGAGTTTACAACAACGACATGTTTCGGCTCTATGTGTGGGCCACAACCTGATGATGGCCCACACATAGGGCCGAAACATGTCGTTGTTGTAAACTCCTACAATATAATAACAAATACAGTTGTGTTCGACTGAAAGTGTTAGCATACCTAACTACTTACTATTGTACAAAACACAACGGGGATGACGCACATTAACAAGGGAGGAGCATTAAAACATCCTGTTTCAACAATTCAAACTCTCAAACAAAACAAAACCCTACAGCAATCTTGAGATTACTCATGTCCGTGCATTAATAAAGAATTCACAAAACAAAACCAACAAACGCATAACGTTAAAATTATTTTTTTTCACACAATTTGTCATAACTCTGACATGTTTCAAACTGTCCTTATAATCTTCACGGAGCTGAAAATCTCACAGTCTTAAACCCTGGGTGTTGACGATCTACGTAAGAGTGCATTACCTGCGACTGATCTAAAAACAAAACTAGCAAAATGGGCATCTAAGAGTTTACATGGTAGGTATTATCAACAACTAAATCAACCTGGCATTGACAAAGAAGCCACATGTACCAGCTGAGAAGAAGTGATATACGCCCAGAAACAGAGGGATTTATGTTTGCCGAACAGGAAGAAGTCACTATTACACGCAACTATGTAAAATAAACACATCAAGGACCCAAACCTCGTAACTGACACACGTCTTTGTGGCTCTTCATCGGTAAGTACCAAACATGTGATTGTCTCACGTCCGAAAATAGCCCAAAATACGTACAAACACCGACATCACTAGGTCGCCAAAATTTTCCATCAAAAACTGTTGACAATGTTTCACCTTCCTGAAAATCCATATTCTCCGTATTATAAATATGAGCCGCACGTTGTCCTCAACAACTAGAAATTCTGCTGGGATTATGCCCTATTAGCGGACAAGACTGTTCATTTCAATCGGCCAGACATAACACTGGTTGAGAGAAAAAATTAGGAAGTTGCATTTACTGACACAGCACTACCATTACCCCACAATCTACAAGCCACAATTACAGAAGAATGCAAATATCAGGAACTGGCTTCTGAAAACAGGCAACAGTCGCAACTAACCAAGATTACTGTCATTCCAATGGTCTTGTCTGCTCCCGGGTCATCGCTAACATGACTTAACCAACCTCACTAACGCCACACCTACTGTCCCAGGTCCAGAAAGTGGCCTTAGTAAACGCCTGTTCCATCGTGAGAAAACTCAAAGATAAAGTCCTCTTACCTGATGAAGAGGTTGACATTCCCCATTCATGTCGACTTACCATGTTATCGGGTTTATACACTCATTTAAATATTCCCTGATGCAACCCCCAGCATATATTAAACTTGGTTAAAAGTCCGTACTCTGGGTGATCAATAATAATAATAATAATAATAATAATAATAATAATACCCGAATGCACATATACAACTGCAAAAATCTGTAATTCTTGGCACATGTTCAATTGTAAGAAACTTTTTAAACTACAAATAAGACCACCTAGCCTAATCCTGTTGATTACAACATCTCAGGATAGGTGAATATTTCCCAGCCAAAGGTGAGAAGTGAGAAATTCGGAAATAATAATAATAATAAATACTAGCAAACCGACCTGATAAAGAGGAGACTTGCCTAATGATCGATACAGCCATGCAATTTGATTAAAACGTTTACAGAAAAGAAAATGAAAAACTAAGCAAGTACAAAGAACGATGATGATGATAATGATGATGATAATTTGGCTGTACCCTAATGCAATCAGTTCTTATCTCTTTTCTATGTGTTTTCGTTGCTTGGTTGTTATGTGAAGTAGTTTCCCTATGTTGTTGCGCTCTTTCTTTAATTGGCAATTACCGCTGTTGTGTCAGCACATTAATGATAATAAGCTAATTTGAATTTAATTACTATGCTGAAGATATATTGCAATGCCCCGAAGGCACGGAAAGTTCATGAAGGTAAAACTCCACGCATTTGTAACGTCGGCACTCAGTCGTAAGTCAACGGTCAGTTTCACGCTCCAGCCGCTTCGTATCCGCAGAAAAGCCTCGTTACCCACCAGAAAGATGATCGGGAGGGACGCAGACACTATACACATTACCCTGCCGGGAAGACAACCCTGGCCGTCCTGCCGGTACCTTGTCTGAATGAGCGAACAATTCAGCATTTCTTCTCATCTTTGGACGAGAGAACTTTACATCTGAAAGAACACAAAGTGCTTGATGACGGCTACTTTTTTTTTTTCGGCGTGACATCACTTTTAGGCTGGTTATCGTCAAAGAAACAATGAAGGTCTTCAAACTCTTGTTACTGAAGAGAAAAACTTGTTCGGGTGTTAAATTTTCCACCAAGAGGAACACGATGTTTTCGTCTGGAAGTGGAGTTAAAGGCTCAAAACAGCGCTGTCAGTGTTCTGGCTTCCTGCAGACGGCAAGCAGTCTGGTCTGGCATTGGCTTAAACACGCTACTTTCAGCTCTGCTGGACACGCCACGCAAAACCGGCTTCAATGAATCCTCCTTTCTTTGTTCATTGTGTGCTAAGTCCTTGATACCTAACCACTAGCTGATTACGAATAGGCTAAAAATCCCAGCCAACAGCTATTTTAACGGGTGCAATGCTTTTTAACCCTTTCCACGTGTCTGTACACTACACAATGGCACAACAAGCCATGCACTGTCGTGAAAGTGTGTTGCACGTGCATATATATATATAATACATAAACTAAAGCCATAATATCCACAAGGCTTTGTTGTGCCTTGCGCGTATACAGTATTATACAATTTATTACAGCACTACACAGAAAATCCAAAACAAAATTAGCCCTTCAGGAATTAATGATAAGCCTGCAACACATTTGTGGGCCGTGATAGCTCAGTCGGTATAGCGACAGGCTACGGGCTGGACGTTCCGGGGATCGAATCCCGGTGGGGGCGAGATTTTCCGTATCTGTCCAGACCGGCCCTGGGGCCCACCCAGCCTCCTGTACAATGGGTACCGTGTCTTTTCAGGGGATAAAGAGAGGCCAGGGCGTGATGCTGACCCTTCACCCCTTTCTAGTGCTGTCTAGTCAAAGAGTAGAGCTATACCTCTACTCCCCCCATGGTCCGTACGGTCTGTACAGAGCCTCAGTGCCTGTACAAGGGTGCGCTTTACCCTTTATTTTACCTGACACACATTTACAAAAACATATAATTTTAATGGTGATTTCTGTTTAAGGGAACGACATGCTTTTCCACTTGTGACTTCCTAACTATATTTCGGGGTATCTACATTTCGTCCACGCGGGTTACATACCCCGTGCTCTTCTGCTTTTACTGTATTGCCTTAAAATAGCGTAAAAGATGTCTTTATCCTCAGCCAGATCAATTCAATCCATGTCTAACCATCCCACTTACTTGAAAATCCATTTTAATATTATCCTTCCATCTATGCCCACACCTTCCAAGTGGTCTTCATTCTGGTATCCCCACCAAAACCTTGAACGAACTTCTCCTGTCCCCCATTTGTTCCACATGTCCAGACCATACAAATCTTCGTGATTTGATTTTACTTTATAGTGTCTTTGTTATGATAAGGTAATGGGTTCGGAATATGTATATTCATCTCCTCCTACCCCACACCTACTATGGCGTCACCCAGATGGCGAAGAGCATTTGTCCAATACTAACATCCGTAACACCAAGTTAAAAATTACTGCCAGTCCCATCAAGCCCATATACTTATAATCACAAATTTCCGGACGATACAATTTCACTGTAGGCTTTAAAAATGACCGTTAAAAAGCTATGAATTATGAAAATGATAAAATGCTATATAGTAGTGTGTTGCTATGATAAAATCTTGGTAAATGTGGCCGCATATGTAATTCCTGGTTAGGTGTGTGTGTGTGCGTGTGCGTGGTGTGGAGTTAAAACAAACCGGACCCCCCCCCCCCACACACACACACACCTAACAAGGAATTAGGTATGCAGCCACATTTACCAAAATTTTATCATAACAATGCACTGCTATATTGCATTTTATCATTTTAATAATTTATAACTTTAGCTAACACAACTTGTAAACTCCCTGAAGATGGTGCATTAACACCGAAACATGTCAGAGTAATTTTAATATAAATTTACACCACTTATATGTGCATATGTTGGTATATAATAAACACTCGTAATGCATTTTTTTGACGTTTTGCTGACCGTGCATCTCAGTATATTTATCTCAGTATTTAACCAACTTGATGCATAAAATTTGTTTCACAATAAGTTTTATTTCATGTCTCTACATGTTTCGAGCACATGTGCTCATCATCAGGAGGTCAAAATTGCATTACGCAGCCTCTGGTATCATCACACCTATAGGTGTGATGATACCAGAGGCATCAAGTTGGTTAAATACTGAGATAAAAAATACTCGTAATATATTTTAACCTTACTTTAAAATACCGTATTGATGGCCCGATGATGGTCGAAAACGACCGAAACATGCAGCTGTATCTAAAGAAAGAAAGGTGGTTGTGTTCCAGGGACAGCAATAAGATTTTTTTTTTTGAAAATTTGGTCAGAAAAGGAGTAACCGTGCAAAGTACAAGTGTCTGTATCCTAGCAACAGCTTCAGACAAGGAGTTCTTCCACGGTAAATAACAGACACACTCCGCATGACACGAGGTTCCGACGACATGCACCATTAATCCCCACGGTGGCTACTGTGACGGCGCAAAACGCGCCTGACTCTTTAAAGGCGGCCCATGCGCTGAAGATACATGTGGTAGCGGCCTATCACTAGAGTTCCAGTACAGAATATGGCCAAAATATTACTGGCCAAATATCGACGAATTAACTAAAAATCATCACACTGCAAAGTACACAAGCTTCCTCGAGCAACAATTCTCTGTTCTTAAGAACTGCGAAGATTCATCACTCGTCAATAAAAGCTATACAGTCGAGCCCAAACCCGGCTAGTTCAATTCATTTAACGTCCTTCACATCTCATTTCTCTGATACCGATTTTAATTTAATACTTTCAGTTACGTCAGAGGTGTAAAAATTCCGGTCGTCTGGGCGACTAAGCTTAAAAAAGTGGCACCTAACATTTACAGCATAACTATTGCAGTTTTTTTTCTTGCGTGGAAAAATGTGTTAGTTCTCATGCGCAAAGCAGAAAACAGTAGATAAAGTTAGGTTCACATGTCACTCCAGAATTTGGGCCCTTAGTATGGAATCTACTTCACGACGCCTTTCTGGCGTCTAGAATTTTGAAGTAGCTCCCAGATTTTCGGAAAATTTATGAACACCTGATCTACGCCGAGGTTTTCCAAATGGTGCTTCTCATATTTTTCTCCAACCGAACTTCTGACTAATCTCAGTTTACTTTGTAACCACTTTTCACCGATCTGCTCCTATTCATATAATCACTTAAACCGAAGTCCTGTTGTCTTTACCCGCCGGTTACCTCGTATCAATCTGCCCATTCTAACACACTACACAGCGCATCACTTTAAGGTATCCTTCCAGTATCGCCTGAAGAGACTCAGAATAGGAACAGCAAACTTGTCAGACTGCTGGTCCTGAAGCCGCGGTCACGGACCTCAAGTTCTTTCAACAATATCTGTGCTCAGATTGACTTTCAGCGGGCGGGGGACTGGATCATTCCACAAAATGTAAGAGTCGCAATAACACCTACACCGGACATGAAGAAAATTAAACCCTTCCAATAATAAGGGGGACTGTTTTCATAGGAGAACAGCAACAGAAGTGGCAAGCTGGCCACTCCGCTGCAGCTACTAAAGTCTGAAACGCGTGGATTTCACCAACACGTCCCCTCACAGCTCTATCTCTGCTTTGTTCATATACGACTATTTTTAGCGAGTATTTAAATAAGTTTAGACGAACAGAAAGGAAGCAACAATGTTACGTGAAAAAGTTAATTCTGCGTATTCTTAAAGAACACAAGATAATAACTTTGCATGCCGTTATGTACAATACAATTTCTTAGGGCCATCCCTCAAATTCAGCGCTGAAATCCCCCACACTGATTCAATATGCCAGTTTTTCAAATACTCTATAATTACGTCCATTTTGCTTGCGGGAGAGCGGTCGTGAGGTACTTACTAACGTTCCAGGAAGAACCTCTAACCTTATAATCCTAGGAAGCAGACAGCTAATTCATTTCAAACGTTGGTACCAATATACACGAACACATGGTGTCACAACCCAGGATATCACATTCTAAACTCTCTCCGCCCCGAAAACATCACACCTCCAATAGCTTTTGGGTTGAAGCATGAGAACGTACAGACGGTTAACCGCCACCTACTGTCAAACTCCATTCAGTTTCGTACCATTTAAATAGACTTACAAGAAAACAGCCCACCCAGAAGTCTTGTATGCACAAGACGAAATGCCCGCCAGCTGTCCGGTTACTGTAGCATATATGGACGTAGACCCCTTGTATGATGACGGAACTCTCCCCAAGGCATATTTAAACTTCTCTTTTTCAGTTCCTCCTACTTTTTCTTCCATTCCTACCTTCTCTTAGCTTGTTCAGTTCATGCAAAAATGGCTGGACTTCTTTTGACATAGACGGAGCGACAGGCAGATACTAGACGGAGGAGAGGACATCGCTTACTCCACAGGAGACAACCCAATTTGTGGTGACATTCCAGTAGACGTGACTTTGACTTTCCCAACTACCTGCTATTCACATTTATCAAACACAAAAGAGGCTTTTTTACCAAAACAAAACCAACCTCGATATTGTAGCAGACAAGTACATTCCTGGTAAGCCTATCTTAAAAAATGGGGGAAAATACTTCGGCCTGTGACAGACGGTATAGCGTAGGCGGGTGACGACGGAGAAAATGTGCTTCAATTCCCAGCAGGGGCATGAGATTGCTCTGTGCTGTAAAACGCCCTGCTAAGAACTACATGGTCCACTGACAATATCCCCTGTTGAGACTCGAAGAGTCCTTCAAAGAATCAAGGAATTCCCCGCACTTTTTCGAAACCAGGAATTCATTACTGTCTTCAAAAGAGCTCGCCACTGATCCGAAACTCTCCCATGCTATTCCCCATCCACGCCTAGTTATTCCATGTGCTGTTTTCTTCTTCACGTTTGTATGTATTTTCTTCGCTATGGTTAGCACATGCCCCACCGTCAACCTCCGCAGGAAGAACTCTGTCATGGTATCTGGCGACGGCTGCAAAATAAGAAGTCCCTTGACATGCAACTTTCTCCAGCCTCCTGCAACTTCCTCCTAATCTAGGATGTTGTTTTCTCAATGAGATATCAAATTTACATACATACAAAACAAAAGGCAAAATTATAACGTCGTATAATTTTTTATATGTACACTCTCAGATAACAGACCAGGAAGGAAACGATTCTGAATCGCACGGCAGCAGGCATTGCCCGATTTAATTCCGTTGTGAATACAATTTTTGTCGATACAGCATTATTAAAATAAGCGAAAACGTGGTGTACGCAGCTGGGCGAGATACTGTCTAAGAATATACAAATGCTTGTGACAAGCATAAATTATGTTTATACATATGTTATGGGGTGAAGGCAGATCGGTCCGCGTATTAAGAGGTCTCGAGTAAGCACTGGCCGATCCCGGTGTCCGCGCGGTCTAAGATGTGAGTCTGTGGCCGCTCGCTTGCTGGGACTGCGGGTTCGAATCCCGCCAGAAGCACGGACGTCTGTATCTTGTAAGTGTTGTGTGCTGTGAGGCAGAGGTCTCTGCGACGGGCCGATCCCTCCTCGAGAGAAATCCGAAATCAGAACGTGAAACTGTCCTAACTAAGCGACACGTCACGAAGACATGTGGTGGAAATACCGGCGCGAGAAGGGGTAAGCGGATAATATCGGAATCCGGGCGCTTAATATCTAAATAAAAGACGCATTATCTCGAGACAAGCCTGGGTGGGCTCCAAGAGTTCGTTTGGAGTCCGAGAGCGACTCAGGGATCCAGTTTGTGGGTCGCAAATAAAAGAATTATGTACGCTGCCTGGATTTCAAACCCGATCGTTTATCCTAGTGCCTAGGCACTCAACTCGCTGATCGATACTACATACGCCAATTTTTTTGTGCAGTTAACTTTTCCTTATTTTGAATGACAAGCTCAGTGTGATGCTCATAATAGATTGCCAAGGTATGGTGCGAATTCCCAAAACCACATTTCACTCAAATTCTGTAAGAAATTTTTGTAATACACCGGTAAAAAAAAAATTAAGCTTACAATGCATATGCCTTGGGGGAGCCTTAGTTTTCGGCTCTCCGCGATACATTTCAGATATAACTCTACCACTACAGCAGTACCATTCCACAAAAACCCCGCCACAACTGCGGCATTTACATCTCTGGATGAGATGAAAAACTCATTGTTGCCAGAATTCCGTGTCCTGCGTTATCGGACATCGCGTGACAACTGTTTACACCTGGATATCATCTTTAAATTTTTACTTTAGCGCTGGGAACAGATGATAATCGTTCGGAGACCAAACAACGCTGATATCATCACAATCAGTGGAAATCACTTATTTGTACCTTATTTGTAGCAATTTCACAACTGTATATTTATTAATTAACTACACGAATATACAAAGGAATGTCTAACCTTGAAATTATACACCACGTAAACTTACTTCCTTACCGAACCTCGTAAAACATTCAAATCGTGTGACTAAGCGGGCATTATAATTTTCGCTTCCCACGTCCTTGTACCGTACCATAATCAAGCTTAAATTATTCATCCGAAACAGAAACAACTTCCAGGGTAAAGGTAAAAATGATAAGTTGTCTCACCGTCAGTACCCAAGCGCCATACCTAAAATGGGAAGTAAATAAGTTGAAGTTATGTGCTTTCTTCTGGGCAATTACCCGGCGTCTGAATTTTATATGCCAACGTTTCGGATTACTCTGTCTGTTCTATCTTCATAGGCGGGTAGGTATGAAGAATGACTGGGGTAGAGAATGTTGGGGTATTAATACGGGAAAAGGTTTGGCTGGAGCCAAACCGTATTAATACCCCAACATTCTCAACCCCAGTCATTCTTCATACCTACCCGCCTATGAAGATGGGACAGACAGAGTGATCCGAAACGTTGGCATACAAAATTCAGAAACCGGGTAATTGCCCAGAAGAAAGCACACGACATTCAGAACACGGCGAAAATTTGAAATCAATAATCAGTTGAATTTATCAGTACGAAAGCCACTAAGGCATGTAACGGGAGCGGACGTGCAGCACACATTACAATTAAAGCTCCACAATTCTTATTCTCAGCATCAGATTGATTGAGTGGTCATTTACAGGCTCCGACTGCCTTGTCTCCGACAGAAAGATCAACACAGGCTCCGTAAGTCCCAGACCCGAGTTACATGTGTTGAACAAAAATCATACCCCTGCCACGAATGGAATCCGACCCTCTATTTCGTAACCACCATTTTATCGATATACATAAGAGATTATCGCGATCTAAAAATGCAGATCTAATGAGGGGAAAAAATTAATTCAGCAGTGATATCAAAATCAGCAATAACAGAATTGCACCCGCAGAGTCCGTCTGTAAGCCGAACAATCCATGGCACCACTCTCCTGTAAAATAACCTCTGTAGACATGCTTCCATCCTCCAACTCCCTCGTCACAGGGCCCAATCAAAGGCTTATGTGACGACGGGTAGACATTCCTCATAGCAGGGCATTTGACCATCCGAGAAAGTAAACTTTTCAAGAAACAACCTGCGTCTGTGCGAGAGTGAAGCTGTTTTCATTCAATAATTTTGATGATACCTGATTGATGGTTCGAAACAGCGTACGGCCAATTAAGGAGATACGATTTACAGTAAACTACTTAATAATGCACTTTACCAGGAAAACAAATTGTCTTTTTTATGCGACTTGTCATTTCTGAAAGGCAAAACCAGTCACTTTACGCAATTAATAACAGGGCAACCGTCAAAGAAGCAAGTTTTCAAACTTAAGGAATTATTTCAAGACCTAATACGGTCTTCAAAATTTGTTTCAGATGATGTAACGGTAGACATAATGAAGAACTTCTTGACGCCATGCTGTATGGGTAAACTATGGGACATGAGACCTGTTTACTATTAGCTAGGAAGGCACTCTACACAGACGACCAAAATGTAATCAAAATATTTCAGCCATTTTCGACAAAATCGAAACTACGAGTTTTGGACCTTAACATGAGAAACAAAATGTGGAAGGATGAGTCCTTCAGGATTTCTCGTAGAGTACCTTCACAATTGCTGCGTTCCAATTTCGCGCGTTTTTAAATGTTTGCCCGTTTTCGCGCAAATCTGAGCGATTCAATAATTTGACTGTTAGCGAATGCTCCCTCACGGGGTTGCGCCCAGTTTAACCAGTGTCTGTGGAGGAAGGTTCAAGAACCGGATTACAAACATGTCACAAATGATTTCTTGTATTTCTTTAAATATCCACAATACCAAACAAAACTGAAATTATATAAGCTGCAAACTTAACTACAGTTATATTTTGTGAGGTTCGGATAAAGCGAAGGTGACAATAAATCGAATAAAAACAAATCAAAATCGTGACAATTTTAGTGTAAACCTGCAGTATAAAACTGAACTGAAATCCGTAATATAGTTTTAGAGATGCATCTCGTGGGCTGATACACGAAGCGCATATACATAACTTCTCCACTACGTGTTCTTTCTACTCTGTTTGACAAGACAAAATGCAGAAACAACCTCTAAAAGCAAACACTGCAGACCTGGTGGCGATCAACTGGCACCTCCACTAGTTGGTTTGTGGGGAATAACGACACTAAGCTACTACACAGATCCTTATAAGACGAACCAATAATGTATAAGCAACACTGAGATTCAATGAACAAAATAAAAATAGTGAAATATATACACACATAAGGAAAAGGTGGAGATTAACGAAAAGCTTTGTGCGAGACAGAAGATGAGGTTCGTATAATTTGAGAAAGGGCCAGGACATTTTCCTTACCAAGCATGAAAAAACAATGAAAAAAATGAAATACCAAAATATGTAGGGAGGAAAGGAGGAGGATTTGAGAGAAATGATATACAAAGAGAAGGTAATAAGAATAAAAAGGGGGGGAATACAAGATGGAGAGAAGAAAAAATATATTGGAGGAGGGTGGAAAAAACACGGTAAAACAACACCGTTTTACGCTATGCGACGTATCTGCAGATTCCCACAGCGTTTTAAACGCGTGTAAAAAATTACGTATTGTCAATTCACAGACGTACATGGGAAGAATCGCTGCCAGAAACACCGTAAAACATACGGCTCAACCTTAAGTACTGAAGCCTCGTTTGAATGAGCTACACAAATCGAAAAGATTCGTACATATGTCACCACATATAAATTAATTTCCGGCAGAACGGAAGCAAGGGATAAAATAATACACATGCATTACATGATGAGGCACAGTGTGGCAGAGGTTGTAACAAAACAACAGAAGTATGACACTCTAAAACCACGATACCTTAAAAGATATACTGGTTATGAAGAGAGACGTCGAAACGCGTTACGTCACAACAAAGTTACTAAACACAACGGCCGTAGGGAACACACAAAATAATATGTTTTGCATTACACAAAGTTACTGTATCCGTTTGGAATACTGAGAATTGCCACATTTTCATGTCTCGTCATCGGAATACA
>Ga0131853_10004990_pt1 | contig 23900 bp, 25 predicted proteins | sample TergutLab28metaG_FD_92764 | JGI IMG/M metagenome (GOLD analysis project Ga0131853, IMG submission 92764) | Labiotermes labralis P1 segment gut microbial communities from Petit-Saut dam, French Guiana - Lab288 P1 (version 2) (version 2) | ecosystem: Host-associated > Arthropoda: Insects >...
ACCGCCGGAGCGTTCATTGCCAACCATGCCAGTGGCGTGGGCAATGCCAACGGAGGCTCCAACCAGCGCGAGCGCCGCCGCCGCACCGATCAGGCCGCCTACTAGGCCCTTGTTCCCTCGCCATCGGGTCGCTTTTTCGGGCGTCTCAGCGGCGGGCATAACATCCGGAGCTTCACCGGCGGGCGAAACTGCCGCAACATCCGCTTCGGATGCTGACTGGACGGTTGCGTCTTGGGGGTCAAGTTCGATGGTGTCGTCGGGCTGGAGGTTGGATTGGTTGTCGGTCATGATTTCCTCACGCAGTTGGTTTTGGCGGCTCTTGGTGGCCGCGCTACGCGCAACGATGCCCGATCAACCTGATCTACTGATTGGCTTCGCCTGTGAGTTTCCTGATAGTCCCTTGCCCGCTTGATCTGCCCCTCCGGTCATTGAGCCTGTCGAAACCGCCCACACGACGAAATAGTTTCGACACGGCCCTAGCGGGCCTACTCAACCAGCCGAACCAACCCGGTGGTTGAGCGTTTCGACATGGTCGCTGCGCGCCCTCCGGTGGTTGAGTAGCGAGCGCCAGCGAGCGTGTCGAAACCACCTATTGGCGGGGCGCGAGCGGCAGGGTGATGCGGATGGTTAGACCGCCGCCTGGGGTGGGCAGGGCGCAGATCGTGCCGTCATGAGCCTGCACGATAGCGGCGACTATCGCCAGGCCCAACCCGGCCCCACCGCTGGCGCGGGTGCGGGAGGGGTCGGCCCGATAGAAGCGGTCAAAGATCAGCTCTAGCTGTTCGCCGGTGACGCCCGGCCCGTGGTCGCGCACCTCTAGCCAAGCGTCGAACGGGGCAACGGCATCGATCAACCCGACGGCTATCTCGACCGGGGAACCGGACGGGGTGTGCCGGGCCACATTCCCAATTAGGTTGGTTAACACCTGTCGCAGTCGGTCGGCATCGCCATTTACGGCGATTAAACCCGCGCCATCTTGAACCTGCTGAAGAGTTGAAATCACCTCAACCTCGCGGGTTGGGTCGAGCGCCCGCAGATCGGCGGCGGCGTCAGCGGCCAGAGCGGTCAGGTTCACGGGGGCAAAGGCGGCTCGGGCGCCCTCATCTAGTCGCGTGAGCGTTAGCAGATCCTCGACCAGCCCACCCAGGCGGGTGGCCGAATCTTCGATGCGGGCAAAGGTTTCGCTCACGGCCTCGTTGGGCACCCCACCGAGGCGGTAAAGCTCCGCATAACCGCGGATGGCGGCGAGCGGGGTGCGAAGCTCATGGGAGGCGTCGGCCGCGAACGAACGCGTGCGAGCCTCGCTGGCCGAGCGGGCCGCAAATGCCCGTTCGATCTGGGCAAGCATCGCGTTTAGCGACGCGGTGAGCGAGCCAACCTCCGTGCCCGCCGGGGCGGCGGCGATGCGCTGGGTTAGATCGCCGGCGGCAATCTCGGCGGCGGTGGTCTCGATCTGTGTCAGCGGGCGCAGCGACCGTCGCACCAGCATCCGGGCCGCTATTCCCCCGGCAGTGATGGTACCGAGGCCGATCACCAGCATCGTCCGGGCAAGCATTCTGCCCGCCTGGCGAGCGTCGGTCAGCGGGAGGGCGACGGCAACCAACCCCTCCTGCCTGGCACCGTCACCAAAATGGTGGCCCGGTGAGCGGAAGGTCACCTCCGCGACCACCACCCGCCAGCGCGTCGGCGAGGTGCCGCCGATGCTGGGCACGGTGAATGGTTCACCCCGTTTCGCGGCGGCGAAGGTTGAGGTCAGGGACGGCAGCTGCGGCTCGCCGTGCAGCTCGACGGTGGTTGGCCACGACGAGACGATGGTTTCTGCGGAGTCGATCAGGCGAATTGTCACGTGGTAGTCGGAGGGAGAGGTGGCCGGGCCGATCACCTCCTGCAATGCGGAGGTGTCGCCGATGGTGCGGGCAAGTTGCGCGTCTACCTGGCCCATGAAGTAGCGGGATACCACCGCGTGGGTCATCAGGGCGGTCACTCCAAGGCCAACGATCAGCACCACTACGATGATCGCCACCAGACGTATCCGCAGCGGGAGGCGTGACCACCTGTTGGGGGGCTGCTCGCTTCGCGCCGGATGGCTAAGCGGATCGAGAACAAACAGGTCTGCCTCGCTCATGGTATCGGCGCCTTCATCAGATAGCCGACACCGCGTTTGGTGTAGATGAGCGGGTCACGACCCGCGTCGATCTTGCGGCGCAGGTAGGAGATGTAGGACTCGACAATGTTCGCGTCCCCGCGGAAGTCATACTGCCAGACGTGATCGAGAATCTGCGCCTTGGAGAGTACCCGGCCGGCGTTAAGCATCAGGTAGCGCAGCAACTTGTACTCGGTCAACGAGAGATCGATCTCTACCCCGGCCCGACGCACCTCGTGGGAATCCTCATCGAGTTCCAGATCACCGACGCGCAGCAGCCCGCCATCGTCGTTGTCGAAGGCTCCGTTGGTGCGGCGTAACACGGCCCGGATGCGGGCGACAATCTCTTCCAGGGAGAAGGGCTTGGTCACGTAGTCGTCGCCGCCGACGGTTAAACCGGTAACCTTGTCGCTGGTGTCGTCGCGGGCGGTGAGGAAGACCACCGGGGTGAAGCGGCCCGCATCGCGCAGGCGACGAGTGACGGTGAAGCCGGTCATGTCGGGCAGCATCACGTCAAGCACGATCAGGTCTGGGTCGGTTTCCGCGATCAGGGTTAGGGCGGAGTTGCCATCGGTGGCCGCGTGCACCTCAAAGCCCGCAAATCGCAGCGAGGTGGCGAGTAGTTCGCGGATATTCGGCTCATCGTCCACCACAACGAGCCGCGCCTCGGGCAATGCAGACGATGACATTCTCTAATTCTTGCCTGGTTTCCTGAGAATTGCCTGAGAGACACCTGCGCCGCCACCTCGGATGGTTAGACCCAGCTGGTTGAGTAGCGAGGCACGAGCGCGTCGAAGCCACCACACCGCCGTTTCGATGGTTTCGACACAGTCGCTGCGCTCCTTACTCAACCATCCGTTCCCGTGGATTGAGTAAGGCAGGATGACGTGGGATCAGCGTCCGCCTGCGGGAGTTTCTGGGTAGGCGATAGGCTCCTTGCCTTGCTCGATGGCGGCCTCGGCGCGGCGAATCAGCACATCTGGGCGTCGTTCGTCGCGCTGTGCCAGGGCTTCGGCCTGTTGTTCAGGGGTGAGGTGATCGAGGTAGAGCATGCCCAGTAGGTGCTGGGTCTCGTGGATGAAGCAGCGGGCCAGGTAGCCCGTGGCGGTAAGCTCGATGGGCTTACCAAACACATCAAACCCGCAGATGGTGGCGCCACCGGGGCGGGCCAGCTCCATGTGCGCGCCGGGCACCGATAGACACCCCTCGCCCGTAACCTCGGGTTTCGCCGCGTCATCGATGGTGAGTACCGGGTTGATTACCGCGCCGACGTGCCGATCATCGTCATCGTCTACGAGGTCGTAAACGAATACCTGAAGCGGCACACCCACCTGCACGGCGGCCAGGCCCACGCCCTCGGCCACATCCATGCTGGCGAACATGTCATCGACCAGGGTGAGGAGTTCTGGGGTGCCGAACTCGGTGACATCGGCGGCGCGCTCATGCAGCACCAACTCACCAACTTCGGTGATGCGCAGCGCCCGACCACGCTGGCTCTGGTGGGCAAAATCGGGGAAGTTCATAACCTTCTGGCCGAGCCAGTACGTGCGAGGCCGCCGCATCTTGATTCGAGGCATGGCTAAGAGCGTAGTCGGGGAACGGGGGAGAATCAGAGCATGAACGCGCTGACGGGGCTTGGAGTTCAACCACCGCGGTGAGGTTTACGACTGATCTACAGGCTTAGTCCAACTAGGACGGGTTCGGGTTTTAGGGTGATGTTGAAGCGGGCCTGGACGCCGTCGCGGATGGTGCGGGCCAACGCGATCACGTCGGCGGCGGTGGCGCTACCTCGGTTGGTAAGGGCGAGGGTGTGCCTGGTAGACAGCGTGACCGGGCTGGCCGATGCGCCGCCGCTGGCTCCGTCGATGCCGTATCCCTTGGCGAATCCTGCCTGTTCGATGAGCCAGGCCGCGCTGGTCTTGATAACCGTCGGGTCTATCTCGGTGCGGAAGATGCCGTGCGCGGATGCCGCGATTGGGGCGCGCACCGGATATCGGGGCGCATTGGCCGGGAGCAGCCCGCCTGGTTCCGCCGCCGATGTCGGCAGCACCGGGTTGGTGAAAAATGAACCTGCCGACCAGCGGTCGTGGTCAGGGTCTTTGGACGCGTCAACCAGCATTCCCTTGGCGGCTCGCAGTTCTAGCACTGCGGCCCGCACTTGCGTCTGCGGCGCTCGTTGTTGTACCTCAACGCCAAGAGTGCGGGCGAGTTCGGCGTATGCGATGGGTGCCGAAACATCGGCCCGCCGCAGTTGGAACGACACATCGAGTACCACATACCGTGGCGTGGGATGCCAGGTGTAGTCGAGCATCGACTGCTTCAGCAGCGAGGTGCGGTAGCCGAGAGCCAGGTCGCCAAGGGCGAAGGTGCGGATGCAGCGCTCGTGGCGATCCCAGGTACGCACCTTGGACAGCACGTTCGATACCTCGGCTCCGTAAGCGCCAATGTTCTGCACGGGGGCCGCGCCCACGGTGCCAGAAATGCCGGATAGCGCCTCCAGGCCGCTCCATCGCTCGGCTACGGCGGTGGCCACAAGGTCATCCCAACCATGCCCGGCGACAACGGTGATGGATGCACCCGAACAGGCATCCACGGAGTCGCAGGTGATGCCGGAGCGGGCATCACGCAGCACCAGCCCGTCGAAGCCAGCGTCGGAAACCACCAGGTTGGAGCCGCCGCCGATCACCAGCAGCGGCATGCCCGCATCGTCGGCCGCGTAGATGGCGTCGATAAACTCGGCCTCTGTGGTGGCCGCAACGTACTCCCGAGCAGCCCCGCCCACCCGCAAGGTAGTCAACTCGGCCAACTGCGGCGAAACAGCATTCACATCCACCCTTCCACCCTACCTACTCCCCTTACCTCCGAACGGGAGGTTACCCTCTGTTTTCCCACCTAAAACGCGGGGTAACCTCCCCTTCGGCGGGGTTTTAGGCCGGGTGGCGGGGCGGGCGGGCTACGCTGGCGGCGGCTAGGCCCAGGGCGATGGGGAGGGCGATCACGAGTAGGGCGGGGCGAGTGCCGAAGTGGTCGCCGAGGAAACCGATCAGCAGCGGCCCGAAGAAGAAGGCCGAGTAGCCGATGGTCGCCACCACGGAGACCCGCATTGCCGCCCGGCGCGGGTCGTCGGATGCGGCCGACATGCCCAGGGGGAAGCCGAGCGCGGCGGCGGCTCCCCAGATTAGCGAGGCCGTCATTGCCAGCCACAGCCACGGGGCGAACACGAACAGGCCCACCCCGATCAGCGCGGCCACCGACCCGGTTCGCAGCACCGCCACTCGCCCAAAGCGATCTACCAGCCATGTGCCCACGAATCGGGTGACCGTCATGCCGATCAGGAACATGGTCAGGCCGAAGGCGGCCGTGCCCTCCGATGTCTCGAAGCCGTCAACAAGGGCCATCGCGGTCCAGTCGTTTGCGGCACCCTCGGTGAGCGCGGCGGCCATCACCACCAGGCCCAGCAGCAGCGTGCGCGACTCGCGCCAGGCCGATGCCGCGCCGCGCAGGCCGGTGGCGGTATCCGCGCTTTGCAATGCGGGGAGGGGCTTAGGAGGCGCTGGGACTGGGTCCTTCGACTCGCTAACGCTCGCGCAGGATGACGGAGAGGGGGCGCTGGCGCAAGGTGAAGGAGGGGTGACGCTGACGCAGGCTGAAGGAGGGGGAACGCTGACGCAGGATGAGGTGAGGGTGGGTTCGGCCGGGTCTACCCCTCCCGGTGGTTGAGTAGCGAGCGCCAGCGAGCGTGTCGAAACCACACCCATAGCGGCATCAGCTTCGACCAGCTCAGCCACCGGGGATTGTTCATCCGCCGCCAGCAGTGCTGCCGCAACGGTCTCGGAGGCGTCCAGCGGGTTGGCCGACAAGAAGCCGCGCACACAAAACAGCGCTGCCGCCGTCGTGACAATCACGACGCTACCAAGGTGCCACCCAAAACCGACGTCCCACCCGGCCAGCAGGCCACCGAAGGCCGCAGCGACAACGGTGCCCAGGGAAAACCCGGCATGTAGGCGGGGCATGATCGATCGGCCAAGATGACGTTCTACGAGCGCGCCCTCGACGTTCATGGCGGCGTCCCAGATGCCGTTGCCGGCGTTGAAGCAGGCCAGGCCAACCGCGGCCAGCCACGGCGTCGCGGTCTCAATGCCGGCGGCGAGTAGCCCATAGCCGCCCAAGGCGAATACCGCACAGGTTGCCACCGTGCGGGCCGTACCAAGCCGGGCGGTGACCACGCCCGCCAAGGGCATTGCCGGGCCGGTGCCGACAAAGCCGATCAGCAGCAGCACGCCCATCTGCCCGTCGGTAAAACCAAGCGCCTCCCTGGCGGCCGGAAGCCGAGAAATCCAGGTGGCCAGATTGACCCCGGCCACGAAGAACACCCCCAACACGCACCATTTGGCGCGTCGAACGGCGACCGCTGACGGCGCGGCAGGCAATAAAGGCATTAATCAATAATCGCGGATCGCCCCGGCTCGGCCAAATCGTTTCGACCACATCTCCAGCCGTGTCCAGCGGGTTTTCGCAGACCAAATCGAGGAGACCGTACTCAAGGCTCGTGCCTGGCACAATCAAAGCCGGTAGTTGGGCGTCCAGCATGGTGGCGACGCGGGTAGGCTCACGTTCTACGCGTCGAGCGACGCGGCAACAAAGGAGATGTGCAATGCCCCGTTCGGCCAGCGACCGCCCCACACTTGCGTTGGTGGCGCAGCGCGCGGGCGTCTCCGTGTCCACCGCCTCGCTGGCGTTCTCCGGGGCTGGCCCTATCACCTCCGAAACCCGTGATCGCGTGCTGGCCGCCGCGACCGAACTTGGCTACCACGGCCCAAACCCGCTGGGGCGACAGCTGCGTTCGGGGCGCTGCGGCATCGTCGGCGTCGTACTCGGCGACAATCCCGGTCGCGCCTTTCGCGATCCCGTCTCCATTCGGGTACTCGATGGGCTGATGGAGGTACTTGGCGAACACCGGCTCGGCGTGCTGCTGATTCCCGGCAACCAGCCGCAGAGCATCGCCCCGCTCGACCCGCTGGTGGCCTCGGCTGCGATGGATGTGGCCGTGTTGATCTGGGGTGCGCTTCCTGATGACCCTAATCTTGCGGCTCTTGGACGGCGTGGCGTGCCCGTCGTTTTGTGTGGCGAGCAGACGCTGCCGGGTGTTCCGGTGGTGCGGATCGACGACCGCGCCGGGGCCGCCGAGGCCGTCCGACACCTAACCGAGTTGGGGCACACGCGCATTGCTGAGATCACGCTGCCGCTCGATGTTTGGGGGGCGCACTCCGGGGTGGTCACTGCCGCCCGGATTGCGGAGGCGACCGTGATGGTGACTGTCGCTCGTCTTGCTGGATTCCGCGATGTGATCGAACCCGTGATTACCTGGGAGGCGTCCGCCTCCTTCGTAGAACACGGACGGGAGGCCGCGCTCTCGATTCTGGGCGAATGGGTGCCTGCCTCGCAGCGACCGACGGCAATCTTTGCGCAGACGGATCAGCTGGCCGCCGGGGCCGTGATTGCGGCGCGAGAGTTGGGGTTACGCGTGCCAGAAGATGTGTCCATCGTCGGCTTCGACGGCCTTGACCTGCCCTGGCTCTCCCCCGACGTACTCACGTCGGTACATCAACCCCTCCGAGCCAAGGGCGTCGCGATGGGTCAGGCCGTAGTTGGTCTGCTCGCCGGGGAGGAGCCGCAGGTAGTAACCCTGCCAACCCAACTAATCGAGGGCACAACAACGACGAAGGCCGAAGGCTGAGCCGAGCTTGCTCGTGTTCAGCTGAGGTCGAGGAGTTGTTGTTGACGAGCGAAGCGAGGAACACAACTTAGACGAAGACCGAACACTGAGCCGAGCTTGCTCGTGCTCAGCTGAGGCCAAGGAGTTGCGGGAGCGGTTACCGTGTCTCGCGGTGGGCGGTGTGCTTGCCGCAGCGCGGGCAGAACTTTTGCAACTCCATGCGGTCTGGGTTGTTGCGGCGGTTCTTCTTGGTGATGTAGTTGCGCTCCTTGCAGTCCACGCAGGCCATCGTGATCTTGGGGCGGATATCTACCGACTTGGCAGCCATGATAAGGACCTCTCCTTGGCCCGTCGCCGGGCCGTAACGTTTGTTGGTGCAGAATTTTGTTTTCGACTGCAACCGGCGCAGCAGTCTACGTCACTCCAGCGGATGCTTCAATAACGAAGTATGCAAAGGCCGCTGGACCTCGACGGAGTGGTTGGGCCGGACTGGAACCGCCCCCAGCCGCGGGCGGCGACGGTTCCAGCAGGCTCAATCGCTAAAAAGAACGTCAGGCAGCGCTGTCTTCGGTCAGCCTTTGCGTGCGGGATGGGTCAACGGGGATGCCCGGACCCATCGTGGTCGAGATGGTCACCTTGGTTAAGTAGCGACCCTTCGATGCCGAAGGCTTCAGACGCAGCACCTCTTCGAGAGCGGCGGCGTAGTTCTCCACCAGCTGCACGTCGGTGAACGAGGTTTTGCCGATGATGAAGTGCAGGTTGGCATGCTTGTCAACACGGAAGGCGATCTTGCCGCCCTTGATGTCGCTGATGGCCTTGGCTACGTCCATCGTGACGGTGCCGGTCTTCGGGTTCGGCATCAGGCCGCGGGGGCCAAGCACCTTACCGAGACGACCAACCTTGCCCATCAGGTTCGGGGTGGCCACAGCCACATCGAAGTCGGTGAAGCCACCGGCCACCTTCTCGATCAACTCGTCGCCACCGACGATGTCCGCGCCAGCCTCTTCGGCCTCGGCGGCCTTGGGGCCTTCGGCGAAGACGAGTACGCGAGCGGTCTTGCCGGTGCCGTGTGGCAGGTTGACGGTGCCGCGCACCATCTGGTCCGCCTTGCGGGGATCGACGCCGAGGCGCATGGCGACCTCAACGGTGGAATCGAACTTGGTGGTCGAGGTTTCCTTGGCCAAGCGGACGGCGTCCAGCGGGGCGTATAGCTCGGTGCGGTCGATCTTCTCGGCTACCTTGCGGTATCCCTTGGCAAACTTTGCCATGTTTCTTTCCTTTCGTGGTCGTAGCGGGAGGTATTTCCCTGCCACATGTTTCTTCTGTCATCCGGCACGGAATGAGCGGAGTCGCCGGACTCAGAGTTAGCGGTAACCGCCGGGTCTAGGTTCTGCGACTCGCTTCGCTCGCGCAGAATGACGTACCGGGTCAGCCGGTGACAGTGATGCCCATAGAGCGGGCGGTACCGGCGACGATCTTCGCGGCAGCGTCGATGTCGTTGGCGTTGAGGTCTTCCATCTTGGTCTGGGCAATGGCCTTGGCCTGGTCCAGCGTGATGGAACCCACCTTGACGGTGTGCGGCGTGGCGGAACCCTTCTGCAAACCAGCGGCCTTCTTAATCAGCTCGGCGGCGGGCGGTGTCTTGGTGATGAAGGTAAAGGAACGGTCCTCGTAGACCGTGATCTCCACCGGGATGACGTTGCCGCGCTGCGACTCGGTGGCCGCGTTGTACGCCTTGCAGAACTCCATGATGTTCACGCCGTGCTGACCGAGCGCGGGGCCGATCGGCGGAGCGGGCGTGGCGGCACCGGCGTTGATCTGCAACTTAATCATGCCAGCGACTTTTTTACTCTTGGGAGGCATGTGCCTTCCCCTTTCTATATCGGTGGGCCGACGCTAACGAGCGATGACCCGGTTGCGGATTCCTATTGTCAGCCTGCGGCCGCGCAGCGGAGCGCAGAATGACGTGGACTGATTGCGGCGTCCGATCAAATCTTTGCGACCTGATCGAACCCCAACTCGACCGGGGTTTCCCGGCCAAAGATGGAGACGAGAACCTTGAGCTTGCGGGCCTCGACGTTGATTTCGGAGATGGTGGCGGGCAGCGTATCGAAGGGGCCGTCGGTGACGGTGACGGACTCGCCCACCTCGAAGTCAACGATGATCTCGCCTCCGCGACCCTTGACCGCCGTGGAAGTCTTGCCGGGGGCGGCTGCGGGCTGCTCAACCTCGTGGGCGAGCATGGATACCACCTCGTCGATGGACAGCGGCAGCGGTTGATGCGTGTGGCCCACGAAGCCGGTGACGCCGGGCGTGTGTCGCACGGCATTCCAGACGGCGTTGCGGGTCTCGTCATCCAGCACGGGACTCATGTCCATGCGCACCAGCACGTAGCCGGGGATGCGAACGCGCTCGACGATCTTCTTCTGCGCGTTCTTGATCTCGGTCACCTTCTCCGTGGGGACCCTGATGTCGTAGATGTAGTCCTCCATGTTCAGCGTCTGGATGCGCGTCTCCAGGTTGGCCTTGACCCGCTTTTCATAGCCGGCATAGGAGTGGATCACGTACCAGTCGCCCGGCAGCGCCCTTAGGGAGCGCTTCAGCGTGGCCACGGGATCAATCACCTCGGGTTCAATGTCCCCGTCGGCGTCTTCAGTGGGCAGGACGATCTCATCTACGGCGGGGGCGATGGTCTCGGCGGACACGGGAGAACCTGCTTTCGCTTTGCTGGTGGTGGGACTGTTAACGGCGTCGCTCAGCCGAGCAGGTGGAAGACGCCCAGGCCGATGAGGTAGTCGAGTAGGCCGATGAACGCCATCACGATGAGGACGAAGACGAGTACGACACCGGTGAGTTTAAGCAGCTCGGCGCGGCTCGGGGAGACGACCTTCTTGAGTTCGGCGATTACCTGGCGCACGAACAACGCGATGCGACCAAAGAAGCCCAACTGATCCTTGGACTTAGGCGCCTTCTTCTTGGCCGCCGGGGCGGCTGCGGTTTCGCTCACTGAACACTTTCCTCTTGGCTCTAGCGGATACATACAACGTGTGCAGGGTAGACAGGACTCGAACCTGCAACCTACGGTTTTGGAGACCGTTGCGCTGCCAATTGCGCCACTACCCTTCAACGGCCAACTTCCAGCTTCGGAGCTGTTTCAGGCACCCCTCAGCATGATGGAAGTCAACCACCGGCCCCCTACTCTACTTCAAGCAGTGCCCCAGGTCGAACTCACCTCTTGATCCGTCATCCTGCGCGGAGCGACGAAGGAGCAGAGTCGCAGGACCTAGGTCTGACGATTACCGATGAGTCTGGGTTCTGCGACTCGCTTCGCTCCCGCAGAATGACGGACTAGCGCTAGACCCCTTCGGCTTTTTGAGGGCGGGAGAGCAGGGCCGGACCTAATTGATCCACCGACATTTGCCCGGTTACCACCGCCACCACCCCGGCGGTGATGGGCATCTCGACCTCGTGTTTGTGGGCGAGGGCCAGCACCGATTGCGAGGTTTTGACGCCCTCGGCGGTGCCGCCGGTCGCGGCCAGCGCCTCATCCAACGTCATCCCCTTACCCAGATGATGCCCGAGCGTGTTGTTGCGGCTTAGCGGGGAGGCGCAGGTGGCGACCAGGTCACCCATTCCGGCCAGGCCCGCGAAGGTGTCGGGCCGGGCGCCAAGCGCCAGCCCCAGGCGGGTGAGTTCAACCAGGCCACGAGTGATTAGCGTCGCCGAGGTGTTCCAGGAATACCCCAGCCCCTGCGCGATGCCCACGCCGAGCGCGATCACGTTTTTGACCGCGCCGCTTAGCTCGACACCCACCACATCGTCGTTGGTGTAAGGGCGAAAGTATGGCGAGGCGCAGGCGCGAGCCACGAAACCAGCCGTCTCCACGCTGGCCGACGCCACCACGGTAGCCGTTGGCTGTTCCCCGGCGATTTCGCGGGCCAGGTTCGGGCCGCTGATAACCGCGATTTGCTCTAGGTCAAGGCTAAGTACCTCGCGGGCCACCTCGCTCATCAGCTTCCCGGATGTCAACTCGACGCCCTTCATCAGCTAGGCGATGATGGCTTCGGGGGCGAAAAATTGCGCCATTGGGGTCAATGTAGCCCGCGCCACCTGCGAGGGAATCGCCACCACCACCAGTTCAGCGTCGCTTAGCGCCACGGCCGGGTCCGACGTGCCGATGATGGTGGCGGGCAGGGTAAAGCCAGGCAGGAATCGTTCGTTTGTGTGGCTTGCGTTTACTTCCGTAGCCACCTCTGCTTCGCGACTCCACAATCGCACGGCGCAGCCCGCATCGGCCAGCACCTTGGCGAAGGTGGTGCCCCAGGCGCCCGCGCCCAGCACGGTGGCCCGAATAGCGTTTGTAGTGTTCATGGGCGCTCCAGGGGTGGGTAGTGCTTCTGCTTCTTCTTGTATTCGGGGTGCAGGTGCAGGTCGAAGCGGGCTGCTGGAGCCTGTTCACCGCGCAGGGTGGCCACCTCGGCGGTGATGGCGTCCATGATCCGACTCGTGGCCTCCCGCCAGGCCGCTGGATCGTCGGCGCGGTCGTATAGGTCGCTTAATTCCACGGGCGGTCCGGCGAGAATCCGCACCCGCTTGCGCGGGATGGGGCGGGGCCGGCGGGAGTATCTGGGCAGGATGTCCCCGACGCCCCACTGGGCCACCGGGATCACCGGAACGCGGGCGGCCAGCGCGATGCGTGCCGTACCGGTCTTGCCTTCCATCGGCCACAGGTCGGGGTCGCGGGTGATGGTGCCCTCGGGGAATACCGCGACGCAGGCGCCCTTGGTGAGCTGCTCGGCGGCCGCATCCAGGGAACGCTGGGCCTCGGCGGTGCCCCGATCAACCGGGATCATCCGGGTGGTGCGCATGACCCAGCCGATCACCGGGGTGGTAAACAGGCCACGCTTGGCCAAGATGCGCGGTTCGTGCCCGTTCTCGAACAGGAAGTGGGCGAGCGTCAACGCATCTATTTCCGTTGCGTGGTTGGCGGCGGCGACAAATCCGCCCTCCATAGGCAGGTTCTCGATGCCGGAGAACTCGAATTTTGAGACGGACTTCACTACTCCAGAAATGAACCAGGCGGTGGCCCGGTAGGCTCGGGAGTCGGGGCGGGCGCGCTTGCCGCCTCGTTGGGTTTTGTTCACGGAACCTGAGCCTACCTAACCTAGAGAGTTAAACCTGCGGCTGACCGTTTAGTCGGCGCAGAGCAGCCCGCGGCACCGATGGGTCGGTGGTGCGCCAGAACTCGGGCATGGAGCGGGTCAGGTAGGCGCCGTATCGCTTGGTGGCCAGGCGCGGGTCTAGTACCGCAACCACGCCGCGATCCGTGTTGGTGCGGATAAGGCGACCCGATCCTTGGGCCAGCATGAGGGCGGCGTGGGCGGCGCTGATCTGCATGAATCCGTTGCCGCCGGCCTTCTCCACGGCGCGCGTGCGGGCCGAGCGCACCGGATCGTCGGGGCGCGGGAAGGGAATGCGGTCGATGATGATGAGGCGGCAGGCGTCGCCCGGCACGTCCACGCCCTGCCACAGTGAGATGGTGCCAAACAGGCAGGATTCGGGTTCGGCAGCAAAGCGGCCAATGAGCGTGGGTAATTGATCGTCGCCCTGGGCGTAGATGGGGAAATCGAGGCGTTCTCGCATCGCCTCGGCGACGGCGTCGGCGGCGCGGCGCGAGGAGAACAGGCCGAGCGTGCGGCCCCCGGCGGCCTTGATGAGTTCGGTAATCTCGTCCAGTTGATCCTCGGTGGCCGGTTCGCGACCTGGTGGCGGCAAGTGTTTGGCGACGTAGAGGATGCCTTGACCGGGGTAGTCGAAGGGCGATCCCACGTCGATGCCGACCCAGCGCGCGGTCGAATCGTCGTCCTCTTTGTCATTTCGCGGCAGCCCTAGCGAACCGGCAATCGCGTCGAATTTGCCCCCGAGGCTCAGCGTGGCCGAGGTGAAGACACCGGTGGCCTCCGCCAACAGCCCGTGACGAATAAGCCCGGCAACATTTAGCGGGGCGGCAGCCAGGCGAGAAGGCCCGTCGTGGGGACGTTCGCACCACAACACGTCGGCCGAGGTGTCCTGAGCGGCCATGCGTTCGGCGGTTTCGAAGAGCAGCAGCACTGCGGATTGGGCCATCTTGCCACCGCCGTCGGGCGCCTCGGTACTGCCTTTTTCTTTGGTCTCCGGTTTGACGCGAGTCAGTAGTTCGCGGGCGGCGTCGCGCACGTCGGCTACGGCCTCGCGCAACTCATCGGGCAGTCCCAGCGGAAACAGTCCCTCGGTGGCCTGCGCGATCAGGTCGCCGAAGGTGACGGCGGCGGCATCCAGGGCGGAGGTTTCGGCGGCGGCGTGTCGCCGGGCGAGGCGGGCGGCGTGATCGATGCTGGTTAGCGACAGCTCTACCGTGGCGGCGGAGGTGACTCGGTCGGAGAGTTCGTGCGCCTCGTCAACGATGACGATGCCGTGTTCGGGCAGCACGCCGGGACTACCCGAGGCGGCGATGCCTAGCATGGCGTGATTGGTGACCACCACATCGGCCTCGCGGGCCTTCGAGCGCGCCCGCTCGCCGAAGCACTCGATTACCTTTGGGCATCTGCCACCCAGGCACTCCATCGCGGTTACCGATACCTGCCGCCAGGCCCGGTCGGTGACACCAGGTACCAGATCGTCGCGGTCGCCGGTATCGGTCTCCTGCGCCCAGACATGCAGCCGCCGCACCTGATCGACGAACGACTCCTTCTCGTCTCCGCTTTCGGTGGTTGAGCCTGTCGAAACCACCTTCCCTTCCTCCGGTAGCTCGAACAGCGCCGCGCCGGGATCAACCGGATACCCGCCGCCCGCCTTTTGCAGACACAGGTAGTTGTGCAACCCCTTAAGCAGCGCGATTGCGGGCGGGCGCGGCAGGAGCGGAGCGATCGCCTCGGCAACGAGGGGCAGATCGCGGGTGATGACCTGCCGTTGCAGGGCAAGAGTGGCGGTAGAGACGATCACCGTCTCGTTCTTGACCACGGCGTGCCGCACGGCGGGCACGAGGTAGCCGAGGGATTTTCCGGTGCCTGTCCCGGCCTGTACCAGCAGATGTCGTTTGGCGTTTAGGGCCTCGTCCACCTCGACGACCATGCGACGCTGTCCCTCGCGTCGTCCGCCGCCGAGGGCGGCAACGGCCACGTCGAGCAGTTCGGCAACCAGCGGGATGTCGAAAGCATCGCGCCCGGCCTGAGAAGTCACCGGATAACCCTATCTATGGGCGCCCGGAAATGTCGTGGGTGCCAATCCGACGCCAAACGATGTGCGGCCCCCCTTCCCGCTGTTCGGAACCATACTCAAAGGTGGCGCGCCCATCTGGCGCCCAGGTCATCTCAAAGATCCCCCTAGTGCCCTGCACGCCTTTAACCCGGAGACTTGGCCGGAATCCTTTGCCTGTCGCCCGGTCTTCAAACAACTTATCTCGTGCTTCTCGAAAGGCGACCTTCTGGTCAGCAGTAAGACGCTTCCAGTCGAGGGTAACCCGATGCTCCAAGGTATACGTCGGAGCCATCAGCTATCGTCCAATGAGTCTAGGAAGACATCCATCTCCGCTACAGAGCCGAAGCGGTGAGGTGGAACCCCGGCGGCCCGATCCACGTCAACCTCCCGCTCCATCGCCTGCCACTCAGGGGACCAAAACCATGCTTGATCCGTTGGAACGATTCTCGCTCCGCGAACCGTGACCGCACCGTCTTCGGTCGCGGTGAACTCCACCTTGTCCCCGACCTTGACTCGCAGCGCCCGCGCAATCGCCGGCGGAAGCGTGAATTGGTTGCGCTTGCGAACTTCGGCGAACTCGGTGATTGTCATGTTCTGATTTTCGCACATTCGCACTTTCGGAGCAACAAGAAATGAGCACGATGATCGCACCTGTTGAAACCGCGAGCCAATCGGCGGTTAGCCCTCGGGAATCCAGATGCGCATGGTGGAGGGGCCACGGTTTGCCCAGGCGTGGTACGGGATAAGTGGCACAAGGCGCTCTTCACCCGTTGCCGAAGCGACAACCTCTGCACTTGGCCCGAACGGCCAATCGGAGTCGGCAGGGGTTGCCGTGCGGATTGGCACCAGCACCTGACCGTCGCGCTCCACCGGGGACTGCCCGGTACTGATGCGGGCCGTCGCCACGTCGCCACCCAGATCTATCGATTCCAGCGCCAGCACCATCGGGCCGCGCTCGACGGCCACCTGACCACGCACCGCATCTACCCGCGGGTCAGCGTACGTCCAGCGGGGGGCCATCGGCAGGTCGAGAGTGACGGTTTCACCGGCGGCCGGGCCAGGCACCTCGACGTAACCGGGCGCCACCGGCAGGTCACCGGCGGAGGTTCGCACCACGGCCCCGGCGGCCCACGAGGGCACGCGCAGGGTAAGCGTCCACGGGTCTTTCGGCGCTTCGACCGCCGTGACCTCGATGACCCCGCCTTCGGGATAGCCCGTAGCCATCCGCAGCATCACGTCACCTGCGGCAATCCGCACCCGGATGGTTGCCGGGGCGTACTGGTGAAGCTGCACCCCTCCGTCATCGACGGTGGCCAGGTAGGCGCCCAGCGAGGCGAAGATACGGGTCAGGTTCGAGCCGCAGCAAGAGACGGTAAAGAACGGCGGCCGGGCCGACGTGGCCGACCGGGCGGCTGGCTCTTCTAGGCTCGGTGCCACGCCAGGCACGCGCTGATGCAACAGGTTGGTATAGAAGAATCCGCGCCCGTCGGCGGCCGGGGCGGCGGCCACCAGGTTGTACAGCGTGCGCTCCACGGCGTCGGCGTGCCGCACATCGCCGGTGGCAACGGTGAGCCGATGGTTGACCATCACCGAGGCGATGCCCGCGCAGGTCTCGGCGTAGGCGCGGTCGGGTGGCAGTTCCCAGTCGAGGCCGAAGCTCTCCCCCTCGTGGTGGGCGCCCATCCCCCCGGTCAGGTAGGTGCGGCGGGCCAGCGTGGTGCGCACCTGCCCGGTGACCGCGTCGAGCAGCTCGGCGTCGGCGTCCTCCACGGCCAGGTCAACCGCCCCGGCGGCCAGGTACAGCGCCCGAACAGCATGCCCGTCAAGCACGGTGGCCTCACGCACGGCCACATTGTCCTGGAAGTATTGCTGGCCAAGGAAAATTTCGCCAAGCAACCCTTGACCGTGCCGCTCGATGAACAGGCGAGCCTGGTCAAGATAGCGGCGCTCTCCGGTCACGCGGTAAAGCTCGACTAGCGCGGTCTCAATCTCGGCGTGGCCACAGATGGCCTGGCGCCCGTCGACGCCGAACTCGGCGCAAACGTGGTCAGCGGCGCGGATAACCACGCGGACGAGGGTGTCGTCCAGCCCGACGGTGCGCGCCCGAGCGACACCGGCCTGAATCAGATGGCCGAAACAGTACAGTTCGTGGCCCCACTCCATGTCGGAGTAGCGCTCACCCTGGCCAGGGCGGCCAAACATGGTGTTCAGGTAGCCGTCCGGTTCCTGCGCGGCGGCGACGCGCGCAACTAGGGCGTCATACCTCGCCTGCAATTCGGCATCGTCGCTGCGGCCAAGCTCCCAGGCCATGCCCTCAAGCAGCTTGTAGACCTCCGAGTCGGAGAACTCGCGCCCGGCGCGGTCAGCGGGCAGACGACCCTGGACGGCGGCGTCGAAGTTACCCGTCCAACCCAGCTTCTCTAGCCAGTGCTCAACGTGGTCGATCAGGGCCGAGGCGTTGAGACCCTGCCGTTCCCCCCAAAAACCACCCTCGATGGTCACCTCATTGATACCCAGCGGGCGCCACTTGGCGGCGCTCGGAGCGAAGGGCAGCCCGCGGCCGGATGCGCCAGACATTTGGGTCTTCATTGACTTTCTCCTTGATCGAGACGACACGTTTACAACGTTTACCAAAACCGTACCACGCCACACCCCAGCCCAACACCCCTCCTCCCTGCTAACCACGCCACACCCAACTCCCGGCTGTTCGAGCATAAGTCGTGTTGTTCGAGCGCTCGGGCGCTCGAACAACACGACTTATGCTCGAACGCGAAGACCTTACGGTGCAACATAGAATGCCTACGTGCGGAAACAGGTTAGGTTGCTGATGATGCTGTGTGCGCTGAGCCTCATCGGTATCGCGAGCCTGTTTATGCCCGCTGGTGAATCCAGGGCTGGCGGCAACGTGAACTTCTTCGAGTTGAGCGTGACGCGGTATGCCGCTCATGCCTTAACCGTACTCACAATCACCGGCTTGTTCGGCTTGGTCGCGGTATTCACCGGCGCGAGATGGGCTGCAAAAGTTGCTGGCTTGCTTGGTATCGTTTCAGGTCCCGTTAGCCTTGTCGCGATCATAGTTGCAGGTGCAAGCAGTCAGACCGGCACAGACTCTGGTATTGGCGCTATCACAATGTTCATGGTGGCGTTCCTACTCCCCCTGACCGGCATCATCATCCTGACCACAACCGCGAAACGACAAGCTCCACGCACAGCCACATCCGGATCATAGAATGACGCCATGCGCAGGACTGTGTGGCTACCGCTGTTGATGACGGCCTTGAGCCTCGTAGGAATCGCGAGTCTCTACGTGCCGATGGTCGACTTTTGTGGCCGGTTCGCCTCCCGGGTGTTCCGCATGTCAGGCACGACAGGTCCCGCATCCGTGGTCCTGCTTCTGCTGCTTGCGCTTGGCGTGACAAGTCTCGTGATGACGTTTTGGCGGACCAGGCACAGCCTCGTTGCCGTCGGTGGCCTCGGAGTTGTCGCCAGCCTGGCGCTTCTAGCGATGGCCTGGCTCGCGGTCGAGATCGGAGACCCCAACATAGATGGCATTTGGAACTGCTGGAATGCAAGCCCCACGCCGTGGATCATGCTGCCGATAATCACTGCAAGCGCGCTGCTCGCCTTGAGCGTCATCATGCTGGTCACCAGCGGCAAGTCGACTGTCCGCTAGGCGGCAGACAGCAGTGCCTGCCGCGCCACCCAAGGGCCTAGCCCCGGTGACGAGCGTAAGGTAGACGGAACAAATCCGCCGTCATAGCTGAAGAGAGTCCCCGTCACGATGCCTGCTGCCACAGCCCAGGAGTACGCGCCGCGTGTGCCGACGGTGCCGCCTGCGATGACGCATCCACAAAAACTCAGGGCGCTCTCGGGCATCATGATGGGCACCTTCGTGGCTATGTTGGCGGCCACCATTGTCTCCTCATCCATGCCGCGCATCGTCGCCGATCTCGGTGGCACCCAAAGCGAGTTCACCTGGGTAATCACCGCCACCCTGCTCGCGCAGACCATCGCCACACCGCTATGGGGCAAGTTCGCCGACCTGTTTAATCGCAAGCGCTTGGTGCAGATTGCCCTGACAATCACCGTACTCGCGGCGGCGGCCGCCGGGTTTGCCCAGAATGCCACAATGCTGATCGCCTTCCGCGCCGGGCAAGGGGTTGGCGCTGGCGGCCTGATGGCGCTGGGCACCGTGTTGCTCACCGATATTGTCAGCCCCCGCGAGCGCGGCCGCTACATGGGCATCATGGGTGCGTTCATGGCCGTCTCTCAGGTGGGCGGGCCGTTGCTTGGCGGCATCATCACCGACTCGGCCCTGGGCTGGCGGTGGAACTTCTTCATGGCCACTCCCTTCGCCATCGCCGCCGCCCTCGTGCTGCAAAAGACCCTGCACCTGCCGCCCCGGCCAAATCGCGTGACCCGCATCGACTACCTCGGAGCGCTGCTGATTTCGGCAGGCGTGAGCCTAGCCCTCCTGTGGATCACCTTCGCCGGATCGCAGTTCGCCTGGGCCTCCTGGCAAACCGCCGCGATGGTGGGCGCCGCCGCCGTACTACTGGTGGCCGCCGTGCTGGTGGAGAAGGTGGTGGCCGAGCCAATCATCCCGCTACACCTGTTCGCGAATCGGACGTTCGTGCTGGCCGTGATCGCCTCCGTCGCGGTGGGTCTCGCGTTGTTTGGCACGGCTGTGTTCGTGGCGCAATACTTGCAAATCTCGCGTGGCAAGACCCCCACGCAGTCGGGCCTGCTCACCATCCCGATGGTGGTGGGCACGCTGCTTGCCGCGCAGATTCTTGGCCGCCTCATCACCGCCACTGGCCGGTATAAGGCGATCATGGTTGGCGGTGGCCTGGCCCTGCTCGGCGCGCTAATTGGCATGTCCACCATCACCGAACACACTCACCTGGCGATCATCGGCGTGTACCTGTTCGGCCTGGGTGTCTCCATCGGTGCGCTGATGCAAAACCTCGTACTGGCCGTGCAGAACACGCTCTCGGTGCACGAGATGGGTTCGGGCACCTCCACCGTCGCATTCTTCCGCACCTTGGGCGGCACCATCGGCGTCTCCGCCCTTGGCGCCGTGCTTACCGCGCGGGTCGCCCGCGAAATTTCGGACGGGCTGGCCGCAGCCGGGCTGCCCGCCGACTCCGTGGTGGCGGGCGTCGTACCCAACGTGCACACACTGCCCGAGGAGGTACGGGCCGTAGTGGAGGTCGCCTATGCCGACGGCATCTCTCATATCTTTGGCCTCGCCATTCCGATGGCCACCATCGCCCTGATCGCCACGCTACTCATCAAGGAAATCCCGCTGGGCCGCAAATCCGGTATCGAAGAAGTCCTAGAGCAGTAAACCCATCGTCAACTCTGGATCCTGCGACTGCGGTCGCTTCGCTCCCATCGCGCAGGATGACGGGCAATTCTGGATAACGGTTGGGTCACAGTTGCGGTTTGCTGGTGACAGCCGGGCGTGGTGTTGTCATGTTTGGGCATGACTACCTCTAACTCGCCCTCGGCCCGCAAAACTGCGCTCGCCATCGCGGCATCAACCCTACTGATCGGAATGCTGCTCTCCGGCTGCTCCGGCGACGATGGTGCTGCCGGGGGGTGGAGCCGTCAGGCCAACGAAGCTGTGGCCATGACGGGGATGGCAGATGGAGCGATCTCGGCCGAATTCGACTTCGCCGACGAGGCGCCCGCATCAGCCCCACAGGCTGGCCGCGATGCGAATGCCTACACGACTCGTGAGATCATCACCCGAGGCAACGCCACCGTCGTCGTCGACGATCCCCTTGATGTCGCCTCGCGTCTTGCCGCTGAGGTGGAACGCATTGGCGGACACATCGAATCCCGCAACGAGACACAGGGCACGGCAGATACCCGCCCGTCGGCCTGGCTGGTGCTGCGCATCCCCTCTGCCCAGATGAGCGCCACCCTCGATAATCTCGCAAGCTTCGGCGAAGTGCGCAACGTCAATGTTTCCCGCGAGGATGTCACCGCCCAGGGCGCCGACCTAGATGCCCGAATCGATGCACTGAACGCCTCTATCACCCGACTCACCGCGCTGATGAATGAGGCCACCAACGTTGAAGACCTACTAAACGCCGAGCGAGAACTGACCTGGCGTCAGGCCGATCTCGACGGGCTGCGCGCCCAGCGCAACACGCTCACCGATCAGGTGCGCATGTCCACGCTGCACGTCTCCCTGCATACCGAGGCCGAGGTGGGGGCCACGCGCCCCGGAGGATTCCTCGGCGGGCTACAGAATGGCTGGGACGCCCTGCTCCGCTTCGGTAGTGGCACCCTCGTCACCATCGGCGCGGTCCTCCCCTGGCTGACCGTCGCCGCCGTAGTAGCCCTATGCGCCCGAATCACTCTCCGCCATCGTCGCCGCAACCACCCAACACCCCCCACCGACCCCCCAACCCCCACCGACCCCCACCTCCCCGAACCCAACTAACCCTGAGATCGGTAATCCGGGCTGAAATCGGCTGGTCCCCCTACCGATTTCAGCCCGGATTACCGATTTCACGCAGATACTCGCTTAGGGTGGACGCCTGTGACCTATATCCCGCCTTCCTGCGAGCCGTCCGGTTCCGAACACTGGTATCAGGCGATGAGTGCCTGGACCTCGCTGGCCTTTGTTGCGTTTGGTCTACTCATCATCTGGTGTGCGCTGCGGAGGCGCCGCCGGATTCCGGCGGTTTCGACCGGCTCAATCACCAATATTGGATTCGCGCCCAACGCCTTGACCATTCAGGTGTTGCTGGGCGTGCTGGCCATTGGTAATGGCATCGGCTCGGTGATCCAGCACGGGCCGGAGCCGTCATGGAATCCCATAGTGCATGATCCGCCGCTGATGGGGGCGCTCGCTTTGGTTGCGGCCGACGCTGTAGCGGGTCTGCGCCCTGAGTGGCGTTTCCGGCACTGGTGGTGGCTCACCCCGACGGCGCTAACAACGGCACTGGCCGCCATCGCGCCAGGAGCCGCATCGGTGTCGATGGGAGTAGCGGCCGCGATTGCCATTCCCTTGGCGGCCTGGCGGGCTTGGCAGGAGCCAGCCATTCGCCCTCACACTCTTCTGGCGTTGGGCATTCTTGGCACGGGCGGGATTATCGGCGAGCTGTCTCGCCCCGGTCGCCCGCTGTGTGTACCGGGCAGCGCCTTCTTCGAGTCGGGCTGGTCGGGTCACGCGATCTGGCACATTCTGGCCGCCGCCGCCCTCTGGGTGTTGGCCCCGACACTCGGCGCAAGACCCGCAGTGGCCACTTAGCACCACCTTACGCCTGCTTGGCCACACCCGAACGCCGAACGGGCGTGGTGGTGTTAGCGGGTGGCTACTACCTCGAATTTGCGGAAGCTGGAACCGGCGGCGCTTAGGTTCAAGAAGGAGTAGAACTTGCGCGCCAGCTCGCTGGGGGTACTCGACGCGGCCTCAAAGGCCAGCAGATCGTCCATCGTCTCGAAGGTGATGGCATCCGCCCAGATGTCGCCCGCGCGCATCAACTGCCAAGAGACGAAGCCTGGCTGCTTGGAAACTTCCTCGTCGCCCAGTGCCGTTTGCGCCGCCAGGAAGTCCGGTATGGAGGCATCCTTCTTCAACTTATACGAAACGTAGTGGATGGCCTGAGACATGGGATATTGCCTTTCGCTTCGGGGTCGAGTACCAGAGTGGATGCCTGGCAGGTGAGCCGTGAGATTTTCGCTGGTCACTCTGCGGGGCGAGTGGGGCCGTGGGTGGCTACCACTTCGTATTTACGGAAGCTGTAACCGACAGGGTTCAGGAACGAGAAAAACCTCATGCACGAGTAGAACTTTTTCGCCAGCTCGTTGGGGGTGCGCGATGCGGCCTCGAAGGCTGATAGGTCATCCATCGTCTCGAAGGTGATGACGTCCGCCCAGCGCTTGCCCGCGCGCAATTGCTGCCAGACGATGTAACCCGACTGCTTGGCGATGTACTCATCGTTCAGCTTCTTCGCCGCCGCCAGGAAGTCCGGCACGGCGGTGCCCTTCTTCAGCTTGTATGAGACGTAGTAGACGGCCTGGGACATGGCAATGCCTTTCGCTGGTAATTCGAGCGCCCGGATGGATGCTCACGGCGTAGCGGGCGGGCGGCTAAGGTGTCGCCGCCCGCCCAAAGGCATAGTACACATGTTCGGTTCGGGTTGGGGTTAGGTGGCCAGCGCGTCGCCGACTACCTGTTTGGCGGCCGCCTGTACCTCGGCCAGATGGGCCGCCGAGACGAAGCTCTCGGCGTAAATCTTGTAGACGTCCTCCGTGCCGGAGGGGCGAGCGGCGAACCAGGCATCGGCCGTGGTCACCTTCAGGCCACCGATCTTCGCGCCGTTGCCCGGCGCGGTCGTTAGTTTCGCGGTGATCTCCTGCCCGGCCAGGAACGTGGACGTGACCTGCTCTGGGGAAAGAGCGCCGAGGCGGGCCTTCTCCTCGCGGGTGGCGGGGGCGTCCACGCGGGCGTACCAGCTCTGGCCATACTTCTCAATCAGCGCGGCGTGATGTTCGGACGGCGACTTGCCGGTGGTGGCGATGATTTCCGAGGCCAGCAGCGCGAGCAGGATGCCATCCTTGTCGGTGGACCAGACACGACCGTCGCGCCGCAGGAACGATGCCCCGGCGCTCTCCTCGCCACCGAAAGGGTTGGTGCCGTTCAGCAGGCCGGGCACAAACCACTTGAAGCCCACCGGCACCTCGATCAGCCTGCGGCCCAGCCCGGCGGCCACGCGATCAATCAATGACGATGACACCAGCGTTTTGCCGATGGCCGCCCCGGCTGGCCACTGCGGACGCGCC
>Ga0131853_10004992_pt1 | contig 23899 bp, 12 predicted proteins | sample TergutLab28metaG_FD_92764 | JGI IMG/M metagenome (GOLD analysis project Ga0131853, IMG submission 92764) | Labiotermes labralis P1 segment gut microbial communities from Petit-Saut dam, French Guiana - Lab288 P1 (version 2) (version 2) | ecosystem: Host-associated > Arthropoda: Insects >...
AACCAACTTAATGCACAAATTCTTGTTTTATAATAAGTTTATTATATTCCTCTATATGTTTCGAGCACTATGTGCTCATCATCAGGAGGTCAAAATTGTATTATACAGCATCTGGTATCATCACAACTGTAGGTGACCGTCCGGTGCACGGGCCAAATTGTACGACCATCATCGGGTAGTCTGCAAATCCATGCCAAGAAAGTGTGATTCACTGTTTGTCGCAGGACAGGTCTCTTTTAGTTGACACTTTTATTATATGGATTCGTGGACTATCTGGCGATGGCCGTACAATTTGGCCGAAACCTGTAGAAGTGTAGTAAACATACCAACGTATGACACTTAAATGTTGTGCTATTCGGTCCTTATAAAGCGTCCGACGACACATAAACATGCTAGATTTGGCAATCTCACAGCCTTGTTCATGCAGAGACAGAATTTCTGTCCCGTGAGACCTGATTCATCAGACATGTAAACAATCTGGGTGAAACTCGAACTTCTGCTTAAACTGTTATACCCTAAATACTGCAATTAAACTTGCATCAATAGCTCCAAATCTTAAGCAGCTTGACGTCAGTTCATGACAAGTTGTGTGCAGTTACAAAGCGAGTCAACTTGATACAGAATGTTCCGCACAAAGTGTGCCGAACTTCAGGATGTTAGTATACAAGTAATCTGAGTTAAAAGTGCTAAATCAGGATAGCCCGTTTGTCAATCATTACGTCACTACAGGCATTTTACTGTTCCAATAAACTACATGGCATCAGCCCTAATGAATCAGCTTCAAGGTCACTCCCACCGCTGACAAACAGTGCTCCCACGTAATATTGTTCTGAGGCGCGCAGAACTGTGCATACCGAACGGTCGGGGTCATTTTGAACAGCAATCAGTGGAAAATAACTAAACTATTACATTCTTTGATGTCTTATAATTTCCGAGTGGTAGCACAAATATGCCAATTTACGTAAATAACTTGGTAATGCAATTTTGAAATTAAAGTGTTCCTTTGTGGTATGATCGGGCTCAATTTTTCTGTGATGATATATACACAGAACAGTACAGTCCTTTGTTCTGTGGTGCAAGTGGGACACAAGTGTACAGTACGATAACGCTTAGTGGACATACTATTTCTCAGTGATGTTCCTTGACACGTAAATTTATTTGTATTTGCACGAGACGATAATCACATTAATTGTGAAGTTCGGCTAAAGTCATGAGCGTGCATTAAAATGCGAACAGCGGCGTAACAGTTGATAATATCGTGTATGTTGGTCCACAATTTTTCACGCAAAATGACTCGTCCAGAAGTTCGGCAAACCTCTTGTGGAATATCCTGTATAACTTCTAGGAAATCAATTATTATAGTTTGTACGAATAGAATTATGTGGTCACCGTTTGAGGTGCCGTTAATGACGTTTGATGTGACATGTATAACGTTTGACGTAATGCTCATGCCGTTTGATGTCACATATATACCATTTTATATGACATTTACACCGTTTAATGTGACGTGTATACTGTTGAATACCAAGTGTATATCGTTCGATGTGACAAATGTATACGGTTTGAAGTGAGGTGCATACCGTCTGATGAGACATGTAATTAGCGCATACGATTGACCCTCTGAGGTTCAAAACATGTAGGTCTAATGGATATAATTATGCGAGTTTTGAGATCTCCACAGAGGTGTGGTTAAGTAGTTGGTTCTTCTGAGATATGAAGAGGTGTCACTGCGTAAGCGGTTTCAGACGTTGCGATGGATCGTAGATCTTCAAGGGCCTAGATTTCCAAGAATAAAACAACACACATAATTTGTCTCCTGCTTATTATAATTGGTAAAAGAAAGAAGCATGAACCTGTGCAAATATTACGACCTCAACAAGATAAAGTGCTTGTGTTACGATATGCCTGAAAGCGCCCAAAAAATCTTGTAGAAGTCAGAAAACTAAAGATAAAGGAGAAAGTGACCCTGTACCAACCAAACAACCAAAGATATAACTCGTTCTGTATAGCCATTCCTGCGTTAATTGCATCGCTGGTCTCAGTAACAAACACCTAAAACTATAACAGGGACTTTGCTTACGCTAACGATTACCGGTCGCATTTAAAACTCCGACGCGAGCATACTAGGTTCTATTGCTTAAGTGGGAATAAGTCCTATCTGGGGGGGGGGGAATTTGGTTGGAAGGTCTTCTGGGATTTGAACCCAGAGTGGTCGAACTAAAGTTAACAATGGACTAACCGCGTAAAAAGTGTCGACTAGTTGAAAAGAGTGCGGGCCGTGTCTCTTCTTTACAAGTTATACTTTGGCATTTGCCTTACAACAGAGGAAAATCACGGAAAATCTCAGTCAGGGTAGCCGAGATAATGACAGTTGGCGACCCTGATTTTCCCTTGTTGGGGACGCAGGTCAACACTTGGTCAGCGCAAATGTCTGCGAAGCTGCTCAACTAACGGGTTCCCCACATCAGCTAACTTCGAGTCGAACCTCTCAGAGATCTGATAGTGACCCTGTCCACGCCATGACAGTATATATATATACGGGGGGAGAAGTACAGCTCCACCCCTTCTTAACCGCGGCTGCAGATGGAGGTGATTTCAATAGTCAGCCAGGTACTGTACAACAAAACCGTTATCCCCATCTCGGGGCTGTAGAAAGAGGGCAGCCGGCACTCCTGCAGCTTTAGTCTGAGGCACTGGCCTGGTCGCTCCCTCCTTAGCGGTAGGAAGTTGCACAATTCACCTGGCCACCAGTCCCTCAGGAGGGGAATACACCCGGTTTACAGCAAAGTACAGATTATTGCAGACGGCATGCTTGCTACCGGTCAGCCGGGAAACATCTTTGTCCCCATCTGCTGTCTAGAAACTTAAAAGATCGAAACCAATTTGCAACCTCTGTTTCGCGTGGCAGTACACAGACCTTACCAAGGCGTGTTTTACTTTCAAAATGACGTTTGGCTTCATGGTATTCGCCGATCACGCAATTTTACTCAAACGAATTAGGAAGGTACCGTTGACCTCTCACTGATATTCACGAAAATTACAAACGTTTAACAGCATTTTATCACCTGCAGTGATGCCCTTAACCCACAAAACACCCTGTATATTACATAGTTTATTTACCGAGAACAATACTACTGATGAAATCGATTATTCGTAAACAAAACATTTCAACACTAAAGAAAAAAAGAAAATCAATAGGAAAGATAATATAAATATATAAATATGTGTGTGTGTCTACAACAGAATAAGAATTATAATTTCAATAAATATAATGGATGATAAATTATAAGATAGAGAGAAAAATCTTTGTGCATTAAATGTATAGAAGTAAATTGAGGAATGCTCTTACAATAATGGCTAAAAGTTTAAATTTTTAGTTTTTAATTCCAGACACACTTTACAATATAAAATCTTGATACGACGTCTTCACGAGCATATACTACGAGCTCCACTTTTAAATAAGGGAGGATTATATCTGTGTTTTAGTAACCTGACACTGTTTTATGGAGTACTGAATACAATTCTTGTGATAGGCGGTTTACGTATTACTTCCTTATATACTGGGCGTGTCACAACGGACTGTACGCTTATATTACAGCATCTGGCTCAATATGGGGTCAAATGACGTCGCGGTCATGAGCCTTCTGTTTCCATAAAATAAGAAATATTTATTGAGTAGCTAAAGCACTATTCGCTTCTGAAGAACTTTACTCCATGGAATTAGTTATGTCGTCGTCCTTTGGAGGTTCTTGTACCCCACTGCAAAGGGACGTATTCTCATTCCCTTTCCAACCTTATGTTGGTGTGGGAAGGTCAGAAGAACGGTGTAGCACTACAGGAGCTTGAGAACAATTCAAGTGCCTCAGAATATTAGGCCATTTATTGGTATTACTTTTTATCTCTTTTTTTTTTACATTCTAATAAACCTCAGCCCCAGGCGCTGTTTACTACTACTCTAGTCGCTATCACTAAACTACCCAAATTTTGAGTCCCCTCTGCACTTCCAAACTCTCACTCTCCAGGGGCGACACCACAAACACCCTTCCCTATAGCGATTGGTCGGATGGCGACATGGTTTTAGGTTGCATTGGCTGAGCAATTTAAAATTTGGGGAAGTTAAGCTTAAATTTCCATTGGAAGAATCGCTCAAAACCTAACCGAAAATCGCAAATTTCTTTACCTAAATAAAACCACAAATTTGTCAACAAGAATGCTAAACGGTATTTTCAAACATCCGGTCCTCGCCATAGTTTGGATGCCGTCACGACTGGAAGGACATGGGTAAAAGCAAGAGAGTTGAGGGATAGAAATCTTTCTCACAGTGGGTGGTTCGGCAGAGAGACTGCTAATGTTCAGCTACGGTTATTCAATTAGTTAGTTAAATAACTGACCATCTAAGTCCATGTAGCAGAGTTCTACCTGAGAAACTAAAAGGTCCTGCGCGAGTTAAGAAAGTTCCCCGCAGGTTATTAAACGCGAAGGTTTATTAGAGCACCCACAAGATCATGCCCCATGTCCCTATCCTGAGCCAGAACAATCCAGTCCATGTCCCCAACCCATTTCTTGAAGATCCATTTTAATTTTATATTTCCATCTATACCTAGGTATTTCAAGTGGTCTCTTTCCGTCAGGTCTCCCAACCAAAACCCTGTATGCTCCTCTCTTGTCTTCCATACGAGCCAAACGCTTTGCCCATCTCATTCTTCTTGATTTTATCACCCAAATAAAATTTGGTGAGCCGTACAGAATGTAAAACTCCTCGTTACGTAGTCTCCTCCATTCCCCTCTCACCTCGTCCCTACTAGCCCAAAATGTCTTCCTCAGCACCCTATTCTCGAACATCCTCCACCTACGTTCTTCAATATGACAAACCAAGTTTCGCACCCACACAAAACGGTCAGTTAGTTTTGCCTAAAAGGGCGACCTCCTAATTGGGAATTTATACCAACTTCGGCACGGCGGAATGCTCTGCTATCAATTGCTTCTACGTCTCTCGACAACAGAGAATTACACTGATTTAGGGAAAGCGCTCAGTTGCCGACTTATTTGCCCTAGCTGTAGAAGAGTCGTGGTTGGGTCACTGCAAGACGCTGAAGAGGTCAACAATAGGTCAAGGGCCAAAAGCTGTCCAAAAACTAGCAGGGGGGAGCACATTTTGCGCAATGAGCTGTGTGGTATGGGCATTTACGATTATCGTAGCTGACGTGAGATCAGTCTCACTGTTACCTATCCATTATTTATCTAATTTGTGCTCAAAGAACTGCATTAAGAGAGAATTAGAGTAAATTCCAAACCTGCTCTTGAGAAATAATTACAAAACACAGAGAGTGTTATATTTAAATACTTACAGCATCTCGATAATGAGATATTTATGGAATGTGGAGTATGATACTTTATATTTATTGCCTGTCAAGTTAGCCATTATGAAAAAGAATGAGAATTGATGACAAATCCTTTTCTAAACTTAATGCACTGAACGTCTCGTCCCTATCTCCGTTCAAAGGACGCCGGTAAGATTTTAACATCTCGGGTTGTAAATTGAGTTGTCTTCTGTCAAAACTTGCTGATAAGTGAAGTGATTCATCAAGAGGCTTCAATGCAGAGGTAAAGTTTATTTATAGTACAAAAGCCATGGATAAAGGATATAAAGGACATAAAATACCAATTAATGTTATGAAAGATAGGTGCGAGATGATGGAGATTGGCCTCAAAAACCGGTAAGTTACATCTGTCCAAATGAAACACAGTAACAAACAGAACACCTTGTACGCTTATTCTGCAAATAACATACAAGATACGTCATACAGTACACAGTAGCTAGAAGCTAGTTAGCGATGCGTGTGGCAGGATTCACGCCAACAAGCTACTGAACAATTTAAAACAAAAAAAATCACAAAAAAATCACCAGATTGAAATACTCCATCTTAGAAACGGTGTGCCCCAGAAACTGACGGAATATTCTGAACGCACAGAAATTCCTAACTCTCGTGGAAAACAAACCATAGTTACGTAGCCACTAGCCACTACAGCAAGAATGCAAATGGTGTCCTCCGCTGCGTACGGTGAGGTGCAGGATTTACAAGGGCGTTGCATACTTCCAAAATTCCATACGGTTTGATGAACACAATGTACGTGAAACGTAATTTATGCCCATAAAGGAAGTACAAACTTCTTGCTCCGAATTTCATGACATTTGCAAATGCACAACAGCAATATGTGAAAATTTCATACTTAATGTCATCCAAGTCAGGCAAAAATTGAAAGAAATTCATTCACGTCTCTAAGGAAGCAGACTATATCTGTCTCGACGTTAATTTTCATAAAAACCATTGTCACCCGAACTTCGACACGAAATAAAACTATAACAACAGGAGTGAAACGTCATTTATGCCCTAAAGTAAAGTGTGGTTTTCACCGCACCGATTTTCACACTTGCAATCGACGGAATTAAGCACGATTGTGACAAAGAATTTCACTCAAATCGGTCCACGAATGTTGAGATTAATTTACGCCATTCACTAAATACAGTTTACATTAAACTCCATCAGAAACAACACAGGTTTCGTGTCGCGTCTCGGGGTTAAGCAACAACTCTACGGGACGTGGTTGGCGAAAGAGTAGGGGTTCTTAAGGTATCGTATTTTTCTGCAATCGCTCGACAACGTAATCAGGGTTGAAACGGTACAGCTTGTCAAAGCAATAAGGCTATTTTTATGTTCATTCCGTACATATTGATTAATTAATGTTTATTTTTATACCAACATAAGCACAAATACATGTGTAAATAAAAATTAAATAGTGTAATATAATACAAGACAATATAATATTTAATATAATTTAACATGTAGAAGTAATTTAATATAAATTTACACTACTTATTTGTGCATATGTTGGTATAGTAATAAACGTTAAGCAATATAGGTTGTCTACAAAGTACAGGTTGTTGAAACAGTAGAGCTTTCCACACAGACGTATCACGGATTACGAAATGAAGGAATACAGATAATCTTGTTGGATGCGATGATGTGGCTTTCTGCGAGTAGTATCCGGCCTTGAGAATGATAGTATTTCACCTTCAAGTGTCCAGGCTTCGACTGGCTACTCTCCTTTGACAGCATGACCTCGAAGATGACAGCACTGAAACCGTTCGAAACTAGGGGGAATCGCTCACCCCACAACACAACGTCACACCCCAGAAGACTTGAATCCCCACCAACACTGTTGTGAGAACCTCGGATCTCATAAAATGATCTTACTTTGCTCCTGACGTCACAGCTACATCACTAGGCCGAATGATGAGGACAGCCCACAATAAGCGACAGAACAGTACAGTATAACCATTTAAAATATACTACAAACAGACAAAACGAAAATTCGAATTTTTTCAAAGGGAAAGCATAAAGAGTTCCAAGTGTCTTCGCTGCAATTGAAACTTCTTGGACGCGAAAAAACGCAATTTTCAACATTTCTGTGGCGTCATCAGAATAATTTTATGGAGAACCACAATAATATCAGTTTTAAAAACTTACAGGTTATTGCTAAACTGGTTGAAATTCTGGGCTCTGATATAGAAACGGCATCAACGAATGCCAGCAACGATTTCGAGACTTCTGCGACTTGCAGCGGGAAGGAATACATCCACCTGAATAAAAATGCCTTTAAATACATTTGCTATAAATGAAAAATACAATGAACAATCAGCATAAACAAGAGCGAGTGCTCTGAGAAACGTAAATTCCAAACATTATTTGCGAGTAGGTCTACATCATTCACGGCAAAGGCTTCCGGACCGGCCGCCTGGAGCCCTAACCGGATATAATGCATATCTGCCCCGCTAGGTAGCACTGACGTAATTTAATGTAAAATAGCGTGGAGAGAATCGCTATTAGAGAAATTACGTTTATGTGCAGTTGACATTTATGCGTGTTTGTGTTGAGCGTCTTTCGCCCAACGAGTGGCAGATTTTAAGGTACAGTGAATGCGCGCCGAGTTTAGTCTTAACCTAGAAAACTCAGCTACTGGTACTTGGTGACGCTGAAAACGTCTTCAGTAATAAAGTCATAAGTAGAACACAAGCCTTTGAACTGTATTTACGTTTAAAACTGACCAAATTGTTCAGGATTTACAGAATTCAGTTCGCCCACTATCAAGTTGGACTCATAAAAATGTGAAAAAAAGTGCGTTAGATGATCGAATGAGGACAGACAGGGTAGATTAATTTTAGTTTTAACTTTCTATGTCTATGACATTTTAACTGTAGGCTTAAACACGAGACGGATTGCTACAAACCTTTGCCGCATCTGTTAAAAGGTGACCAGAAAAAAAAATCAACATTCTGGATTCTGTAAGGTCAGGCCACAGAAGACAGAAAACTCCTCTGTAAGATCTTCGTTTTTTCCAAGGATAAAAACCCATTTAAGGAGATGAAGTTTAGAGGATCTCGCAGGGAGTGAAGACTATAAAACCCCAGTTAAAGGGATGAAGTTATAGGACAACGCGGACAGCGAAGCCGAACTGCTGACAGTGTTGGACAGCAGAAACCCAGAGATATTTCCAACAGTAGGAAGGTCCACGACGGCAGTGTATACATTCCAAAGGCGATTACTTTAAAGGAGAAAACACCCCGTATTTATCTCAGATAAGCCTAATACTGTTACACCGCTGCAGTTTGGAAACTTCTTGCCCGCACTACGCAGGTACAGAAAATAAAACGAAAAAGACAATTGGAGTCGGAACAGACTACAAAGTTTAATCACTTTTCATCACCATCACGATCACAGGATTATGACAGTAATAATGATTCGGACGATTCAAAAGGGATCGTAACAAACCAAGATGCAAACATCTCAAACAAACACGTTATTTTTTTTAAAAGATTACAATAAGATTGCATTGACACGGAACTCAAACAAGGAGGCGCCTTTGTTACAATTTGCTGTGCTACCGAGAGCAAAATATAAACTTCTGTCTTGAAACTGTCTTTTCTGAATATCGCAGCTCTTACTTGCGACTCAGCAGTGGCTTGTTCAAGTCTGTCACTCCAAAACTGGAGCATGTCGCTCCAAGAAACAAATACCGTACAATACTTTACTTCCATCAAATTTATATTAAAGTCAAGAGTTCACGAGAGGCAGCGGACACCAGTTATTAATTAAACCTGGTTTAACACTGACTTTGTAATTTTCCACGCTACAACCAATAATCGTAGTTTAGACTTCCGAGTAACAACATGCATAATTTCTTAATGTTGGATGTTTATTATATACCAACACTTGCACAAACATATAGTGTAAAAGTTAATATTAAAATTACTCCGACATGTTTCGGTGTTAATACACCATCCTCAGGAAGTTTACAAGTTGTGTTGGCTAAAGTCATGAATTGTTAATATGATAAAATTTAGTAGTGTGTCGTTATGACAAATTCTTGGTAAATGATGTCGCAAATGTAATTCCTGGTTAATTAATCAATATGCACGTGTTGCATATAAATAGTTATGCATAATTTCGTTTATCGCTATGTTCGTTGCTGGGATAGATACAGTGGCAAGTACAGTAACTTCCGATGCCACGCTCTTCCTTTTGACTTAAACTGCGTACCTACAGTAGCCCAATGGGATGCTAAAATCCAAGACTGCCTGAAGGGAAGGACCAATAGGTACGGTAGCCAGCACGAATCAGCAAGCTTGGCGTCGTAATGTGTGCTGGTGAGAGAAAAGAACAAGGGGGGGGGGAGGGGGAGTGTACTTGCTGTCAGACTTTCATGTGTGAAGTCGTGCTTAACTCACGAAGATAAAGCAGGGTGTGCTCTACGGTTTCAAAATAAGGCAGTTTTCACTTTATATTAAGCGACGGAGTCTTATTCATTTACTCTGGCTGCTGTCTTACGACAGGTCCATAGACTCTTCCAAACGAGTTCTCCACATGCGCTCTAGTGCTCCTGTTTCCGGTTTACAACACCCTCCTCTTTTCCTTAAGGCCATCCAGTAGCTTCTTACATCTTCTTCCTCGTCTTCTCGTCGCTTCTATCCATACCTCTACCTGCCCTTCGATAACGTGTCTTAGTAGGAAGTTCCTACGCAAGATGTGACCAATCCAGTTAACCCTCCTTTCTTATCGTTTGTAGGACACTCCAGTTCTCTTTGACTCCGTCTAATACGGCGGTGTTAATATTCACCGTCTAATCCACTGTGCACTGTGTCCACAACTCCGATTTCTACCGACAATCCTTCAACTTATACGTTCCTGTACAAACAATATCGTTATAGATATATTAGGAAACTACCGACGCAATACAGCCAATCGAAGCACATGTACCTCATAATCACGCATCATCTAGACCGCATGATAACGACAACAACCACATGTGTAACCTGTCAGCCAGTCACTCACAAAACCAGAAATTATATAGACGTATTCAGGATGGTCTCTGATGAGCGCTGATTGCTGTACCAGTATTCAGTAACAAATACTGAACATTATTTATTTCGTGTACCGTGCAAATTTTGTTTTTCTATTACAACCAACAAATGCGCAATTATACGTACATCACAACAGTAAAGGTAAAAGGTAAAGTGATCCTGTTACAGGCCCGGTGGGGCGCAGAGGGTGGGTAGAGGTTGTAACCGGTCACTCGGCTAGTCTGTCCAGAGGTGAACACGTCTTAACTCGGGGAATAGACGTGGTAGGTATTGGGTGGTACAGGTCATCAATGATTGTACATTAACTCATATCGTTGGGCTGAACACTCTCAACAGAAATGACAACATTTCAGCAGTTTAATATTCAGTACTAAATATATTTAGCAAACAACTCCCATTCACCGTCTAGTCCCTAATACCGCCAGGTTCCGAGTGCCTGAACTCGGCTCCATCTCTCTGCCCCCAAGGCTGGCGAATGCGACTTGTTTTTCTCCCTTTTCGGATCTTCGCCAGCCCAGTGTCCCCAGTTCTCTTTGACATGGGGTGCCTTCTACCTTAACGCTCACTCCCACACTCTTTCTTTGATCCTCACAAGGATCACATGTATGAATTTGGCACAATATTATTATACGTTTCCGTCGCACGGTTAGCATAAATACCTTGTTTATCTCACCTTCCTAACCTTCGCGGCCACAGCGTCCCAAGTTCACTCGGACATAGGATGCTGGCCGCTGTAAAACTCTTATTCTCACACACTACCTCCATCCTCCTCACAATGGACCAAAGTGTAAGGTATAAGGTATAGCTCTACTCTTCAATGACCGCGGCAGCAGCACGCCCCGGCCGCACTTTACCCCCGGGAAAGACCCGGTACCCATTGTACAGGAGGCTGGGTGGGCCTCAGGGCCGGTCTGTACGGGCGGAAAATCTCGTCCCCACCGGGACTCGATCCCGGACTGTCCAGCCCGTAGCTCAGTCGCTATACCGACTGAGCTACCCGGCCCACATACCACAACAGTATCTCTTTATATAATATACACTCCCACATGTTTCGACACGTCTATGTCATCATCATGGAGTTGTACATTTCTGCCTGGCCAAGTTACATAAATTCTTAAAATTGAAGCTGTTAAAATTACATTTCCATAAAATTATTAAGATATATTAAAATATTATTTAGTCGTTGTTTAGTGATACAATAAAAAAATGTTCGACGTTATCATCCGTTATGCAAGCAGCGTGTATTTGTGGCTGCACATACGTGTAAAGGCCAGACCAGCACACTAACATCAACAAGGGATTGTATATGGTAAATCTGTGGGTTTACGAGATTTCAGTTCATGAGGGATTGCAAATATGGTGATTAGAAAAGAATAAATTCCATAGCTTGAAACATATTGTTATTTAGCGACGCTGACAGCTGATAAGATTAATCATCGTTGAAAGGTGAACGATGTGTGACTTATGTATTATTGCTGGAATGATACGGACAGAGAAAAGTCCAAGTACTTGGAGAAGAAATTGTCTCCAACACTATTTTGAGCACGGTAAATTTCACAGGGGCTCACTTGGGATAGAACCCAAGTTTCGTGGAACTACACGCTCCAAACACTCCCAATTTTGGTGAAATTTGCTGGAATTAAAAATCGAGGAACCGTTAACACATCGAAAAGACCCAAAGTATTATCAAAGTTTATTTGTTTACCAACTGACGCACAATTGAATTTTAAAATTTACATTAAAATTGACATTGAAACAGCTCCAACATGTTTCGGTGCAGTCACACCATCATCAGGGAGCGCATTATCCGTGCTTGCTAAAGTTACAGTTGTTAACATAGCCACTCAAAATATATCGGCGTGTGGTGATGTGGCTGCATACGTTATTCGGTCCTTATCAGTGTGTGTAGTACTGTCCCTGATGATGGTGATTACACAGAAACATGTTGGAGCTGTTTTAATGTCAATTTTAATGTAAATTTTAAAATTGTTTTTAAGTCAATTCAACTGCGTATCAGTTGGCAAACAAACTTCGATCTATCAAGACGCACAGTATGTACGTGAAAATTATCCAAAGTATTATTCTTCGTATTTTTATATTTAGACCTGCATTTGTTCCTTAGCCTGTAGCTCGTTCCTCACAGATAACGCAGTGAATCTCTACTACAAATAAATTCAACAGGCATATCAAAACTGTTCGCAGATGTTCCTGTAAAAGTTTGTAACTTTTATTCAAATTTTAACAAAAGTCACAATATGTCCACAAACCGACGCTCTGTTCCATGCGGACAGACATGACAATAGGTTGGAATTGCGATTTCCGACCGTTGTGCGAAAGCGCCTACAAATTGACACTTGCGTTCATAAGGAAACAAAACATGCCCAATGACCTAACACAATTTACACATACCGATAATCAAAAATGTCACAAAAGAAACTACTGAAACACAAACCCCAATGAGATTGGTACAGTCCTGAATTAGCTGCTGGAACCAAGACAGCTCAGTCATTATAGTGAGTAGTCAACAGGCCGAAAGACAGGGGTTCGATTACCATACAGACAGTATTTTAGGCGCGTTTGCGAAGAAGAAAAGCGACTATGAGCTTCATCATGTCTGTCAGTTCGTCCGCTTGAAACAGCTCTGCTCCCAACTGAAGAAATTTGATGCTGATGAGTTGTGTTAAAATGTGTCGAGAAAATCCGGTTTGGTTAAAACTGAAAAGAAAAAATTATGATACTTGAAAAGACAAGCGCATTTATGATAAAATCCCGCTGAATTCTTAGCAGAATAAGGAACGTTTCAATTAAATGTACAGAAAATCAAAAACACATTTCATGTCTAACAAAAATTAGGTCTACTCTGCGTGTTTTGAGGCTTCTGTCGCGAAGCGAGATGAGAACCGCGCTCTTCTGTGTTGTTACGCAACCAGTAGTGGTAATTTCTTACCGACGTTTCGGTACAACATATCGGTCCCACTTTCAGGGGTCAAGAATCCAAAAAGAAAGCCAGCTGTCCCAATAAGGAGTTTACAAATGGAAGTGTGGGCAGAGTTATTTCTCAGTATCGCGGTGCCAGCCAATAGGGTTGATGCACACTTCGGTCGCTCTTCTTCCGTATGTCCAGAGGACGTACGGCCGACTCAGCAGAATGCTCGCCAAACACATGGAATGCGAAGGACGACCTTTGACTGAGGACTCCGGGAGTTTACAGCATACTCGTGAGTGTGGTCAGTTGTACTGTACATAGAACAGATTGGTCGATCAATAGATACAAGAATAAAAGAGCACCACTGGCACATACGACTTGGACATCCAAAGAAGTCGGCCGTGGAAGAACATAGGTTCAACCATAACCATGTCGTAAAATTTCAAGGCACTCGGATCCTGTCCACTGCACCCGGCTATATAGCCCGACTTATCGAGGGGGGGGGGGGATTCGTTGGAGGCCCATCCTAACAATATGATTAGGGAGGATGGCCTGACTTTGAGTGGGTCGTGGATACCTCTCTTTCGCCTCCTTAAAAAAAAGCAGACGGCCCCCTCAGTAAGGATGACTACCTCACGGCCCTTTTATGGACCCCAATCTCTAACCTCCTTCCCCAACAGTGTTCTCCGGTAGGACCCCCTGCTGCATATTCTTCCTTCTTGAACCGCAATAGCTTTCCACGCCCCTTTTCCTTACGTCTGTTTTCTTTCTTTCACCCCGGCCCCCCCTCCCCCCCATTTCACTTCTATTTCTACTGTCGATGTGTTTCTCCCCTTCCCTTGCCTATATCTTCTCCTTCTAACCCCTTTTCTGGTTCCTGCTATTTCATACAGGTTCTTTGTTTGCCCTTCGTGTACTTCTCAGGCACCTCTTCTCCCGTCCCTCTTCACCTCGGTTTAGTACTCAGATACTACATTCCTCCCTCTCAATTTCAATTCTACTTATTTGTTCATTGTTCTCATCTTCTATACTTCTTCTTCTTTTAGTTTTTCCTTGTCCTTCAGCTCACATTACTACGTTCCTTTTGTCTGCCAGCTCTGCACATTGTAATCCTACCATGAAGTAGGTCTGCGCTACGACAATTTACCCCTCCTATATTTTGTTTTGTATTTTCTATTTATTATCATATATTGTATTACTTCTGTGTTCTGGTCTTCTAATCTCTTTCCTCTTTCAGTCTGTCCCTGTCCTTTGCTCCACAATTGTGTTTTTGTGTCTCTGCGCCCAACACGTGTTATATTTACCACTGAGTAGCGGTGGGTTACGATTGCCCCCTCCTGTTGATTTATTCTTTATTTTTCCCTTCATTTGTCATATATTGCGCTTGATTTCCTTTCCTTTCTCGCACTATGTTCATGCCTGTGTCTCGCTACAGCACGTGTTACAATTTCTTCCCTCATGGAACGTCTCTTTTCAAAGCTGCACTGACTACTACATTTTCTTCCTCCCGACCAGTTGCACCAAACCTCTTGGCTGGCACCACGCTACTGATAACTTGTCACCGCCCACACTTTTCCATAAATAAACTCCGTATTGAGACAGCCGGCTTTCTTTTGGACCACTTGCCTGTAATTACCGACACGTGTCGTTTTTCCTTTTTCCAACTGCCGAACCGAAGACTTCAGGAGCATAGACTGTGCCACATTCCAAGATCGTCTGGAAGAAGAAATTCCGTTCAATCCGGAATTACACGACAAGGTGGCAATTGACACGTGCGCTGAGAAACTATCCGGCGCTATTCTGGAGAATTTGGCAGTTTTCACTCCCATGGGTCGCCCGCGTGATGACCTGCGGCCCCCGATGGCAGCCTGTATTCAGGATGAAATACGCCCGAAGAATCGGCTAATGAGGCAACGAAAAATCACTATGGATCCCTCCCTGAAAGCTGAGGTGAACCGCCTGCAGCGGTCGGTGAACCGTCAGCTGAAGGAGTGGAGGAATAACCAATGGAGCGCAACGCTGCCATCTCTTGATCCCGAAGACCAATCGCTGTGAAAGGTGATTGAACTGGTGGTCACCTCCCCTGATCACACCGTGGAGTATCGCTCTCTCGGACTCCGAGAAGACTAAAACCCTGGCCGACGGTCTGGAGACTCAGTTTCAGCCAGTAAACGAACCTTTGGAGTCGGTCGCTAGTGAGAAGGTTCGCGAGGCGAGGAAGGCTTACTTCTTTACCCCTGCCAGCGAACCCACGTTAGCCAACCCCGTCGAGGCTCAAGATGCCATCTGGGGTCTCAAGGTCGGTAATGCACCAGGCCCAAACGGCATCTTCCCCAGCGGGCGAAATCCCTCCTTGTCAAGATATTAAACGCGGTCCTCCGCACTCAACAATTTCCACAAATATGGAAACACTCCCGTGTGATTTCCATCCTTAAACCAGGGCCATTATGCTATGGTCCTATAAGTCCGTTGGACAAAACCGGCACATTATCTGAAAAGACCACACTTGTTGCAGCCTGAGCGAAGTAAGCGGGCGCGGGCTACTGCGCGACGAGCAGTTGGGGTTTAGACCCAAGGACAGCACTTCTGTGCAGCTGGCACTCCTCATTGAAAGAGTAATAAGGAACTCTGGCGAAAAGAGGCCGAAGGGCGCGGTTTTCCTCGATGTGGCTAAGGCCTTTGACACTGTTTGGCTTCCTTTACAAACCAACGATCCTTAATTTCCCGCCCTACCTGGTGAAACCAACCTCGTCCTATCTCCAGGGCCGGATGTTCGAAGCGTCCTTCCAGACAGCCACGTATCTCGTCGTGGCATGCGCGCTGGGGTGGCACAGGGCGGTTAAATCTCCCCTGTCCTTTACAGTCTGTATGTTATTCGCGCGCCGTCACCCTCGAACCATCTCGTGTTAGCTCTCTACGAGGACGACACGGCCATCACAGCCTTAGCACCATTTCTTGGTATGCCTTTTTCTAGGTCTTCAGACTAGACACAAAATCGTTAGCGTAAGCCAAATCCCCGGTTATCGCAGGAATGGCCAAATAAACCAAGGGATATATACTTCGCGCAATTCTCCGCCCTTATTTGGCTTTTTGGTTTGACTTAGCTTAGCTTGGCCCTCTTTCTTTTTGGATTCTTGACCCTTGAAGTTGGGTCCGACAGGTCGTCCCGAAAAGTTAGTAAGACATTACCACTACTCATTGTGTAATAACCCAAGAGAGCCCAGTTCTTTAGTCTACGTTGCACAAAGTTAATACATTAATACAGTACATACACTTTTCTGTTGTTTCGGTGAGAAATTTCCGCTTGCCTATCTGAGCGGAAAAGAAAAAATTGTGGTGACAATATAGAAGATGTGATAATCACTTCCACCCACCGCTCTAAACAGATCCTGTTCTTAGTTTTTAATTTTTCTTGCCCTCGAAAAACCCAGCTTGCCCAGACGCGTACTCGAGCACGGTAACAAAATCCCAATAGCGACACTGGAAACCACAGGATATTCTCTCTTTAGTGACAACCAAAAAATGTCCAGTGAAAGCTCAGATAATTTCAATTTAGGTTTTCTCTCTGCCTTCACATCATTTCAAATTAAGTGCTGACCGCCTTCACCGAGTCTGCCATGACGCTAGAAAACGACAAATATAGGAAGGTATGTTACGTTGAGATAACTGAAAAGAAAAAAAAACCCCCGTTGGCCTGTGTAAAAAAAAAAAAAAATGAGAGCAGCAGCTGCAGTCGTTGCCCGAGCAGAAGTCAGTAACGGGCTTATTGAGAATCCTCGGCGGAATTTTCAGGAGGAAGACTGCCGTCACCAAAACGGCGTTACCAAATTTGTCGTGAGTTCCGTTACCAAGAGGGGAGGTCCGTCAGTCACAGTTCTTGAAGGTAACTTTACTATCCTATATTACTGCAGTACCTGACACATTGACGCAGTAAGTATAAGTGTCTTATTGGAAGTCACTTCTCATAATCACGCTTGTCATCCTATTGGCTGTTTGCGCTGATTAGAAGGAAATTTGCCGATAATGTTGACAGCAATGTATCCCGTAATCAATTAAGGGCGTAACGAATGTCACGTAGCTCATTTTCTGCAAAAATGCGAAGCCCCAGTTCAGAAGAACTTCCCCCCCCCCCTCCACACGTTCCCTCGGTACTACCAATTCTGTTCATTCTGCTGTCGTCGAAAACTGGGTAAGAAACAAGTGGCATGGCCAGTACGATACGATAAAGGCTGTGAAAATGTGACAATAATTAGCTAAACATGCTATTTTCAAATGACACCTAGTCAAGCATCACAACAGAATTACGTAAAGCGCTGCTGGAATTGACCTGCCAAACGATGAAGCACCCGTTCCGTGTCTAATATCACAGTTGATTCACAGCCATTGTAGGCTTTTCGGGAAGATTATCGCCAGGAAAGTGATTTCGGAGGAAACAATTTTTCTGGGAAAAAAACATTACGTAGTTGGGTGAAGGCATTCCGAAGTTTCGAAGGAACTGATTGCTGGCACCTTGAAGATGATGGCATTACCTTCTTTCGAAACGCCCTTAACCACTCACCCAAGAACAGAGCTTCACATCTCTGAGCACCCGATTCCACAGCAACGCCGATGACACAGCCTGAAATCTCGACAACAGTTTCCTTTCTGTGCTTATATACGGGGCTAGTTTCTTTACTCTTATTTTCCTCCACTTGCTCTGCCATTCGTTGCGATGTTCACACAATAACACTTCACTTTCACTGCCGTCACTGCTACCATCACTGCTGTCGAGGCTATTATCTTTTATTGCTCTTTGTTCAGCTTTACTCCATCACTGATTCCTTCTTCTTTTTAACTGTTTCCACATCATACATTGCACTCTCCTCCTATTGTTGACAATTTCTGACCACTCGCTCGCATTCTTATTACCGTATCTTCCATTTCATAACAAAATACAACAGCTATACCAGCTCGCAATGCTGTCTGATTGCGTTCGATTGTGGTTTTAGGCCTTCTTATTTCAACTCTGAAGTCAATCGCCCAGTTTCCACAATATTTCTTACGGACTTTTTGCCATAAAAACTGTATTTATTCACTTATTCCAGACAAAATAAAAGCCGTATACTGCAGACAACTCAAACCTCTCATCAACGTAGTTCTGCCTTTCTACTTTTGGGCAATGAGTCGACAGCATATACGTAAAAAAGCAACAGGCCCTGGTCCTTAACCCAGCAGTAGAGGATGGTGAGTGGTCAGTTCTAAACACCGGCCCCTTTATCCCAAGAGAGCTTCCTACACCTTTTGGATACAAGGTTAGTTTTCCAGTAGCGTCTTTGCGGATCGAAACTCTTTACCCCTTCCGGATATCGAACCCAGATCATGCCAAGTACCACAGTCACTAAACTGACAGAGATATGAGATGAATTACACCTCCATTCCCTACACAGCGTGTTGGATATATAAACCTACGAGAAAATCTGCCGCCACCTTCAAGGTAGCTGCTCCGCAGGAACGCTATTTTAATGCAATTAGGCTTCTATAACACTAGGCCTCTTCTCTTTTCCGTCGCTCGCATTGCGTCAGAGAATTATTGCAAGCCGTACGTCCTATGCGATATTGCGTAAAATCAGGCGTTGATAGCCTTAATCTGGAGTACCGCCCACTTTCGGCTGCTCGTGAAGACTTGGTCAATACCTCCGTTCACTGCGTAGCATCACCATGCATCTCATTCTGAGTAAGAAGAATGTGACATTTCGATATCAAATTGATTGCATTTGAACGTTTCTCAATGGGAGTTACTAAGATTTAGTTCATATCAGAATCATCAGACATCGGTAACAATTGGAGAGAGGGGGGATCCCACCATGAAGATGACGCAGGAGCAAGCGCCAGGCATATAAAGAGGTCTGGTCGCTGCGTAAAACACAGTGGATGAGAATCCAAATTATTTTTGATAAGCAGTAAGTCCGAGAATTCCAGTGGAAGGTATTCTGTCTTAGGTAAGTGCTTCTATTCTATGCATTATGTCTGTAATAGGCTCAATAACAGGATGCCAAATATTATAATTACGCATTGATTACATATTAATTTCGAAAAAGTAAGAATTTTTTTGTTTAAATTATAGACTGACAACTTTAGACAGAATATCAAAGGAAACATTTTCAATCAACTTCCCGATTAATTCCCGTTTAAGCTACGCTTAGGGAAGGGAGCAAATACGAATTCATTTTGTCGTTCAACTCGTAAGGGCATTGCTCACTGTGAGGCGATTTTCAAGCAATGTCATACCAAAAATATCATTAGTCGATAACAAGAGTCAATGTGACCTGTTCGGCAAAGACCAATTTGCTTGTAAAATTTACGTACATTTTGTATTCACTTCCTTACATTTACATCAAATGTAATCACGGAAATATAGGCGGAACAAATAAAGGCTACTTCCATACTGCATAGATAAACCGCATCTTGTTAATGTCATAAGTTATGTACTGTTATAAATTTATAATGGGCCATCACTAATAGTAGCAGTAAGCCTAGTAGCGGCAGTGGGCCTATTCTAGCAGCAGGCCTAGTGTAGCAATAGGTCATATAGTAGTAGCAGGCCTAATTAACAGTAAGTCTCATGTATCAGCAGGCCTAATGTTAAGCAATCCTAATAGCAGCAGTGGGCCTAACCGTAGCAGTAGGCCTAGGGTAGCTATAGGTCTAATAGTAGTAGTAGCCCTAATGTAGCAGTAGGCCTCACGAAGCGGTAGGCCTAATAGGAGCAGTAGGCCTGATACTATTTCCTCTTGCTGAAGAACTTCTTAAATACTTATTTTGCCTTTGTTAAAATTGTAGATCATAATTTTATAGCTTCGCAGCGTCACCTTGCTTGTGACTGTTGAATTATAAACAGAGTGTCAAGCATGGCATATAGGCATTGCTATGCCCTATGGAGACACCAAATTTTATATGTGTAGCCCCAGATGCCAATTATAAATTGCCGTCAAACCGAATGCGAAGGAACATTTCTGCCGTAAAAGTTCTGACGGCCTCACGCAGCCGCAGCAAGTAAAACGTAGCCGTTGGTCAGGTCACTGGCAGTTAAGTTCTGCAGTCTTCGCTAGGAATTAATGGGTTTTGTGAACCATACAACTTAGAAGCAGCATCACAAACTGCATGTCTTGTCGTCCAGTAGGTTTCGAAAGTATCCATTAGAATATACGACCGGTAAATTCAAGGCTTGACACGAATCTGTGTAGTGAAGAGATTCTGTATAGGATAGCTATATCATGCACAAATGATCTAGTTCACCTGATATATGTTGAGTGCTTTCGGCAGAAGTGTATTGTCAATACCGGCGTGGGAGGTTCAACTCTCAGCCCGTGCATGAACTGTAATCTCTCCATACATTACACAGGCAATATACCACAATAATAAACATCATCCCAACATTGCAGTACGCCTACAATCTTAAATCTCTGATTACTTTACTCTCAGTAATTCACGATGTCTGCATGTACCAGCAACAGTCAGCAAAGTGACGCAGGTGGCGCCGGCGTGCATGATGACTGCAGTCACACGGAGGAAACCAGGTGAGTCAGCGCTCTAGCCAATATTCCCCGCTACAAAATAAGGCTACAGTCGCTCAGAGGCCGCTTTTGTGCGCGTTACAGCCACTTCCGGTAAGCAACAGTGTCCGTTATAAGGCGCTATAACGACTGATCGGGATAGCGACTCGCTACAGGCTGCACAGTCAGGGGGTCGAATCCCGGTAGGGGCGAGATTTTCCGCACCCATCCAGACCGGCCCTGCGGCCCACCCAGCCTCCTGCACAGTGGGTACTGTGTAATTTCCGGGCGTAAAACGGCCGGGGCGTGGCGTTGACCACCCACTCCCATCTAGCGTCCCCTTTGCTTTCATAGCACGTTTACGGGGTTAACTTTACGTTTATAACGACTGGTAATCTTCACATGAACTACTCACGCCACTAGCACATGTTTCATACTGGCTAAACATATTCCTTTACTTCGTTTCACGCTTGTTTACTCTGCTAGCCGCCAACCCCGTTTTCTGTGTAAAAAAAAAACTGTGTTTTAACACTCTTGCAATTGGATATTGACGGGTTCATGGTGCCAGATAATTGCCGTTGGTTTAGCGTAACGTTAAGACAGAATCCACGTAATTCTTCAAGCAACTAGACCGAAGTTTGTAGCAGGATATTGTGATCATTTTGCTGTATGTTGTGTAACAGTGCGATGGTAAAAACAGCGTGATCGGAAGGCATTGTCTTTCTGCTGGTACACGGCGAGTCAGTGCCACACAACATACTAAGCACATACTTACTTACTTACTTACTTACTTACTCCATGGTGCAGAGTCCTTCTTGAGAAGCTAAATGGTTTGCAGCTGATCAAGAAATTCCCCGCATTTCACGGAACCCGAAGGTTCATTACCGCACTCACAAGCGTCCGCCACCTGTCTCTATCTTGGGCCCGCCCAATCCAGTCCATATACCCACATCCCACCTCCTGGAGATCCGTCCTAATATTATCCACCCATCTACGCCTAGGTCTCCCCAGTGTTATCTTTCCCTCCGGTTTCCCCACCAAGACCCTATACACCCCCCTCTCCTCACCCATACGCGTCACATGCCCAGCCCATCTCATTCTTCTTGATTTTATCACCCGCACAATATTGGCTGAGGAGTACAAATCATTTAGCTCCTCGTTATGCAATCTCCTCCATTCCCCCGTTACCTCGTCCCTCCTAGGTCCAAATATTCCCCTCAACACCATGTTCTCAAACACCATCAGCTTCCTTTCCTACCTCAATGTCAGCGACCAAGTTTCACACCCATATAAAACAACCGGCAAAATTATAGTTCTACATATCTTAATTTTTTAATTTTTGGATAGCAACCTGGAAGACAAAAGGTTCTGCACCGAATGATAGCAAGCATTTCCTGACCTCAATCTGGTCTCAATTTCTTCCGCAATAGATTTTTAATTTGTTGAAGTTTTTCCCAAATATTTAAACCCTTCCACCCTCTCGAAGGTACTATTATCAATCCTCACAATCTGAATTCGTCCTGCATTCTGATCTCGAGACATGACCATGTACTTAGTTTTATCAGCACATAACACACCCTAATCGCCACGTTCCAATAACTGCAACAGGATTCACAGGAAGAATTACAGGATCGCAGCATGTTTTCTGGCACGTGATCTATTAACGGGTAGAACTTTTACATGAAGATGGTGTAGTTAAATACATTTTTTGCGAGAATAGTTCAGTTGCGTACGGACTGGACGACCAAGGAACTGTAATTCGATTCTCGGCTAAGCGGCCAGACCGGCACTGATTACCCCCCACCCAGTTCCGTAATCAAACAGCACCTCGCTTGATGCGGCAGGGGTTTGAAGCTAGCCAAACACCTCTACTTACAGCCGTGTGAAGAATGAGCGGAGCCATATCACCACACCATGTATCGTATCTTCATGGCGTGGAGAAACGCGACTCTATCTCCACTTGCGTAACACATTTTACAATCTGTCTGTTATAGGTGATAATCGGGTGAGCAACATTAAAGATGACTCTTTTATTAACAGAAAAACGAATGAAGGTAGCCCAGAAGAGAAAACGCCATCCTCTGGCTGCGACTAGGCTGGGCCTTGGCGTACAACATTGGGAGAATAGAGTATAAAAATGAGTTAAAATGTGGGATGCAAATATTGAACTGATTACGCTGATATAAAGACAGCTTGGCAGAGATAAGAATGCACTCGTAAATATTGTAACACGTTAAAGGACACGCGTGTTGCAGTAAGAAGACACGGAAGTTGCAGTAGGCAGAGGAGGTGTCCGGAATTGACAAGACGCGGGAAGATGCAGGGAATGTGAGTAGTTTGGCAGGCTGCAATGACTGTAAGATTCGATAATTGCTGTCGTCGTGATAAAATCTCTTCCAAAAATTACGAATTACAATACCCAGTGTTTGTTTAGTGTAACGTAGAATACTTATTTGAAATGAGCGGTAAACAGGCGAGATCTTGTAAAGAGTAAACACTATGTAGCAGTGCATAAGGAAATGTGACGTACATTCAAATAAATAAGACACATTTAACTAGTTTTAATTAGTATTCTAACCAATGAGATCCTACCCTCGCAGGAAACATAAGATCCCTGAAGGCTGAGTAGGCAGCAACTCAATACATTAGTGCAGCAACTCCCTTACTTATGTACTCTAAGCCGTAACTGGCGAACCTTTTAATTCTAGAGGTGGAAAAGCCTTAACAGCATTCATTGGGAGATTTCTTATACTTCGATAACACATTTTGCTTTTGCTAAAATGGAAGATAGTGGGCCGGGTAGCTCAGTCGGTACAGCGACTGACTGTGGGCTGGACGGTCCGGGATCGAATCCTGGTGGGGACGAGATTTTCCGCCCGTCCAGACCGGCCCTGGGGACCACCCAGCCTCCTGTAAAATGGGTACCGGGTCTTTCCCGGGAGTAAAGTGCGGCCGGGGCGTGCTGCTGACCACTCACCCCCTTCTAGTGCCGCGGTCATGGAAGAGTAGAGCTATACCTCT
>Ga0131853_10004994_pt1 | contig 23893 bp, 23 predicted proteins | sample TergutLab28metaG_FD_92764 | JGI IMG/M metagenome (GOLD analysis project Ga0131853, IMG submission 92764) | Labiotermes labralis P1 segment gut microbial communities from Petit-Saut dam, French Guiana - Lab288 P1 (version 2) (version 2) | ecosystem: Host-associated > Arthropoda: Insects >...
AAAAAGGAGCGCCACAAAACCCTTTCCTCAAAAAGGGAAGAGAAAAAAGACAAAGGAGAGTGCTTTAAAAAAAAAAAAGCCAAAAGGTTTCCTATTTTTAAACCCCCCCCCCCCCCCCCCAAAGAAGCACACATTACATTAAATGGGAATGGAAAAAGCCAGAATAGCAGACAGTGGTGTTTCAAAATTTCCCACACATTTCACAGACTTACTTTGCATGGCCTTAAAGTAAAAGTGTGGTGTGCACTGAACGCACACAAAATTATCAGGCCCGCGTTTTCGAAGAAACAATAAACCAACATACTATGACCTCCTAGATCTCCACATGATACTATTGGTGAGTGACAGTGAAAGATGGGGTTTATAAGAAAATCCACATACTTTGCATGAAATGAAATGTACTATTTGAAGAGAAACTGCTAATACTGAATTTTAAGATTACAGCTACAGCATCAAGAAATATTTTTAGAATGTGTGAGGCCTGCTTAACCTTTTGACGCCTAATGTCAACTATAATGGTCGTACCACACCGCTAACCTCTAAAGTTGCATTTTATATATTTATTCAACAAATATAGATACTGAATATTTTAAACATGGTATATACTCTCCGTTTTTTACTCTTCAAAATGTAGTTTGTTTCATAATTCTAACATATTTGGTTCCTGTATTATTCACATTTTATATACAGGGTGTGCTAAAATTAAAAAAATAATTCAGGTGCCAAAAGGTTAAACTAGAGGTCAGCACTTTGACACTTCTGTAAAACAAATTAAGCTACCCTGGAAGGAAATATGGATCTAAATTCTTGGCGGATGCAAGTTTCCTATGCCATACAGAGATCCCAAAATAGCTGCTGTGCTCAAGGATATGATTAGAAGTATACAGTGTATGTAGAACATGCCTTCTTCTTATCCCTCAATCTTTTGATTGGTTGGCAGCTTTCCATCTGAAATTGCTGCAAGTCATTCTTTTCATTGCTGATAACTGTCAGCTCCTGTGTTTTTGGTGACTTGCTTTAAGTATTGTAGTTGACGTCTTCCCACAGCCTTTTTTCTGAATCTTGCTCCTTCAAGGATGTTTACTACAAATTGTTATGCCTAATTATATGCCCTATCCATGAGTGGCATCTATTTTTTAAAATTTTTAGAATTAATCTTTCTTCTTTCGCCCTTTGAAAAACTCCATATGTTATTCTGTGTGTCCATTTTCTTTTTTAACATTCTTCTCCAACACCATGTTTGAAATGCATTTATGACCCTCTCTTCATTTTTTCCTAGGGTACATGTTTCTGATCCATAAAGAGCAGCACTCCAAATACAACTTTTTATAAGTTTTTCTTTTCCAAACTAAGGTTATTTGAACAAAGTAGTTGCTTTTTATTATGAAACATAACTTTAGCTTCTTTAATTCGTTGTATTACACCTTCTTTATTTTTCCCATCTTCTGTAATTATACTACCTAGGTCCATAAATTTTGAAGCTTGCTTTAGGGCGTTGTCATCTCAAAAGAGCAACATGCCTAAACATAGTTAAATCTTAGCATGTCATCACGTAGCTGTTTTGTTTATTGTCACTCACTCACTGTAAAGATATATGCTGTTTTTGGATTCGAATCATTATTGAGAAACATGCTGTCGCTTGATTTTTGTGGTCAGAAAGGGTAAAACAGTCAGATAAATATTGGAAAGGTCTGGAGAAAACCACAGTACATGCAGGAAGGTGTACCATGGGTACAGAATTTCCTAAGTGGCAGTACAAATGGTGATGACCACTGAAGACATCGACTGTTGCGACTTCTTGTCCAGCCAAAAACATTATTCATGAATGGCATCAGGAAGCCTGTACATAAAAGCAACAAATTTGTGGAAAAACTAAGGAACTGCAATGAAAAGTGACAGTGTGTATGTCCTTGTGCACCTGTTGTAGTTCTCTTAGCAATGCAGCAGTTTTTAAACTCTGGTACACTATAAACCACTGTCGTACAGTTAGCACTAGTTCAAATTTAGTAGATCCTGGGTTCAAATCCCAACCCATACATCACCAAATGTGGAAGAAATTTTTGACGTTTTCCATAGTTCCTCTAGGCAAATACTCACGCATCTGCTTATACAATTCCAAATTATGCAATTTCAGACCTACACAAGCCCCCACCTAGATGTTGAGGATGAGGATGATCATGATGATTGAACAAACAAGTGGGCTGTATCCAAACCCATATTACATCTCAATCTGGCCTATCTGGAGCACCATCATCATCTGAACCAACACAAAGGACAACAAGACAAAAATGGATGACAAAACAGTATAAGGAGGTAACATTGTGCTATTATCATGCAGTAGCTAAGAAGACTGAAGGTGATGTAGCAAAAGGCATATTCACAGTTGGTAGGAACAGAAATGCAGATACATTTGCCCCTGTGAATTCAAATACTCTTGCTCATCAAAGGTGACTTCATAATTACACAGACATAAAACTGAGAGAATATGTGTTACTTCTAAATATGTGTCACTTCTAAATTTTAAGTACTCTATTTTCCAGACCACAAGACATGCCTGACAATCGGATGCATTTTAGAAGAAACATTTTATTCAAGTACAAAGCTGAAATTTGCAAATACAGTAAAATGCTTCCATATACTGGCACTTGAGAAAAACAGTCCCAAGACTGGAAGTTTTGCTAATAATATCTTCTGGCACCCATACTGATTCCATAACTTTACCTTGGGTTACCTGGATGTTATGTCACTAGCAAAAATGTCTCTCCAAGCGGGATAGTCTACATTTTTGTAAGTTGGTACTGTACCACACCCTGGTGGCATCATTAGCAACTACTGAGTTATACCACTTGTTCAGCACGATCCATACCTTTCACACAGATGAGACCTACATTACTTGGCCTGGCAAACAGATGCCATTTGTGCAGTTTACGTAATTAAAACAGCCTTAATGCTATAACTAGACTATTAATATCACCAGCAATTTGTATAGTAGCGTGTGTTCATTTTCATTTCGCTTCTGTGAATTCTACTTTCATTATGTTATATGTGGCATACGTTAGTTTTTGTTTGAACTATTATAGTAGATCTAAAAGTTATAAAGATGAGTAAACAAGGCGCTACAGGCAAGGGGAAACATAACTTTAATGATTCCACAGAAACTTGAAATAATTAGCAGCCTGAAAGTCATGAAAGCCAAAGACAGCTTACACCTTCATAAAATACTGGAATGGCAACTATCTACGATATAAAGAAATGGCAGTACCCTCACCATCACTTATGGCATAAAGTAAAAGTGTGAAAGGCCTTGTCAAGTGACAGAGATTGAAAGAGCTAAAATTAGCACAATTGGATAAGGTGTTGTATGACAGTTTCATAGCAATGAGTTCCAAAGGAAAACTCTTGATTGGAACTGCAGTAATAGAAAATGCTAAGTCTTTTTTTGATGAAATGAAAACAACTAACAAGTGGACATTCTCTGAGGGCAGTAACAAAAAACTACCTGTAAGAACTTACGTCATTATAGGTATCATCTGAAAATTGAATATACCATATAAACCAGCGCTTTTCCACTCCCATGGACACCAGATAAATGGAATTCTACTGTACTTAGTCAACAAATGGTAATACAACATGATATTTCTGTTGCTCATAGCATCCCCTAAAATCCACATCTCTATAAACCCATTCCCTATCACTGCTGTGTCTGAAGTTACACTTCCTTCAAACAGGTCACGACCCTCAGTACCATTTCTTCAAAGACTTCATATTCATTTCACATTCCATTCTTCTCAACACATATGTATCACCAGCAATCTGTCCCAGCAAAACAAGTAATGCTATATGCAATCAATCACCTATCTTCTTACTTCAAATATGATAATTCTTGCACACAGAGATTCTACTGCTTCTGTGGTGTTATCCAGTTCTCCTCTGCTTCTTAGTCTGGCAATTTTGCAATACATATATGAAAAGAGTGTTCATTCTACTTTGGTTTCTGTTAATTCTTCTTCTCAACTTCATAGCACTTACTTTGTTGAAAGTCACCAAGAGCTGCCAATTATCACGCTCTTTCACAAATTTATTAACATCAACTTGAAAGCCATGGGATATAAAATCATCACCTGTTTACTACACATTCCACTAGGACAACAAATTTATATTCAATAAACTCATTACAACCCCATGCTATGCAAAAACATCTGCTACTTAACAAGTAATGCAAGTAGCAGTGAAACTTTGTGTCTCTCCCTACATAGATGAGTCATGTGATAACCACCAGTAAACACAACTCTCATTTGCTTGAATGTCACTGATAAACCCTTAGACTATTAAGGTGCAAGAATATTTTGTATGGAATTTTCTGGGAAAAAAGTCCTTCTTACAGTCCACTTTGAAGTTTTAAAGGTAAGGCACAATTTAAAGTAATACTTACGGCGACCAGCTCCCTGAGGTATGTCCCCACAGAATTTAGATACATCTAAGCCACAGGCCTGATACAGCAAAGGGTCCACATGTATGTCAGCCTTTGCCTCTTCAATGAGACCTGCAATCTCTAGTTTACAACTAGGGTCCATGATGCGATGATTGTTGAAGGCCATCTTTAGGCATTCCTCCACTTGACCCGAGCCATCCTCCACCCCATCCTCCAACAGACACATGTCTTTTATCTAAAAAATGGTGCATTTATATGTAATTCCACATACTGAGGTATGCCACACTGCATCCTATGTTAAGAGATTATAATTTCTGCCCTCCACATAATACCATATATTCTCGAATGTAATCCACACTAGTGTTTGCCGATTTCTTAAACGTAAAAAAAGTTAGTTCGCAGTTCTAATCCGCACCTTTCCTTCAACCGCCTTCAGAAGTCGCGCGGTGGGTGTTGGCTGCGTGGAAAGCCATCCCGGAGAGCATTATCATCAGATCTTTCAAGAAGTGTTGCATAAGCAAGGCTTTGGACAGATCCGAAGATGGGAGGACGATGATGAAGATAAAGATGATAGTGACTGGGTGACGGATAATGATTCAGTTATGAGTAATGACAGTGAGTCTGATGAATAATAAATTATAAATATTATATAATATATGGGGACTGCGGTAGCATAGTGGTTAAGGTGCTGTGCTACAAATCGGAAGGTCACTGGTTCGATCCCAGCTCGTGTCAGTGGACTTTTCATTGACATAAAGTACTTCCGATCGCAGTATGGTCCTGCGGTCGACTCAGCCTCTAACAGATATGAGTACCAGGAGTATTTCCTGCGGGGTAAAGGCAGCCGGTGTGTAAGGCTGACAACCTACCATCATCCTGTGCCGCTGTCACGAAATCTGGGAACCTTAACTTCCTAAGAACTCTCTGGGCCTGTCCAGGCCTGTAACGGGACTCCTTTACCTTCATATAATATATATTATATTATATTATAAATAATAAATAAAATAATAAATTATTGTATTGTATTGTTCTTACGGCACATACAGCGGCTCTATCATTTTTCCAAAATCCAGATTGTGACCGTGAATCTAAACTGCACCTGATTTTTTAACCCTCTGAAACTGTAAAAAGGGTGTGGATTAGATTCGAGAATATACAGTATGTTCAACTATGTCTTTTTGGTATCTACCGAAGAGTGGTTCAGAAGCCTGTTTTATTAACCCTTTATGCCTGAAGAGGAAAACACTGTCCCGCAACACCATGTCCTGTTTAAAATTTTCTGCATTTATAATTACACATTTCTTTTTCAGAATATTTGTTTAAAAGGCTTGTATAGGCATACAAGATTGTGTGAAGTTTAATTGTAGCCAAAATTATCACTAATAAAATTTAATTTTTCTTACTAACAGTCTTATGATTTTTCCAAAATTCACGATTTATTTACACTTGTCTCCAGGCGTTTTTTTCCCTCCCCTCATACGGGCAAAGTGAAGCATATACCACACTCACATATGCTCCTCTGACAAGGCTCTGTTCTTTCATGAAGCCCCTTCTGTAAAATCCACACCCCTTCACCCTCATTATTTCATCAAGAAGGCACCACTGAAAAATACCAGTTCAGTAATTTCAATGGTAGTATTTACTGACATTTGTGAGTTTTACTTTACCATTTTAGTGTCAGCTGATCTGCCAAAATGCAGTTTGCTGTGATATACCTCAAAACAAGGAATGGCAAAAAATGTTATGTTGCATTCTTGACCCTTGAATTTCATTCTTGTTTATTTGTTTTTGAGGGAACAAACACGGCACCAAATTCTCTTACATCGCATAAGCCAGTGTCTGTTGTGGCTTGTGTCATGTATTTTTAGTTGGCCTGTGGTTGCAGCTTGTCTTCCATGTCTTGCCATCAACATGCTAAGTGAGAAACAGTCTTCATAGATGTGGGGTGGCTCTGTTTGTTGTAACACACTGGGACCACCTGTAAAACTGTGGACTACAGGCAGAGTAGGTAGACAATTTGTACTGTCAGTCTACTGTGTAAAGTTTATGCCAGTAACGTCATCTGTATCATGTCAGTGTCACAGACATTCTGAGCAGAAATGTCTTAGTCTTCCAATAAGTGCATGTCAGTCCCATTCTAATACCAGGTCCGTGATGCCTCGGTCTGTAATGTTTTCTCCTTATAGCAATACTGATATCAATCAGTCCATAATGTTTGCTCCTGACAGCCATACTACTAAATGCAGTTCGACACAATTCGGCCCACAACACACCCAGCACCTTCCGACCCTGTTTGTGATACAAGCATCAGCAGTGCCTGGTCTATCCCACATTATTGCTGAGAGAGAAAGGACTGACATGTTCAGTTGAAGATAGACGTAAGTATGACACTACAGTCTGAAAAAGTCACAAAGAAATTTTTACAGCAGAATGAAGGACATTTGCCTCTGGTCCCATATTGCATTAACCAGAGAAATAAACATCTATTGTCATTCCTTTCCCCTCCCACTGACTGCATATGAACTCATTTGCCACAGCACCCCAATTAGCAGGCACCACTATGAAACCTAAACATCATTATAAGTCTGGAACTTAAACAATGGCTGAGGAAATAGGGTGACATGTACAGTTAGCTCCAAATTTTATAGCACAGAGTCTCAACTTACAGCAGAAGCTATCTGAAAGGAATAAATCTAGAAAATGAAGAGTGGATTGAAAAATAAACAAAATATGATGTTCAACCAAGCTTTGTAAAAATAAGGGGAGTTTCTTTAAATTTGCAGAATGGGTAGACAAATTCATTCTTAACCATGTACTTTTTATTTGAAGTAATTAACTTTAAAAATGCATGAAATATAATGGATATCAGCAAGTGCAAAAATGGGCATTTAAAGCAAAAAGTACCCCAGCATCAGCAGCTATTTTGGGATTTAAATCTCTTGTACATTACATGTTAATAGGGGTTAGGCCTTTTTGTCTTCTATTTACCAAACCTGTCAGACTTCTTAAAAATGCCATTGCTGCTATTTGAATTGACATATTTTTGTTCTCAGTACATCAAGCTTCACTTCAATACAAGAGTATGGAAACTGCCATAACTTTATACAACCTCTAATCTAATTTTTCCTTACTTTCATCTCAGTATTCTGTATATTACGCAATCCAAATACTTTGTCACTGCCATCCCATTTAAGATCCTGAAGGCTTAACTGGTAATTTAAACCATTTTCTATTGTAAATCTGTGGTCCAGAGATGTTATCTTCAGAAATGTGGGAAATGTTTATGTATTTTTTCCTCACAAATTTGGCCCTGTATAAGCCAGAATACAGTCACTGCAGACACAGGTATGGGGACCCCTTAACACTAATTATATCCTGGACTACTGAAGAATACCTACTAATTCAGAGCAGTGCTAGAATACAGCTATTTACACTTTTACCTCTTTCTTGCACATGGTGGCCAAGAGAGGGTTCAACTGATAATTCAGTGCTGCATCACGGAGAATTGTAGTCATCTGATGTTCACACTCTTGTCTTAGTTTATGCTCCCGGAATTTTGTCTAGGAAAGAAGGCACATAATTTACTTTCACACATAAAATGCCTTGTACAGATATAAAAAACTGTCATTTCTCTAAAGGGTCTCAGAATGCCTATACAAAATCACATCCAAAGCTACAGCAGGGGTGCTAATGAAAATGAACGAGGCTTTCCATGTTCCTGTAGAACTGTGGTACACCCAGGCATAACCTCCCATTTATTTTCCCTGAATTTAAAGTTGTTCCTCATGTAAATGTCTCCCAGTCCAGATACTTCACAACCAATCTTCTATAAATTGTTCTTCATGCTTGAAGATGTTTACCTCCTGTCTTTTAGTAACATGGCTGGCAAGTAAAGTAACGTAAATATAACATATGGTATGTACTGTAGTTTTTCCTTCATACATGTTAGCTCCAGTTACCAAGACATCTTACAATGAAATTAAGCAACTTTTTTTTGTTAAATAAGAACGGTAAACTCTTGGATTACAAACCACACACATATACTGCCAAAAGAATTTTGGATTTCAGATACCTGAGTCCCCAACTCCACTGTTAAAATTCCTCCATTATGAGGTTATCTTCAGTGTAATGTTCAAACATGACAGCCCTGGAAATTACAACTTACTTATACAACTTATCCTGTATTCTAGATATGCATGAGAAATATCATTAATCCCAAAACAGTAAAAACATAGCAAGAAATAAAGCTAGTGTCATCGCCACCTAATGTAATGCATTCTGAACAGATACTGCTGGTTGCATAATGGCTAGAATAACCAACTGAGCAACTCCCCAACTTTTTTCACAAAGGGTGTTTCAAGAAAGCCCTTAACATACCCTTATCCACAAAATGGACTCTCTATGCTCCCTGCGTTTCCTCCTCATCCAGTCCCTGATCACTCTCCTGGCAGCATTTGCAGATATGCCAAGGGTAGTCTCAGATCCTATGAGTGGATGTGAGGAGCATTGTTTAGCTAATTGGTCAGCTATTTCAAATCCATCAATTCCCATGTGTCCTCCACCCACACCAGTTGGAGCCTGTTATGTACTGCCAGTTTCGCCAGGGACTGATGGCAGTCCCAGACTAATTTAGAATTTATTTTAAAACTGTCAAGTGCCTTGATGCCTGCCTGATTGTCAGAAAGAATATAGATGCTCCTACATGTGTAGCCCTTTTCAATATTCTCCATTATATATGCCTTAATGACATGTCAACCTGGAATACTGTGGTGTGGAGCCCAGCCTGAAGCTATTTCCTCTTCTCGAGCCCCATCTATACACCAGAGCACCAGTGCCTTTGTTTTGCACCTGTCTGTATATACCACACCAGTCCCCTCTTAATATCTGGATTGAACTCCCTCTGCCATTCACACTTGTGAGCCAATCTGACCGTGAAAGGCTCATAGCACACATATCTTGCTATCATCCTGTCAGACCCAACTTGTAGCATGGTTTCTTGCTCCATATCCTGAGATTTTTTTGGTGTAACCAAACTTAGTAGATTTAGGTCTCCAATGCACATTAGACTGCAAATCCCCACTTCAGCTGTTGGGGTCACCTTCATTACCCCTGTTATAGCCATACACACTTATCTCTATAACTTACTGAGCTCTGTCCTGCTGGCATTGTATCCAACCCTTGGCCATCAAACCTTGGAACTGTAGGTCAACATGGGTATGATCACCATGGTGCAAATCAAATACACTACCCTGGGTTTCAGACCCCATGTTTTACCAAATGTGCCTTTACAGGTTCAAAGAGCCCTGTATGCCTTGTTCATTAACATTTTTTCAGCTGTGCCTTCCTTGTCAAACCCCGATTCAGAATAAGTCCAAGGTATCTAACTTCAATAGTTAGCTGCAATGTGTGTCCAGAGAGGGCCAGTTCCTTTAAGACCCTTATACCTCTCTTCCTAGTGAATGATATTATCATTATCTTTTGTGCACTGACAGAGCCAAGACCCATCACACCACTGTTTACTGAAATCAAAGCCTCCTGCAGAGGGTCTGAGATGGTATTTTCACTGAATATACCAACTAAATGCATTTACAGTATATATGGTATTATAGTCACTTCACTCAAACATGTTTTGGCATGACAATGCTCTCTTCAGGGAGAACACAGCAAGCTTAAAACCATTAATAGTACAATAGATTAAATCTATAAAATTCACAACCTTCAATGAACTCTGCAGTTAATACCAGTTTTTACATGGACAGAACATGTGAATTTTCAATATATATTTATGTGTACACATTACAATAAAAATTCCACTGAAGGTTATGAATTTCATAGATGTAATCCATTATACTATTACTGGTTTTAAGCTTGGTATGTACTCCCTGAAGACGGCACCTAAGCCAAAACATGCAGGAGTAAAATAACTATAATGTCATACACATTTTAAGTGCATTTAGTTGATATATTAAATGAAAATACTGATTCAAAATGCATGGAGTAAATAATTTTAAAACTCTGAGATGGTTTTTGGATAATTTTTCGCTGATTAGGATAGCAATGTCACCTGTATATCACAGTGTATAACAGCGATTCTTATCGGGTATTCATATGTGTCCACAACCAGGCCCCACAGCAGACGTGATAGCATGCCCCTCTGCAGACAGCCCTTGGACACAAAACCCTCCAGAATTTCCCGTGAGCACGGCTATAATTTTTCCGCCACCCAGCATGGAACGGATCCATCAACAGGTTGTTTCTCCAAGTCCATGCCGTCTGGCAACCTTTGTTATTATGTCAAATGAGGTGCTATGAAAAGCTCCCGCAGAATCTAGGAATGCTCCAAGTGTAACTTCCCCATTTTCATCTGGTTCCTCTATATGTATAATCACATGATCCAGTGCAGTTTCAGTGGCCACAATGTTACAATGGCTTTCATTATAATGGAGCACATTCCAATTGCAAATCAAAGTATTTCCCAACAGGGCACACACATTCTCCAAGTGTGCTCTTCGTTATTTTGTATTTCTTATTTCTCTCTAATGGTACAAATACAAACTTCAACATTTATCATATCAAAAAAATATACCAAAATTTTTTCTTAGTTCACTCTATGTTCAATTTTTAGGAAATAAAATAACCTGATTTCCAGGTTCACGAAACCAGATTTAAAATTAAACTTACACAAAAATTAAATTTGCCCAACAATTTTTAGTGTGGACCCCAAACACCAAGTTACATTTAAACTCAGCATCTATTTTATATGCTTCATGGGAAGAAAGCCTAATACATAAAAATACCATGAACTAGTGAGAATAATTTTTTGTCATTAGGTTTCTGCAACATGTGTCTGATACACAACCTTCATTTTTGTAGTGCAACTCGGCTGAGTCTGGAAGATGGATTTATACTGAAATTACTGTTTAATGTTACAGCACAGTAAAAACCACAGACCATGAAAAGTTAGGGGCTGACTTACACACATACCAGCTGCACATAGTCATGAAGATACATGTAAGAAAGTAACTATTTAAAAAGATGCTTACCTTCAGACATTTAACGACTTTTCCTTCTAACTCCTTATCCTGTGGCTCTCGAGCTACAACCTCAGAGCAAAACTTTGATATCTCATTACGGCAGCCCTTCATTAACAATGGGTTCAATCGGTAATCATGGCTTTGCTCAATCATGCGGCGCACTACTATTACTTTGCACTTTGGGTCAAATGTAGTTTCATCTTTGAACCTCTGCAAAGATCCAACAGTAAATATATTACGCCAGTAACAAAGCAAAATAAATAAGACTCTACAGCAAAGTAAAGCGGTTCATTTTTCAGTTGCAGCAGACATTATGCTTAACTGCACTGCACCAAACAGTACTGAAGATGATGACAAATTTTATAACCCTTTTTTAAATATGTGAAACTAATTATCTAATACCAAGACATGTAATTATTTATCTACTGGAATTCAAAATTTGTATTTTAAGATTAAATTTTAATATAACAAAGAAGCAAGGCACCAGTGGATTGAAATGACTCAGAATAAGTCACAATACCATGGATATTTTCACAGGTTATGAATTCTCTCACTCATCTTTCCCCAGTCTGAAGTGTCAGCATTACCTGGTCTACTCAAAATGGTTTTACTCTGCACTGCAAAAGAATTATGTGAAATTCTAGCTTATCATGATGTGACTATTAAGACAGTCTTTTAGTGTGTGATGTAATGCAGTCTGCTACAGAAGTACTGATATTTTAGAGGAACATGAAGGCAGCAAATTCCTTTGTGCATCAATATCTAGCAGGCATCACAGCCTAAACAATGAGCATCTCAAAATTATTATGCTCACTGCATATTAAGAAACATCAATATACATTCAGCAAATGCACCACACTGGTATTACACAATTTTACCAAATACTACTTACTGGAAAATCCTAGCTCAGTATTTTTTAAACCAAGCAAATTAACTTATGCAGTAACACATTTTCCATGTATATGAAAGGTTCCAAAGTATGAATCTCAGCTGGACTACATGGACAGGTTTCTCATGGTTTCCCTCAGTCCCTCTAAGCCCGTGTTGGAAACACTGTAACTTATGGCACATTTGCTTCCATGTCCACTCAAATTCATCATGCACTATTTAATGCCACATAATCTGAGTTACTAACAGAATCATTAAATAACAAAGAAGTAAATGTAAAATTTGTGTATACATAATTTCTTTTAGATCCACCATGAGAGATTTTAAACGGTGAAGCAAGGAAATAATGGCTTGTGTCTATTACGAAGTCTCTACAAATTCAAACTTCTACAAGGCGAACAGCTGTCGTGTGATTTCGAATTAAGGGTAATTTTTATCATGTCCAAGAGTACTCTGGTCATCAGAAAGCATTATGAATAGAAAACTTGCATGAATTTTGAATTTAGAGACCTGTCTTTACCCTGCCAGTTACTTTATTTTATTCAAGTCTTGAACTGCGGACCTTCTGCTTCTAAGCAGCATGCAAATGCCATCAGAAAGTATTATTAATAGAAAACCTCATGAGCTTTGAATTTAGAGACCTGTCTTTGCCTTGCAAGTTACTTTACTTTATACAAGTCTTTAACTGTGGACCTTCTGCTTCCAAGCAGACTTCAAACTCTGAAAATATTTCATGAAACACAATGGAGCTCGCCATCAAATATTAGCAAGTTCTACTCACAAAGAATCAATACCAATTTGTTGCACTGTATTATTTATTTGTTTTGGCCTGCAATAATAAGACATATTCAGGGAATATAAAGAAATATGGGCACTCAAGCCAGTGTCACTGTAAATACAACACATCATTTTAATTCATCACTGATACACTTCATGGAATAAGTGAATAACTGAAAAAAATCATAACCACTAGGTGCATACATTGTAGCAGACAGGAAAGTGGACAGTAGGTCATTTTATTACAAATATTAAAAGGCAGTACATAAATTAGAAATATTAGTAGTAATTAGAGATTAATGGAAGAACAATAAAGCCAAAGGAAATAATGACATATTTAGTGACTTTTTCTCTGTCAGTAATGAAGGAATACTGCAAGATTTTGTGGTACATAGTATGGAATGAACAGATTGTTTCAACACATGAATACACACGTATGTTTACTTCCATAGCTGGAGGCTTGTACTTCACCATGGTCTGACAGACATATCCCTGAGCTACTGAGTACAGTATCAGGTTTCATATACATAGGGTGTTGCTGATCGTGTGGTCACCACTGCAATCGGAGTCAAGTTACAGGCACTTAATCATCACTTTTATTTGTCAGAGAATGTGGGTGGTCATAGTGCACTTGTTACATGTATTTCAATGAAGAACATATGTTCAATTCTAATACTTTCACAATGTATGTGTTAAAGAAAACATGAAAGTGTCATAAGAGATACTCTACCTCAACAGTGCCATGTTAGACTCAGAATTCAGAATAGCAGAAAAATTTTAACAGGCTCAGCACCAGGCAAAAAGGAAATGTCCAGTAATTTATATTTTTCACAGATGAGGCATGGTTTACATAAAGTATGACACACACACACAATCATGACAGATGCTGATGTCCCAAATATCTCCATGCAGTGCATACATTTCCTCTGCATGACCTCTAAGTCTGTGTGCAGTGAATGCATGCAAAATCACAGGGCACATGTTTTCAGAAGAGTAAATTCTTACCATTACATTCAATTAATTTTGACACCATGCCCCAGATAGTTAAGTGAAGAAGAAAAATTGTGTGATTGTTTCATGCAGAATAATATCATGGCCCAAAGAAAATTCATTACTGATGGCACAGGCAGAAGTATGCCAGCAAAGAGGTGACAACTGGAGTGTTGTGGCCCCCTAGATCTCCAAGTGTAAAGCATTGTGATTATTATTAAAGGGGACAATAAGAGACAGAGTTAATGTGAAGAAACAATATTATACGTAAAAAGTGGAAGAAAATACTCAAAGAGGACTTGCTAAATTAACACTCTACATTTTTTATGCAACTATATTATATTCACAAATAATCAATACCAACTTGTTGCACTGTATTATTTATTTGTTGGTTAGTTCTTACATGTTTCAGCCTAGCCTGATGCGCCATTTTCAGGGCAACTTCTATAATGTGTGCAAAATTTGTTTCAATTTAACTACTAGTGTTTCACATATGATTAATATTGATGCTGTTATGGTTAAAATACATTATGATATGTACGATATACAGTACAGTACAAAATTATGAAATTTATATGTCGTCAAAACATCTTATTTGGTCTTTCTTTGTATGTTGCAAGTTATGAAATTCATGAGTATGGAATATACCCTCTGATTAGAACTTTTAAGGTGAAGCAAAAAATGAATACGAAAAACTTCATTGAGTGGATAATGTAATATATACCAGACATTCATTATGTAGTGTGTGCACTACATATGAACATGCTATACTGTATAGAAAGCAAATATACAGTATGGGTCAGAACTTAGTTTACACGCATGCATATGGGATTGAAATGTCACGTAAGATACCACATAGCGGATTTAATTCACCTACTATCTGTTCCTCAATTAACAAATTTTTCTGTTGATAATTTTGTATATAATATGATACCCAGCAGTTTGCAAATGTTTCTTTTTTATTTGGTCATTATTATGTCCACAGTGTCTTTGAGAAGTCCATTCTGGTGTTGGTGGTTAAGAATATTCATAGCATATGCAGATGGTGGATTGCTTTTTCTTATGGAATGTACAAACTCATGGTATCTTAATTTCAAATTTCTGCCATTTTGTCCAACCTATGCCTTAATGCAGTTAAGACAACATATTGTAAATACCGCTTTGAAGATATTTTCATCTTTTTTCTCTTGTTAGGTGCGGATTAAATTACACATTGTACTGATTGTTCAAAATGTGAAATTTAGGTTTGTATTTTTGAGAGATTTATGACTTTTCTTATAAGTGGGCTATGATAAGTAAAAGAAATCCAACAGTTAGGTGAATAGGTGTGATTAGAGCTTGGTTGTATGGCCTGTAGTTTTATTTTATTATTTAGACTGTGTATTATGTCCACTGGAAAATCACTGTTTCTTGCTATCTGTATAATAGCATTCATCCCTTTTCCCTTTCTATCTGATGTTAGAGGTAAATCGTTCACTCGATTAATTAAGAAGTGGTACGCTGCTGATTTATGTTCCAGAGGGTGTTAGAGGTAAATTGTATAATAGTGTCTGTTATTGTGGGTTTTCTGTAAATATCTCTTTCCAATTTGTGTTCCTTTTTGAGAATGAGTATATCTAGGTTATTTTATAGTTATTGTCTTTGAGTGTTAGAAAAAATTGGAGGTTTGAATGGATGGTGTTCATAATATTCATAATTACTTCTTCTGTGATGGTTGTGGAATTGAATACAATGAAGACATCATAAATATAACAGTTATAGTAAATTACAGCATTCATTTCAAGAATGTGTTTTAATATAGGGTGTTCATAATATTGAAGAAAAATTTCTGTTATAATGCCTGAAACTGGGGATCCCATTGCTACTCCTTGGTTTGGTTTATAACATTTTTTATCACACTCAAAATAATTTTGATTCAGTACCAGGCTTAATAACATAAGAATTTGTTGTGGAACTAATGTATCACTGTTATTCTGTTTTAGTGAAGTGTTGGTAATGTGCAGAATTTCCATTACTGGTATGTTTACACATAAGTCTTTCATGTCTAGTGTTATTAGTTTACTGACATTGTTGACATTTAGTTTTGTTAGGTCATTTGAGATTTGTATTGAATTATGTACAAAGAGTAAGTGTACTGGGCTTATAGTATAATTTGTAATTTTTTTTTTGGAAATTTAGTTATTTTGTATGTTGGTGCTTGAATATTAACCACCAGTCTAATGGAGATGTTATGTTTATGGATTTTCAACTGAGCATTTAATAGTGGTGCTTGAGGTTTCATTTGCAATACACACTTTATTTTTTGTTTATCGATCAATGATGTACAATTTTGGGGTGTTTGTTTTTGGAAAACATCCGTGGGGTCTTTTTCTAATTCTGTAAAATTGTTATAATGCAGAAATGTTTCAACTTTTTGGTTTAATGTATTTTTATTAACAATGGCTATAGCTTAGCTTTGTGTGGTTTTGTTACTGGAAGATTATTATCATGTAAAGTTTCTTGAAGTTGTTTTATCACATATAATTGTTTTTTCTGTGTTACATTAAGTTTATAAAATGATGTAATTTTTCTGATACGTTTAGTATGTGTTTTGTATATTTGGGAGAAGTCAGTGCATGGCATTTGCAGTGTCTATGATTAAGTTTTTCATATATTTATCTGTTGGTTTAGTAAAGTTATATTGGAAGCCTAGTTCCAAATTTGAAGCCCCTACTGACTGAAGGATGTATCTGTTACATTTTGCACCCATTTATAAAATGCAGTTTTTTTGGTGCGATTTGGAATAGTTTTTCCGTGTTATGGCATAATATATTTAGTTCTTTGCTTAATTTATCGTATACAGCTTCATTCACAGCTTGTAATTTATATTCAACAGACGTTTGGATACATTTCCATAATTTATTCCATTATTTTGCACATTTCAAATGAGTTCTGTATAATTTCTCATTTACCTTTTGATTTTTTCATACAAACAAACTTACGTTCTTGACTCAGTCTATACTTAATAGCTAATTTTTTGGTGAGTACAGAGTGATTCAGCAGACGGGAAAAGATTTTTCTCAAAATCAAGTGTCAATGGAATTTCACTCACATGTCACACATGCATTATGTACAGTCTTAGATTTGCTGGTTGTAATGCGCAAGCATATGCACAGTTGTCTACATACACATATATGTAAGTGAATCTAACGTGTCCTGTTTCAAACCATAATGGTCTCTCTAAACACTACACACTGTGTTATAACCAAGTATTGTTATTACAGCTTTAATGGTGATTAAATACAATGAAATCCCTGTGACCAATCATTGGTGTTACTGCAGAGTACAATGCCAACATTCTGGAGACTATCTCTGCCTCATTCTTTGGGGACACACTTGAGTAACACATATGCAAACATGCAACAGAGCTCTGCATTTTTTTGCCTTGAGCAAGAGACAGTAAAAGCATTCATGAATCTCTTTATAAAATTAAATACATCCGATCAAACAACCATCACAGTACACAAATTCCACTACATTGTTCCTTTTATATCTTACATGTTTCAGTCACGACCAACCAACCATCCTTAGAACATGCCAGTAGTCTAAATAAAAATCTACAAGTGTGTAACAATTACAGTGTGACTGTATTTTATTATAATTTAAAATATGTGAATTTTAAAGACTGTGGTACAAAAAACATTAATGATGTCTCTCTTTATGCACAAAATTTGAAAATGAAATTTAAAAAATTAAAAATTTGTAAGTGGGAAGGTAGCACATCCTAATTAGGCAGTGTTGTATCTCCCATTCCTTCAGTGTCATTGGAATAAGATGATATGCTCCACTATTTCAGTTAGTAAACTACATGAATACAAGTGTCATTAAATATACTTTTATTGTTTATTTCTTTATATTGTGCTGAAAAGCCCATTTATATAGAAACATTTGCTACACTAGTGGTAGATTTATGTGCTCTGGGAATGCAACACCCCCACTTTACATTTATAAACTAGGGAAAATTAGCCTTGAATTATGGCAGGTCTTCAGGAACCCCCCTGTCACACAAAATGCAACTGTACTGTAATACAAATTGTTCAAAATATATCCATATCTTGATGGAATGCTCTCCCTGAGAATGGTCAGTTGTAATCGAAACATGTAAGTGATAAAAGGAATGCTGTAACAGAGTCTGTGTACTGTGATAGTGATTTGAAGGAACATATCTAACAAAACAGACAGTTAAAAGTGAAACTAAAAAGGTACACATTTACAGAACAATGTGACATAGAAAAAAGTTTCACTTGTATAAGTTTGAAGTCCTCACTGTGAAAAGTACAGGTACCTGAAAAGGCTGTGAAATATGATACCATGTACTTTTGATCTCAGATAATCTTGCGGCACTCTTATAACTGAGAGTGCAATGTAATCACTTACCTTCAGACATACAAGAGCTTGTGACTGGTCCTCGTCATGGCAGAACTGACGTATCATGCGTCTGCATGTTGTCAGAAGTGTGTAATCCACAGAGCTATCCTGCAGTTCTTGCTTCTCAACACTGAAAATTGCCCGACGACATTCATCTGTGAGTCCTGGTTTATTCATCTGGAGACATTCTAACACCTGGCACAATTAACACAACAATATGCACTGAATATTACAAAGAAGAGTTACAGGCACATGCATGCATGCTCACACACACACACAATTTATTTATAATTACACACAATAAATATAAGAACTCCTCTACTCCCAAAAACAAACCAAGAAGTTTCTACAAATATAGGGTATCAAATGCTATGTTAGCAAGATATGGCACGTGACGAATTATCTCAACCACTGCAGTATATACTGCTTACAACATGACAAACATAGTGGTTCAGACAAGATGGGGCTCCTGTTAGTTTTATATACAGCAGTTTTATACAAAGCAGTTTTTGGACTTTGACTTCCTGGAACAATAGACAGAATAACACACACTGGTTATGTCACATGTACTACCATATGATCTCATTCCTGCTGACTGCTGAGAGTCATTTGAATGGCACAGTTTTCTTACAGTGTTACCACATGACCTCTTTTTGAGACATAAATTTGAAGTCCTGCGAGGTATTCCTCAAACACAAAATTGCCAAGCTTTTAGCCATCAATCCAGTTACAAAGAAATGATGATGATGACAATGATAATGATGTCGGTTGACATTTTGTTGTCATTTTTACTGTCATTACTGTCACCACTGCTGCTGCATTCATCCTCATGCTCATCACCACAACCACTACCTTCACGAATGATGTATGCAGTGCTCAATAGCATGATATTCAGTAGCTCTATGCTGAGGGGCAACCTGGGAGCAACTGAAGGTTCTGATCTAATCCCTTCTTAATCGTTCCTAATGTTCCAATTATAACTGGCACAATATTTGTCTTCATTTTTGCTGACCTCATTCTCCAGATCCTTGTACTTTCTTAGTTACCAGTTTCTTTTGTGCTAACACTTGAATTCTTTGGTACGGCTATATCGATTGGTAGATAGGTCTGGCCTTTTTTTATCATGCAGTACTGTAACAGGTCAGTATGCTAGTATTGCTCAATCTGTGATAACAGGTATGTCCCACATAACACTGGTACCATTGACATTTATGACCCTCTCAGATATATGTTCTTAGTACTTCTCAGTAACCTGTAACCCCATATGATTACACTGTCCAGTGGATGTAACCATTCACCTTATTGTGTCTATTAGTGTATTTAAATGGTGCAAGTGTTGTGCATTACCCAACAATACGTTTTCTGTGTACTGCCTTCAAGCACATTCTGCTTTCAATATTATTTGCATCATGTTCCTCTGATTGTAACGTGTAATGATTACTCAATCTTAGGCTGCTGTTGCTAAACTCTCTCTACCGATTGTGTTTCAAGGTCCCAGTAGAATTATCCATGCACTGGGATGCTCCTGAGTTCTCCTGTCTTTTTGTTTACAATGCTGGATTTAAACTGATTTTTTATATTTTGGGCAGCAATTTCCTGTATCATGTATTTATGCTTTATAAGAGTAGCTTCTTTTGCAGGGTGTATTTGGCTTTTCTTGCATCATATTCTTGAACTAATCTGGTAAACCTATCTTGGTCTCACTTAATGTACTTACTAAGACCAACAACAACAGCATTATATGCAGACTCCAGTTTTATTAATCCACGTCCACTATTTTGTCTTTTAGTGTAGAGTCTGCTACAGTCTGCCTTCAGGTGGTGGATTCCTTCATTAACAGTGAGGAGTTTCTCATTGTTTGATCCACATTTTCAATTTCTTTCCTTAACCAGTTTACTCTTCTGAAGCTGTAAAGTAGGAATGGTACAGCTAAGATGTTGACAGCTGTGATCTTGTTCTTCAGTTTTAACTCCATGTGGAGTATATGCCAGACCCAACAGTAATATCCTTCGTAATTTTGCCTTTTACATGTCCTCCAGATACATATAGAAGGAGGCCAAGGCCCACCCCGGGCTGTAGCACCACCGAAGAAGATACATATAGGTCTCATCAAGCTCTATGTTGTTTATTGCTGTCTGGTTATTTACACTAATATGTTGGCCCTTATTTAGCTTGCCATGCTTGAGAACTGCTGTTGTGCCTTTATCTTAGCCAAACTCCAGTCATATGTCATCAATAAATGTTTTGACAGTGGTTGCTGTAACTTGGACTCAACTCTGGAAAATAACTCTAAGTCATCCCTGTAAAACAAATGGCTGACTTTATGTTTTTTCTTAACTTCATACCCCATTCCCTGTTCAATGAGCATGTTGGTTAGCAGTATAAGTGCTAAGCAGAACAATAATGGAAACAAGGATTTACCTTCGAATATTTCCTATTTAATAGCCTCTTTTCTTGTTTTGATGTGCCCATCAGTATGCTACAGCGAAATTTCAGTCTTCCATTCCTTTATCAATACCTCCACAAATCATCTTACAGTTGGACATACACAGTGGCCACCCAGGTGTGAGGTAGGCTGTCACATGCTTTCTTGTAATCAATCAAAGCCATTCACAGATGCCTCTGATGTTTCTTCACAAATGACATAATCATCTTTTTCACCCACAGCTGGTCTCCATCCCTTACACATTCTGTGATGGCCTTTCTGTTGTTCTGGGACTACTGTTTCTGAGTAAGTGGTTACAGATCTTATTTGTCCATGCAGCTGTAAGAATACAACACATTGTGGGGAGGCAAGTCATTGGGCAATAGTTTTTTGGGTCCTTCATCTCTTTGCCTTATGAAAGTAGGAAGGTAATTCCTGATGTAACCTTGCAGGAATATTTTTGGGCCTTTAATCATATCAGTGAGAGCCCTAGTTAAACCTTCAGGCATGACAAAGAACCATTTAACCCAGAAATGCTGTAATTTGTCTAACCCAGGAGATTTCCAATTGTGAGTCTGTTTAATGACTTTCAACATCTGATCAACCATGAATGGGTCAGGCATCAGGTGTTCACACTCTTTCTTCTCCTGTTTCATGCAGGTTGGTTTATCAATGTAAGTGACAACATCTTCAAGGATTCCATTCCAAAATCATTCTATTTGTTGCTTGGTAGGTGGTTCCTGAACATAAGCTTTCTGCTGCCAAAAAATATCTGGCGGTGGCAGTGGTGGTGGTGGTAGTAGTAGTAGTGGTTGTAGTAGTCATAGTAGTGGTGGTGGTGGTGGTGGTGGTGGTAGTAGTAGTAGTAGTAGTAGTAGTAGTAGTGGTAGTAGCAGTAGTGGTGGTGGGGGTAGTAGTAGTAGCAGCTGCTGCAGCAGAAGTGGTGAAAGTAGTAGCAGCAGCAGCAGCAGCAGCAGCAGCAGCAGTAGTAGTAGTAGTAGTAGTAGTAGTAGTAGTAGTGGTAGTAGCAGTAGTGGTGGTGGGGGTAGTAGTAGTAGCAGCTGCTGCAGCAGAAGTGGTGAAAGTAGTAGCAGCAGCAGCAGCAGCAGTAGTAGTAGTAGTAGGAGTAGCAGTAGTAATAATAATAGTCATCATGGTAGTGCAGGAAGCAAAGGTGGTGTTTTTTGTTATTACTATCATCATCGTTCTTGTTATAATTATTATTTTCTCTCAGGCTATTAGACTGTTGGGGTTAATAATTCAGACTGCGACTTTCTTCGTTTTATCACTGCACAGCCTTCTAACACTATACTGCAATTTAGTCAGACCCAAGTTGGAGTATACGCTTCAGAGGCAAATGCCACCAACAGTGATACTGATATATTCAGTGGATATTTGGCCTTGGTTAACATGATTAACTAGTATCTTATACTTTTACTACATAATTAAAAAACTGTCTAAACTTCTGATCTGGTAGTAAATCTAACCTGTCAGCATGTTACATATATTTGATTCTGTTAATTTTATATATTTTGTGTTAGTTCTAAATTTAATTATTATTACTGACTTCAAAATTTTGTAGGCATTGATACAGCTCCGTTAGAAAATTAAATTTTGAACCATATTTTAGGGCAGACGCAAGTTTCACCTGAGTTACAATTTTAATTATTGAGCTAACATGAGTTTTCGTTTAAGCTATAGGTCTATTTTTGTCAGTCTGTAGCGATTTAGGTATTTTAAATGTCAAATTACCACACTTTGTACATTTTGATTATTAGTTTATAATTATAATGTATGCTAATTAATGTTTAAGTTTTCTGTTATGTGTTTTATATGTGTATGTTTCACATTAGCCCTGCACACAAGACCGTCCGTGCGTAGTGAGTAACTACATCCGAACAGAGGTGAGCCTCTTTAAATGCAACACGGCGGATCTAGAGGAGTAAACCTCAAAAAAGAATCCCCTAGTCCAAGGTATACACTACCATGCCGAGGGACTACAGATACATCTGCGGTGGAGGGTAAGAAACCGAGAACGGTGAACTCTGAGAAGAGGCGACCCTCGGATTCAAGCAGCCTTACTGCGGCAGGCGGGGCTATACTGCAGTGGACAGAAGACATCCCTAGCTACTCCTGGGACAGCAATGATGATTAGAAAACAAAATTGTAATACACAACCAGGAAGAAGGAAAGAGCAGAGGTCCTCTGACAGCACTGAAGAAAATGGTAACCGGAACGAGGAAACTCAACATGGACCATCTCAAAGACCATCTCACATTGGAAACGGGCAAGAAAATGGAAAGAAACTGAACAAACGAATCCGATGGAGCCGAGAGGAGATGAAGGAAGTGGTGTGGTGTTTCACATACATCAAAGAAATGACATTAAGAGAGAACTACAAGGAAGTATAAAAATTATGGTGAGAGAAGAACCCAGTGGCGAGAATTAATCTGGATGCAAAGGCATTGTTGAACCAGAAGAACTACATTTTAAAAGTTCAAAGATTAACGGCTGTTGAAATTGACGAGATAAGAGAAAATATTAGATTTGAAATACGAGAAGCCACGGAAGATTAAACAAACAAGGAGGATGGCGACAGAATGGATGCAAATGGTATAGAATACCAGAAGAGAGACAAAGAAAATGAAAAAACTGACTGCAGTAAAGCACAGATTAATAAACTTCCAAGTGCTGAAGAAGAGCAGAACACAGTTAAGAATAAACTAAAGGAAGACCTTCAAATAATGTGGCATATGGTGAGGCTCCTACAAATATCTGAAAGGGAGAAGCTGCCAAGATTAAAAACAAACAATAAGATGATAAAGCTTCAAGAAGAAATAAATGGAGTAATTGAAGAACTTTTAGAAGAGGATGAAATGAATATAACAGATATAAACAACCTGATATACGCTGCAGCCACAATTATGACACAAACATTGA
>Ga0131853_10004996_pt1 | contig 23887 bp, 13 predicted proteins | sample TergutLab28metaG_FD_92764 | JGI IMG/M metagenome (GOLD analysis project Ga0131853, IMG submission 92764) | Labiotermes labralis P1 segment gut microbial communities from Petit-Saut dam, French Guiana - Lab288 P1 (version 2) (version 2) | ecosystem: Host-associated > Arthropoda: Insects >...
ACACACACACAAACAACATAATAATAAATATTATAACTCTGTAATCTCTAGCTCTTTTATATTATAAATTTTTACATAAATTGCTAAGAGAGGCATGTACTGGTACTTAGTGAGGTACTACAGTTTACCGCAATGGATTTACAATATGACTCATCAGGCTGTATAGTGGCTTTGATATATGCCTGAGGTAGTGTCCTGACAATGAAACCACGAAAAAGCGGTTCAATTTATTGCTATTTCTCCGCCTATATAGTGTCATATCACGAATAGTCGGGCTACGTCTGGTATTTGGTCCTTTGAAGATAGGAAAAAATAACGACACGTATGAAGATTCCATATCCGGAGGCTAAAATTGCCACAACGGAAGGCGACCTCGGCATTGCCGATGCGTGAGTGAATTGCTGCTATTCCCTGCCTGTTTTCCTTGTCTCCACGTTGCCGAACATGTAATTCCTTTCAAGAGAAGGTAAAGTTAAATTTCGGCCTATAACAACCCGTGAAGGACCAGAGGGTTTGTAGAAGTATAGCTCTGCTCTTTCTTTAACTTCATTTGTAAATTGGGTGGTTGGATAACGTCACGCCCCGGCCGTTTTAACCCCGGGAAAAAGAGCCGGTATCCATTGTACAGGAGGTTGGGTGGATCCCAAGGTCAATCTGGACGGGTGCGAAAAATCTCGCTCCCACTGGTATTCGTTCTTCGGACCTTTCGACACGTAGCGAGTCGTTATGTCGACTATGCAATCCCGGCTCACTTTCAAGAGAAGGCCTATCGAAATAGAGCTAGAGTTTCTCCAGTTTAGTAGTTTCGAAATATCCATGTAATCAATTTTGGTAACTATTATAGATCATCCCTTATCCGTGCGCTGGTTATCCCGCCAATTATCCAGATCAGCTTGGCCTTTCTGCCAAATTTGTCGAGAATTCTACAAAAATATTTGCCTTGAAATTACCGGTTATCGGATCAAGTACAGTACCGTGTTGTGCTTTCTAGTACTTCAAACCACGTGTAGTCGAAAGGTCTAAACGCAGGTACATTCTGTAGACAGTAACAGTCGAAATTCAAACTGCCAATGTAACCTATTTCCAAAAAAATCGAATTATCCCGATTTCCTGCATATCCGGATGTTTCGTCGCCCCAATTAATCCGGATAAGTGGCGTTCTACCTTATATTGCCTATAATAAGATTGGAGTTCTTTCACGATTACATTTATAACCAAACTTTTTCGCTGGAAGACACAAAATTTATTAGTTACATGAGAAATTATATAATAGGTGTTCAGTAGAAGCGCGTGCAAGCGTGATTAGTGGAGACCAGGGTTGAATATAAACCAGTCCTAGTGTTACATTCGGAAGTACTGATTTATCCAGTCCAGTGCAAATTCACCTCCTTTTTCTGTGTCAAGGTATCTTCTGTACGTCTGTAAAGTATTGACTTGTGAGTGCTTTATTCTAGGCTCTGTTGATGATTAGGTATGTGTTTGGTCCTCAGAAATGTTGCCCACTCTGTAAATTTATTTATCCCTAGGCTACATAACTATGTTATACCGGCGTTCAGTGCTTGGTGACGTTTCAAAGTTATTTTTTATGAAAATATGAAATAGACTTCAATTGCCTTCGAAAAACTTTCTATTGCATCTGCCTTTCTACGAACACAGTCCTGTTTATTAGGAAGCTAGTTATATTTATTAACATAGATAAACAACAAGCTATTTGCCATAAAATCCATGTCCATAATGCATATGTCCGTGTCCATAACCTTTATGACCATAACCACCGTAACCACCATAGCCACCATGGCCATTGTAACCACCATAACCACCATAACCACCATGGCCACGGTAACCACCGTAACCACCTGAGACACCATATACAACATACACACGTTTCACACCATATCCACCATAACCGCCGTATCCATGTGTGTATCCGTGTCCATATCCACCACCATAACCTCGACCATATCCATAACCATAATCACCATATCCGCCGCACATACCTTCTGCTAGGACCGCCAGGAAAATAAAGAAAATCTGTAAAGAAATAATTTTGAAAGTAACAGACGTGGCCATCTCAAAAGCTGAGATAAGGACAATCGTTGCACAGGATAAAGTTGTTGGTATATGGCGGTGATTGGTTCCTTGTTGGAATGTGGTTTTTTACATTCTTTCTATCAATTTGCATAAGACTACAGTGTCTGCTGTCTGTGCTGACGTCAGATGGTAGCTTCCCTCCCTCTATCTACCAGCGATGTACGCAATAAAATTCCCCATTTCCTCGCTCTTCAACACCATCCATTTTCAGACCTCAATAGCCCAGTGAATAATGTGCATAAGTCATGCAAAGGCTGTTAACAGATCGACCATACTTTGAGGTTAATCCAAGTCCATCGATCAAGCGGCCAGAGCGTGAAGGCGATCATTAAATTTCTGATAGTGTCGATATTAAGAATCTGGGTAGCAATGACACCACTCTTTTTAAATTTTTTCGCTCGTTGTTTGGTGCTTAAACACGCACGCTACACTTCCTTTTGCAATATAATATTACGATTAATTATGAATATCAGCTTGTGGGATTATGATACATCCTTTAGGAAATTTCAAACATAATCTTGACTGAAAGATAATTTTATATAGGCCTATTTCACATTCGTTTTAGTTCATATATATATAATAATATTCTTTGCTGCCCATTTTCACAAATTAGCATTGTCCGAGGCCTTGTGAAATATTTCGTAACATCGTAAGTTAATACGGTGAGGACCTCTTAGAACGTCGCCCAACCAGCAAACAGGATGACCACCCATTCTGGGCCATCTGCTATATATATCCATGATATATCCGTAATAAGTACATCCTGTCACCACAGCATATATATATATATATATATATGTATATTTGTCTTTCTGTTTGCTGCCAACTTTTACAAACTAACATGATCGTCCGAAAATAACTTTATTGGTCATTAATTTTCTATCTTCAAAGATAAATTAATTTCGTTCCTTCTGTGTTACGGGCCTTTCTTCTCTCCGATCACATTCCTTGACCCTTTGCTACGTAACTTTCTTTTTTCAAACTAATATTCTGATTTCAATTTCTGGGACGAAAGTTATACAAAACGCTGCTTTGCCCTTGTAGTATCAAAAACTGCTCCAAGATTTTGCAACAGTTAGTGTTTTAAATGAGCCGGCATACTTCGGTCGACATGAGTATTAGACTACAAACTGGTAGAAGAATGGTTCCCATCAGGTACTGAGAGTCCTTTCTTCTCCCCAGCTACAAAACTCACTCACCATCCCAGGGCATGAAGCTGGTCGCTTACGTTTACCTTGTGCCAAGGTTGAAAATAAGTGGCTCTGTAACTCCACTTCACTCCTTGCTTCTTTATGGTTTGGGTTTAATTAAACAACATCGACAACTTCAAAATGTCATAGTAAAACCTTTACACACACAAAATTATAAAATATGTAAACCTATATTTGAAAGGACTCTAAACTTTCAGAATATGGGCTTCGTTATTGAACGGCTTTTCCACATGCCCTTATATACGATGTTGAAATTTAATGCAAAAATTTTGACTAAAAACTTACATTGAAATCACTGCTGGCACCGAAACCGAAAAACGCGACTTTTCTACAAACAAACACTGCAATAGTACGCAAGATATGTGTAATACGTGAAAAGTATGGCTGTGAATCACGTTGTTGGTTGTTCGGTGCCATGCGGAAGCGAGCTGTGTTTTCGGTATTTCGTAGGAACACGTTGTCTTCTTTGATCCTACGTTTGAAATCAACATATTTTACCCAAACGTCTCCAACACAGACCACTTCCACATGGTGCCGACACCCAAAAACAGGAACGATCTCAACTGCGAACCACAGTGACGGTCCTAAATTAATAATGACAGGTGAGCACTTACCAAATATCTTGACATTTCTGATCAATTTCCAGTACAAATTTTCAATATAGATCTCTTCCACAAAGTGGAAATTGCCCCGATCTTCTTCAGAGGTCTTAAGAATACGGCAACCAGGTGCCCTGTCTTATATACCGCCTCCGGCATCAGGAAGGGCTCCTTCAAGGACTTGAACCAACAAATTAATTGTATATTATGTAACAACATGACACGGAAGAGATAGGACTTAAGTCAATTGTTCACGTAACTTGTTCCAAGATCCGGTAAATCCCAGAACTTTTCTACCGCTCAATTACTATGAGATGTGTTCAACAATGATACAAAGCTGCTCAGTCATGCTAACAGTAAATTACAACCTTGCTCTTGCTCGTTGTTCTCAAGAGAACAGAAACGCCACAGGGGTTTGTTACATTTTTCGGTTTAAGCATGATGATAGTGTCTAACATATTTGCTAAACCTCTTGTGATGCAATCCATCGTGCAGCAGTATATGAATTTGAGAATAACAAGACAGGCAATGGAGGTATAATGTAACACCGAGCGAAAGCAAAGAGTATTACATATTTTGAGCGAATGTCTGTAGTCCTAGTTATCCAGCACACAAATGGCATCTTTTCTGCTCAACGTTATATCATCTATGGCCTGTCCGGCTGCACCATATTTTCATTTATTGTCCCATAAACGCATGGATTTTCGAAAATTGCTATTGAACATAAAATGTGTATTTGATTTTCTCTACGACGTTTGTCTTAACATTTTTCATTTTAAGAAGGATTCTGCGAGTATTATAGGCTCAACATACATAGCTGTACACGTAAACTGCCCTTTTTTCTTGTCATATTGTAATCAAACTTGAATTTATTCAACAGATTTCCTATAAATCATCAACTATAAAATATCGTGGAAATCCAATAAGTGGGGGTCGAGTTGTTCCATGACTACAGACACACAGACAAACGGACGAGGCACGATTGCAGGCTTCCGCCGCCAACAAGATGAGATTTGCGCTCTTCTAGGATATTATGCAGCGTGTGATGGTAATTCCTAAACGAAGTTTCGGAACAACCTCTCAGTCCCAACTTCAAGGGTCAAGACCCTTTCTGCTGCTGTTACAATTATTCGCATTCGTGAATTTATGGATGGAAAAATTCGGTTATTGGGACCAATAGGTTGTACCGAGACAACGGTAAGAAATTACCACCATAAGCTGCGTATTATCCCAGAAGAGCAAAGATCTCAGACATGACGAACCTCGTTGTCACGTTTGGCAATTTTTGTAAACGCGCCTAAAATATATTACCGTGTTCGAATTCCACCAAATTCTTTTACATGAAGCGACATAATTAGTGTTTTAACTTTGGGATAGTGAATTTCGCCTAAAAGAGGATTGAAATGTAAGTTTTTAACTCATAGAGGCATTCCACATTATTTTGAACAACATGTGAGCCACATGAAGACCCACTCTTATTAAGAAGGAAAACGTCTTTGTGTTAAAACAGGTGGAAAGCCTAACAACTGCATTGCTGTGAAATGACTATGAACGTGATTTAACCGGCATAAATGAGACGAATTAAGAAAATAATATAAAAATATACAATGAGATTTCTGTCGTTGTTTTTCTTCAAAGATTTTAGGACAAGTAAATAGAACAGGAAGAGATGGACAACACATGTTGCCTACTTGTAATAGACTATAAGAAAGGGGCTAGTAAAGGAAGGAAAGTCTTCAGAAATATCGACATAGACATAGATTTGGAGGATAAGATTAAAAATGACTTCAAAGGCAGGAACTTTGTGAAGATGTCATTTACTTTCAGTCAAACAGGAAGTACCATTTACCTGGTTTTTGTGAGTTCGGCGATGAAGCTTTATATGCTATAAAACACGACCATTTTAACAGGCTTAAAAAATGCTAGATGCTCAAGTAATAGTCTGGGATGTAGAGCTTGTTGTTTTCCTCGGTCAAAAAAATATTACATCATCATAATAAAATTCAGCCAATTAAATGTGCTTCCTTTTCAGTGAGTTGAAAGACCTTTAATGACACAGCATTATTTCCAAATTTTATGTAACACGTACTGAATTTTTAGGAATAATTAGTATTAATTAATCAATATATGGAGTAATATATCCAATTTAAATCAGTCTCTGTTTTATCCATAGTACACTCCTTCTGAATTAAGAAGCCTAATTATTTAATCCTACTAATCTGAGGAACACGCGAAATTCGTAACACGGTTGGTGTAAACTGTAGGAATATGAAACCGTGACGTTGAAGTTTCAAATGAGGAAGGAAGATCAGCCGTGACCGGTCGTAAAATACTGACACGCTGAAGAATTTCGGTGAGTAAATTATGTGAATTATATTCCATTTTTAGGTGCGTTCCCAAACCGAAAATTTGGGTATTAGCTTCGTAATGTTTGTCCTTCCGTCTGTCCGCCACATGGAACAACTGGGCTTCCACGGGATGGATTTTCATGAAATATTGATATTTGAGTACTTTTCGAAAGTCTGTCAGAAAACTGAAGTTTCATTAAACCTCACAATCTTAATAGGTACTTTGTGTGAAGACCTTTGTACATTTATGATAACATCTCGCTGTATTCTTCTTATCCTGACAGATGTGTCAGACAAAATTGTTAAGGAAATCAAAACACACATTTTACGTTCAGTTACTTTTTTTTCTGAAAATCGTGTCGTCTGTGGGATAATGAAGAAAACACCTGGTAAAGCCGCACAGGCCACAGATGACAATATAATATGGCGCATGCACATTGCATGCTGGAAAAGTAAGGCTACAAAATCACTGTCAGAATATGTACTACTTATCGCTTTTCCACAGCAACAATGGTTAAGCGGAGGCGCCTCATTGTTACGTTATACTTACATTGAATATATTGTTCATTTTCAATTCGATTATTTCAGTTTGTACTTTTTTGATAATTTAAAGTGTACACGTTACTATTCAAAATTGTTTCAAGACGTAAATAGTAGAAAGTTTTATTACGTACCGTGACGATCTCGGAAGTATTTTGTTTTCAAACGCTCGTTATTTTTGCTGAGACGCTATGTGCTATACTTGTACAAGAGAGCTGCTTGAAGTCCTGTCGTATTTCTACCTGTGTACTGTGTTTAGAAAAGTAGTCAAAACAGTAAATTTTGAAATGAAAAATAGCTTTCACTTCTAAAATTTGTTATCTATAATTTCCTTCGCAAAATTGTTAAAGGCGACTCTTAGATTCGTCATGCCTGTCTTTCTGCACTTCCACCCGTCTGTCCGTCTTCATAGAGCAACTCTGCTCCCACGAAACGGATTTTCACAACATTTGGTATTTGAAGAGTTCTCGGAAATCTGTAGAGAAAATTCAAGTTCCATTCAAATCGGAAACAAGAATAACAGGTACTGTACATGTACACTAATGTGTATTTATGATTGTAACTCAATGGATACTTCTTTGAATGAGAAATATTTCGGAAGAAATTTGTATAGGAAATCAAAACACGCATTTTATGGTCAGCACTTTTTATTAATGAAAATTGTGCCGTTTGTGAGATAAAGTGGGAAAAAATCGTTCAGCCACACAAACCACACATGACAATCGAAAGCTGCGCAGAAAATGTAAGCTTTGCAGCCAGATAACTAAGGCAAAGTAAGGACACACACTCATAATATTTAATACTTACTTATTCATAAATGATTAATTCCATCTGATCGCGTAAAATGTTTTACGGCAGCACTTAACAAAAGAGGCAATGTATGATTGAGGCGCATTCGCGTAAAAAATTTTTGCAGTGGAAAAGCAATAAATATTTCACAATCTGATTGTGTGTCTGTAGACTAAGATACCCAGCCAGTCTCCAAAGCGCCTGCCCCTTATTATAATATCGGTGTCCTGTCTGGTTCTACCATATTTTTCTACATTGTCTTACAAGCGGAACTGTTTTCGGAAAAAAAGTTATTGCACATAAAATATGTGTTTTGATTTTCTCCACATTTTTTATGTGAAACGTTTCCCATTGTAACTAGAACCAAGCGAGATATTATCATAAATGTACGTAGGTCTTCATATTAAGTACCCGATATTCTTGTAAGATTTTAAGGAAACTTGAACTTCCTCGACAGATTTTCGAAAATTTTCAAATACCAAATTTATTAAAATCTTCCAATGGAAGCCGAGTTGTCCCATTCGGACGAGCAGACGGACAGACAGACAGACAAACATGACGAAGCTAATAGTCCCTTTTCGAAATTTTGTGTATCATTACAATCCGCTCAGCCAAATTGTAGTTCTAAAGAAGGCCACGAGCAGACGAAACTTCTTTTGTTTTAGTACAAACTTTATATGTAACCTGTTAACCAGATTGCAAATTAACTGGAGTGTAATATCTTTCAAAACTGATACGTTTATAGCATTTATACGCATTGTGGCCGGCGACATAAATTTACCGTAATAACATTGTTGAATAACGCTCAGTGTTGTTATATAATTGACAGCGACATGTAACTCAACAGTAACACACCCAGAATGCATTGCTGTGTTTCTACTGCGAATTGATTACGCGCAGGCGCCACAGGGTTACATTATATGTACATCGCCCTTTTTTTTTAATTTAAAACAAGTCTAACCGGAGTTCAAAGGAAATACGCTCTCAGAAATGTTACACAATCCGAAACGTTGAAGAAACACGATCTCCTTTGTTTTTGCATGTCTTGACCTTCGGAAATACGTGTTTTCCTTTACTTTAAAACCTGACAACAAAGAAGTAAGGCGGGAGGTTAGAGACGTAAATTAAAAGAGAAGCGAGAGATTATTTATTTTAGGAACCAAAAAAAAAGCGATAGAGCTTCATTGTGATATAAGGTTTTTAGACTTTATCCGCTTGTCCACTGTTAAGACTCATATGGAAGTGGAAACGTTGGATACTTCAGACATATGGGCTTAGAACAAGCTACAGAATATGTTTCATGGAGAGTTATGAAGTACACATTGAAAACAAAATTAAATGGTCAGTCTAACGCAGCTGTGTTTTTATTCATTAGCTACACGTTTCGGTACGTCGATATACAGTCACTAAAAAGCAGGTAAAAGTGCGATATATAATACATATTTATACATAGTTTGGGTGCATAGTTATGTGCACTTAAAGGGGTTGGCTGCATGAGAATCATTAATTAGCGACTTGGAATTTGAGAATATCTCAGCATTAACTTCAGGGCAGAAACAAGACAAATCTCAGCTGTGGTTGCTGGTCGCGGGAGTTTCTGGACGGCAACTGGAGAAACGACAAAAATATAAAAACCCATCAGTGTTCCCTTAACATGAGTGTCGTCCTTTTGTTGACAGTTTCAACTGCGCATAAAACACCATCTTTCACCCTTGAGCAGTAGTTTTCATTACACCTTAAAATACAGCAATATGTTGTTATCAAAATACTTTGATTTCGTTACATTCAAAGCTTCACAGTCGGACTTTTGTACAACTTAGGAATCATTCCAATGATCCTTGTGGGCTACATCCCCCATAATGCCTTCTGATGATTAATCACAGTAAATGTAAACCGTACAGACACAGAAATTTGTAAAATTCTGTAGGATTTGGCTTGCAAGTAGGTCACTACGCCAGAAGGGCGGCTCGCGTAAAATTACGTACTTATAAAACATCATTTGTTCTATATCCCACTGATATGATTGTGAGAGTCTCCATGGGAGCTGTTAGTATAAAACCTCCGTTGGTTTTTCATTTGGAAGTTAAATAACAATTAGTAACACTTTATTCTATACCATGTGGAATTCCTTAAAGCTTGTTTGTAGCTGCGCGCTGTGAAGGTAGGACTGCGCACGTTAGAACTGTACTGTACTGTACTGTACTAACTTTAAGTACGGTTTTGGAAATTGTTCAGGCTAAGTTAATAAGGATGGGGAGGATTTATTCGGGATACGATAGAACTGTCTAAGCCTATGGTTCGCTTTAAAAATTATATAGTAAAAGTAGTTTGAGTTCGGGATGACCCAGAGTAGATAGTGTTTGTAATGGTCCTAAGTTGAGACAGAATGCTTTAGAAATGTTCCTACCTTTACGAAAATAACGTAGTTCATTCACACAAGTTTATTCCCAATTAAATGCAAAATGGTTTTAACGCTTCTATGTGTTTGGCCGCAAAATGTAGCCATCCTCAAGGAGCTACAGTGTTGAAGACATGTAAAGCGTGCTATATGGGTTGTCAAATATAAATGGTAAAATATTACACATATGTAAAAATAATATCCCGAAATATGTGCTAAATACTGTGAGTGATTCAAATGGGAAAGTAGAGAGAAATGGAACAAAGGCATGGATTACACAGAAAATAATCAACAAAATGAATGAATAAAGGAAATGTACGAATGGAAACAAAGAAGAAAGAAGGAAGAACTACAGAAGACTGAGGAACGAATAAAAAATAGCCACTGGCAAGGCCAAGAAGGAGTATCTTGAGAGCATATGTAGCGAGATCTCGGAATTTCAAAGAGCAAAACTTAAGATCTAATGTAAAACCTACACGAAGACGAAAGAACTAGGTTGGAAAGAAAACCGAGGAATTCAAAACATTGGCATTGACGACTCGAAAGGGAATATAATAATAAATAAGAGAAAAGTGCCGAAAATTTGGGAGAATTATATTCCGGAGCTCTACGATTGACCTAATCGACCAGAAAAATTAGAACTCAAACCTGAAGAGGAATTAGATGCAGACGAAAAGGCCCTAATGCTTTGTGAAGTGGAAACACTATCAAGGAGGTGAAAGATAAGAAGGCTGCAGGCGATTAAGAAGTGCCTGGGGATATACTAAAACTGTTGTGAGATGATGGCCTCTGAATAGTGATCAACAACATGGTTGAAACTGCAGAGTGCCCCAGAGATTTCACTGCAGGTACAACGAATACCTTAAGGAAGAAACCAAAGCTACAAAATCAGTGACCATCGTACATTCAGCCTCATCGCACGTACAGCAAAGGTAGTAGCGAGTATATTTAGAAGAAGTATTTAAGGGAAAATCAGGATTTACTTGGAGAAGATCAGTTTGGATTTAGTAGAGGAAAAGTAACTAGGAATGCAAGTGTGATGCTGAGAGTATAATATCAGAATGAAATTTGTACATAGACGAAGAAAAGTGTGCATGTTTCTTAGACTGGCAGAAGGCATCTGACCATGTAAGCCGGACCATATTAATGAAGCTCGTAAAGGGAACTGTTATGGATTGGCATGAAGGAAGACTGATCATCAAATTTTAGATGGATCAGAGTGTTAAACAAAAACTGGACCAGAGGAGACAAGAAGAGTGTAGATTGGAAGAGGAGTAAGACAAGGATGCTGTTTGTCGCCAATTATATTCAACTTGTAGAGCGAATGCCTTAACAAGGAAGCTCTTGAAGGCTCTGAGACTTCAGAATAGGAGAACAAGTTATTCGCGCTGTCAAATATGTAGATGACCTTGTGCTGCTGGCTATGGAAGCAACAGTGATAAATGGCAGGATTGAAAAATTAACTGAAATTGGAAAATTGTATGGAATGTACATGAATGTGAAAAATACAAAGATTATGAGAATCTCAAGGCAACCGTCTCCAATACAGATACATTAAAAACAGCCGGAGAATGAGGAATATTTCAACTTTTTTGATAGCATGATAACATATGCAAGATATGCACGCGAAAGTAAATCCGGAATAGTCATGGCCAAAGCAGCATTCAACAGGAAGACTCTTTTCAGTAGCAAACTGAACTTAAATTTAAGGAAGAAACAAGTAAATTGCTAAATTTGGAGTATAGTTTTTGTGGTGCTGAAACTTGGACACTTCGGAAAGCACGTCAGAAATACCTGGAAAGTTCTGAAATGTGGTGCTGCAGGAGGATGGAGATTAGTTGGACCGATCACGCGAGAAGAGGAGAAGTGGTAAGAGTCAAGGAAGAGAGGGATATCCTAAAAAAATAAAAATCAGGAAGGCTAACTTGGTTGATTACATCTCGTGTAGGAACTGTCTTCTGAAACACGTATTGTAGGAACGATGAAAGGATAGAAAACACAGAAGACGAGAAAGAAGGCGTAAGCAGCTACTGGATGACCTCAGGGAAAATAGTGGCTACTGTAAATTGAAAAAGGAAGCACTAGATCGCACTCTGTGGAGAACTCGCTTTGGAAGAGTCTATGGAACTAACGTAAGAACTGCAGCAGAATGAACATGTCAGTATGTTAACATTTATATTTGACAACTATTATAGCACTCTGTACATGTCTTCAACACTTGTAGCTCCCTGAATATGGCTGCCCTTTACAGCCGGAACATGTAGGAGCGTTAAAAACCAGTGCCTTTATTGGGGAAGAAACTCGTTTGCGTCAGGCAATTCCACGGAAATTCACATTATTAGAAGTTATCGAACTTAGTCCCCTGCTTGTTGAACGATATGGGGCTTAATTTATTGCAGCAGGTTTTGTGCTGCCTTACCAAACCGTGACGTCCGATGACACAAACTGACACAACATTTTCATTATTTTGTATAACCACGATTTTTAGTCTAAATCATTTCTGAAGAATGTAGTACTTAGCAGGCTGCTGTTGAGATAGGACTTTTGTTAGATGCAGACACTCCATGAAGAACCGTAAGGATTTTGTTGTTGTGATATTTGTGTAAAATACATAATACTGAGCAGGAAATATTGTTTAGTTCAGTCTGAAGTGCGCCCTGTTATCCACACCTTGTCCAAAGCCTTCGAACTAATCACACGCTGAACGATATCTGCTTTACACGTATTATTGCGGCAACAAGGGCAGTAGTCCTGTGATTCACACAATTGCTTGTGCTCTTACGGCGACACTGTGACTCTGACTAGCTTGTGATTATTTCAAATTAAAATGCAGTTATATGAGTAATATTGCTTCCAACAGTTTGGTTAGAGAATTTAATAAACTAATATGCCTCTACTTAAATGGGAAGAAACAACCCTACTCAGATTATAGTGAAACAATAATTATGTTGAATTTCTCCTGAGACCAGAATTAGTAATTGATTAGGAATACTATAAATTTAAGGGCCATTCAAAAGGGTAATTTCAGACAATACTTTGTGTTTGACAGGGTCCAGATGCTTTGTGAAATGCGAGGTGTGTGGTCAGCCATCCTATCCCTGTTTGATAGTGATTTATTAAACTTTCCAACAGCGTGAAGCATGTGACCTCAGCCGCTTTAGACAAATAGATTGTTATACACTTCTTTGTCAACATTTTGTGTGAGGTATCTACACATGAACTGTCCTTACTTAGTGACAACAGATATCATTTTTCTTCCAAGGAGGCACATGTAGAACATTGTTTGTTAATAATGTTTTGATCCTGCAGGTGTCCTGCAGGTTGCTTTGGAATAGGTCTTGAAGCATGTGATGCCAGTTGCTGTAAAATTGATCTTTATCATCTGATCAATTTGTAAATTTAGTGAAGTCGTACGGTATGGCATGCCAGTATTGTGTGTGCGTTGTAACAGGACCGTACTGCACCCCTTGCGCCACCGCCGCTTTTTCCAGTGGCTTTACAGTCCGTCACTCGCCAAATGCCCCTCCTTTTGATGTCTGTTGTCGCGGTTACCGACAGCGCCATAAAACAACAATAAGTAAAGCTACTCAGAGCCTCTGGGCCACGCAGAACTTTCTGTCTGGCCCATTCGACAGGCCTTGGCCTATTTTTCTTTCAGGCTGAGCACGTGGACTGGTCTTGTCGCCGAAACGTAGGGTTTTAGTAACTACAGTAACTCCATGGGGCGTAAGTAGTCCTTCTTGAGAAACTAATAGATCCTAGGATAGTCAAGAAATTCCACGTATTTTGTGAACCCGAAGTTTAATTACCGCCGTCCCTAACCTGAACCAGGCATCATCTCACTACTTGAAGTCCAATTTTAATGTTATCTTCCCATATACACCTAGGTCTTCCAAGTAGTCTCTTGCTCTCAGGTTTCCCTACCAAAATCCTGCATGCTCCTTTCCTGTGCCCCATACGTGCTACATAGCCCTCCCATTTCAGTTTTCTTGATTTATTCACCCGAATTTGATTTGGTGAATTGTTCAGATCATGAAGCTCCTTACGCGGTTTTCTCCACTCGCCTGTTACCTCGTTATAGATGTAGTGAATTTTATTAATATTTTAACGCCAGAAGATGCTCCCAGTCATTGCATTAAATGATTCCAAACATGACACGCGATCGTCACAGTCTGACAGACAGCCTAGTGTTGAACTAATCTGGTGGGACACAGCATTAGAGCAGCAAAATGCAGGGCTCTGGCACCTACGGGGTTGCTGACAGAAGAATTTAAGATTTCCAAGGCAGTGCCCAATCGCTCTTCTGGCAAAGATTATTTGCAGACGGCAAGGTGCTGAAAGTAAAAGAGATTATGGAAGGTGGACTGAGCTGCAGAGGACATAAGATGAACAGGTTTTCATTCACGCTACATTTTCCTATTTACGTTTGAAGAGATGCATTATAACAGAACTGCGCAAATTTTTAATGTTCCCACTTCACAGAAAACATTGCGTAAATCCACTAGGACAACAGCTGGCTAATGTTGTTTAGTGAACAATCATTCTTCATTCTGAGAATAATACGAACCACAGAAATACATTTTTAGGGCAAAACGCAGAGTTTTTCGAATAAAACAGGTAGTACATGAAGTCACCACCGAGTTACGAACATTTTTTAATAACGAAAATATTCGTTGCCGCGCAATGCGTTAGAACAGCTGGCTGACCTTGATTGTACGGAGCGATTACTGCGCAAAAAAATGCAACACCGTTTGCTGCTGCTGCCCGGTGGACAAGCTGCACACTACGTGGTGTGGCGTCAGAAATTGTGTGACTTCACATTCATCGCGACATCTACAGCATTGTTACGGAAACAGCATTGTGCGTATTACGATTTCAAACATGCAGCAGGCACGTGTCTTTGTATGACAAAGGTAAAAGTAACTTATTGCGTTGGTATATAAATATTCTTCAAAAAGTCTTGGAAGTGACTTCTGTTGGGTGCATAGCATTCTCAATTGCTGTTTGGGTGCGTCAGTTGTTTGATCTCGTTCCAATTATCTGATATTCAGACCATCTTACATGCCTTCTCAAAATTGTGAAAAGCTACTATTAGCGTCGTCATGTCTGTCTGTTTGTCCGTCTATTTGTCCACCCGTTCACCCGTATGGAACAACTCGGCTCGTACTGGACGGATTTTCAAGAAATTTAGTATGTCAGTATTTTTCGAAAACGTGTAGAGAAAATTCAAGTCTCATTAACATCTGACAAGAATAACGGGTACTTTGCATGAAGAGCTATGTACAATTATGATATCTCACGCAGTTATTCTTAGAATGAGAAGTGTTTCGGAAAACCCTCGGAGAGAATTCAAAATACACAGTTTATGTTCAATAACCCGTTTCCGAAAATCGCGCCGTTTGTGAGATAATGCAGAACAATACGGTAGCGCCAGAAAGGCCACAGAATACATTATAGTACCCTGCGTGCTCTTTGCATGCTGGATAACAAAGGCTACAGGATCGCACTCAGAATGTGTAATACTTATTGCTTTTCCACTACAACAATGGTTACGCGAACGCACTTTAATTTTACGTTATACGTACATTGCCTGTCTTGTGATTGCTTATTTTCTTCTGGCAAATTCCACAATAATGTCCCAAATACGTCATACCGCTTCCTTTAATATTCCTTCCAATTGATTTAATAATTGCCGTAGCTTTGTACCCTGAACTGCCTAGGCAGCCAAAACAGTTCTCGTTATACGAACAACGATCAGTTAAAACGATGAGAAAGGTAGCACTTTAGAAACCGACAAACATTTTGAAGGCTTTGTTACTCTCTCTAGATCGACTGGTAAATAATTACGAACATTTCGAAGGATGGTAGTGTCTTCATCTTCAGTGTCAAGCAGTCTAGCTTCGGATTTCTTCACTCTAAACGTGGAGGCACAACGCTCCTCCGAAACTTCGGTAACAAATTACCAGTCGGCACGACGTAATATTTCGAAAGACTCGAATCTTAATCACAGATACATACTCACTGGCTACAGTATTTGTATTTATCTCATTTTGTTTCCATTATATTAATATTAACTTCATTTCGTAATTTTAAATAAAGCACAGTATTCTCTTCTTTGAGTTTTAAGAAGCTGTAGTGGTTCGACATTTGGCTAGGATCAATGAAGCAGGAAAACCCTAAAGAATTTTATTGCGACAATATCTTGGGGAAATGTTCTTTTTGGTTACCAAGACGGAGTTGGCAGGATAAGGGATTCAGGTTGCGAGCCTGGAATTTGGATAAAACCAGCTCATGATCGTGTTATAGACGGATATCAATAAAGTCGACATTTAATTACGTGTTCCTTTTACCACAATGTTAGTTATGTTTCTCTTTCTCATTCTTTCAGTTATTTATTTCTGGCGCGACAGCCCCCAGTTGGCCAGGGTCTCCTCATTCACGAGGTTTCTAGATCACACACAAGGACGCACTGCAGTCGGCAGGACTCCTCTGGACGAGTGATCAGCCCGGCGCAGATACCTCTACCTGACAACACACACAACACTCATAACAGACAAACGTCCATGCCCCCGGTAGGATTCGAACCCACAATCTCAGCAGGCGAGCGGCCGCAGACCTACACCTTAGACCGCGCGGCCACTGGAATAGGCATTCTTTCAGTTTGACATTCTGTAGAAACGTCGTCACTTGCATTATTTGGAATTACTATTGCCCCATTGATCATTATCATTACCAGTCCTACTTCCAACCGTAACAAAGGTAGTGTCATCAGGCGCGATGACAAAGTTGCTCGAAAAGACTATTAGCTTCGTCATGTCTGTCCATCTGTCCGCATGTAATGACTCAGAACATACTCTACAGATTTTCATGAAGCTTTTTATTGGGGACTTTTTTTTGAGGTCTGATGACAAACATCGTGACGGTTTCTGTGCTCACCGACACGTTGAATGAAATATCCTTGACCACACATTTGCCCGAAGAGCACATCCCAGACGATTCCTGGTCAAGACTACCTCAGCAGCTTAAAGTTTGCTTAAATATTTTATTTTTTCTACGCGTAAATTATTCGCAAGCAATAGCAGTTATACTTATGGCATATCAGCTGGAAAATCTGCCCGTGCGAGTGCATTAGGCCAGGATCTGAGGAGTGTAACCGCGAAGATGTGTTTTCACTTGGCGGAATACTTGGAATTCACCATCCAACAAAAAGCCAGCCTGATTTGGTTGGGGGTGCATGGCCGGTGGGCTGCGTGACTGAATGTCCGTCACTCGTCGTGCAACTTTGACTTTCACAGAAGCTTAACTTATTCACTTCAGGCAAAACGGCATTCCTCAGGGCAATGTACATGAAATGGTTACATTGTCACGGTCATTGGAGGCGAAAACTTCTCCTGTATCTACGAACTTGCTTACGCTAATACAGTCCCTTTCCTAGCTGAAGGTCGTGACGTCGCACAAAATGACGTGTGCTGCAAGGGAAAACACTTCCCTCTTGGAGGGAAGGAGGGGAGGCGAAGAAGACATTTCGTTTAACACCATGCTGACGCCTGAGCCCAGTGTGGCTCGGTCGCCTCCGAGAAGTTACTTGCGGCCCGGGGGTGGAGTCATTTCTATGAGACTTCCGTGAAAGGGATGTGCGTGCCGTGGGTCGTATTTTCATCGAAACCTGACATTTTCTGTACACAAAGTTGTCCCTGTCCACGCCACGAAGGCATACAGGAGGAGTAGAGGTACATCTCCACCCATTCTTAACTTAGGCATAGATGGAGGTGAATGGTCACCGGCCGCTTAACCCGTGGGAAAGAACCACAGTAGCTATTGAATAGAAGGTTGGGCGGCTCCACAGCAGGTCTGGGCATTTTGGAAAAGAGAAGGATCTCATGGCTCTTCTGAAATACGTGTACATACACAGGATCACCTAGTTCCTAACCTATACACTATAATGTCTACGCTGTCCTGTCCTATGCATTTGCATTAAAACTAAGTTAACCACGGAACACCTCAGTCAGGGTAGCCGGAAAGTGCTAGGCACGACAAGTTGGTTTGACTTGCCCGTCTTTTACGGGTAACCTCGGCTGGCAATGCTCTCGGTAAATTAACAAATATTAATCAACTGTAATCGTCCTGTAGGTATTAAATTCTTGGCTGCGGGCACTAAAATGGCACCTAACGGTTCGCATGTTTTTTTCAGAGATGATACAGGGAACTGTTAATAAATCTTGTGTGATATTCAGCCTTTCTCGAATCAAGGACACGCACTTCCAGTCTGAACAATTGTACCAGAATTTATTGCAGATTTGCTCTAGTTTCTTTTTTGACCATAAGTTGATGTAATTCACAAACTCAAATTTACTACAAAAGCTGGTCATGAAGCGCTGATATGCAGAAGAGACTGGGTAATGCAAGAACGAGTATGGTAATGAGGCTGGGAATTTTTACATTAGCTGTCTTTCGCTGCTGACTTGTTTTGAATCATCTCCACTCCTCTTTCCACGTACAGCACTCATTCCTTGAGTGCACGACACTGATGACCACATTCCAAAGAACAAGCCTGCCCAAGCCGCTATTCCCATAGCAATATTAGCACTAAAGGCTGATTAACACCCGCCATACCATGCCCGTGACGTGCCCCTGCGTATGTTTAGAGCTAATTTATTTACGCCGTGCCGTGCCGTGCCGTGCCGTGCCGTGCCGCGCCCCGAAAACGTCTTATCTTTCATGAAAGTCCGCTTGGTAGCTGGAAAAATCAGAACTGCTAATCCAACTATCTTAGGATCCTCTTTTGAAGTCTGCTGCTAATTCTCGTGGCAATCGACGCCCTAGATAATTCTGAGGAGGATGTGATAATTGCACGCGGGCTTTATCTTCTTTCAGAAGAAGAAAAAGTGAGAATAACGAGGAGACTGAATTAATAACGTGTTTCGAGCAAAAAAACAAAAATCAGAAATTGACACTCTTTTTGTACATCTGAAAGATGGCCGGCAAAAATTTCTCAAGTATTTGGAATGAATATTTCGAAACTTTAAATCTTGATACAATTGTTGCAAAGAAATATAAAAGACGGAGACGCAGAACAAAAAAAAATAAATAACAAAAAAAAACTGGCTTTAACTTAACGGTTAGTTCATAAAAATGTATAATTCTGTATAATTTGATGCCTTCATCATCATCATCAGAACAAATAAAACACCCCCCCCCCCAAAAGAAGTAACATTCTGGCTAACCATTTTCGTCCTCGTGGTAGCCGGAAGAATCTGAGCCTGGGAAGGTCACCCACAGGCCGTCGGGAGATCGCGGATGCTAAAGACTAATTCACACATCCTACGCCGTGCCACTTCTATGGCGCAGTACCGTGAACATCTGCAACATATCAAGAAGCTGCTCCAACTTAGTGTGTACAATTCTGTCCGCTATACTTATTCTACGCTAAAAAATTCCCAGCATGCAAGAGACCAGTATATTAAGCAATCATTTTATGAAATTTTTGTACTCCCTGGTAATGGACAAATAAGACCCGAAACATGTATGAGTTAGTGATTTTATTAATACTTTTTAAAATCTAGTACAATTGTGACCATTTGTTGGTTTAAATTATAGCAAATACTAAAGTTTTGGTGTCTCATTGCACGTTACATATCCACAAATATGAAAGTTTTGATAAATAAGGGATTCGCGAGCTACATAGAAAAGTAATTTCCGAGAATCGAAGTATGTCCCACGTTGTTATTTACAAAAACAAAAATAATGTAATTGTTAGCGCCTGTACCCCTCCAGAGTCATTTGCCGACAGTACAGAGACCTTCCACACAAGTAAGATTTTCAGTTGATAATTGTTATGATCCAGCGCCCTCCTCAGACTCTTTTATGGATTGATAGCCCTAGTGGGTCTTGACCTCCTCTGTAAGTTTCATCGATCACACTGAAACATAATACACTCGGTGGGACACGTCTGGACGAGTGATCGGCCCGTCGCAGAGAACTGTACCTGAAAACAGACAGCAGACTTACTCGCAAGAGACAGAAATCCATGCTTCCGGCAGGATTCGAACCAGCAATTCCAGCAAGGGAGCGGTCGTGGATACACGCGATCAGTGGGATCAGCCTTCACCATAATTGCTTCAATAAAAATAATCTACCCATAAAATCCTGATATAAAGTAAAAGTAAAGTGATTATGGCACGTATATTTTTACAGATCAGTCATACACAACTAAAAAGATAATATATATTGCAAGAGGCGTGAGGCCTTCAGTTTTACAATATAATAATACATTTTAAATGTAACCATTTTTTTTTATTTTTTACACAAGAAGACTAGGTAATAAGATGTGTAGGTATATAAATTAAAGGTAAAAAGATTTATGGTTTTGTACTTGTAGGCAGAAACAGTTATAGTGTGACGAGTACATTAGCGGACCGTGATAGAGTAGTTGGAAAAACGTATATGAACAATGGGGTAATGCTTCATGTGGGTGTTGGAAAAGGTGATATTTTCCACTCCAGTGACTCTAATGGATGTTACAGATTTATAAAGGTTTTTATGTGTCTTCTTCTAGGTTTCTTTTTGATTTTGTGTATATGCTGGAATATTTTGAAATAATTACATATTATGTAGTGAGTTTATGTAATTAGGTTGGATTTTATTGTATCATTACATACATTACGGTATGTATCTTACCATGTATCGCTTCCTGCTGAAGGGAATTGTCTTTTGGATATTCTCGATAACCTGATGATGGTTAATCACCTGAAACGTGTCATATATGTTATGTGTGACTGATGTGAGAAAGCATATCTGCAACTGAGACACTTGTAGTGTCATCTCAAAAAACGAGTTTAACGTGATCATGGTCCGTGCAGTTTTTACAAAGACGATTTGCAATATACGTTCCCGGCAGATCACAGGAGTTAAGCTACTTGGGCGGTTTTGTTACTTTGATAGGTGACAGCTCGGGAACACGGTGTGCTGTTGCCATATAGCTGGGTTTGCACCAGGGATCGGGTAAGTTTGAGGATGCAAGATTTGCTAAGGTGCCCACCCTAATGAACGTCATTATTATTATTATTATTATTAGTAGTAGTAGTAGTAGTAGTAGTAGTATATTTATTTATAAAATATTACAAGTTATTTGTTCTCCGTGTCACCTTTCATAATAATAATAATGGTGTCCAGTGATCATCTTGTATCTTAATGTCGTAAATAATTCAATATTTCATTCACCTTTGCTTTTCATTTAATACAGCACTATACTTATTTTGCAGCGTCTGCCGAAAGTCTTCACGCAGTGGCAAGCTGCATCATAGCTGAAGATTTCACATAACACCAAATCACGAACTGCTATACCTGTGAGTTACGTGTGTATGTATATCCTCTATGGATGTATGTATATAATTAGGTAAGTGTGAATGTATGTATTTATGTATGTAATATGTGCACAGATCACTTGCATTTAACTTAATTTTCTTGTAGCATTATGCACGTGTTACACACACACACACACACGCATATTCCATCTTATGGCATGCAGTATAGGTAAATGTAGCAAGTTCTTTCCTTTCGAGGAAATAAGCATACCTATAATGCTCCCGTCAAACCGATCCGATTCACAACACGTTAAATTCCCTTCAGGTTTGCTCTGTCCACAATACATATTGTATTTACTACATACAAATCATACGTTACACAAGATGAATAAATTAATAAACTGGTGGAGGAGTGCAATATTTAGTTGTCAAACAGTAGTCCTTTGCAGGCGTAGAGTGTTAACAGATTACCACGTCTGTGCAGTGAAACATTTGTCTGATGATGAAAAGTATGGGATTTGGATTTTCTGGTGTCATGACTACAGCAGACGGTATTTCTACATTTTTTCGTATTTTGTAATAATGAAAAGTATTAGTCGTACAGGTGTCTGCAAGAATACTTCTCTTCAAGGTAACTCGTAGGCGGAATTCTTGAATGATTTCTTGTTTTACTTTTCTTCTTCAGTCGTTTATAACCTGGAGCATAAAGAGATCACGTGAGAAATATTCCATGGTGGTACCTGTTGTGAGTGTCTCTGATTTCCGGGATCTTCAACATTCGTGACCCTAGCAGTAACAGCACTCTTTCTTTGGCCTCACAGTGAACATCACTTGTTTTATCTAGTCAATTAGCATCTTCCGACTTATAATTTCACTTTCCATACGGATTTGAATAGAAACCATTCGGATACTGATAACCAGTTCCGTATGGATAGCCACTTGGAATTTGATATCCGTACTGTGGATAACCGTTTACAGCAGTCTGGGGAAACCCACTCAATCCGTTCTGATAAACATTTAGAGGATAATAGGGGCTACTTATAGGATAATCGTAATATGGCATCTGAGGATACGGATTCACGTATGATGGTTTAACATCAACATCCTGAATTTCAGCATATGGAAGTCCTGGATATACTGGAAAACGCCCATGGCCAGTTTCACGAAAAGGACCTTTGGTTGGGGCCACTGCATCAACTGCGGTTTCCGTTGCGGGCGCCGACGTCACTGTAGCAGACGTCGAAAGATATACAATGAGCATGAGAGCAGCTGCTACCTGCAAAAATATAGACAAAGAAGAGCTTTTGCATATCTATATTTTTTGCTCTGGCGATCGTGACTATGCAGACTTGTGTTATGGGATAGGTATTACGCCATGTAATGCGGTAGATAGGTAGCACGGTTTGGCAAGATCTGTTACAATCTACGTATATATCCCATTATCTCAGAAGAAGGAAGACATGCAGTAATTTTATGATTTCCTTAAAACTTTAGCGGACAGTTGCAAATTGCGTGCCAATTGTACAAGTTTAAATAACTCCAAATTTCACCCATGTAATTGCAACAGAATATCAGTACAAACAACGACATTCTCTAAACGCAATTAGCAGACCTGGCTTCATAATTTACATGCGACGTGTTTTCTGCGAGCTAGGGGCTAAAGAGTGATTTCAGGCTACCTCAGCCGTGTAAATGAGGTCTTCGCTCTTACGGGACGTTACGCAGGTTTTAGTGGTAGTTAGTTACCGATGTTTCGGGACAGCTTAATCCTTGACGCTGGGACGGATAGGCTAACCCGAAACCTCGGCAACTACCAATCAACGTTGCTGAATGTTTATAATTTATTCTGATCAGCTCCGCATACTGCATTTTAACAAAAGGTGAAATTTCAGTGCGATTTCAGCGGTACTCCGTTATGTAAAGGAGTAGACTGTAGACTGTAGACTGTAGTTGCATTTTTGTTGTTGTTACTTTTGTCCTTGGCTGTGCTTTATTTTGAGGTGTTTTTTCACGCTGTCACCAGCATGCAGCGTCAAGTTGCAGGATGGCAGTAAAGATGAAGAAGACTGTGGTGGCCTCATTTGAGACGCTACTCCAGAATTTGCCTGTAGAGACTGAGGAAGGTCACGGAAAACTTAATTGTCTAAGTCCATATTCGAACCAGAGACCTCACAGATATAAGGTAAATGTCAGAGTCTTCAGAACTCAAGCTGAAATGTCGGTTGTGGTCGTGGTGTAAATACATACGTTTAAAAAAAATAAGTATATTGGTAAATGCGTGTACTGAAGAATATAAATTGATCATGAAGTGATTTAAACCCTTTAAGTACGAAAAGCAATCCTTTTTGTTTTAAGACCCGGTTCGTACCGCGCAGGAAACATATTCCGTCTCGGTTATAAAAACCAGTCATTTATAGCTGTATAGGAAAAAAAACGGCTGTTTGTCCTGAAATCCATACAAAACAAGCACAATCTAAGGGCAGAACAATAAATATCTGAATGATAAACTTAGTTGTACATGCATTAATTGCTAGGCTTCAAAATGTTAAATTACCAGACTTCTTAGTTATCCATACAGTAAAGGTCTTTGTAAGAGATATAACTGTGT
>Ga0131853_10004998_pt1 | contig 23884 bp, 25 predicted proteins | sample TergutLab28metaG_FD_92764 | JGI IMG/M metagenome (GOLD analysis project Ga0131853, IMG submission 92764) | Labiotermes labralis P1 segment gut microbial communities from Petit-Saut dam, French Guiana - Lab288 P1 (version 2) (version 2) | ecosystem: Host-associated > Arthropoda: Insects >...
GAGTTAGCGCGTAGCGAACGTTCTTTGTGAGCGAAGCAGCGTCGGTCCTCCCCCCAGCCGCCTTTCTTTGCTTACTTTTCTTTGGCGGAGCAAAGAAAGTAAGTGCCCCCGCGGCATGAGCGGTTCCTTATTCCCTGCCCGCAGGCAGAATTAGTATTGGGACCTTGAACTTAAAGTCCTTGACCCTTAGACCTTAAAGTCCTTGACCCTTAGACCTTAAAGCCCTTGACCTTAGAACAAACAAATCCAAAATTAGCTAGCTATATCAACGCGCCTGCCCACTCCCAAGCAACACAACAAATATTGACAATTTCTGCAACCTGCGCTATAATAACCCAAAGAGCTCCTTTAAGAGAATAAGGAGCCGCATGGCCGCTGAAGGTGTAAGCGCACCAGCAGCGGGCAAAGGTGAAATCCCGTTAAGCACCACCACCTCTGCACTTCCACACGGTACCCACATTATACACCATACAGTATAATGCTGGCAAGTCGTTGTGGAAGCTAACGCCATTTATCGGCGTGTGTAGGGGTATTCACCTCTATGCGCGTCGTCTTTTCTTTTTTCGGGGCTTTTGGAATAGCCGGGCGGGGCTGCTTTGCGGCGGCTCCGCCCGGCCAAATCAAAAGCGAAAGGCAGTGACAGCCATGGATGGGGAAAAAGTCTTTACTCGGCTTATAGACGCGCATGGGCGGTTCGAGGTGCCGCAAGATATCCGTGAGGTGCTGGGGTGGAAAGCCGGCACCCGGTTGGAGGTAGGGCTTGTAGACGTCAGCATAAAGTCGATTATCTTGCGGGAGGTCTCAGCACGCTGCTCCCTTTGCCGAAGGAAATCCGAAAATCTCACGGAGATTGGGGAGGGTTACATTTGCCCCTACTGTGTGGCTCAGATAAAATAAGCCGGGCTTCCACGCCCGCCGCCGGTGCGTTTTTTGATAAGCTCGAAGGCTGCCAACCGGCGGCCTTCTTTTCTAAATATTGCGCCATATATTTGGGGGGCTTTCACACACCCCCTGCCAATGGCAACAAAATTTTATGTCGTCTTTGGTAGATTTTTGTTGCAAGACGCGGGTTAATATGGTAAAGTTAATGTAGCGCATATTATCCGGCTGCTTAAAATCCATGCAAGGGAATGATTTTCTGTGAAAATTGGGAGCCGTAAATTCGATTTTTCGCAGGGAACGGTTTTCATGGGTATTTTGAATGTAACGCCGGATTCTTTCTCCGACGGCGGGCGGTACGGCACCCTGGACGCCGCCCTGGCCCAGACCAAGAAGATGATAGAAGAAGGCGCCGATATCATAGACGTTGGCGGCGAATCCACCCGGCCGGGCCACCAGCCTGTAAGCGCCCAGCAAGAACTCGAGCGCGTAGCCCCGGTAATCGAGGCTATCAGGAGCAGGTTTGACGTCCCTGTCTCTGTGGACACCTACAAGGCCCGGGTGGCCGAAGCCGGCGTGCTGGCCGGCGCCGACATGATAAACGATGTCTGGGGCTTTAAGGCCGACCCTGAGATCGCCGGGGTGGCCGCTAAATACGGAGTGCCCTGCTGCCTTAGCCACAACCGGCAAAACAAAATCTACCAAAGCCTCGTAGAAGACGTGATAAACGACCTGCGCGAAAGCATAGAGATAGCCGCCCAAGCCGGGGTGAGCGAGTATAAAATCATCGTCGACCCCGGGCTGGGCTTTGCCAAGGAATACGAGCACAACCTGATACTGATGAACCACCTGGAAAAGTTCCATAGCCTGGGGTACCCTATATTGCTGGGCGCTTCCCGCAAAAGCTTTATCGGCCTGGCAATAGACAACCCCAACGCCGCCGAGCGGGATGTCGCCACGACCGCGACGACAGTTATTGGCATTATGAAGGGCTGCCAGATAATCCGCGTGCACAATATCGCCATGAACAAAGAGGCGGCAAAGCTCGCGGACACCGTGCTAAGGCAGGGGGTTCAGGCATGAACAAGCTGGTGATACAGGATCTCGAGGTCTTCGCACACCACGGAGTGCTCGAAGAAGAGAAAAAACTGGGCCAGAAGTTCGTCGTCTCCCTGGAAGTTTGGTTCGAAATGGACGCCACCCTCTTCGATAACGACAAGCTTGAGCACACCATAAACTACGCAGACCTTTGCCGGCGGACAAGCGAACTTCTCACCGGCAAAAGCTACGACCTTATAGAGACCGCTGGGGCCGCCCTCTGCGAGCGGCTGCTAATTGAGCATCCGCGGATCCGCAAGCTCAAAGTCTACCTAAAGAAGCCGTGGGCGCCTTTGCAGATGCACCTGGCGTCGGTGGGGGTTGAGGTCGAGCGCAGCCGGCATATCGCCTACATTGGCCTGGGTTCTAACCTGGGAGACCGCCAAAAAAACCTGCAAGACGCCCTGACAGCGCTCGAAAAACACCCGCGCTGCGAGATTGTCGACCACTCAGACTTCATTGAGACCGACCCGGTGGGGTACGAAGACCAGGGCAAGTTCCTCAATGCCGTTGCGGAAGTTGAGACTATCTGCACCCCCGTAGAGCTGATGGAGTTGCTGCTGGCAACCGAGGAGGCGCTGGGCCGGGAGCGAGTGATCCACTGGGGTCCTCGCACCATAGACTTAGACATCCTGCTCTACGACGACCTAGTCTCTCCCGACCCCTACGTTACCCTGCCCCACCCGCGCATGGCCCAGAGAATGTTCGTCATGCGCCCGCTCTGCCAGCTCGCGCCATACGCGGTGCACCCGGTTTTGCGCAAAACTATGCAGGATATAATGGACGAGCTTGGAGGTCGCGAGGGGTAATACCTGCGACCCCAACGCACAGGCCCAGAAATATTTTGCGAAATCGGACAAGTTCGGTCCCTCCTCGCATATATATGGTATCGGCGACACTTTAGAGATTCTAAAAAGTGGTACAGGCCCGCCGGGAGTTCGGCGGCGAAAAGGCGTTTAGCTAGAGCGGTTTTGCAAACCCACACAAAGATTGCTCTGGCTTGCTGCATATCAGTGCACCCAAATTTTTTATCTTGAGGGAGGAGAAATTATGTCAAAAGCAATCTACACCAAGATGATTAACGAGGCCCTGGCCGCACAGAAAGCTGACCTCGGCGTCATCAAAGCAAAGCGTGGGGGCGACTTCACAATTGCCGACGCCAAACCCTATCTGGACGCCGTAAACGGCATGAAGGCCGGGGAAGGGCAAAGCCCGGAGGTAATTCGTCTCCATGTGGATTCGGTCAACGCGCATTTCGATATCCTGTCGAAGTTGACCAAGACCGTCTCTCCTGAGGATGATCCCTTTGTAGAGCACTATCAAACTCCCGCAATTCTAGAGCTTCTTTACGAGATGGACCCCGCTTTCCGCAAGGCGACTGAAGAGTTCATTAAAGCCATCGGCGCCAACGAGGCACTTATAGGCAAAGAGAGCCTTCGCCGTTACGGCGGGTTCTACGGTCCCACCGCTGTTGTCGACTTCGCGTTCGTGCCCGGCTCGACCAGCAACGTGGTCAACACCATTCTTTCCGGCATGTCTATCGACACCCAGTACAAGCAGTGCATCTCGGCCGCTAAGTCCTGGGGCATGAACACCTCCTACGGCATAGGCGGGGAGTTCGCCGCAGCTATCGAAGCCGGCAAGACCCCGGGCGAAGCTACCAAGGCCGAAGTTGCCATGATGCAGCTGCTCTACGACACCCCCATCGAAGCGCAAACCAAGATTATGGCCAGCCTTAACCACTCTTCCTTCGACGTTAAGAAGTACATGCTCGAGTACAAAGAGAAGATGGCTCCCGCTATCAAGGCCGCCAAGGACGCGGGCGTACATTACGCAAATATTGTCACCGTTCCCGCTTACTGCGTGGGCGATATTGCTCACCATATCGCAAAGTCGATGTTCAACATGGCTAAGGACGATATGACCATGGGCATTCTGGAGTCTGTAACCGGCGTTATGGAAGACATGCTCAAAGCCGGCCTGGATAAGGGCTACGACAGTGTATACGATGTGCTTGGCATGGCTACCGGCTCCACCGCGGCCGCCTCTGCCTACATACTGGAGAAGGACGGCTTTACCGCGGCCATGGTAACCGACCTGCTAACCAAGCGCTATACAAACTATGTACAGCTCAACCCGACCCGCGGCGGCGCGGCTGAACTCCACAACGTGGACTTTATGGATATGCTCCAGCGCGGCAGCAAGATTCTCACTAAGGGCAAGCTCAAGGGCGTTAAGCTCAACCTAAGCGCTGTTGACAAGAGCGATGTTGTCTCTAACCCGCAGCGCTACACCTACCCGGCCTGCGCTATCACAGTAAGGTTCTCTTCCCTTATGAGACTGGCCGACTTCCCCTGCCTGCTGACCAGCGAGCCTGTAACTGCAACCCTTATGACCAACGTTATCGCACTGGATCCCAAGACGCCCGGCGCACCTCTGCGTGCCTGCAAAGACTGCGCGGCTGTCAGCCTGATTAAGCGCTGCGGTTACTGCAACTGGCATTCCGCTGTTTAATCACAACACAACCAAAGGCTGCATAAGTGCGGCTATTTGACCTGCTGGCGGGGCGCCTTGCGTCTTGGTGGCGTGAGGCGCCCCTGCTGGCGACATTGCAGTTAACAAATAACAATTAACAGTGAACAATGAAGGAATCCGCTTCGCGGATGGGTTTGAAGTTAAGAGACACGAGTCCCTGCCCTTCATCAAAATAATCGCCGCAGGCGATGCTATTATTGTTATTTGTTAATTGTTATCTGTTATTTGCCCTTGGAGGCTCAAATGGAAAGGGTATGGGTAAAAGCCGGTGCGCGGCTGCATTTGGGACAGCTGGACCTTAACGGCTCGCTCGGCCGTTTGTATGGCGGGCTGGGCCTTGCTCTGGGCTGGCCTCGGGTTGAGCTTTCCGCTGTGAAGCAGAGCGGGCTAAGCATTGAGTGCCCCGGGGAAGAAAAGCGGCTGGAGGCAATCACTCTTCAGTACCTGAACCGCTACCGCCTGCCCGGTGTTAAGCTCAAGGTGCGCAATACCGTGCCCAGTCACTCCGGCTTCGGCTCGGGTACCCAGCTGGCCTTAGCCATAGGCACCGCCATAACCAAACTATACGGCCTGAGCGTTCCCCCGGCAGAGCTGTCTGAAGTCACAACTCGGGAAAGCAGCCGCTCCGGCTTGGGGATAGGCGCGTTCTTTGAGGGCGGATTTTTGGTGGACGGCGGCAAGGCGTTCGAAGACGGCGCCCCCTCAGAGAAGGCGCCGCCAATACTTGCCCGGCTGCTCTTCCCCGAGGAGTGGTCGGTGATACTTGCCCTCCCAAGGCGCGGCGAAAAGATGTTCGGCGAGGGCGAGGTAAGGGCTTTCCGTGACCTGCCGCCGATGGAGGAGGAGACCTCCGGGCGGATCTGTCGCTTGCTGCTAATGAAGCTGCTGCCCGGCCTTATAGAGAAAAACCTGGACGCGTTCGGGCAAGCGCTCGAGGAAATACAGACGCATGTCGGCGACTACTTCGCGCCGGTGCAGGGCGGCCGGTTTGCCTGCGGCGAAAGCCGGGCAGTAGCCGGGTGCTTTTCAGAGGCGGGGTTGGTCGGCGTAGGGCAAAGCTCTTGGGGACCAACGGTCTACGGTTTTTGTCACATCAGCCGCCGGGAAAGCCTGCTCGAGCGGGTACGCACTCAGTCGGGACCGGATGTAGAGGTCTGGGCTACCGGCGGGAACAACCAAGGCGCCCAGTGGGGGCGCGAGGGAGGCGAAATATGAGCGGACCGCGAGTAGCGTGGGGAATAACCGGTGCAGGGCATTTTCTAGAGCCTTGCGTAAAGCTGCTTGCCTCCCACGGACAGGCGGATGTATTCTTCTCTGCCGCCGGGCTGGAGGTTGTAAAGTTATACAAACTCTATAGCGCCCTGGCAGACTGCGGCCATACTTTATTTTTTGATGAAGACGCCGCCAGCTTCCCGATAACACGGCTGTACGGCGGCAGGTACGACCTTGTGGTGATAGCCCCGGCAACCGCCAACACCGTCGCCAAAATGGTCATGGGAATCTCGGACGGGCTGGTTAGCAACCTGTTTGCCAACGCGGGCAAATGCCGTGTGCCCACAGTAGTTTTACCCTGCGACAACAAAGCAGGCGAGGTCGCCTCAACCACCCACTTTGGCAAGGAAATCAGCGTGCATGTAAGGCCGGTTGACCAGCAAAACACCGAGGCCCTCCGCCGGTTCGAGGGTGTCCGCGTGGTGGACAGCCCGGAAAAACTGGGGGAGGTTATACTGGCGTGGCCAGCCTCAAATACACATTTATAACCGGGCGGCTGGCCGCGAAGTCGCTGGGGCGCGTTCTCGCTTGCTTGCCGGCCGACAGCTATCAAATCCAGCAGCTAGAATGCTCTGTGGCAGCCCTTATGACCACCGAGTTTATCGCGAAGCATTTGCGACCCGGCTTTGTGAAAGACCAAACGATCGTCATTCCCGGCCTCTGCCAAGGGGAGCTTGGGCCTATCGAGAGCGCCACAGGCTGCCATGTTTTGCGCGGGCCAAACGACCTGTGGGACCTCCCACGCTTTTTGCGGGCAGAGACAACCGCCCCACCGCCCGAAGGCTTTAAAATGCAGATAGTCGCCGAAATTGTGGACGCCTCCCGGCTGGGGCTGGGGGAAATCCTTGAGCGGGCGGCCTATTTTAGAGATAGCGGCGCGGATATAATAGACCTTGGCGGTAATGTCCACGGCCCTTTCCCAAACCTGCGGGAGGTTATACGGCAGCTGAAGGGCGAGGGCTTTAGGGTAAGCGTAGACAGCCACATTACCGAAGATATCTTAACGGCGGGGAAATCCGGTGCCGACCTGGTACTAAGCCTCACCTCACGCAACCTGGAGCTCGCAAAAGCGGTGGACTGCCCGGTTGTGCTAATCCCCGACGACGGAGAGAATCTAGATACGCTCTACCGCAGCATGGACACCCTTGAAAGCTGGCAACGCCCTTACCTCGCCGACCCCATACTTCCGCCCCCATGCCTCGGCCTGGCCGAGGGGCTCGAGCGGTACACCCGCCTGCGCAGAGAACACCCCGACTGCCCGCTGTTTATGGGCCTTGGCAACGTCTCCGAGATGCTAGACGCCGATAGCGTGGGGGTCAACGCGATTCTAACCATGGCGGCCGCCGAGCTTTCAGTCGAGTATATACTTACAACCGAAGTCAGCCACAGAGCGCGGGGCACTGTCCGGGAAATTTCTCTGGCCCGCAGCCTCGCCCACAGGGCGCTCTCACAGGGCAGGGTGCCCAAACACATCGACGACAGTTTGTTGGTCGTAAAGGAGGCAACATCTCCCGCATACCGGAAAGAGGACTTTAAACAGATGCAAAGCCAGATTAAAGACAAGAACTACCGTATATTCACTGCGGACAAAATATACTGTTTTAATGCCGGCCACTTTGCGCAGGGGCGCAGCGCCGGGGAAGTCTTCTCCCAACTGGAGATAGCCGACCCCGGCCATGCTTTTTATTTGGGCCGTGAACTCGAGCGGGCGCAGACCGCCCTGCTGCTTGGGAAAAAGTACACGCAGGACATGCCGCTGCGCTGGGGGTATCTCAGTGATAATTGAAGCAATTCTATCCACGCTGGGCGCTGACAGAAATACCCACTTCGCGCCTGTGGGGGTCATCTTCCTCGACGACATGAAAAACCCCGGGGAGGCCGAGGAGCTGCGCTTTAAGCTTTACGAAGGCTCACACACATACGAGAACTTGCGCGCGCATGGCGAGGGCGCGATAAGCCTCACCGGAAACGTCCTCTACTTTGTAGATGCCGGTCTGAGAAAAAGCTGCGAAACCCACCCCTCCAAAAGCGTAAAGCCTCACCGCCTGGCGCACGCCAGCGCTTTTTGGGAGTTCTCGGTTAGCTCGTTCGATGCCTCACAGAACCCAGCTTTAATCACCACGAAGGTGCTGAGATACGAACAGCTGTGTGGATTTAGCGGACTCTGTCGGGCGCACGGCGCGGTGCTGGAGGCGGCTGTGGCCGCTTCTCGCCGGGGGTTTTTGCCCAAACGTGCGATAGAAGCTCCGTGGCCGTACTGGCGGGAGATCGTCGAAAAAACAGGTGGGGTGCGCGAACGAGAGGCGTTTGACATCCTGAGCAAAAAATTAACGGGGGAAGGCTTTTCCCTCGAAGGGGAGGACTTAATATGAAGAAGCTGCTTATCAACCTGGAGTCAAGCCCAAAACCCAGTGTGTTCGACCAAGTGACCGCCTACGACGCCGGCGTAGACAATATCCTCGCCTACGGCGGGGTAACGCCGGAAGAAGTCACTAACCTGGTCTATGGCGCCATGTTCACCCGGGGGGGCGACGCACTCAAAAATACCGCGATCTTCATCGGCGGCGAGAATGTACCCGAAGCCGAAAGGCTGATGAAGAAAGCTCAAAAAGCTTTCTTTGGCGATGTGCGCGTCTCGGTTATGTTTGACCCCAACGGCTGCAACACTACGGCAGCCGCAATGGTGCACAAAGCCGCTTGTGGCCGCAACCTAAAAGGCAAAAAAGTGCTGATTCTGGCGGGCACCGGCCCACTGGGCATGAGAGAAGCTGTACTTCTGGCCCGCGAAGGCTGCGAAGTCACAATCTCCTCCAGGCGGCTGGACAGGGCCGAGGAGGCCAAGAAGCATATACTTGATACCAGCGGCGTGGAGGTAACTGCCCTGCAAGTCACCGGGGACGCCGATGTACGAAAGGCTCTGGCCGGTGGAATAAACATTGTCTCCTGCTGCGGCGCGCCGGGGATACAGCTGATTGACGAGGCTACCTGGAAGTCCGCGCCTGAGCTGGAAATTCTCGCTGACGTAAACGCAGTAGCCCCCCTGGGCGTCGAGGGAATAAAGATGAACGACAACGGCCGCGAGGTCGAGGGCAAGCTGCTCTACGGCCCTATCGCCATCGGCAACCTCAAAATGAAAGTGCACAAAGCCGCGGTGAGAGCACTGTTCGAGAGCAACGACAAAGTGCTGGATTTTGAATCCATTTACGAGATAGCCAAAGGCATGGGCGGCTAGTTGATAATTCTAGCAGGGGCCAGTGTCAGGCCGATAACCCACTCAGCCGCCCAGTCGGGATTCGAGACCCTAGCCATTGACTTTTTCGGCGATCTCGACTGCTGCGGGGAAGTCGTAACCCCCCACGACCATGGTCTGCCTCCTTCCACCGGCAGTCTGCTGGAGATTGCCCGCGGCATTGACTGCAGCGGCCTTATCTACGGGGCGGGACCAGAAAACCATGGACCGGCACTGCAGCACTGGGAAGAGCGCGGCTTGCTCTTAGGCAATGGGCCGAGCACCCTAGCTCATGCGCGAGACCCCTATCTTCTGCGCGAGACCCTGGGGCAAATCGGGGTGGAGATGCCAGAATTTCACAGCGCGGAAAAGCCTTTGGTACCGGGCAACCGGCTGTTAAAACCGTTGTTTCGCGGGGGCGGGCATGGTATAATCAAGCTGCCCGAGTGTACCACTAAGGCCCGCCGCGTTCTTTCCAAGCTGGAGAGACCCGAGCGCTATATCGTGCAAGAGCAGCTGGAGGGCACCCCCGGCTCGGTGACATTTCTGGCGGACGGGCGGCGCGCCCTGGTAGTCGGCACCAGCGCCCAGCTCACACAGGGGGAGCGAAGTTCCTTCAGCTACCTTGGCAACATTGTCCCGCTGCCACAGCCCTACCCCGCTTTCTGGGGAGGTATGGCAAAAATCGCCAGCCATCTCACCGCGGCCTTTGGTCTCAAAGGGCTGGGCACCCTGGACTTCATTCTGGCCCCTAGCAGCGTCATGGTGCTGGAGCTAAACCCCCGATGGTCAGGCTCGGTGGAGCTGATTGAATCTTGGCTGGGGCAAAGTCTATTCCAAGCCCACTTGGAGGCCTGCGCGGGCAAGCTGCCGGATCCTGCCAAGTGGGAGAAGATGATTTCCGAGCGGCCGGTGCGGTTTTACTCCAAGAAAATTATATACGCGCGGACTTCCTTTATCGTGCGTAACTACTACGGCGGCTGGCAACCACTCTACGACCGCGGCATTCGGGATATACCAAAACCAGGCTGCCAGACCCGGGAAGGCGAGCCTATTTGCACAGTTTTAGCGCAGGGCGCCTCTGAGGAAGAGTGCTACTTCCTGCTTAATAAAAAAGAGACTTGGGTCAGAAAATTTTATGAGCAAAGTGAAGGGAGATGACGCTATGAGCCTAACGGGCCTGCTAATCACGGTTCGCACAGCCAAGCAGGGGGCCGCGATGGAAAAAGGCAAACTGCACAACGACGAGTACCTCCAAGAGATTTCGTCCCTCACCATTAGCCAGGAGGATCTCGACGCCCTGGCGCTGGGCGAAGAAAAGAAAGCACTGCTTAAAACCGACGTGGGCGAGGTTGTTGTATACTGCCGCCCCGGGGATGTACCCAGCGGGCTGTTCTTTCTGCCGCTGGGGCACATAGCCAACAGCGTGACCTGGGCCGAGACACAGGGCACCGGCGTGCCGGACTTTAAAGGCGTTACCGCCGTTCTCACCGCATCCAAATAGAAGTATTAGATTGCGAAAGGAGATGTGATTTATATGGCTGCCACAGTGCATAAAAATGTGGTCTGCGCTTTCTGCGGATGTCTTTGCGATCACCTAGAAGTCACCGTAGAAGACAACAAAATTACAAAAGTAGGCAAGGCCTGTATAATCGGCAAAAACAAAATCATGTACGCGCAGTCCCACGTGGCCGGTCTGCGGGTAAACGGCAAGGACGCTACCCTCACCGAGGCCTACGACGAGGCCGCGAGGATTTTGCTCGGCGCCAAGGCCCCGCTAATCTACGGGCTTAGCAGCGCCACCTGCGAGGCCAACCGCGAAGCCGTCGAGCTAACCGAGATAGTCCGCGGCACGCTCGACAACCCTTCCTCCCACTGCCACGGCCCCGGGGTCATCGCCCGCCAGCAGGCTGGTATGCCCACCTGCACGCTGGGCGAGGTCAAAAACCGTGCCGACCTGGTTTTAATTTGGGGCGCGAACCCTATGGCCTCCCACATGCTCCACATGAACAAGTTCTCGGTTGCGCCCAAGGGGATGTACACTCCCGAAGGCCGAAAAAGCCGCAACCTGGTGGTGGTTGACGTCCGCCCGACCGACAGCTCCAAAAACGCCGACCACTTCTTGCAAATAACCCCAGGTTCCGACTTCGAGGTGGTCTCTGTGCTGCGCGCTCTGGTAAAAGGTGTGCGGGTGGGTGACCTCGCTGAGGGCGACCTTGTGGGCGGCCTGCCGATATCCAAATGGCGGGAAGTAGCCCAGATGCTCAAGTCCTGCCAGTACGGCGTTGCCCTCTTTGGCTTGGGCCTAACCGAGAGCCGCGGCAAAGACCTCAATGTCGAGAACATTATCCACCTGGTCAGCGAACTCAACATGTACACCCGCTTTAGCGCCATACCCATGCGCGGACACGCCAACGTAAACGGCTCTAACCAGGTCTTCGTTTGGCAGACCGGCTACCCTCTGGGCATCAATATGAACCGGGGCTACCCGCGCTTCAACCCGGGCGAGTACAGCGTCTTCGACGCGCTTGTAAAGCGGGAGGTAGACGCCGCTCTTATCTGCGCCACCGACCCCGGCGCGCACCTGCCCATCGCCGCGGTGGAGGCCCTCAAAGACATGCCTACAATCGTAATTGACCCGCTGGAGAACATGACCACACCCTGGGCCAACGTGGTGATACCGGTCGCACCCGGCGGCATTGCGGCCGAGGGCACCTACTACCGCATGGACAACATACCCCTGCGGCTTAAAAAGCTTATCGACTGCCCGCACCCAACCGACGTAGAGGTGCTAAGCCAGATTAAAGAAAGAGTAAAAGCCGGGCTGGAAGGAGGCGAGGCAGGTGCTTAAAATCAAGAATGGACAGGTTTTCGACCCCGCCAACAACATCCAGGGCGAAGTGGCGGACCTGTGGATTGACGAAGGCAAGATAGTCCAGCCCGAGCAGCTGCAAGGCAAAGACCTGAGCGCCGCCCGGGAGATAGACGCGCAGGGCTGCGTGGTAATGCCCGGCGGAATAGAAATCCACAGCCATATTGCCGGCACCAAGGTAAACATTGCCCGCAACATGCGCCCGGAGGACCACTACTCCCACTACCGGCCAACCACCAAGACCACCCGGGCCGGCACCGGCTACACCACCCCCACCACCTTCCTGACCGGTTACGAGTATGTGGCGCTGGGCTACACAACAGCCTTCGAGGCGGCGGTATCCCCCCTAGCGGCCCGCCACGCCCACGAAGAGCTGGAAGACACCCCGATTCTCGACAACGGTATGTACACCCTGATGGGCAACAACCACATGATCATGAAGGTACTGAGTGCGACAGCACAGGACGAGACAACCCGCCGCGAGCGGATGAAAAACCTTGTGACCTGGATGTTTGATTGCAGCAAGGGCTACGCCATTAAGGCCGTTAACCCCGGCGGAATAGAGGACTGGAAGTGGAACCAGGCCGGCGTTAACCTAGACACTCCGGTCAAGCCCTACGGCGTCACCTCCCGGCAGATTATTATGGGGCTGGCCGAAGCCTCGACCGACCTTGGGCTGCCACACGGGCTACATATCCACTGCAACCATTTGGGCGAGCCGGACAACTACCTAACCACCCTTGAGACCATGAAGGCCCTCACCGGGCACAGAGTGCACTTTACCCACCAACAGTTCCATGCCTACGGCAAGGCGAAGAACGGCAAAATCAAATCGGCCGCCCGCGAGCTCGCAGAGTTTATGAACAGCCACCCCGAGTTTACCTGCGATGCCGGCCAGATAGTCTTTGGCCCGGCCACCACCATGACAGCCGACTCGCCGATGCAGTTCAACCTGCACAAAATCACCGGCAACAAGTGGGCCAACACCGACGTGGAAATGGAGACCGGCTCCGGCATAGTCCCCATGGTATACCGCCCCGACGTGCTTATTAACGCTGTACAGTGGTGCATTGGCCTGGAGCTTTTGTTGCTAGTCAAAAACCCATGGCAGATCATGATGAGCACCGACCACCCCAACGCCGGCCCCTTTACCGACTACCCGCGGATTATAAGGATGCTGATGGACGCCGACTACCGCAACGCCATAGTCGATTCTCTGCACCCGGACACCTGCCGGTACACCCACCTACGCGACATCACCCGCGAGTACACCGTCGAAGAGATAGCTATAATCACCCGTAGCGCACCGGCCCGCTCACTGGGGCTGGAAAGGAAAGGCCACCTGGCCCCCGGCGCAGACGCGGATATAGCTATCTACAAAATCCACCCAGACAAAGAAAAGATGTTCCGCTTCCCCACCCATGTGCTAAAGGACGGCCTGGTAGTGTTTGAGGACGGGCAAATCAAGCAATCATTCAAAGGCAGGCGGCATATTGTCGACCCTGACGCCAGCCGCGAGCTTGAAACCGAGCTGAGAGAGGACTTCGACAAATACTACACGGTCGAGCTTGCCAACTTCCCAGTTGAGGACGCATACGTCTCGCGCCCGGAGGTGATACCATGCAAATAAACAAAGTTTTGATAGAAAACACCTTTGCCGAAGCCTTTACCATGCGCGCCACCCGGATGACCATAACCGCAGCGGACGAGTACTGGGCCATGCAGGCCGCCCAGGCGGCCACCGGCTTTGCAACGTCGGTTATAGGCTGCGGGGTCGAGGCCGGGATAGAAGGCCCCTCGCCCGACACCCCAGACGGTCGCCCGGGGGTAGACTGTCTGTTCTTCGCCATCTCCAAAGACGGGCTTGAGGCCGCGCTGACCGAAAGAATAGGCCAGGCGGTCATGACCGCACCCACCACCGCCTGCTTCTGCGGGCCGTTGGTTGAGAGCGTGGGCGCCCCAACAGAGAACGCGAATATCGGCGGTAAGTTGCGGTTTTTCGGCGACGGCTACCAGGCCAGCAAAATTGTCGGCGACACCCGCTACTGGCGTATACCGGTGATGGACGGCGAATTTCTCATCCAGGAAGAGTTTGCCGTAACCAAAGCGGTCGGTGGGGGCAACTTCCTAATTCTGGCCGAAAACGAAGCAGCAGCGCTGGGCGCAGTCCGCGCCGCGATAGAAAAAATGCGGGAGCTGCGCGGTATTATCTTGCCCTTCCCCGGCGGCGCTGTGCGCAGCGGCAGCAAGGTTGGCTCCCAGTACAAGTTTCTGACCGCTTCCACAAACACCGCCTATTGCCCGACCATAAAGGGCCGGGTCGAGGACAGCAAGCTGCCCGGCGGGGTCAACGCCGTGGTAGAAATTGTAATTGACGGCCTGACCGGCGACCTCGTGGGCAAAGCCATGCAGGTGGGCATAAAGGCGGCTGCCGAAGTCCCAGGGGTTGTGGGCATAACTGCCGGCAACTACGAGGGCCGCCTGGGCAAGCATCAGTTCCATCTCCACAAACTGCTAGGAGGCGATGTGTGATGATTACACTAAAGCTAAAAGTACAGCCCAGCCTCCCGGTCGAGGCCGAAGGCATAAGCCCCGAGAACTTCGCGGGCAAAACAGCGCAGGAAATCCAGGAGATACTTATCTGGTACGGCAACAGCCAGGTAAAAGTCGGCGACTTCTTTGAGGTAGAGGTCGGCAAAGCCGCCGCCAAAGACCAACTGCCAAAAGTTGTACTGCAAGGTAACTTAGAGCGCTTTAAGCGCCTGGGCCAGGGCATGACTGCGGGTGAGATGGAAGTGGAAAGCTCGGTCGGGTTCCACGCGGGGGCCTTCATGCAGGGCGGCAAGCTGACCATAAAAGGAGACGCCGGCGACTGGCTTGGCTCTCATATGGAGGGCGGCACAATTTTGGTTGAAGGCTCGGTGGGCAACTACGTGGCCGCAGCCCAGCGCGGACGCGACATAGGCATGACCGGCGGCGCGATTATAGTAAAAGGTAACGCGGGGCAGATGCTCGGCTCGAGAATGCGCCGCGGGCTTATCGCTGTTGGGGGCGACTGCGGAGACGTGGTTGGCTTCAAAATGGCCGCCGGGACGATTATTGTAAAGGGCAAGGCAGCCCTGCGCGCCGGTGCCAACATGAAGCGCGGCACTATAATCATCTTCCAAAAGCCCACCATGATGCCCACTTTCTACAAAAACTGCGAGTACAAGCCGGTCTTCTGGAAGCTTCTCTGCAAGCAGCTTAGCGAGTACGGCTTTGAGCTGGACGAAGCCCAGCGCAACGCCGTATTCACCCGCTACACCGGGGACGCGAATACCGGCGGGAAAGGGGAAATACTCACATGCCTCGCCTAGAAGACGTCTGCGCACTCAGCCCGAATCTGCTGGCGCTGCCCTATGTCCGCCAGCTTGCCGACCAGCCGGAAAGATACGGCACCGCGCTCACAAAACCGGGCGGCGTCACCCTGGTCGACTGCGGAGTAAAGGCTAAAGGCGGCTGGGAGACCGGTGTGCTCTTCGCAAACATCTGCCTGGGCGGACTTGCGAGCGTCAGCCTAACCTGGGCCGACTTCGATGGCCTGCGCTGGCCGGCGGTGGAAGTGGTCACCGACCACCCCCTGCGGGCCTGCATGGCCTCGCAGTACGCGGGCTGGATGGTCAAAACCGACAGCTACTTTGCCATGGGCTCTGGCCCCGCGCGGGCCGCTTACTCGAACGAAGAGCTGTTTGCCAAAAAGCTGGGCGGCTACAAAGACACCGCTGGCACCGCTGTCCTCTGCCTTGAGGCTGGGGGTCTGCCCGACGAGCAAACCTGCCTCTGGCTGGCCGAGCGCTGCGGCGTTGCCCCGGGGAATATGTACATTCTGGTGGCGCCCACCGCCTCGCCGGTCGGGTCGGTGCAGATCGCTGCCCGCTCGGTTGAGACCGGGTTGCACAAGCTGGCCGAGCTTGGCTACGACATCGGTAAAGTCGAGAGCGGGTGGGGGCTTGCCCCCGCGCCGCCGGTGCCCGGGGACGACATGGTAGCCCTTGGGCGCACAAACGACGCTATTTTGTACGGCACCACCGTACACTATACCCTGAAGGACGAGGACTCGAACCTTGAAGCGCTGCTGCCCCAAATCCCATCTTGCGCCTCGCGGGATTACGGCGAGCCTTTCGGGGATATATTTAAGCGGGCGGGCTACGACTTTTACAAGATAGACCCGCTGTTGTTCAGCCCGGCAAAGGTGCTACTGAGTAACCGAGGCACCGCTCACAGCTTCACCGCAGGCGAGATACGCAAGGACTTGCTGGAAAGGTCTTTTGGCCTATGAGCCAAGCCGAGATCGGCATTCTGGGCACCGAAAAAGGGCCGCACATCCGGGAGCTGAGGGATACTTTTGAAGCCCTCGGCCACCCGGTGGTGCTGTTAAACCCCAAACGTTTGACCGCACGCCTGCCGGAAGGGAGCATCTCTTTCGCGGATTCTCAGGGGCGCCAAACACGCTTGGAAGATCTGCGCGGGCTGGTTGTCCGCTCTATTCCCGGCGGCTCGCTGGAGGAGGTCACCTACCGCCTGAATACCCTGCACTACCTCGAAAAGCTGGGCGTGCGGGTCCTAAACAGCGCCGCGGTGATCGAGAAGACCGTAGACAAGTTCTACTCAACCGCGCTGCTGGCCCGGGCGGGTCTACCGGTCCCGCGCACTGTGGTAGCCGAGAGTTTTGACGCCGCCATGACAGCGGTTGAAGAGATGGGCCGCGTGGTGGTAAAGCCGGTTTTTGGCTCGCTGGGCAAAGGCATCGTGCGGGTAGACGACCCAGACACCGCCTACCGCGTCTTCCGGGCGCTTGAGCTGGGCCGGTACGTCTACTACGTGCAGGAATACCTAGAAAGCGGCGGGGAAGATTTCCGCCTGATGGTGACCGGAGACCGAGTACTGGGCGCCATGCGGCGGCGAGGCCAGGGCTGCCAGAGTTGGAAATCCAACATAGCCTGCGGGGCAACAGCCGAGCACTACCACCCCAACCCGGAGCTTGCCGACCTTGCCCTGCGCGCCACGCAGGCCCTGGGGTCCGACTACGCCGGGGTCGATATTCTAATCAGCGCGGGTAAACCATACGTCCTGGAGGCCAACGGCATACCGGGCTGGACAGGGCTGCAAACCGTGTCCAACTTCAGCGTTGCTGGGGCCTTGGCCGAATTCTTTCTGCAAAGGATTTACGATGATGAGCAGTGAGCTTGCCGGTTCCTTCAGCTGGGAGATCGCCTTTGCAGCCCAAGCCGCATGCGTGCTGGAAGCGGACGCCCCCAAGCCGGGGAACGTAAACCGTCACCACGACTTCGACGACGCCACCCTCGAAGACTTTCATCTGAGCGGGCTGGCCATCGGGCGGCCCCTTGGCTGCGTGGCGGCCCTTGGCGTGGGCAAAACCGTGCTGGAAGCGCTCAGGGCAACCCGGCAGTGCACGAGCACAAACACCAACCTAGGCATTCTGCTGCTGCTCGCGCCCCTGGGCCTTGCGTGGAGCCGAATCCGCGGGGGGCAAGGTAGCGTCTGCGCAAAAGAGCTGCCCGGCCTGTGGAAGAACGAGATGCGCCGGGTGCTTGACAATCTCACCGCCGAGGACACCGCTCACGTTTATCAGGCTATACGTTTGGCTTCTCCAGGCGGGTTGGGGGAAGCGGCCGAGTACGACGTAAACCGGGACGCGCCGCAAGTCACCCTGTTGGAGACGATGAGGGCCGCCGCAGACCGCGATTTGATCGCCCGGCAGTACGCCGACGGCTTCTCGCTGGTGCTGGGGGAAGGCCAGGACACTTTCGCCGCCGCCCTGGAAAAAGGGGCAGCGCTACCGGATGCGATAACCGAGACATTCATCTTCTTGCTCAGCCGCCACCCAGACACGCTGATAGCCCGTAAACTGGGCAGCCAGCGCAGCGAAGAAGTACAGCGTCTGGCCCAGCGGGTCAGGGCAGGCAGCCTGAACATCCAAGAGTTTGACCGGCTGCTCCGCGCGGAAAAGCACGCCCTCAACCCGGGCGCCACCGCGGACTTGACAGCGGCCATAATTTTCGTCCGGCTTTTAGAGGAAAACATTCACGGGACACTGTTTATGAGGGATACTAATTGAAAACAACTTTCATGGTTAGCGTTATTAACGCATCCGAGACCCGGGCCGCGCTGGAGGGCGGCGCCGGCATAATAGACGTAAAAAATCCCCTGGAGGGGGCGCTGGGCGCTCCGCTTCCGGGGGTTTTGGCCGCAATTAAAAAAGAGCTTGGGGACCGGGCGCCACTCAGCGTCGCGCTGGGGGAGTTTCCCGGTAAGCCGGGGGCGGCGGCGCTTGCCGCGCTTGGGGCTGCGCAGTTTGCGCCGGACTACGTTAAGGTTGCCTTTCTGCCCGAAACACCTCCGGGGGAAATTGGCGAGACGCTCACGCAAATCCGGGGTGTGGTACCCTGCGCGCTGATTGCTGGGGCATACGCGGACAAGACTAAACGCGCACTCTGGAACCTTGAGCAGCTGGCCGAAATAGCTCGCGACTGCGGGGCCGACGGCTGCCTGGTCGACACCCACGACAAAGACGGCAGCACCCTCTTCACCCACCTAAGCGAAGATGAGGTGACAGCTTTTGTGCGGGCCTGCCAAAGTAGAGGGCTGCTCTGTGCGCTGGCGGGGTCGGTGGGTTTTGTGCATATCCCCGCGCTGCAAAAGCTGAACCCGGACATTATAGGCAGCAGAACCGCCGTTTGCGGCGGTGATCGCCTCAGCGGAAGCGTGTCCGCCAGCCTGGTCAGGGATTTTCAGCGGCAGCTGTCCGCGCGTTAGGCGGCAGGTAGAGCCCCTGGGTTCTCTCTCCGGCCAAGAGCTGCCCCAGCCTTTGTGGGTGGCCGCCACTTAAAAACCATGTCGGGCAAGGCAAAGGCAGCAGCTTGCCAAAGTGCTCGTCTACGCCGGGCGGCCTGAGGTCCGGGCTTATGTCGGTGCTCTTTAGCAGGACAAGCATAGAAGCCCCCAGCTCGCGGGCCAAAAACGCCGCGATGGAATCCGAGGTGACCTCCCAATTGCGGGGGAGCGACTTCTCTGGTACCTCGCGCAGGTACCCTTCGCACAAAAGAATCTGCACGCCCGGGTGCGCGTGGTCTTCTCTGCCTAGCTCGCTCACCCGGCTGCCCGGGATGAACTCCCGCAGCAGATAGGCGTATTGGCTCATGGCGGCCAGCGCCATGAAGTGGCAAGTTTCTTCGGGCAGGCGCAGTTGCTCCCAGTACCGGCGCACGGTGTCGGCAAACGGCCCGCCACCGGGTACAATAAGTATTTGCCCGCTAGCCGTGGCGCGCTCCGCGAGAACCTGCCCAAGACCGCGCAGGCTCTCACCGCTATCTCGCTCGAGCAGGCTACCGCCTAACTTGATTATCACGGGGCCGTGCATTGACATCGCCTCCTTACCATAATCTACCCCGGGGGTGCCGGCGTTTGAAACTGCTTATTTACGAATATTTTTCGTCGGGTGCCCCCGGGCATAGCGGCATCAGCGAAGATGGCTTTATGATGCTGGGCGCGCTGCTGAGCGACTTCTCCCTGCTACCGGGGTTGGAGATCGTCACCGTCATCCGCCCCGATTTATGGGCGCGGATTTCCCCGAAAATACGCGCAGAGAATTTACAGCCGTGTCTGAAGGGCGGCGCTGAGCGGTCATTCTTGGCGGCGCTGGAAGCCTGCGAGTGCGCGCTTATCGTCGCCCCGGAAACAGCCGGCACCCTTGCCCGACTGACAAAACTGGCCGAAGACCGGGGCAAAGCGGTTATAGGCAGCTCTTCCGCCGGGGTCTCCCTGGCGGGAAACAAAGCGGCGTCTCTGGCCCTGCTCGAGGCAAACGGGTTGCCCATCCCCAAATGGAAGCACCTAGTCAGTTCGGCTTTTCCGGAAGACTTCGCACAGCCCTTCGTTGTAAAGCCGGTGGAGGGCGCTGGAGGCGAGGGCGTGCGCGTTATTGGCACCCGAGAGCAGTGGGCGACCTGGAAAGCCGACGCAAGCCACACACACGAAGACTTTCTTGCCCAGGAGCAGGTGCCGGGGGAAGCCGCCAGCGTCAGTTGCCTTGTGGGGGACAGCGTGGCGGCGCCAATCTGCCTCAACCGCCAGCATATAGGCCCGGGCGAGCAGCCTGAATTTTTGGGCATAACCGCCCCCTACCGCCACAAGTGGGCAACGCAGACCATGGACATAGCCCAGAGAGTATGCGAGTTAATACCGGGGCTGCGTGGCTTTGTGGGGGTAGACTTCATTCTGGGTCCCGGGGGACCGTTGGTTTTAGAGGTCAACCCGCGGCTGACCTTCGCCTACCTGGCATTGCGCGAAGTCGCCGCCCAAAATATCGCCGGGGAGCTGCTGGCCATCTGCCTGGAAGGATCCGTCCCGCGCAGACCACAGGTCAGTGGAAGCCACACCTGCCTTGCCAAGCGGAAATAAAAAGGAGTTGTGCGCACATGGGCTACATATTAGGATTGGATGTCGGCGGGGCAAATATAAAGGCCTGCCGATTTTGCCCGCAGGAGGCGCGCTCGGCATCGGTTTACCACGAGGTCTGGCGCGACCCTTGGGGAATTGCCGGCGTGCTGACGGAGATAAAGGCACTGCTAGGGGACAAGCCGCAGGCCGTAGCACTCACCATGACCGCCGAGCTCTGCGATGTGTTCGCCTCGAAAGCTCAAGGTGTGCTTTGCGTGCTGGGCCAGGTAGAGGAAGTTTTTAGCGGCCTGCCCATATATGTGTGGAGCATAGACGGCAAGTTTTTCTCGCCGGCGCAGACCCGCGAAGCCCCACTTAAGGCCGCGGCCTCCAACTGGTTGGCCGGCGCTCAGATGCTGGCTGACTGCATGGAACCCTCACAAAAACACGCAATCATGCTAGACATAGGCTCTACCACTACGGATATTCTGCCTATAGCGCCCGGCAAAGTGCTGGCGGCGGGCAGGACAGACACCGGGCGGCTGGCGTCCGGCGAGCTCGTCTACACCGGCGTGCAGAGAACGGCGCCGCATGTTATCGCCGACAAAGTATACCTGGACGGCGTGCCCTGCCGTGTGGCAAACGAGCAGTTCGCTATAACCGCCGACATTTACCACTGCCTCGGGCTTATCGCGGAGGATGATTACACAGTCCCTACCCCGGACGGCGGAGGACGCAGACCCGAAGACTGCGCCAGACGAATAGCCCGCCTGGTGGCCGGCGAACCCGAAGAACTGGGCGCCGAGAAAATCCGCCTGCTGGCCCAGTATATCATGGAAAGTCAGCTACAGCAAATAATGGACGGCGTCTGGCAGGTGACCTCCCGGCAGGACGTGCGCGCCGAGCAGCTGGTGATAACCGGTGAGGGCGCGTTCCTGGCCGAGCTGGTCGCTCAGCGGCTGAATCTGCCGGCCCTGTACTGGCACGAGCTTGTGCCACAGGCCAAGCCGGACGGGGCCATGGCGTCCTTCGCGGTGGCCTGGCTGCTGCATAACTCAATGAGGAAAGGTGAACTAAATTGAGCGCAAACTTTAAAATTATACCTGTGTTGGATTTGATGGGCGGCATAGTGGTGCGCGGCGTCCGGGGGGAGCGGGCAAACTACAAACCGGTGGAGAGTGGCCTCGCGCCCAGCGCCGAGGTATACGATGTCGCCGCAGCCTTTAACAGTTGGTACGGCTTTAGCGAGTTCTACGTGGCCGATCTCGACGCCATTATGTCCGGCGGGGCGCAGGACAATTTCAAGCTGTTGCGGCGCTTGCGCCAGCGGTTGCCCGGCATTACCTTCATGGTGGACGCGGGGGCAAGCAGCGCCGAGCGGGCTGCCTATACCTTGGAGAGCGGCGCGGACAAGGTGATCGTCGCAACCGAGACCCTGCCCAGCCTAAACGAGTGGGATAAGATAAGCTCCGCAGTGCCCGCAGGCCGCATTGTTGTCAGCATTGACAGCTACAATGGTGGGGTTCTCAGCGCCTGCGGGGAGACCTCACAGCTGACCCCGGCGCAGGCTGTGTGCACGCTTTGTGGCGGTGCGGCGCGCGAGTGCATCCTGCTCTGCCTGTCCGAGGTTGGCACCAAAAAAGGGCTTGACCGTCAGCTAATCGCGAGCTGCGTGGCACAGGCCAAAGAAAAGCAGGGGTCGCTCTTCTTTGGCGGCGGGGTGTCTAGTCTGGAGGACTTGCGCTGGCTGGCCGCAAACGGCGTTGATGGAGCTTTGGTGGCGTCAATTTTCCACGACGCGCCACCAAAGCCTGAGGATATATCCAAGATAACGGGGGGTACGAAATCATGATCGACAAACAAAAAATTGAGAACGCTGTGCGCGATATTTTAGAGGCTATCGGAGAAGACCCGAACCGTGAAGGGCTGACAGAAACACCGGGGCGGGTGGCCCGCTTCTACGAGGAGGCTTTTGCAGGGCTAAACGAAGACCCGACCCAAATTTTGTCTAAGACATTCACCGAAAACCACGAGGAAATGGTGCTGGTAAAGGACATACCCATCTACTCGATGTGCGAGCACCACCTGCTGCCATTTGTAGGGAGCGCCCACATAGCTTACATTCCCGGCAATGGCAAGGTCGCCGGACTCTCGAAGCTGGCCCGGGTGGCCGAGGCTTTCGCGCGGCGGCCCCAGCTCCAAGAGCGGCTAACCGGCCAGATCGCCGACACCATTGTTAAAGTCATGGACGCAACCGGCGTGCTGGTGGTAATCGAGGCTGAGCATATGTGCATGACCATACGCGGAATTAAAAAGCCCGGCTCCAAGACCGTTACCTCGGCGCTGCGGGGTATTTTTCGCGAGAGCCAAGCCACCAGGGCCGAGGCCTTCTCGCTGATCCGCGGGGGCTGAGACCGGCAGTATTTGTGCTTAGCGGCCGCCCTGTCCCGGCGCGGGGTAGGTAGGCCGATGGTTTTTTTCGCGCACGTCCCATAAAAGCCGCCCGTACTTGATATCTCGCAGCTCGCTCACTCTGCCATCCGGACCCGCGTGGGTCCCCAGCCACTTGCGGATACGTCCCTCACTCTCGGGAGTGCGCTGGTCTAGCGGTAGCATACGCTCCATGAATATTCCCGCGTAGTCGGACCCTACATGACACTCGCTGTGGCGGCTGTAGTAGCTGGTCTGGGGGTAGTAACCCAGCAAATACAGCAAGTTCCACGCCGCGTAAAACCACTGGCCGCTTGGCCCGGGGCGCGGGCTGTGACCGAACACCTCCCGCATAATTTGGCTTTCCAGCCGGTTCTCGCTGTGTATTTGGGTGACGATTAAGCAATGCCCCCGGCTGAGACCCATCGCTTTCTCAAGCCCTGCTACCCCGTGGACAGCGGGGGTGTTGGAAGCAAGCACTAGGTCGAATTCCCCAGCCAGACCCTCGCGCTCAATGTCCAGCTGCACAAAGTCGCGCACCATAAATGAGACGTTGCCCAGGCTTTCGCTTTGTGCGTAGGCCTGGGCTTGTTCTATCATCCCCTGAGAGAAGTCTATGCCTAAAACATGGCGAGCGGTGCGGGCAAAGCCGGCCACAAACCGGCCGGGGCCGCAGCCTATATCCACCACGTCGCAGCCAGGGGTTAGCAGTGCCTGCTCCAACAAATAGTCGAGCGTCGCCTGCACCCGGTCTTCGCTCTTTGCGCTTTTGGGGTCGCCGTACTGCGCCTCCCAGGCTCGGGCGCGCTCGTCCCAGACCTCGGGGCGGTTGTAGAAGTCGTCTTCTTGCTGCTGAGAGTTCTGCATCCGCGCGAAGTAGGCAAGGGCGCTCTCGTTTTGGTTGGTCATCATTACAGTCCTTTCGCGGGTTGGGCTTTAAAGTTCGAGACCTTGGGGTTCAAGGTCTTAAGGTCAAGTTCAAGGTCTTTAAGGTCAAGGTCTCAATCTTGATTCTGCCTGCGGGCAGGGAATAAGGTGCCGCTTGTGCCGCGGGGGCACTTACTTTCTTTGCTCCGCCAAAGAAAGTAAGCAAAGAAAGGCGGCTGGGGGGAGGACCGACGCTGCTTCGC